>CAJIBI010000342.1_pt1 | contig 24223 bp, 21 predicted proteins | sample 9199321 | NCBI WGS metagenome assembly CAJIBI01 (sample SAMEA7708294, study PRJEB35096) | sediment metagenome | biome: marine neritic benthic zone biome [ENVO:01000025]; feature: sediment [ENVO:00002007]; material: shallow marine sediment [ENVO:03000034] sea grass bed [ENVO_01000059] ... | reverse complement strand
GGCGCAGAGCCCTTGCGCTGCGAGCGCGACGACAAAAACGACCCCCCGGAACCCCCACCGCGCGGCTCCGCACCGGCGCGTCTCCATGCTTCCCCCCTTTCGCGGCTCGGGTCACGAGTGCTGCGCCAGTCTCGCGGGAGCGCGAGGCGGGAACAAGGGGGCAGGCCTCAGGTCGCGGGCGAGGAGCGCCGATGCCCCGCAGATGACCTGCGCGCGTTGCGGACATCGCTTCTCCTTCCCCGAATGTCTCGCGGTGTGGTTTCCAACCCGGGTGCCGTGTCCCGACTGCGCGGGCATGTGCTCCTTGGGCCCGCTCGGTTGGGTCGCCTTTGCCGCGGTCAACCTGCTGGGAACCGCTGTCATCGTCGGGGCATTGCTCGGCTGTCTCGTGGGTACGCTGGCACCCCACCGGGCGGTGGCCTTCGTGTTGTTGGTCGCGCTTGCGGCGCCCTTTGTGTGGGTGGGGACGCTCAGGCTGCTTCCGGTCCGACCCGCAGAAACCCGATCGCTGGGTTGAAGACAGCGGCTACAGTCTGCGCCCGACGTCCCAACAAAGGTTGAATTTCGCAGGGTCGCTTTGCCGGGTTCCGTCCGACGATCGCCGTGGCTGTGGGTTTGCGTGGCGCTTCCGCTGGTGGCGGCGGCCGGCGTCGCCCTGCTGTTTGCTGCGGACTTTGTTCCCCTGCGCGCGCCGGACGCGACGCGCTTCCCGGTGCGTGGAATCGACGTCTCTCATCACCAAGGCGCCGTCGATTGGTCAGCGATCCCTGCCGCGGGGGTGCATTTCGCCTTCATCAAGGCCACCGAAGGCAGCGACCACCTGGACCCCCGCTTCGCAGAAAATTGGCGTGCCGCCGGAGCCGCAGGCATCCCGCGCGGCGCCTACCACTTCTTTACCTTTTGCTCCCCAGGCGCGGCCCAGGCCGCGCACTTCCTCGAGGTGGTGCCGCCGGGCGAGGGCGAGCTGGCACCGATCGTGGACGTCGAGTTCACGGGGAACTGTACGTCCTGGCAAGACCTGGAAGTGGTTCGAGACGAGCTGTTGCGATTTCTCGACGCTGTCCGCGACGCCCACGGGCGGGAGCCGGTGATCTACCTGAATCGTCCGTCCTTTCGGCGCATCGTGCGCGGTCACTTCCCCGAATCGCCGCTCTGGGTCCGCGACCTGGTGTTTCGGCCCCGCGCGACGCAATACGGCGCGTGGCGATTCTGGCAGTACGACGACGACGGCCGCGTTGCGGGGATCGAGGGGCCGGTCGATCTCAATGTGTTCGCCGGAAACGCCGAGCGCTTCGCCGATCTCATCCAGTGAGCACACGGGATTTCCGGATCACGGCGGCAGGCCGGCGGCTCGAGGCGTGCTGGGTTGGGCCGGGGCCCGAAACCGCACCGACCCTGGTCTTTCTCCACGAAGGGCTCGGGTGCGTGAGCACGTGGCGCGATTTTCCGGAGCGGTTGGCCGCGGCCACCGGAATGGGTGCCCTGCTCTTCAGCCGAGCGGGCTACGGGCGTTCCGAACCGTGCGCGCTGCCGCGACCGCTCGACTACCTGGAACGCGAAGCGCTGGAGGTCCTCCCCGAGGTCGTCGCCGCGGCAGGGCTCCGCCACTACCACTTGGTCGGCCACTCCGACGGTGGCTCGATCGCGCTGGTGTTCGCGGGTGCCAACGCCCGGCCGGGCCTGCGCACGGTGATCACGGAGGCGGCCCACGTGTTCAACGAAGAGGTCTGCATCGGCGCGGCGAGCGAGGTGCGGGGCCGCTACCGCAGCGGAGAGCTACGCGAGCGACTCGCCCGACACCACGGTGACAATGTCGACTGTGCGTTCTATGGCTGGAACGACGCGTGGCTCGACCCGGGATTTCGCGCGATGAACCTCGAGGCCTACCTCCCCGGGGTTCGCGTGCCCTGTCTGGTCCTGCAAGGCCTGCAGGACGACTACGGCACGCCGGCCCAGGTCGAGGCGATTGCGCGTGGCGTCGAGGGGGCGGCCGAGACTTGGCTGGTGCCCGATTGCGGCCACGCGCCGCACCGCGACCAGCCCGAGGCCGTGCTGGCGGCGATGGAGCGATTCCTCCACGCCCACCGCCCGCGGGCGACGTGACGCCACTGCCTGGCTGTGCTTCTTTCCCCCGCGATGCTGGATCCGCGCCGCCTCGAAGAAGACCGCGCCGCCATCGAGGAGAGCTGCCGACGACGCGGCGTCGGCGCCGACGTCGGCGCGGCGGCCGCGGCCTATCGGGAAGTGGCGGCGCTGCGCACCGAGCTCGGTGAGACCAACCAAGTTCGCAACGCCCACCAGAAAAGCGGCAAGCGAAAAATGGACGACGCCGAGCGCGCCGCCCACAGCGAAGAGGGCCGCCGACTGAAGGGCCGCGTGACCGAGATCGAGGCGGCGCTCGCAAAGGCGGAAGACGCACTCCTCGAACACCTGCGCGCAATCCCCAACCTGCTGCACGCCGAGGTTCCCGCCGGCGGCGAGGAAGACTCGCGCGAGCTGCGCCAAGTTGGAGCGGTGCCCACGTTTTCGTTCGAGCCGCTCGACCATGTCGAGCTGGGTCAGCGTCTCGATCTGATCGACTTCGAGGCGGGGAGCCGCGTCGCCGGCGCCAAATTCTATTTCCTGAAGAACGAGGCGGTGTTGCTCGAGCTTGCGCTCCAGCGGATGGCGCTCGACCTGTGCCTGCGCGACGGGTTCACGCCCTACGTCACACCCGACCTCGCGAAGCCCGAAGTGCTCGACGGGATCGGATTCAACCCGCGCGGCCCCGAAACGCAGATCTACTCGGTGGAGAACGCCGACCTCTGTCTGATCGGAACCGCCGAGATCACGCTGGGCGGCCTCCACGGCGGCCTCCTTCTCGACGAAGCCGATCTGCCCCGCAAGCTCGTCGGCCTCTCGCACTGCTTTCGCACCGAAGCCGGAGCGCACGGGCGTGAGAGCAAGGGCCTCTACCGCGTCCACCAGTTCTCGAAGGTGGAGATGTTCTGCCTCACACGGCCGGAAGATTCCCAGGCGATGCACGAGCATCTGTTGGCGCTCGAGGAGGCCTTCTTCGGCGCGCTCGAGGTTCCCTACCGGGTCCTCGACATCGCCGCGGGCGACCTCGGCGCGCCGGCGTTTCGCAAGTTCGACATCGAGGCGTGGATGCCGGGCCGGGGTGAGAGCGGCCGGGGTGGCTGGGGCGAGGTCACCAGCACGTCAAACTGCACCGACTACCAGGCGCGACGGCTGGGGGTTCGCTTTCGGCGCGAGGGCGCCAAGCGCAACGAATTCGTTCACATGTTGAACGGCACGGCGGTCGCGATCTCGCGGGCGTTGGTGGCGCTCCTCGAGAACCACCAGCGCGAAGACGGCTCGGTCGGGATCCCCGCGGCCCTGCAACCCTACCTGGGTCTGGAGCGAATTGGCCCCCGATGAGCGGTCGCGCCCGAGGCCCCACTGGGTTCTCGGCACCGCCGGACACATCGATCACGGCAAGACCGCCCTCGTCGCCGCCCTGACCGGGATCGACACCGACCGGCTGCCGGAGGAGAAGGCGCGCGGCATCACGATCGATCTGGGCTTCGCCCCGCTCGATCTCGACGAAGAGACGCGCATCTCGGTCGTCGACGTCCCGGGCCACGAGCGGCTCATCCGCAACATGGTCGCCGGAGCGACGGGTATCGACTTCGTGCTGCTGGCGGTCGCCGCCGACGAGGGCGTGATGCCGCAGACGCGCGAGCACCTCGCGGTGTGCACCCTGCTGGGCATCCGGCGCGGCGTGGTGGCGCTCACCAAAATGGATCTGGTGGACGACGAGATGGCCGAGCTCGCCGAAGAGGAGGTGCGTGACCTCTTGGCGGGCGGACCCCTCGAAGGGGCCCCGATCGTCCGGGTGTCGTGCCGCGACGGAAGTGGGATCGAAAGGTTGCGCGACGAGATTCGAACCCTTGCGGCGTCGCAGGACGTGGGCATCGACCGCGGCGACGTCCCCCGGCTCTGGGTCGACCGGAGCTTTTCGGTGCGGGGCTTTGGCAGCGTGGTGACGGGGACGTTGGCCGGAGGAGCGCTGGAAACCGGAGCCGCGGTGGTCCTCGAACCGTCCGGCCAGCGAGGGCGAATCCGCGGTCTCGAGAGCCACGGCGCCGCCGTGGAGCGGGCGCTCCCCGGCACGCGCACCGCCGTCAACCTGCAGGGGATCGAGCGCGGCGATGCCGCGCGGGGTGAACTGTTGACGCTGGCCGATCGGGTGGCGGTCACCGAGAGCTTTGACGCGGAGCTCCACTGGCTCGACGCGGCGCCTCCGCTCGAGGGCCGCACCTCGGTGGAACTCCTGGTCGGAACCGCTGAACGACGCGCCCGGGTGATCCCGCTGGGCGCGCCCGACCTCGCGCCCGGGGCGCGCGGCTTTGCTCGTGTTCACGTGGAGGGAGCCCCCCTCCCGGTGCTGCCGGGCGATCACTTCGTGCTGCAGGGTTTCGCGCAGACCGCCGAGGGCGGTAGCACCCTCGGCGGCGGGCGGGTGCTCGACCCGGCCCCACCGCGGCGGCGTCCGAGCGACCCCGCGCTGGTACGCGACCTCGCGGTCCTGGCAGAGATGGAGCCCTCGCGCTCGCTGGGCGTGCGCGTCGCGCGGGCCGGACTCGCTGGTCTCCCGCGCGCGGCCGTCGCCCGGGAGACCGGGATCGCGCCCGCCCGTCTCGACGAAGCGCTACACCCGCTCCCCGCTGGCGAAGTGATCGACGTTGGCGGCGACCTGCTGATGTCGGGCGAAGCCCTCGGGGTGCTGTGTGATCGCGCGGCCCAGGCCCTCGCCGCGTTCCACCGCGACGAACCGCTCCAGCCCGGGCTCGGGCGCGCGGCCCTCGCCGGCCGCCTACCCGAAAACGTTCCCGCGGCGGCGATCGCCCACGCGATCGCGCTGCTGGAAACCCGCGGCACCGTGGTCCTCGAGGGGGAGCGCATCCGCCTCGCCAGCCATCAGGCCACCCTCTCCGAACAGCAAAAGCGCCTCGCCGACGCGCTCCGGAGCAGCCTCCGGGAAGCCGCCCTCGAACCGCCTTCTCCCAAAGAATGGAGCGAACGGCTGGGTGCCGACGCCACCGCGGTGCGGGCCGTCCTCGCGCACCTGGTCCGCGAAGGGCAGGCGGTTTCGGCGCCCGGAGATTGGTTCTTCGACCCCGACGCCGTGGACGCCCTGCGCGAGCGCGTCCGCGACCATCTGAAAGCGCACGGGGAACTCGAGACCCCGGCGTACAAGGAGCTGATTGGGACGACGCGCAAGCACGCCGTCCCCCTGATGGAGCTTTTTGACGACGAGCGCCTCACCCTCCGGGTTGGCAACAAGCGACAGCTGCGGGGCGCGGGGCGCGGATCGGGAGCGGCGTAGTGAGCGAGAACGACGCGTTCGCCGCCTTCGAGACCAAGATGAACGCAGCCGGGGCGCCGCGGATCGCCGTCGAAGCGTTTCGACAGAGCTATGAGCGCCTTCACACGGGCGAGAGCGGTTGGATCCTCGAGGCGGAAATCGAGCCCGTAGCGGATCTCCAGACCCTCGACGCGATCGAAGCGCTGCGCCCCGACGGGGAGCGTGCGCTCGCACGCTGTGTCGCGATCAAGCTCAACGGCGGCTTGGCGACGTCGATGGGGATGACGCGGGCGAAATCCCTCCTCGAAGCCCGCGACGGCCTCTCGTTCCTCGAGATCATCGTGCGTCATATCCTGCACTTGCGGAAGGCGCTTGGGGCCGAGCTCCCGCTGCTCTTCATGAACAGCTTCCGCACTCGGGAAGACTGCCTCGCCGCCCTCGCGACGCATCCGGCCCTCAACGGCCACCTCGCCGTAGACTTCCTCCAGCACCGCGTCCCCAAGGTCGACGCCGAGACCTTGAGCCCAGCGGTCTGGCCGAACAACCCCGAGCTCGAGTGGTGCCCGCCGGGGCACGGGGATCTCTACCCGGCTCTCGCCAGCTCCGGGATGCTCGCAGCGCTGCTCGAGCGCGGCTTCGAGTACGCGTTCGTTTCCAACGCCGACAATCTGGGCGCGACCGTCGACCCCCGCGTGCTCGGCCTGCTCGCCGAACAACGCCTGCCCTTTTTGATGGAGGTGACCGAGCGCACCCACGGCGACCGCAAGGGAGGCCACCTCGCGCGCCGCAAAGACGACGGTCGCCTGACGCTCCGCGAATCGGCACAGTGTGCGCCGGAGGACCGCGATGCCTTCGAGAACGTGGTGCGGCACCGCTACTTCAACACCAATAATCTTTGGGTGCATCTCCCTGCACTCGACACCGCGCTGCGCGAAAGCGGTGGCGGAATGTCGCTCCCCGTCATTCAGAACCGAAAGCACGTCGACCCGCGCGACCCCACCTCCCCGGCCGTGGTGCAGCTCGAGACCGCCATGGGTTCGGCGATTTCCGTGTTCGACAGAGCGCGCGCCCTCGCCGTACCGCGCGATCGCTTTGCTCCCGTGAAGACCACGGGCGACCTCTTGGCCCTGCGCTCCGACGCCTATCGGCTTTCCGACGACTACCGCGTCCTGGCCGCGCCGGGAAGCCGCGCAGACGAGCTGCGCATCGACCTCGATCCGGAGCACTTTGGACGCGTGGATGATTTCGAAAGGCGCTTCCCGGCGGGGCCGCCTTCGCTTTGGGCGTGTACGGGTCTGCGCGTGCGTGGGGACGTGCACTTTGGCGCCGGCATCCGCTGCATCGGGGACGCGGCCGTGGAGCACGAGGGCACGGAACCGCTGCGGCTGCCCGACGGGACGGAATTGGGAGCTCGGGGGGAAGGGAGAGGCGCCTAGAAGCGCAGGTCCGCGGCCACGCGCGCCCAGTCGATCACCGCGAAATCGACCCCGAGGCCCCCGTTGGGAAAGAGACCGAAGTACAGCGCGGCCACCGCGCAGATCCCGAGCACAACGATCTCGAGCGTCGAGCTTGTCTGTCGCAGGTGGATGTCCCCCGGTTCGCGCATGTACATCGCCACCGGGATGCGCAGGTAATAGTAGATGGACACGACGCTCGCGAGCACCCCGAGCACCGCGAGCTCGACGTGGCCCGTCTGCACAGCGGCACTAAAGATCAGGAACTTTCCCATGAAACCCGCGGTCCCGGGGATTCCCGCCAGGGACAACACGAAGAGTGTCAGGAGCGCCGCCAGCGCCGGCCGTGAGCGCGCCAGCCCCGCGAGGTCGTCCATTTCTTCGCAATCGCGACCGCGGTTTGCCAACGCGATGATCACCGCGAAGGCGCCGAGATTCATGAACACGTAGACGAACAGGTAAAAAAGGATGGCGGTGCGCCCAGCCTCGCCCCCCGCCACGAATCCGATCAGGATATAGCCGGCGTGGGCGATGCTCGAGTAGGCAAGGAGTCGCTTCAGATTGTCCTGGATCACCGCCATCACGTTGCCGACCACGACGGTGAGAGCGGCGAGCACCCAGAAGAGGCCGGTGAGCTCCCCGGAGAACGGCCCAAAGGCCTCGAGGAGCAGGCGCAGCAGCGCCATAAAGGCCGCCACCTTGACGGTGATCGCCATATAGGCGGTCACCGACGTCGGGGCGCCCTGGTAGACATCCGGCGTCCACTGGTGAAAGGGCACCGAGGACACCTTGAAGGCGAAGCCTACGATCAACAACCCGAGGCCGGTGATCGCGATCGCGTTGTCGGGCTCGAACGCCACCCGAATCGCGCTGTACTGCAGCGCGCCGGTCGTGCCGTAGACCAGCGCGGACCCGTATAGCAGGAGCGCGCTCGCGAAGGATCCGACCAGGAAGTACTTGAGCGCCGATTCGTTGCTGTCGAGCTTGCGCCGGTCAAAGCCCGCGAGGACGTAGATGGGGATGCTCATCAACTCGAGACCCATAAAGAGCATCATCAGGTCGGTCGCTGCGACCAGAAACATCATCCCGGCCGCGGACAGCCGGATCAGCGCGTAGTACTCGCCGTGATTGATCTGGAGCTCGGCCAGATAGGTGACCGAGAGCGCGCACACCAGGAGCGACGCCAACGCGATGATCGCAATCGCAAAGGCGGAGAAGGCATCGAGCCGCAACATCGGGTGGTTGATGTTGAACACGACGGGGCCGTCGGCGGCGAAGGCCGCGACCGCCGCCGAGAGGCTCAACGCCAGCGAAAGGCCCGCGACAACGGCGAGCGAGCTTCCGATGCGGGCCTCAGACACGCCGCGCTTGGTGAGCCACACCTCGCCCAAGAGCACCACCAGAGAGCCCAGCCCCACGCAGAGCATCGGCGCCAGGGCGCCCAGCTGGACTTGGACCGGCGTCATCGCCCGCCCTCGCGCGCCCGAACGGGCAGTTCATCGAGCACATAGCGCGGCTGCGCGTCGAGCAGGAGAGTCGCCTCTTTGCGGGTCTTCATCGTGTGCAGAAGCTCGCTCACCGAGCCGCCGATCCGGGTCAAGAAAAAGTTCGGGTAGACCCCGATCCAGAAGATCGGCACCAGCAGCGCCGCCATGATCGCCTTCTCGCGCAGGTTGAGGTCGAGCAGCGATTGGTTCTCGGGGTTGTCACAGGGGCCGAACACCATGCGTCGGTACGCCCACAGCAGGTAGACGGCGGCGAGGACCACTCCAAAGGCCGCGACCACGCCGGCCCAGGGGACCCGCCCGAACGTCCCCACCAAGATCAGAAACTCGCCTACAAAGCCGTTGAGGCCGGGTAGACCGATGCTCGACATCGCGACGATTCCAAAGAGCGCCGCGAACACCGGCATCGGCCGCGCCAACCCGCCAAAGGCCGCGATCTCGCGGGTGTGACGGCGCTCGTAGATCATCCCCACCAGGAGAAAGAGAGCGCCGGTGGAAAGCCCGTGGTTGACCATCTGAAGAACGCTGCCCTGGAGGCCCTCCTCGTTCAGGGCGAACATGCCGAGCATCACGAAGCCGAGGTGCGCGACCGACGAGTACGCGACCAGCTTCTTGATGTCGCTCTGTACCATCGCCACCAGCGCCCCGTAGATCACGCCGACGAGCGCGAGCGTGAACATCACCGGGATCGCGGCCTCGGCGGCCACCGGGAAGAGCGGCAGCGCAAAGCGCACGAAGCCGTAGGTGCCCATTTTGAGGAGCACGCCCGCGAGTACCACCGAGCCCGCCGTCGGCGCCTCGACGTGGGCGTCGGGAAGCCAGGTGTGGAGCGGCACCATCGGGACCTTGATCGCAAACGCGAGCGCGAAGGCGGCAAAGAGCCAGTTCTGGTTCTTCCACCACACCGGGTCAGAGCCCGCGGGGATCACGGTGTCGAGTAACGCTTTGCCGGCGACACCCGGGGCCGCGACCAGATCGAAGTTGAGGGAGCCGAACTGTTCCCAGTGGAGGTAGTACACCGCGAGCATCGCCACGAGCATGAGGAGCGAGCCCACCATGGTGAAGAGAAAGAACTTCACCGCAGCGTAGACGCGCCGCTCGCCGCCCCAGATGCCGATGATGAAGTACATCGGCACCAGCATCACCTCCCAGAAGATGTAGAACTGGAAGACGTTGAGCGAGACAAAGGCGCCGAGCATTCCCGTCTCGAGAAAGAGGTTGAAGAAGATGAAGCTCCGCAGCGAGCGGTTCTCGCTCCAGGCGCCCAACAAGATGATCGGCATCAGAAACGTGGTGAGCACGACGAGCAGCAAGCTCATTCCGTCGATGCCCACGAAGTAGTGGATGCCGTAATTCGGGAGCCATTCGGCGTAGTCGACGAACTGGTACCCCGGGGCGGCCGGGTCGAACTGAGCAAAGAGTTGTACGGACAGACCAAAGGTCAGCAGCGTCGAACCGAGCCCCACCCCACGCCAAGCCGAATCGGGGAGCTCCCCCCCGAGCAGACCAATCCCGACCTGCAGGGCCAGGAGCACCAGCCCAGCGATGAGCGGCAGAAAGGTGATCAGCGTCAGCAGTTGTTCGTCGAGGAAGGTCATCGGCCGGCGAGCAACCAGGCGATGACGACCGCGCTGCCGACCACCATCGCAAAGAGGTACCCCTGTGCGAGACCCGATTGCGCGTATTTGAGCACCCGCCCGGCGCTCGCCCGCACCAGCTGCGCGGTGCCGTTGGCACCGAGCCCGTCGATCAGTCCGGCGTCAATCCAGCGGAACAGCACGCGGTCGGAGAACGCCACCAACGGGCGCACAAAGACGGCGTCGTAGAGCTGGTCGACGTAGTACTTGTCGCGAACGGTGCGGAACACCGGGCCCAACCCGCCCCGGATCCGGGCCGGGAGATCGGGCGAGGCTACATAGAGCCAATACGCCCCGAGAAAGCCCGCGATCATCGCTGCCACTGCCGCGCCGGCAAGCGCCCACTCGGTGGCGTGACTCGCGTGATGGGCGTGCTCGGCGACCACACCGTGGAAGAAGTTGGCCAGGCTGTTGGAGTGGGGGATGCCGATGAGGTCCCCCCAAATCTGCGGCAGGCCGATAGCGCCGCCTACGATCGCGAGCGCCGCGAGCACCACGAGGGGATAGGTCACCGTCGCGGCGGGCTCGCGGGCGTGGGCGTACACTTCGCGTGGCGCGCGGCTCTCGCCCCAGAAGGTCCGGGCGTGTACCCGGAGCATGTAGAAGGCCGTCACCGCCGCGGTCGCGATGCCAATCGCGTACAACCACCGGTGACCCGGAATGCCCTCGGCGAGCCAGGCCGAGAGCAACACCTCGTCTTTGGAGAAAAAGCCGGAGAGACCCGGGAAGCCGGCGATCGCCAATACGCCCACCAGGAACACGCCGTGGGTCAGGGGAAGACGCTTGCGCAGCCCTCCCATCTTGTCGGTGTCCTGTTCGTGGTGCATCGCGAGGATCACGGAGCCCGATCCCAGAAAGAGCAGCGCCTTGAAGAAGGCGTGGGTGGTGACGTGAAACATCGCTGCGGTGTAGGCGCCGCAGCCGGCAGCGAGAAACATGTAGCCGAGCTGGCTCACCGTGGAGTAGGCGAGCACTTTTTTGATGTCGGTCTGCGCGATCGCCATGGTCGCAGCAAAGAGCGCGGTGATACCCCCGGTCCAGGCGATGGTGGCCGCCGCACCCGGCGCCTCGGCGTAGAGAAAGGACATCCGGCAGACCATGTACACGCCGGCCGTCACCATCGTCGCCGCGTGAATCAACGCCGAGACCGGTGTCGGGCCCGCCATCGCGTCGGGGAGCCAGGTGTAGAGCGGGATCTGCGCGGATTTCCCGACTGCTCCGACAAAGAGGGCGAGGCCGATTAGCGTGGTGAGCCTCCACTCCGGGGCCCCGGGGAGCCAACCCGGAACCGCGACCGTGCGCTCGGCGATCGCCCCGATGTGAGTCTTCAGCGTCGGAAAACTCACGCTCGCGTGGCCCAAATCGGCCATCGCCCAGAAGAGCAGAAAGATTCCACACAGGAAGCCGAAGTCGCCGATCCGGTTCACGATGAACGCCTTGCTTCCGCAGTAGGCGTTCCAGCGGTCGCCGTACCAGAAACCGATCAGCAGATAGGAGCAGAGTCCGACGCCTTCCCAACCGAGAAACATGACCAGCAGGTTCTCGCCGAGCACAAGAAACAGCATCGAGGCGGTAAACAGGTTCAGGTAGCAAAAGAAGCGCTGAAAGCCGCCGTCGTCGCGGTGGTCGTCGTCCATGTAGCCGATTGAGTAGACATGGATCAGCGTCCCGACGCCGGTCACCACCAAGGTCAGCACCGCCGCGAGCGGGTCGAACATCAGCGACAAGCCCGCGTTGAAGCTGCCTGCCCCGATCCAGAGAAAGAGTTCGTCGACGAGCAGCCGTTCCTCGGCGGGATGCCCGACCAGCTGAAAAAACAACCGACACGTCACCAGGAACGCCAAAAAGGGCGCGGTGACGGAGAGCGCGACCACAAACAGGCGGGACACCGCCCGCCGGACAAAGGTCAGCAACACGCCGTGGATCGCGGCGGCAAGGAGCGGGAGCAGCGGGATCCAGCGAATCCAGTCGCTCGCCTGAATCGCCTGCGCCAACCCCTCCGCGTGGGCGCTCTCTACCATTTGAGCAAGCTCACGTCTTCGACGTTGACCGACTCGCGGTTGCGGAAGAGCGCGATCACGAGGCCCAGCCCCACCGCCACCTCCGCCGCGGCGACGACGATCACCATCAGCACAAAGATGTGCCCCTCGGTGCTCCCGAGCGCGCGGGCGAACCCCAAAAAGGCCAGGTTCGCCGCATTCAGCATCAGCTCGATCGACATCAGAATCACGATCAGGTTGCGCCGGGTGAGGGCGCCGATCGTACCGATCGCGAAGAGGATCGCCGACAGTCCGATCACGTGCTGGAGCGGTACGATCTCCATCAGTCGAGCCTCCGCTTGGCCATGACCACCGAGCCCACGATCGCGGCGAGCAGGAGGAGCGAGGCGACCTCGAAGGGCAACACGAAATCGGTGTAGAGCGCCATGCCCACCGACCGGTAGCCCCCAAAACCCTCGGGGAGCGCGACGGTCTCGCCGAGCGACCCGGGGAGCCAGCGCAAGAACACCACCGCCGCCACACCGGAGATCGTCGTGCCGAGCATTTTGAGACCCAGCTGGCGCTGGGCGGGAAAATCGTCGCGGCGCAGATTGAGCAGCATCACGACAAAGAGAAAGACGACGACGATTGCCCCCGCGTAGACCATGATCTGGAGCGCGGCGACCAGATGCGCCTCGAGGATCAGGTAGATCACCGCGAGCGAGATCATCGTGACGACCAGGCTCATCGCGCTCGCGACGGTGTTGCGGACGTTCAACACCATCGCGAGGGCAGAGATCACCGCAAAGGCGGCGAAAAGATAGAAGATCCACTGAGCGGCGGTCACGACGCACCTCCGCCGAGCCAAATGATCACGGCCCCGGTCACCAGAATATTGAGCAGCGAGAGCGGCAGCATGATCTTCCAGCACAGATCCATCACCTGGTCGTAGCGGGGCCGCGGCAGCGTCCAGCGAATCTGCATCTGGAGCCAGATCATCACGATCACCTTGGCGAAGAAGGTGAGGACGTGGAGCACCATGCAGAGACCCGTGGCGAATCCGTCGCCAAAGATCGGGGCGATCGCGCCGATGATCGTCGCCTGCGAGAGGAACGGGAGTGCCCAGCCGCCGAGAAAGAGGGCGGTGACGAGCCCCGCGATGACCACCACCTCGATGAACTCGGCCATGAAGAACAGGCCGAAGCGCATCCCCGAGTACTCGAGGAAGTAGCCGGCGATGAGCTCGGATTCCCCCTCGGGAAGGTCAAAGGGGGGCCGCTTGTTCTCGGCCATCACGCAGGTGAGAAACATCACGAAGCCCAGGGGCTGGAGAAAGATCCCCCAGTTCGGGACCGGGATCGCCCCAAAGAGCCACAGGGTCTGATCCTGGGCGAGCCCCATCTCGCTCAGCTTGAGCGTCTGAAACACCATGAAGATGCCGACGACGGCCAGACCCATCGTCACTTCGTAGGAGATCATCTGCGCCGATGCGCGCAGGCTTCCCAACAGCGACCAGTTGTTGTTGCTGGCCCAACCGGCGATCACCGTCCCGTAGGCGGCGATCGCGCCGACGGCAAAGACGTAGAGCAGGCCCCAGTCGATGTCGGCGACCACCAAATTGATCGTGCTTTCCCCAAACTGATAGACGCCGCCAAAGGGAATCACCGCGAAGGTCACGATCGCCGGCACCGCCGAGATCACCGGCGCAATCAAGTGCATGAAGCGGTTGGCGCCGCGCGGGACGACGTCTTCTTTCGAGATCAGCTTGAGTACGTCGGCCAGCGGGTGAAGCAGGCCGATCACCGTGACGCCGCCGATGTCTGCGCGATTCGCCCCGATACGGTTCTGCATCACGGCACTTTGTTTGCGCTCGATCCAGGTGATGACGGGCGCCATCGCCCCGACGATGATGCCGAGGATGAAGCCGATCTTGATGAGCGCGGCGGCGAGCATCAGCGTGCGCCGTCCGCGAGCGCGAGGTTCGCTGGGCGGCCCCCGTCACCGACGCTCTCGACGTCGACGCCGGCGTAGGCCGCGACGGACTCGCCGATGGCTTTGGAGACGGCGGTCGCGTCGTAGGGCCCGGCGAAGCCCTCGAGCCCGAGTGCGGCGCCGAGCGCCCAGCAGATGGCTCCCTCGTCGCGCGCGTCAAAGGCGGGCTCCAACGCGGGCACTACCCGCTGCACATAGCCGGCGTGATTGGTCAGGGTGCCGCGCTTCTCCGCGGCGTGGCGTGCGGGGAGCACCACCGCGGCCACCCCTTCGATCGCCGAATGGTGGGTATCGAGGAGTACCAGGGTGTCGAGCCCGCGCAGGGCGTCTAGATCGGAGAGCACACCGGCGCCAAGAGCGTCTTGCCCGACCATGATCAACGCCTTCACCGCGCCGGCGTGCACCTGCTCGAGCAGCGCGGAGGCGTCGTCAAAGCCGAGGGCGCGAGCCCCGGCCGCGTTGGCCGCCTTTTCCGCGCGGATCAGCAGCTTGTCCTCGCGGCCACGCGGCACGGCGACGCCCGTCGGCCCGCCCAGGCCCGCGGCGAGACGCGACGCGACAAAGAGATCCTCGTTGGTGGAATGCGGAGACGCCCACACGCCCACCGCCCCGCCCCCGTCGCGCTCGATCACCCCACGCAACCGGGCGGCCGCCTCCGCGATCGCTTCGTCCACCGCCGCCTCGCGCAACACCCCGCCCGCGTCGCGCACCTGCGCCAGCTGGATGCGATCGTCGGCGCTGATCCGCGCATAGGACATCCGGCCCTCGTCGCAGATCCAGGTCTCGTTGACCGCGTCGTTGCGTCGCGGCACGTAGCGGTAGGCGCGGTTGTTCGCGACGCCGATCGACACGTTGCAGCCCTGCGAGCACCCGGTGCAGAGCCCCGGCACGTGCTCCAGAAACCACACGCGGATCTTGAAGCGAAAATCGCGGGTGGTGAGCGCGCCGACGGGACAGATGTCCGCCACGTTCATCGAGTAGTCGTTGTCGAGCTCGGTCCCGGGAAATGTCTCGATCACCGAGCGATCACCCCGGGCGTAGACCGCGAGCTCGCCCGTGTTGGGCACTTCCCGGCAGAAGCGGACACAGCGTCGGCACAGGATGCAGCGCTCCTGGTCGAACAAGATCGTGGGGCCGAGCTCGACCCGCTTTTTTCCGGCACGACGCGGCTCTTCGGTCCGCGCGTGCTGCATGCCGTATTCAAAGGCGTAGTCCTGGAGCTTGCACTCCCCCGCCTGGTCGCAGATCGGGCAGTCGAGGGGGTGGTTGACGAGCAGCAACTCCATCACCCCTTCGCGTGCCTGCCGCACGCGCTCGTTCTGGGTGTGCACCACCATGCCGTCCTGCACCACCGTGTCACAAGCGATCTGGAGCTTTGGCATCCCCTCGATCTCGACCTGGCAAAGCCGGCACGACCCGTCGATCGAAAGTTTCGGGTGCCAGCAGTAGTGCGGGATGTCGACGCCGTTCATCAGGACGCCCTGATCGTCGAGGGCTTGGAGCAGCGTCCGACCTGCCTCGACCTGATAGCTATCGCCGTCGACCGTGATCGTGGGCACAGCGTCAGGACTCCGCTCGCCTGCGGCTCGCTGCGCGCGGTGGGCGGTGGTTGCGGATGCGATCTTTGCAGTTCCGCTTGCATTACAGCTCGAACGAGGCGGGGAAGGGGCATTTCTTTTGCTGCACGTGTGCCTCGAAGTCGTCGCGGAAGTGGCGGATCAGGCCTTGCACCGGCCAGGCGGCCGCGTCGGCGAACGCGCAGATGGTCGAGCCCTCCATCTTGCCCGCGATGTCGAGGAGGATGTCGAGGTCGTCGCGGGTCCCCGCTCCGCGCTCGAGCCGCAGCATCAACTTGTTGAGCCAGCCGGTCCCCTCGCGGCACTGGGTGCACTGCCCGCAGGACTCGTCGCGAAAGAAGTAGGTGATGACGCAACCGACCCGCACCATGCACGTCGTGTCGTCCATCACCATGATCCCGCCGGTGCCCAACATCGTCTTGCGCTCGCGCAGCGACTCGTTGGCCATCGGAACGTCGAGCTGGCTCGCGGGAAGAATAGGCATCGACATCCCGCCCGGGATCACACCTTTGACGTTGCGACCTTCGAGGGGTCCTCCGGCGTGCTCGAACACGATCTCCTCGAGGGGCGTACCGAGCGGGAGCTCGTAGAGCCCCGGCCGCTTCACCAGACCCGACACCCCAAAGACCGTCGTCCCCGGGCTCTGCTCGGTGCCAAAGCCGCGAAACCACTCCGCGCCACGGCGTACGATATGTGGGACGTGGGAAAAGGTCTCGACGTTGTTCACCGTCGAGGGCATCCCAAACGCGCCGTATTGCGCGGGGAAGGGGGGCTTCTTGCGGGGCTGGCCCTTCTTCCCCTCCAGTGACTCGAGGAGCCCGGTCTCCTCGCCGCAGATATAGGCGCCGGCACCCATCGTGATCACGATGTCATGCGCGAACCCCTTACCAAAAATGTTGTCGCCCAGTAGCCCAGCGGCTCGCGCCTCCTCGATCGCACGCTGGACGATCGCACCAGGCCCGGCGTACTCGCCGCGGATATAGACAAAGGTCTTCTCGGCACCCGTCGCCCAAGCGGCGATCAAAATGCCCTCGATCATCTGATGCGGGCCCCGCTCCATCAGGAGCCGGTCCTTGAAGGAGCCCGGCTCCGATTCGTCGGCGTTGCACACCAGGTACTTGGGCTTGTCCCCGTCCTTTGGCATGAAGCTCCACTTGACGCCCGTCGGGAAGCCGGCGCCGCCGCGCCCCTGGAGCCCCGCGGCCTTGACCAGCTCGGTCGTCTCGTCGGGGGTCAATTCGGTGACCGCCTTGCGCGCCGCCTCGTAGCCGCCGGCGACGCGGTACCCCTCGAGCGACACAAAGGCGTCGTCCGCGAAGTGCTCGGTCAGATAGCTGGTGACAAAGGGCGCCCGCTGCACGGCTACTCCAGACCGTCCACGATCTCGATCGCACGCTCGAGGTCGAGATCCTCGTGATAAGTGTCGCCTATCCGCAGCATTGGAGCGTAAGCGCAGGCGCCGAGGCACTCCTCGTGCCCGAGGCTGATGCGACCGTCCTCGGTGGTCTCCCCGGCGCCGATCCCCAAGTGCCGCTCTACACCGCGGAGCAGCTCGCGCGCTCCGCGGAGGGAACAAGGCAAGTTGGTGCAGACGTAGACGTGATGCCGTCCTTGGGGCCGGTCATAGAACATGTTGTAGAAGGTGATGACCTCCATCACCTCGATGGGGTGGATCTCGAAGATCTCGGCGACCTCGGTGGCGAGCTCACGGGAGATGTGGCCGTGCTCGCCTTGCACCAGGTGGAGCGCGGGCAGCAGCGCCCCGCGTTTCTCGGGGTAGTCCGCCATCCGAGCTTCGATCGCGCGACGGATCGGTTCGGAGATCACCACTCGAGTGCACCCTTCATCCACACGTAGGCCAGGCCGACACCGAGCACGACGATGAAGGCGGTCATCTCGATGAGTCCGAAAAAGCCCAGCTCGGTAAAGAGCGCGCCCCACGGATACAGGAACACCGCCTCGACATCGAAGAGGATGAACAGGATCGCGACGATGTAGAACTTGACCGAGAAGCGCTGACGCGGCGACACGATCGGGCGCTCGCCGCACTCAAAGGGGTCGAGCTTTTCGTCGAAGCGGCGGCGCGGCCCCAGCAACAAATGCACGGAGAGCAAGGCGCCGGCGAGGATGAAGCCGATCACCATGATGGCTGCGATCCCGGTGTATTCGGCGAGCACGCTCCCTCCAGCAGCGTTTCCGGTCGAGCTTCCTGCGCGACTCGCGCGCAGTTCGGGCGGGCGCGACGCGGTGCGCGCGGGCTCCGTCAGCCCGCTCCTTCACCGCCTCTCGAATCCGTCTCCAGCCGATTCGGCGGCCCGCGGGCAAACCGCCAAATACCCCGTTTTCCCAGGGAAAACGCGGCGTACGGTAGCCATGGCCCCGACGAGCGTCAACGCGATAGACTGGCTCGCGTGGGTATTCCGGTAGCGGTGCTGGGCGCCGGAAGCTTCGGCACCTGCCTCGCGATCCTTTGCGCCGACCGCGAACACGACGTGACGCTGTGGGCCCGCGATCCGGAGCAGAGCGGCGCCATCAGCGCGCGGCGCCGCAACCCGCGCTACCTCAAAGACATCGAAATTCCCGAGCGGGTTCGCGCGACTGCAGACTTGGAGGAGGCTTTGGCCGGCGCCGAGATGGCCATCCTCGCGGTTCCGAGCCACGCACTCAGAGAGGTCATGACGCGGGCGGCGCCGCGAATCCCTTCGGAATGCCTCCTGGTTTCGACGGTCAAGGGGATCGAGGTCGACAGCGGCAAGACCGCCGAAGCGGTGCTCGCGGAGGTGCTTCCGGAGGTGCACCACCCGCGGCTCACCTTCCTCTCGGGTCCATCCTTCGCCCACGAGATCGCCCGACACCGGCCCACGGTCGTCACGGTCGCGTGCCGAGAGGAGGCGTTCGCCGTGGCGGTCCAGAGCCATCTCTCGTGTCCGTGGTTCCGCTGCTACTCCGAGGTGGACGTCACGGGGGTCGAGATTGGCGGTGCCCTCAAAAACGTGATCGCGATTGCCACGGGCGTCTGCGACGGCTTGGAGCTCGGTCACAATGCACGCGCCGCGACGATGACGCGGGGGCTCGCGGAGATCACCCGGCTCGGAGTGCGCCTCGGCGCGGATCCACTCACTTTTCTCGGTCTCTCGGGGATGGGCGACCTGGTCCTGACCTGCACGGGCGACCTGTCGCGGAACCGCCGCGTGGGGCTGGCCCTGGGCGAGGGACGCCCGCTCGACGCCATCCTTGAAGAACTGGGCGAGGTCGCGGAGGGCGTGCGGACGACCTACGCCACCTGCCAACTGGCAGACCGCCTGGGCGTGGAGATGCCCATCGCCCGCGGCGTGCGGGCTCTGCTGAACGGCGAAGTCGGTGCACGGGAGGGGGTCACCCAGCTGCTGACCCGCCAGCTCCGCAGCGAGAAAGACTAAGCGAACGCGTTCGCACGCCTTCGTCTCGCCAGAAAAACTCGAGCGGCCCCCCGCGGGACTCTCCGGGAGCTTTCCGCGCCTCACTGCCGCGACGTGGGGCCGCGGACGTGGGCCCTCGCCTTTGCCTCGAGCTCCGATGTCTTGTACGCCTTTGCGCGATGCCGCACCCCGCGACCGCCGTCGAGCCATGAGATACGCCGCTGTTGGCGCACCCCTCGCGGGTCTGGTGCTCGCCTCGCTGGTCTGGACGGGCTGCCTCGGCCCCCGGACGGTGCGGACGCCGGTCTACAAAGAGGGCTCGGTCCGGGTTTTTTTGCGTCATCAGGAGCAGGGCGGGGAGAAACTCCCGCTCGGGCTCGACCACCCCCGCACCATCTCGTCGATCCGCTTGAGCCGGGTTCTGATCAGCCTGGATGTCCGCGAGCGCGACCGGAAAGAGGAGCGATCCGAGCTCAAAGCGGCGCTGCCGACCGACCTCGCCTACGAGATAAGCGAAGGCCTCTCCAAGGCTCTCGAGCGCGCCGACCCCGACCAGGAGGTGGTGGTGATGGCCGTCGAGACGCGGCGGCGCCTCGGCGTCTTCAGCGTCGACTACCTCACCAGCATGGTGGCCTGGGTCAAGGAAGAGGCCCTGTGGATCCACTTCGGGGAGATCGACGCTCGCCTGTCTGACGATCCGTCGGAAAAACCCGCCGAGCCCTCGCGCGACAAGACGACCGGAACGTTTCGAATCGTGAAGACGCCGGGGATTCGAACCTTGGGTTCGCACACGATCGCTGCCAAGTGGCGGGATCCTGTGTTCTCGAAGTCCGCGCCCCCGCGCACCCGACCGGGCGAACGCGCGCTGCGCCGAACCGTGCTGATGGAGGAGGAGGGAGCGCGCGGGGGGGATGAGGACCCGTTGGGCACCTCGCTCTCCCCGGAGGCGCTGAGGGCCTTGGCCGACCTCGAGGAAGAGCGGCGGGCGGGAACGCTCAGCGAGGAAGACTACCGAGAACGCCGGCGCGAGATCCTCGAAGACCGTGAGTAGCGACCCCGCCAAAGAGGGCGGGCGCGCCACGCGCGCCGTACACGCCGGCGAACGCGGAGACCGAGTCGGCGCCGCCGTCACCACGCCGATCCACCAGACCTCGACGTACACCTTCCGCGATGGCGACGAGGTCCGCGCCTATCAGGAGGGCCGCCTCGCCCGCGACGAGTACGGTCGCTACGGGAACCCCACCTGGCGCGCCGTCGAAGGCAAGCTGGCGGCCCTCGAGGAAGGCGAGGCGGCCGTGTTGTTCGCGTCGGGGATGTGCGCCGCGACGACACTCTTTCTCGCGATGGTGCCGCGCGGAGGGCACCTGGTGGTCACGAGCGAATGTTACCGGCGCACCCGCCAGTTTCTCGAGAGCTACCTCTCGAAGTTCGACGTCTCCATCAGCGTCATCGAGCCGGCCGACCTCGCAGGCCTCGAGGCCGCGCTGCGGCCGACGACCTGCCTCTTTTTCACCGAGAGCCCGACCAATCCGTACCTGCGCGTCATCGACATCGCCGCGGCCTCTGCGCTCTGCCACGCGCGCGGCGCGCGGCTGGTGATCGACAGCACCTTTGCCTCCCCGATCAACCAGCGCGCACTCACCCAGGGTGCCGACCTCGTAATTCACAGCGCGACCAAGTACCTGGCGGGGCACAACGACTTGTTGGCAGGCGCCGCGGTGGGCGCGGCGGAGGCGATCGCGCCGCTGCGCGAGGCGGTCGGCGTGTTGGGTGGTGTACTCGACCCGCACGCGGCCTACCTGCTGCTCCGCGGTCTGAAGACCCTCGAACTCCGCATGGCGCGCCACAACGAGAACGGGCTACGCGTCGCGACCTGGCTCGAGACCCAGCCGCGGGTGCGCCGCGTGTGGTACCCCGGTCTTCCCTCCCACCCCGACCACACAGTGGCGCGGGCGTCGATGGACGGGTTTGGCGGCGTGGTCACCTTCGAGCTCGACACCGACCTCAAAGGCGCCGAGCGCTTCGTCGACAGCTGCAGGATCCCGCTGATCGGGCCGAGCTTTGGGGGCGTCGAGTCCCTGATCGAGATGCCGGCGACCATGTCGTTCTGGGACCGGGACGCCGCCGACCGGCAGGCGCTGGGCATCACCGACTCGCTGATTCGCCTCGGGCTCGGCGTGGAGAGCACGGAAGACCTCGTCGCCGACCTCGAACGCGCGCTGGAGGCCCTCTAGAGCATCGCGTCGGGGAGCGCGTCGCGCTCCATCGCCAGGAGACGCTTTTTGAGCGCGATGCCGCCGGCGTAACCGCCGATGCGACCGCCCGCCGCGACCACCCGATGACAGGGAATCACCAACGCAAGCGGGTTCGCGCCGTTGGCGGCACCGACGGCGCGGGCCGCCCCCGGCCGCCGCAGAGCGCGGGCCAGATCTCCGTAGGAGCGGGTCTCGCCGTAGGGGATCTCGAGCAACGCCTCCCACACCATGTGTTGGAACGCGGTGCCGCGACAGTCGAGCGGAAGCGCGAACGTCCGCCGTTTCCCTGCGAGATACTCGAGCAATTGACGGGCCGCGTCGCGCAAAGGCGCGAAGGCGGGCTCGCGCTGGGCGCCCCGGAAGTGGCGGGCGGCAAAACCCGCGAGACCGCTGCCGCTCGCGTGGGGAAGGCCCACGTAACACAGACCGCGCTCGCTCGATGCGAGCTGCAGCCGCCCGATCGGCGTCTCGAGATCGGTGGTAAAGAGGACGCTGTCGATGCTCTCCGGAACGCTCCCCATGCGCGGGTCAGAATACCACCCGGGTGTAGGGGTGTGGAAGTGCGCTCCGCGCGGCGTGGTCACATGCCCAGGCGTTTCATCATTTTTTGAAGCGATTGGCGCGGAATGCCGAGCCGTTCCGCGGCGCGGCTCTTGTTGCCCTCTTCGCTGAGCGCGCGTTCGATCATGCGGCGCTTGAGCTCGTCGGTCGCGCGGTTGAGGTCCCACTCCTCCATCGGTTCCTCCACCGGGAAGGCGGCGGGGCTTGGGCGCGAGACCGAGCGCACCTGGTCGGTGAGCATGTCGGCCGTGACGGCGTCTGCATCGCCCGAGAGCGCGACCACACGCTCGATCTCGTTCTCGAGTTCGCGGACATTGCCGGGCCACGGATAGGCGAGGAGGCGGTTCATCGCCGGCTGCGTAAAGCCGCGCAGCGTGCTCTTCATCTTCTCTGCGGCCGTCTCGAGAAAATGCTCGGCCAGCGCCGGAATGTCGTCGCGCCGATCGCGGAGCGGCGGGAGCGGCATCTCTACCACTCGCAGCCGGTAGAACAGGTCTTCGCGGAAGTCGCCTTCATCGACCATCTTGCGCAGGTCGCGGTTGGTCGCGGCGATGACGCGGACGTCGATCTTGCGGGTCTCGGACGCGCCCAAGGGCCGCACCTCTCCATCCTGTAAGACCCGCAGCAAGCGTACCTGCATCCCCGGGTTGGTCTCGCCGATCTCGTCGAGAAAGATGGTTCCGCCGTGCGCCAGCTCAAAGAGCCCCTTCTTGTCCTGGTGTGCGCCGGTAAACGCCCCGCGTCGGTGGCCAAACAGCTCGCTCTCGAGCAGCGTGTCGGGCAGGGCACCGCAGTTTTGCGCGACGAAGCGCCCGTCTTTGCGCGGGCTCGCGTAGTGAATCGCGCGGGCGACGAGGTCTTTTCCGGTTCCCGTCTCGCCTGTGATCAGCACCGTCGCGGTGGTGGCAGCGACCTTCTCCATCACGTCGAAGACACGCTCCATCGACGCGCCACCGCCGATGATGTTGCCAAAGGAATAGCGACGCTCGACCTCGCGGCGCAGGTAGAGGTTCTCTTGGCGGAGACGCTCGTTGGCCTCGGCGAGCGCGGCCGCCAGCTGGACGTTCTCGCTGGCCAGCCCGTAGCTTTCGAGGGCGCGCCGGACGTTGAGGCGCAGCTCCTCGGGGTCCCACGGCTTCTGGATGTAGCGGTAGATGCGGCCTTCGTTCACGGCGCGCACGATCGAAGCGACGTCCGCGTATCCGGTGAGCATCATCCGGATCGCTGTTGGCTTGCGTTCGATGACGCGCTCCAGAAACTCTACTCCGGTCATGCCGGGCAGAACCTGGTCCGCGATCACCAACGCGATGTCTTCGCGCTCGACGACCTCGAGACCGGCCTCCCCGCTCGACGCGGTAAACACCTCGTAGTCGGTCTCGAGCGCGTCGCTAAGACCGCGCAGAATCTCCTCTTCGTCGTCGACGATGAGAAGGCAGTACCGTTTCGAAGTGCTTTCGTTCAAAGCTCCACAAAGTTAGCAAGCGGAGCGGCGGCAGCCGCGGAGCGCGCAGCGAGCCGAAGGCGAGCGAAGTCTTTCCAAGACGAATCCGGAACCCCACCACACCACGAAGACGCGAAATCGGAACCCCACCGCGCCACAAAGCCCGGAGCGCGCAGCGAAGGCGAAGTCTTTGGGAAGTTCGGTGGGCCGCAAAGCGGGGCGGCACACGACCGCCCCGCTTCGGGTCAGCGCCTGCGCGCGGTCTTGCGGCGCGCGGTCTTCTTGCGAGCCGGGCTGCGGCGCGCCGTCTTCTTGCGAACGGTGCCGCGCCGCGCGGTCTTCTTGCGGGCGGTGCCGCGGCGTGCCGTCTTCTTGCGGGCGGGGCTTCGCCGCGCCGTCTTCTTGCGCGCCGTCGTGCGGCGACGCGCGGTCGGCTTGCGACGCGCCGTCTTCCGACGAGTGGTCTTGGCGCGCCGGCGGCTTCCGGGGCGCGCCATCTTGGTTCGCGCCACGTCCCCGTCTTTATCGATGAAATAGAGCCAACCGTCCTCGCGTTTGATTCCGACCTTCACAACGCGTTGCGGTCGTCCGCGCGGGGGCCGACCCCCTCCGCGGGCCATTCGGGCTCGACTCACGTCCCCCTTCTTATCGAGGTAGTACAGCCAGCCCTTCTCCCGGGTGACACCCGTTCGTTCGACCTTCGTGGCCATCGGATCTCCTTCCTCTCGTCCATCCGCCGTCGACCCTCTTTGGATCGACGGGAAAGCGAAAGCCTGGGGAGGACCGCCATCGGTTTGTTTTGGGGGAAGCACCGATAGTGCACGAGCAACATGACTGGCGAAAAACGGGCTGTCAACGCGTAGAGGCCGCAAAGCGGTCGACGAGGAGGTCCCGTCCTCGCGAAACTTCGCGCGCCTCCGGCGCGCTGCGCGGGCCGCTTTGCGCCCCTTGCTCGCGAAACTTCGCGCGCCTCCGGCGCGCTGCGCGGGCCGCTTTGCGCCCCTTGCTCGCGAAACTTCGCGCGCCTCCGGCGCGCTGCGCGGGCCGCTTTGCGCCCCTTGCTCGCGAAACTTC
>CAJIBI010000461.1_pt1 | contig 24426 bp, 22 predicted proteins | sample 9199321 | NCBI WGS metagenome assembly CAJIBI01 (sample SAMEA7708294, study PRJEB35096) | sediment metagenome | biome: marine neritic benthic zone biome [ENVO:01000025]; feature: sediment [ENVO:00002007]; material: shallow marine sediment [ENVO:03000034] sea grass bed [ENVO_01000059] ... | reverse complement strand
GCGTGCCCGCGCGTAAATGGCAGGGCTACGACCCGCGCCGCCTGCAACGCGTTCGGGTGTACAGCCGCACCTTGTGAGCGAGCGGCAGGAAGCAACCGCGCGGTATGGCGCCGCTGGCGGGGCGCAAGCGCCTCGCGGCCTAGGGCCGCGGGGCCCCGCTAGGGCAAGAAGCCGCGTTCGTGAGCGGCCGCTTCGAGGTGGGCGAGTTGACGCTCCGCCGCGACGCGGTGCTCGATGAGCTCGTGGATCTGGTGGAGGAGCTCCCGTCGCTCGGCGGCGCTGAGCTCCTCCTCGGCAAGCTTGTCCTCACGCAGCTTGGCCTCGCGCTTGTAGCGCGCAATCGCTGGCCCCATTTGGTGGATCTCGTGGCCGAGTCCGTAGCCGTCGAGGAATGCGCCCTCGAGCTCTGCAGGGCAGACTTGCCGGTACTTGGCGCCGCGCAGACCCGTACGCCAGCCATTGTCGGGGGTGCAGTACTGGCGCAGGCCGGCGTCGCGCCCGGTGCGGTAACGAGTTTCGTCGACCTGGACGCCGTACTCACGGCACGATTCGTTGTGGCGGACGAGCTGCCGCCACGCGTGGCCCTGGGAGCCATCTCGCCGACCCAGCTCGAACCAATCGGCGTAGCGGCAGTCGCCTTCGTCGAGCGTGGCACACGCGGCGGCGAGCAGGAGGCCGCAGGCGAGGGTCAGCGTGGGGCGGAGCATCCCGTCCCTTTTCGCAACAAGCGTGGCGGAACTTGAGACCGGAGTCCGAGCCAGGGTCCCGCCCCCGCGACCGCCTGGGGCCGCAGCGAATCGCTAGGAGATCCAGTCGAGAAAACGGAGACGGGCGGCGAGCACGGGGCGAAACCAGGCCCGGCCTCGGTAGAAAAAGCGGGTGGGGTGGGGGATCTCCTGGAAGAGGCTCTGGTTGCGCTTGCCGGCGATGAGCTCCGCCACCTCGACACCCAGCTGGTTGGCCAGGGCTACGCCGTGGCCGCCGTAACCCAGCGTGTAGTAGGCGCCGCGGAGGCGCCCGATGTGTGGGAGAGCGTCAAAGGTGAAGCCCAGCTGGCCGCTCCAACAGTGTGTGAGGGGTACATCCCGAAGCTCCGGGAACAGCGACACCATCTGGCGTCGCAGCGTGCGCGCGGCGCGGTGGAGGTGTTGACGCGGGGAGAGGGTCGTCCGGCCTCCAAACAACATCCGGCCGCTGGGCGTCAAGCGGAAGTAGGCGAGGTACCACTTCGAGTCGTAGAACATCCGGGCTTTGGGGCTGAGGCCGCGTCGCAGGGGGGCGGGAAGCGGCGCGGTGGCGATGACGCTGCTCCCGATGGGAACGACACGGCGGGCCAAGCCGGCCAGGGCTCGATCGGTGTAGCCGTTGGTGGCGACCAGCACTTCCCGGGCCCGGAGCGTACCGCCGGGGAGCGAAAGCGTGTGCTCGCGGCCCGGCTCGATCGCGCGAACCGGGGTGTGGGGGAAAAGCTGTGCACCCGCGCGTTTGGCGGCAGCCGCGAGCCCCTGCACGAGCTTGGCCGGATGCAGGCCGGCGCTCTCGCGGTCGAGCGACGCCCCGTGAAATGCCGTGCTGCCGATTTCCCCGCCGAGGCGATGGGCCGGGAGGTCGATGCGTTCGTAATCGAAGTGGCGCGCGAGCCACTCGGACTCGCGCCTCATTTCATCGTAGTGCGCGGGCTTGGACGCCAGGTAGAGCGAGCCGCTGCGTTCAAAGTCGCAGTCGATCGCCTCTTCGCGGCTGAGCCGCTCGATGGCCCGGATGCCTCTCCGCGAGGCCTCCCACAACGCCCGGGCGCGCTCCACACCGAAGCGGCGCGCGACCACCGAGGCGTCCTGCTTGAGACCCATGAGGGCCATGCCGCCGTTGCGCGAGGACGCGCCCCCTCCAAGCTCTCGCGCCTCGAGAACGACGACGCGGGCACCACCGCGCGCGAGCACGCGCGCGGCGGTGAGACCGGTGTAGCCAGCGCCCACAATGGCGACGTCGGTGCGCGACGGCGGGGGCCCGGTCGCGCAGCCATCCGGCGGCGGCGCCTCGCATTGCCAAAGCGGTCGTTCAGAAGGGTCCATCCGGCCTCGTGTCATGCGCCTCGACGCGCGGCGTCGTGCCCAGTAAGACGAAATCCGAGAGCGCCTACAATGGGTCGCCCGGAGGTGTTCTTGGCCGCGCAAACCGGCGAAATCGAGGTCCACGAGCTCGTCAAACGCTATGGCGAATTGCGCGCCGTAGACGGGGTCTCGTTCTCGGTCGCGAAGGGCGAGACCTACGGGCTCCTCGGCCCCAACGGCGCCGGCAAAACCAGCATCATGCGGATTTTGGCCGGGCTGTCGCCGCCGAGCGGCGGCCGCGCCCGCGTGGCGGGTCTCGATGTCGCGGCCCGGCCCCGCGACGTCCGCGCCCTGATGGGGGTCGTCACGCAAGCCGATGGGCTCGATACCGAGGTCTCGGTCCGTCAAAACCTCGAGGTCTTTGGCTATCTCACGGGGCTCTCCAGCGGGGGGGCGCGTCGGCGCGCCGACGAGGTGTTGGAGTTCTTTGCGCTCACGGCGCGGGCCGACGATCGCGTCGATGAGCTGTCGGGGGGGCTACGGCGCCGGCTCGCCATCGCGCGGGCGCTCGTGAACCGCCCGCAGGTGATCGTGCTGGACGAGCCGTCCACGGGGCTCGACCCGGAGAGCCGGGTCAAGGTCTGGGAGGAACTCGCGCTGCTGAAGCGCGCGGGCGTCACGATTCTCATGACGACGCACTATATGGACGAGGCCGAAACGCTCTCGGACCGGATCGCCGTGCTGCACTCCGGCACTTTGCTCGACGAAGCGACCCCGCCTGAACTGATCTCGCGCCACGCCGGGGGAGGCGCCGTCGAAATCCGCCTCGACTCCCTCGACACGGCGGCCCGCGACCGGGTTCGGGAGCGCCTCGATGCCCTGGGCCACCCGTACCGCGAGGTCGGGGCGCTCTTCCGCGTCACGGGCCGTGACGGGCGGCGCCCCGCGCTTCCGCCCCTCGACGGGGCGCGCGTCACCGAGCGCGCCGCCAACTTGGAGGACGTCTTTCTGGCCCTCGCCGGCCGCGGCCTGAGCGACGAATGAGCGACGCGGCAAGGGCCCGCGGGATTCGCTGGCGCTCGGTCTCGGGTGTCTGGCGCCGCCACGTGCTGGCCCTCGCGCGGGTCTGGCGTGTCGCCGTGACCTGGTTCGTGGTGGAGCCCGTTTTTGTGCTGTTGGCCGTCGCGCTCGGGATCGGTCGCCTCGTCGGTGAGGTCGAGGGCCACGGCGGCTACGCCGTCTTTGTGACCCCCGGCATCATGGTGGGCACAGCCATGTTTCACGCGATCTTCGAGTGCTCGTGGAGCGCGTTCGAGCGCATCAACCAAAGCGTCTACGACACGATCCTTACCGCACCGGTGACGGTGGCCGAGATCGTTCTCGCCGAGCTTTGCTTTGCGGTGACGCGTGCGTTGATCTCGATCGTTTCGGTCGGTGCGTTTGCGGTTGCCTTTGGCTGGCTGCCTCTCGCGGCCTGTCCCGGGCTCCTCGCAGTGGGCGTCGGCGTGGGGCTGGTCTTTGGCGGGATCGGGCTCCTCTTCGCAGCGTTGTCACAGTCGATCCACGTCCTCTCGCTCGTCTTCACCTTGGTCGCAACGCCGCTCTTCTTTTTCAGCGGATCTTTCTTTCCGATCTCGGTGCTGCCGGATTGGCTCGAGCCCGTGGCGACGTTGGCCCCACTGACGCCGCTCGTGCAGATTGCCCGCGGATTTGTGGAGGGGAGCCTCGGCGCGGCCCACGTGTTGTGGACGCTCTACTCGGTCGTGCTGGTCGCGATCCTCTATCCCCTCGCCGTCGTGTTGATGAGTCGCCGGTTATTGAAGTAGCCCCACCCGCGAAAGCTCCTCCGGGTGGGGTGTGCGTGGTCCAGGGGACGCCGACCTGGGCTAGAGTGCGGGCCGCGCGCCCGCCGGAATCGAGGACCGAGAGCTCCGTTGTCCCTGCGAAGTCTGTGGCAAACAGTTGCCTCGCCGACGAGTCGCTACGCAGCAGGTACCCTCGTGGTCGCCGGGGGCATCCTCGGGACGCTCGGTGTCATCGGCTTCAACTACTCGATGGACGCCACCAACACCGACGAATTCTGTGTCTCGTGCCACGAGCTCGCGGAGAACGCCCTTGTCGAGTTCCAGGGGACGTCGCACGACTCCAACGGAACGGGGGTGGCCGCGACCTGCGGCGACTGCCACGTGCCGAAGGAGTTCTTCCCCAAGCTGTGGCGAAAGATCAAGGCGACGACCGAGGTCTACCATCACTTCAAGGGAACGATCAGTACCCCCGCGAAGTACGATGAACACCGGATGTGGATGGCGACCAAGACCTGGGACTATATGAAGGCGGTGGATTCGCGCGAGTGCCGCAACTGCCACAGCGAAGCGCGCTGGGACCTCGCGGCGCAGAGCGCCAAGGCCCAGGAATACCATTCGGGTGCCCTCGCAAACGAAAAGACCTGTATCGACTGCCACAAGGGCCTCGCGCACAAGCTGCCTCCTGGGATCCGGGAAGACGGCGGGTTCCAAGGCACCCCTTAGATGAATCGACCTTGCACGCCGGTTCTCGTCGCTTTCCTATTGGTGCATGCGTTCGCGTTCGACGCCGCCTCCCAGGAATTCTCCAAAGAGGGGGCCGTGGCGTGCATCGACTGCCACGACACGGCCAAGGTGATGGGGATCGTGGACACGGCTCACGCGAATTTTGCCGATCCGCGGACCCCGGCGGCGCAGCGGCAATGCCAGAGCTGTCACGGCCCGAGCGCCACCCACATGAAGTTCCCGATGCAGGTCGCGAACGTGCACTTCGGCGCAAACTCCGCGACCCCGCCGGCGGGCCAGAACAAGATGTGCGTTGCCTGCCACGGGACGCGAGAGCAAGAGGAAGCGTGGCAAGCGAGCGCCCACGGGTACGAAAAAGTCGTCTGCAGCACCTGTCACAGCCTGCACGACCCCGAGCGGATCGTGCCCGCCGATGCGACGCTCAACCGCGTCTGCGCGGAGTGCCACAGCGACCTGATGGGGACCGCGAGCCCGTCCGACTTCAGCCACGCTGTCGGTCGCGAGCTCGGTGGCCGTGGCCAGCTCACCTGCACGAGTTGTCACAATCCCCACGGCCCCTTGGAGTCGGGTCGTTGTCTCGACTGCCACGCGCAGACCCCCGAGGTGCTGGCCCAGCAATCGGAGAAGGCCCGTCGCTATCACGAGGTCGCCGCGCAGCGCGGCACCGATTGCATGCGCTGCCACAAGGGCATCGCCCACCCGATCAAGCCGCTCGTGCTCGAAAACGGCGTCAAGGTGATGCAGCGCTTTCAAGCCGAGTAGCCGCGACGGCCCGAGCTCGAACCCCCGGGCTAGGGAGCGATCGGGTCGCTTGTCAACGAGAGATCGAGGAGCAAGAGGACGAAAAGGAAGACACCGCGCCGCAGCGCTAGAGCCAATCCGGCGCCGGAAGCCCTCGCTCTTTGAGGAAGGCCGGGTTGAAGAGCTTTGACTGGTACCGGGTCCCGCTGTCGCACAGCACCGTTACGATCGTGTGGCCCCGGCCGAGGTCGGCGGCGAGGCGCATCGCTCCCGCGACGTTGATTCCGCTTGAGCCTCCCAGACAGAGACCCTCGTCGCGCAGCAGATCGAACACAACGTTCAGGGCCTCCGCGTCGGGAATCTGGTACGCGCGGTCGACCGGAGTGCCTTCGACGTTTTTTGTCACGCGGCCCTGACCGATGCCCTCGGTGATCGATGATCCCTCCGAGCGAAGCTCCCCGCTGGTGAAGTAGCTGTACATCGCGGCCCCCATCGGGTCGGCGAGGCCAATCTGGACCTCTGGTTTTCGCTCTTTCAGATAGGTAGCTACGCCCGAGAGCGTGCCGCCCGTGCCAATTGCGCAGATGAACCCGTCCACGCGTCCGTCGGTCTGCTCCCAGATCTCGGGGCCCGTACTCCGGTAATGGCCGGCCCGGTTGGAGAGGTTGTCCCACTGATTGGCGTACCACGCGTCGGCGCCGAGTTCGCCCGCGAGGCGCTCGGCGACACGCACGTAGTTGCCCGGGTCTTTGAAGGGCGCCGCCGGCACCTCGCGGAGCTCGGCGCGGCAGAGCCGCAACATGCTCTTCTTCTCCTGGCTCTGGGTTTCGGGGATCACGATCAGACACCGATACCCGCGGGCGTTGGCGACGAGCGCCAGCCCGATCCCCGTGTTTCCCGCGGTGCCCTCCACGATTGTGGCGCCCGGCTGGAGCGCACCGGACGCCTCCGCGTCGAGCACCATGTAGAGCGCCGCACGGTCTTTGACCGAGGCCCCCGGGTTGAGGAACTCGGCCTTGCCGAGGATTTCACAGCCCGTTGATTCCGACGGGCCCCGTAGCCGAATCAAGGGGGTGCGTCCGACCGTTCCCGAGAATCCATCGCAGATCTGCAAGGTGCTTTCCTCCCGTCTCCAGGGTCCCCGGGTGTCTGGGGAACTTCTACGGCAGACGCTCGGTCTTGTCACGATCGTGTGACGAATTTGACAATTCGGTGACGCTCTCATGTGGTGCCCCAAAGCGCCCGATCCGCACAGTATTTTCGAGCCGAGCGCCCCCGCTCGCAACGGACCGGTCCAAGATGAAACGACTGGCACTTTCGCTTGCGGCCTGTTTGATCTACATGGCCGCGCCGACCCCCCCGGCCCCGGCCGAGGGCGGCGTCGATGCGTTCCGCACCAAGACCGAAAAATGGGTCGAGACGCGCCGCATTCTTTCCGAAGAGCGCTCCGACTGGCAGGTGGAGCGCGAGTTGCTCCGCGCGAGCAGCGACCTGCTGGCCCAACAGAAGAAGGCGTTGCAACAGGAGATCCAGTCGCTGGAAACCTCCGCTACCGAGGCGGACGCGGAGCGCCGCGAGTTGCTGCTCCGACGCGGCGAGTACCAGCGGGCCAACGCGGCGCTCGAAGAAGAGATTCGCGATATCGAGCGCCGGGTGCTCGCAATCGCGCCGCGGCTCCCCGAGCCCCTGCAACGCAAGCTGGACCTCCTGCTGGTGCAGATTCCAGACGACCCCGAGCAGAGCGACCTCCAGCTTGGTCAGCGTCTGGTGAGCGTCCTCGGCGTGTTGGCCCAAGCCGAGAAGTTCAACGGCACCGCGACCTTCGTCGGCGAGACCCGCGCCGTGGACGACGAGCAAAAGGTGCAGGTCCGAACCCTCTACTGGGGGCTCGGCCAGGCGATCTACGTCGACGCGCAGGGGCGGACCGCCGGGGTGGGCCGCCCCGCTGCGGACGGTTGGTCGTTTTCACGGGAGCCCGCCCTGGCGCGGGCCGCGGAACGCCTCCTCGATATCTACGAAGGCAACATCGATCTCATCGAGTTTGTGAGGCTTCCCGTTGAGATCCGCTAGGACCGCGAGCGCGGCGCTGATCTGCGCCCTGCTGTCGACCGGTTTCGCGTCCTCCGCTGCGCACGCGCAAGAGGGGGCCGCGTTCGACAAAGCCCAATCGCAGGCGGATCGTCGCCTCAAGGCGTCGCTGGCCGAGCTGGCTGCCGAGCGCGAGCGCATCGCCAAGGAAAAGATCCCGCTCTCGCGATCGGTCTCAAAGCTCGAGGATGAGGTGCTCGCGCTGCGGCGCCAACAGGCGCGGCTCCTCGAGATCCGCGACAGCCGCACCATCGATCTCAGCTCGCTGCGCAAGCAAGTGGAGTCGCTCGGCGACCAGGAAGACTTTGTCAACAGCCGTCTCAACGAGTTTGTGCGCGACTTCGAGGGTCGGCTCAACATCAGCGAACTGCCCCGCTATCAAGAGGTGACCGCGGCGGCCAAGCTCGCCGAGAAAAATGCCAACCTCGAAGCGCCCGACAAACGGGCGGCCCAACTGCGTGTGGTGGCCGTCGCCCTCGATCGCCTGGAGGGCCAGCTCGGCGGGCAGTCTTTTGCGGGCGAAGCGTTGCGGCCCGACGGTGTGCTGACCCCCGGCACCTTTGTCGCACTCGGGCCGACGGTGTTTTTCGCGAGCGAGGACGGCAGCGTCAGTGGCCTGGTGGAGAACCAGCTCAACGCCGCGGATCCCGTCGTCGTCCCGTTACCAGGCTCGCTGGGCGACGGCATCTTCGAGGTGGCGCGAGTGGGGCAGGGCCGGATTCCCTTCGACGCGACGCTCGGCAAGGCGCTCAAGAAAGAAAAGGCGCGCAAGAGCCTCGTGGAGCAGGTGCAGGCGGGTGGCGTCGTGGGGTACGTGATCATCGCGCTGGGCGCAGCGGCTCTGCTGCTCACCTTGCTCAAGGGACGCGAGATTCTGGGGTTCCCGGTGCCCGACCCGGGTGAGGTCGACGGGGTGCTCGACGAACTCGCCAAGGGCAACCACGAGGCGGCTCGCTGGCAGGCGGAGCGCGTCGACGGGGTGGCCGGCGAGATGCTCACGACCGGCGTCGACCACGTCAGCGAGAAACGCGGGGTCCTCGAAGAGCTGCTCTTTGAGAAGGTTCTCGCGGTGCGACCTTCGCTCGAGCGCTTTTTGCCCTTTTTGGCGATCACCGCTGCTGCCGCCCCGCTGCTCGGTCTGCTCGGGACGGTGATCGGAATGATCAAGACCTTCCAATTGATCACGATCTTTGGAACCGGCGACGCCAAGAGCTTGTCCTCGGGAATCTCGGAGGCGCTGGTCACGACCGCGTTGGGGCTGATCGTGGCGATACCGACGCTCATTCTCCACGGAGCGCTCTCGCGCATGGCCAAGCGCAAGCTGGGTCTCCTGGAGCAGCTCTCGGTGGCCTTTGTGAATGGGGTGGCGGCGATCCGGCACGGTCCGCGCCCGACGGGCTACGAGCACTACGCCGAGAAATAGGAGCCTTTCGATGGAACGCATTTGGACCATCTGGCTGAGCGGCGGCTGGCTGATGATTCCGCTGTTTTTGCTCGCGGTGTTGCTCTACACCAACGCATTCCAGCTTGTGATGTACGTGCGTCGCATCCACCTCGACGGAAGCAAGGACATGCTCTGGTGGGACTGGGTGCGGAAGCCGGAGATGGCCGAGGGTCGGGTGGGCGAGATCATCGAGTACACGCAGGCGGATGTGTCGTCGGCCAAACAGGTGCGCAACCGCTTTGACGCGATCCGCTTATCGCTGGTCGACCTGATCGATCGACGCGCGAAATTCCTCGCGACGCTCGTCGCAGCCGCCCCGCTACTCGGGTTGCTCGGCACCGTGATGGGGATGCTGCAGACCTTTTTTGGCATCTCGACGAGCGGCGGGAGCGAGACTGCGGGTGTCGTGGCAGCCGGGATCTCCGAGGCCCTCGTCACCACCCAAACCGGTCTCACCCTCGCGCTACCTGGCCTTTTTATGGTGATGGTGATTCAGCGGCAGCGGCACAAGCTCGAGGCCCAGCTGGCGCGGCTCGAGAGCCTCACCCTCAACCACCTGCGCTTCGAGTAGGGGGGCGCGATGGCCCGGCGAAGTTTGCTCAGCGAGGAGGAATCGACGGAGATCAACCTGTCTCCGATGATCGATTGCATTTTCATCCTGCTGATCTTTTTCATCGTCACGACCGTGTTCGTGGAAGAGCAGGGCATTCAGGTGCACAAACCCGACGCGGCCGCGGCGAACCCCCTGGACGAGGAGAAGGAGAGCGTCACGCTGGTGATCACCGAGCACAACAAGGTCCTTTTCGACGACCGCGAGATTCCGCTGGCCGATGTCGTGACCCGAGTCAAAGCGAACCTCGCCGGGCCCGAGACACCGGTAACGATTCGCGCGCATGAGAAATCGGACCACGGCGTCTTTGTCGGCGTATGGGACGCGGCCAAGCGCGGTGGCGCCGAAGCCCTGAGCTTCACGACGGTGAACTAGTCCTCGGAACCATGATGCGCCGTTCCCCCCTCGACAATTCCGGTGACGCGACGGACATCAATCTGTCGCCGATGATCGACTGCATCTTCATCCTGTTGATCTTTTTCATCGTGACCACGGTGTTTGTGGAAGAGCCGGGTGTTGAGATCTTCAAGCCGGACGCGTCGACCGACCTCGAGCTCGAGAAGAACAGCATCATCGTCGCCATCTCCGCCGACAACAAAGTGGTCTACGGCGGCAAGGAGCTCGGCGTGTCGGGCGTCGGCGCACGGGTGCGCCAGCTGCTCAACAAAGACGAGCTCCCGGTCATCATTCAGGCTGACAGTCGGGCCGACCATGGCGTGTTTTCGGACGTGTGGAGTGAGATCAAGAACGCCGGCGCGAAAAAGATCAGCATCTCCACCCGCAACGATTGACGCGCGATGCCCCGGCGTGTGTTTCGCCTCCCCGACGAAGGCACGGATCGTCGCCTCGGCGCGGTGGTCGGGGTGGCCTTTGCGGTGGTGCTCTTCATCGTGATGGCGCTGGCGCAAATGATGGGAAAGGTCGAGCCGCCCAAGAGCGAGGTCGACGAGACGGTCATCGCCTTCAATCCGCCGGATGTGCTCGAGATCGAGGAAGAAGAGCCGCCGCCCCCGGAGGAAGAAGAGCCCCCGCCGGAGCTCGAGGAAGATCCGCCGGAGCTCTCGCTCGATCAGCTCGACATCGCGCTCAATCCGGGAACCGGTGGCTCGCTGATGGGTGACTTCGCGATGCCGACGATCAGTACCTCCCAGCGGGACCTCGGCACCGAGGACTTCGTGGACTTCTCCGAGCTCGACCAAATCCCGCGACCGATCGGGGTGAGCGGTTTCAACTTTCCGCGGCGGCTGTTGAAGCAAAAGGCACGTGGGAAGGTGGTGCTGCTGATCCGGCTGAGCCCAGAGGGGAAGGTGCTCGACGTGAGCTTGGATTCATCAACCCTCCCCAATTTCAACAACTTCGTCCTCGGCGAGGTGAAGCGCTGGCGCTTCACCCCGCCGACGCAGCAGGGACGGCCCGTGAAGGCACAGGCGCGGCTCCCGATTCCGATCAACATCCAATGAGCGGGGTATCGGGTAGCGCGCGTGTGCTGTGCGGGTGGCTGGCCTCGGTCGCGATCGCCGGGCTCGCGTTGGGCGCTGGGGCCGACGGCCTCGGCGGGATCGCGACACCGCTTCCGCCGGGCGCTCGGTCATCCCTCGACGGCGTCGTCATGCTCCCACCGGCGAGCGCGGGAGACCCGGGACGACTCGTGGAACGGATCCCACACGCCGGATCGAAGGGCGCGGCGCGCCACACGGAACCCGAGTGGATCGAAATCGAGTACACCGTGGACCCGCGTCTCGAGGAGCGCGCGCGGGCAACCTTTGGGCGGCTGGGGATCGGGTTGGGACACACCATCGTCCTCGACCCGCACAGCGGAAAGGTGTTCGCCTACGTCTCGACCGCCCCCGACGTCTTTCCGCCGACCCGGGCCTACCCCACCGCTTCGTTGATGAAGGTAGTGACGGCTGCCGCCACGCTGCGCACGCGCCCAGAAGCGACCGAGCGCAACTGCCGGTACCTCGGGAGTCCCTACCTACTCATTCCGCGCCTGCTGCGTCCGCCTCCCGCCGGCACGCCCGGTAGCTCGGTGGATTCATTTCGTCGCGCCTTGGCGATCTCCAACAACCAGTGCTTTGCGCGGCTCGCGGTGAACGAGCTCGGGGAGGCGGCATTGCTCAGCGAAATCGAGCGGCTCGGAATGCTGGAGGCGCCAGCGCTGCGTCACGCAGCGGGAGAGGTGGAGCCGCCGCGCGACGAGCTCGACCTGGGGTTCCTGGGCTCGGGCCTCGCCGGTTCATACATCACGCCCCTCGGCGCCGCCCGCCTCGCGGCGCTGCTCGCCGAGGGCACGCTGGTGCAGCCGTTTTGGATCGCCGGGGCGCGCGACGCGCGGGGCAACCCGGTGGTGCTCCCCGGCCGCGGTGCGCCGCGCTTGGTGTGGACGCCACAGCTGACGCAGACGCTGCGGAGTTTCATGGAGGAGGTCACCGAAAGCGGGACCGCCCGGCGCGCCTTTCGCAGCGATCGCGGCGAGCCGCTACTCGGGCCGATCCGCGTCTCGGGCAAAACCGGAACGCTGCACGGAACGGAACCCGACGGCCGCTATCAATGGTTTATCGGCGTCGCCCCGGCGGACGCGCCAAGGGTGGCGATCGCCTCGGTGGTGGTGAATCGCGCGGCGGACGCGGCCAGCGCCGCCGACGTATCGGCGGCGCTGCTCCGCGAGGTGTTTTGCGAGGAAGCGCGTTGCGACGCGTCCCGGGTCGAGCGGCTTCACCTGCGGGACCGAACGCGGGCCGCCGAGACGCGTCGCGCGATTCGAGATCACGCCCGTTCCCTCAAGCGCGCCGAAGAGATCGCCCGCACCCACGAGGTGGTCGATCTCGACCGTCCGCCTCGGCCTCTCGGCGGCACACGGCTCGAGTTCCCGCGCCGCTTGTTGCGCGACAAGGTGCGCGGGGAAATCGTGGTGCTGGTCACCCTCGACCCGGCCGGTCGGGTGCGTGACGCGAGCGTCGCCGCCTCGAACCTCCCCGATTTTGAGGAGTTTGTGCTCGCCGAGGTGAAGGGATGGTCTTTCTCTCCGCCGACCCGGCACGGACGCCCGGTTCACGCCCGGGCGCGGCTGCCGATTCCGATCCACATCCACTAGGCAATCGACGATGAAACGCTTTCTCCTGTTCTTGTTGGTACTTCCAATCGCGATGGGTCTCCCCGCGCGGCCGACCGAGGGTGCGCCCGCTTTGGACGAGGCGTTCTTGAACGATCCCGAATGGCGGAAGCGCTTCCTCGGCAGCTACGGCTTTCTCTCGGGTGCGGAGCCTCAAGTGCAGCCCGCGGAGCTGGAGTCACTCCGCGAGGTGCTCGAGCTGATGAAGGCCAATCCGCGCGCCGCGACCGTGAGGTTGCAGCAACAGGTGAGCCCCGAGAGCAGCGCCGCCCTCGATTTCATTCTCGCGAATCTTGAATTCCAGAGCGGTCAGCTCGATTCGGCGCAGAAGAACTACGAGAGCGCGCTGCGCAAGTTTCCGGACTTTCGGCGGGCCCACAAAAACCTCGGCCTCCTGTTGGTACAGCGCAGCGACTGCGCCTCCGGCCTTGAACACCTCACCAAGGCCGTCGAGCTCGGCGACCGCGACGGCCGCAACTTCGGACTGATCGGGTTTTGCTACATCGACCGCGGCGACCCACTGGCCGCCGACGCTGCGTATCGCAACGCAATCCTCCAGGAACCCGGGACGCGCGACTGGAAGCTTGGCTTGGCGCAGGCGCTGATCTCGATGGAACGCCATCGCGAGGCGATCGCGCTCTTTGACGCGCTGCTCGAGGAGAATCCCGCCGACTCCACCGCCTGGCTGCTTCAGGCGAACGCCTACGTCGGCGTCGATCAACCCCTCGCCGCCGCGGTCAATCTCGAGGCGGTGCGCGGGATGGGCGCGGCCCAGAGCAGTTCGCTGGTCTTGCTGGGCGACATCTACATGAACACCGGCATGCCGGACCTCGCCCAGGGGGCGTATCTGGAGGTGATCGAACGAGACGAAGCGGCGGCGGATTTCTCGACGGCGTACCGCGCCGCGGAGCTGTTGGTTCGGGGCCGCTCCTACGACGAGGCGCAGGCCCTCCTCCGCGCGATCGACGAGCGCTACGGGGCGACGCTCAGCGACGACGACGAGCTGCAGGTGCTCACGCTCAAAGCCAAGGTGGCCCGGGCGCAGGGGCGCGCCGATGAGGCGGCGCGCCTTCTCGAGTCGATCGTCGAGCGCGACGGCACCCGCGGCGACGCCCTGCTCGAGCTCGCGGCCTATCACCGCGAGCAGGGCGACCGGGACCGGGCGCTTCTCCTGATCGAACGTGCCCAACGGATCGACGCGTTTGAGTACCAGGCACTCCTCGACCACGCTCAGATCATGGTGGCGGCGCGCGACTATCCGCGGGCCGCTGAGCTCCTGCGCGAGGCGCTCGCCATCAACAACGAGCCCCGCGTGGCGCGCTTTCTCGCGCGGGTGGAAGCGTCGATCCGGCCGAACTGACCCATGGCGCTCGCGACCCTCCCGTCGGTGTTTCGTCACCGAATCGCCACCGTTTCCTCACGAAAGCGTGGAGCCGGGCGCCCGGGTTCCCCGTAGCGTCCTCGCTGCCTATGCAACCCCCCGCGTTCGCGCCAGTCGGGCGATTCGCCCACGCGCTTCTCCTCGGCGCCCTCGTCGCGCTCGGGCTCGCGACGGGTGCGGCGGCGCAGCAGGATCTCGACGACATCCTCGGGGGCATCGGTACCGCCGAGACCGTCGAGGGCACCCAAGCGGAGCAGGCGCAACCCGGCGAGGGGAGCGTGTTGGGCCAGGTGTTTGACCGCGAGACCGGGACACCGATCTCCGGCGTCACCGTCATCATCGAATGGCCAGCGCCCGCCGACGGGAGCGACCCGCAGCAGGCGGTGCAGACCACCGACCTCGACGGCGCGTTCGAGTTCCCCTCGATTGCGCCCGGGCGTTACGACGTCTCCTTCGTCAAATCGGGCTATCGCGCTTCAACCATGACGGGCTTCGACGTCGTTGCGGGCGAGGTCAATCGCGCCGACTTTCCTCTCTCTCCAGTTCCTACCGAGGCTTCGGACCAGGTTCTCGACCTCGAGGCCTTTGTGGTGGAGGCGTCCACCGTAAGCGAGCTCATGGACGCGATCGAGCTCCGGCTCGAATCGGATCAATTGCTCAACGTCCTGAGCGCCGAGGACCTGTCGCGCTACGCGGCGAGCGATGTCGCCGAGGCGCTCAAGCGGGTGGCCGGCGTCAACGTGGTGGAGGGCCAGTTCGCGATCATTCGGGGTCTCGAAGATCGCTACAGCAGCACCCTCTACAACGGCGCGCCCGTGCCGAGCCCCGACCCCAACCGGCAATCCGTCCAGCTCGACCTGTTTCCCTCGGACATCGTGAGCGATCTCACCGTGTCGAAAAGCTTTTCGGCGACCTCGCCCAGCAACTCTTCGGGCGGTTCGATCGACGTCCTCAGCAACGAATACCCTGAAGATCTCGTCCTAAAATTGAGCGTTGGCGGGGGCTTCCGCGACCGGGCGATCGATCGCTTCATCAAGTTCAACTCGGGCTCGCCCACCGGCACCGAGAAGGAGGGGCTGAGCGACGTCCTCGAGAGCGACTTCAGCTTCTCGGCCGGGGGGCGCCGGCTTTGGAACGACCGCGAATTTCGCTTCAAGGCGGTGGGCGCCCGCGAGGTCGATTACGCGACCGCCGAGGGCTACCAGCAGGGTCGCGAGCCGCGCCGGCGCAACCTGCCGGGCGACAACGTGCCAGGGCTTCCAGACATTCAGTCGGGGGGCCTGTCCTTGGGACGGCTGGCACTATCGGACGGGCGTTTCGACCTGACCACCAGCACCTGGGAGAAACAGCAGACCGGCTACTTCGGGTTCGGCTTCGATCTCGATCCGGAGGGCCGGCACACCCTCGACACGTCGGTGTTCTATACAAAAAAGGACGAGGAAGCCGTTCAGCTCAAAGAGGACGGGTACTTCCCGAACTTCGACTACGGCGGCGTCGCCGCCCTCGAGGCCAACGGCGACGACATCCTCCCGAGCGCGTTCACCAATTTCGCCACCATCGGCACCTGGGTCGCAAACAACGTCCGTACCAACGCCTTTGATGGGATCCTGCGGGGCCACCTGTGGCGCAGCAATTTTGGCGAAAGCGTCTCGGTGGACCGCGACCGCGATCTCGTCGTCTATCAAGCCAACGGCGCGCACGAATTCGCGCAACTCGAGGGGTTGCGTGTCACCTGGGCCGCGAACCACGCCAAGACCACCCAGGACGAACGCGCCTGGCGGGCGCGGCTCTTTTACGAGCCCACCGATTTCTTGCAGCCGGCGCCCACCTCCTTTCCGGTCACCGCCGCCAGCCTCGGCCCCGGCGAGTTCGTCGCGAACGATCAGCTCTCGACGAGCGGTTCGGAGGTGGAGGAGAAGCAGAACTTTGCCCGCCTCGATGCGACCTACCAATTGGAGCCGTGGAGTGACATCCGGCTCGAGCTGGGCGCCGGGGGCTGGTACGAAAAGGCCGACCGCGATGTCGATTCGAACTTCCTCGAATTCCCGGCGTCGTCCCCGCAACTCTGTCGCAACACGGGCAATTGCGTCGCGAGCCGCTCGCGCTTCGCCGTCCTGGGGGGGACGCAAAAGCAGGTGGGCGCCAACGTCGCGCCGTCGTTGATCCGCGACGCCGGGGGGTCCTTTGGCGGTGATCGGCCGACCACAAGCGAAGGCGACCGCGAGATCCGCGCGTGGAACCTCAGCGCCAAGGCCACCTGGCGGGACCAACTCGACCTGCTCGGCGGTGTGCGACGCGAGAAGATCGAGATCACCTCGGATAACGACGCGTCGGTCGAGGGCCTCGAACGCTTTGGTGCCCCGGACATTTTCCCGACGCGGTATCTGTTTTTTGACCGCCTCGACAACCCGAACGCCCCGAGGAACGAGGTGGGCGCGCCACCTCCACCCGGCACGGTGTTCAACGATCAGCTGCTGGGGATCAACGTACCGGTCGATCCGGTGACGGGGATCGTCGACATCGAGCCGTCCCAGTTTAATGAGCTGCTCAACGGCGAAATCGATGAGACACGCTGGCTGCCCTCTGCCGGCATTGCCTACCGGCCGTTCCCCGGCCTGAGCCTGCGGGGTGCCTACTCGCAAACGGTCGCGCGCCCCTCGGGACGCGAGATCGGGTACTACGTGACCGTGCCCCTGGGCTCCAACGACCTGGAGATCGGCAACCCCCAGCTCGAGCTCTCCGATGTCGAGAGCTTTGATTTCCGCGCGGAGTGGGTGTGGGGCGACGCGCCCGATCTCATCGCCTTCAGCGCGTTCTACAAGACGATCGAGAAACCGATCGAGAAGATCGTAGTGCGGGACCCCGTCAACTTTGACAACACCTCCCTCGCCCTGTTTCGCACCTGGTTCAACAACCCCAACGACGCGGATCTGTGGGGGATCGAGGTGGAGGTGCGCAAGGGCCTGGGCTGGTCGGGTTGGAAATTCCCGCGTTCCGATCTACTCAACTATCTCACGATCGGCGGAAACTTCACCTACATCGACGCGGAGGTGAAGCGCACCGCCGCAGAGCTGTCCCGCTCGCTCGGGTTTTTCGGCACTCTCCCGGGGGAAAGCGCGCGCTTCAACTCGCTCGAATCCAAGCGGCGGCTCTTTGGCCAGCCCGAATGGATCGCCAACGCCGACATCAGCTTCGACCACCCGGATTGGGGTACGCGCTTTACATTGGCCGCCTTTCTGATCAGCGACGTCCTCGACGCGGCCGGGAGCGCGAGCATCGGCCCCAACGGGGACGTGGTTGCCTTCACCATCGATCAGTACATCGACGAGTTCTATCAGCTCGATTTCGTCTTCACCCAAGAACTCTGGCGGGGTTTGCAGTTCAAAACGAGCATCAAGAATTTGACCGACACCGAACGCGGCATCCTCTACGACCCGGACCAGACCACCAGCTCGATCTACGAGCGCCAGGTCAAAATCGGTCGCGACTACTCGTTCAGCGTCTCCTTTACCCAGGAGTTTTGACCGCGTCGCTCGCGCCGAAAGGCCTTCGCGCACCGCTTCTCCTCACGGAAACGTCACAAAAGCGCCCCGGGCCCTCCATTTCAGAATGACAACGTACGGCCACTCGCCAAAGGGCGGCGCGGGGGCGCTTGGGCCCTCCAGCCCCACATTAATGAAGAGGTCGAACCATGCGAAAGACTGGAGTGTTCACGGTCGCCCTGGCGGCGATCGCCCTCGCCACGAGCGCGGAGGCGCAGACGGTCGTATCCGGCCCGATCACCGCGGATGAGACCTGGGGTCCCAATCCGGGCGCCGATCGCATCTGCCCGATCGTGCTCGACGGCCCGGTGCTGGTCGGAAACCCGTCGGCGCCCTCCACCGGCGCGACCGTGAAGACGGTGCTCACGATTCTCCCCGGCTGCGTGATCCACGGTCAGCCGCGCGACGGCAGCGACCCCGCGGCCAACCCGCCCGGCTCCTTGATCGTGACCCAGGCGGGTTTTCTCAACGCGATCGGGTCGCCCTCGAGCCCGATCATCTTCACGACGGCGGCGACCGACAACAACGCCGACGGCATCCCTGACGATGTGGACGCGCCCCTCGGTTTTCTCGACCCCTGGAATCCGGGTGACGTCTTCTACGACGACACCCCGACGACGGCGCCGCTCGCGCCGCTCGACGCGTCGGGCGTGAGCAACGTCTCGCTCTGGGGCGGTCTCGTTTTGCTGGGTAACGCCCCCGTCAACACGGGCACCGGCTGCGCCACCGCGGTCGAGGAGACCTGCAATATCGAGGGTCTCGCGATTCCGGGCTTTGACCTCAACGACACGCGCTACGGCGGGACCGAGCCTCACGATAGCTGCGGCGACATCAGTTACATCTCGGTGCGGCACGGCGGCGACGAGATCGGGACGGCAAACGAGCTGAACGGCATCACGATCGGCGGCTGCGGCGACGGGACGCTCTTCGATCACATTGAGGTGTACTCCAACTTCGATGACGGCATCGAGTGGTTCGGCGGCACCATCAACGGCAGTCATCTCGCCGTCACAACCGTCGGCGACGACGCGGTCGACGTCGATCAGGGATTTACCGGGGTGAATCAGTTCATCTGGATCGTGCAGCCCTGGTTCGGTGAGACCGGGGGCACCGACTTCGGATCCGCCTCGGGCGACAAGATGTGCGAGTGCGACGGCGACGACGCGGGCAGCAGCGCCGGTGCGCAGCCCAGCAACAACCCGTCTTCGGACGCCTGGTTCTGGAACGTCACCGGGATCGGTAGCCGCCAAACCGTCGCGTCGCCGGACTTCACGCCGGGTGCTGGGGACCAAAGCGGCGTGGCGGGGAACGACGGCTGGGAGACGCGCCACGGTTTTGGGGGAGCGCTCGCCAACAGCATTATCGTGAACACGACGGGGAACCTGCTCGACGTCACCGATGGCAGTGACGGCTCCTCGCCGCAGACACCTCCCCTCTCCGGCGCCAACGGCCTCGGCGGAGACTGGCAGGCGACGGCCGGCCGCGTCAGTCGCTGCGAGATCCAGGTGTTTGCCACGACCTTTGACAACTTCGACCAGGCGCAAACGCCCACCCTCGGCGCACCCGAAGACGCGGCTATCGCCTGCGGCCACGCCGACATTCGGACGCAGTGTGCGGGTGGCGTCAACGCCGTCGGCTTGGGGAACCTCGACTGCACGCTGATCAACAGCGGCTCCTTCGCCGGCCTCAACAACGTCGATACTTCGTTTGATCCCCGGGGCGACGCCAACGGAAAGCTGGTGCCGTCTCTGAAGTCGGCTCCGATCGATCCCGAGCCGGCGCCCGGGTTCGATGGGGTGAGCTCGAGCTTCGCGCAAGGGGGGGCGGTGACCACGACTTTCCGGGGTGCCTTCGATCGCAGCCTCTCGACGCTGTGGGTCGACGACTGGACCGTGCTCAGCATCGCGGGTCTGGTGGACAACAACTAGGCAGATCGGGGCCCTGCTCGGACGGTCTAACCGTTTGAGCAGGGCCACGGTGTACTCGGACCAGCGACCACCGGAGCTCTCGATGCAACGATTCACAGCGGGTCTTGTCGCAGTGCTCGTCAGCGCGGCATGCTCGGCGCCCGAAGTTCGCGACGACCCCGCGACCCAGAGCCAAGGTGAGTCCATCGCGCCCGGGACCCTCGCGGCGCAGGAGCTCTTCGCGAACGAACGGTACTGGCCCTACCGCGTGAAACTCGTGCGGTCGTGGTCGCCCGGCGGCGGAGCCGGTTCCCTGCCGGCGCGATCGCCGGGGGTGTTGATCCGCCTCGAGAACGCGTCGACGGCGCGGGTCGACTTTTCGAGGCTCGGAATCCACAGCGTTCCGATCGAGGTGACCAACATCGTCGAGGAGGCGCAGCGCGTCGCGGACGGTCAGATCCACAAATTTGGACCCAACCTCGTCATGATGGTGGCTCCCCGTCTCTATGCCTCGCATAACGAGATCCTGAAGAAGGTGATCTACCCGGAGTTCGCACGGCATAAAGCTTTCCTCTTTGTGTTCGCCGACCCCGAGGACGCCAGCTTCGACGAGATTCGAGCGGCGCTTCACCCGCTGCAGCAACGTCGGGAGCTCGCGGTGGTGCTGCTTCCGCAAGGCCAACACGCCGACGGCGAGGTGCTCGCGCTCTTGCGAGCGGCGAAGTGGCCGGTGCCCTTCATGCGCGACCAGCTCTCCGAGATGTACCGAGAAACCCTACTGGGAGACCGCTCGGAGGTGCCCGCGGTGACGTTGCAGACCGCAGAGGGGCGCCTCCTCCTGCAGAGGCGTTGGACGCCGGAGGCGCTCGAAGCGTTGGACGAAGCGATCGAGGCTCAACTCGGTGTCGGGGCGGGAATCAATGAGGCCTGACGCCCGGCGCTTGGTTCTACCCGCTGATTGTTATTGCTACGGACGGCAAAAGGAAAACAACATGTACCGCTTCACTTGGCTCGTTCTCGTCGCGATGGTGTCGGCCTACGGAGCCGCGCCGGCCGCAGCCCAGGACCGTGTGGTGGCCGGCTGGGATTTCTCCCAGTATCAGGGCGCTGGCGCCGCCACCGCAGACGGTACGACGCTCGCGACCTCGCTTCCCGCCAACTACTCGGACTTTGACCCCACCTACGGCTCGGGAGCCGAAGCAGCGGCCTTCGGTACGATGTTTGTCGACGGATCCAACGGGTCCAGCCTCACTTCGGGCTCCGACTTTGGGCCGACGACGGCGCGTGGCTCCGCCAACAAGCGGGGCCCCGCAAACGGCGTCCCCGCCGCCGACGCCGCCTTTGACGCGTTCAACGTACTCGCCAGCGAAGGGCAAACCTTCCAGAGCGATGTGAGCGTGGTGTCGACCCAGCAGACCAACGTGGTGTTCCGGGCCGACCGCACAGGCGGCGCGACGGCGGGCAACCGCTGGAAGGTGGCCTTCGGCGCGCAGTGGCTCGACGCGCCCTCAGCGCTCACGGTGGAGTTCGGCGCCGGCTCGCCGAGCTACTCGCTGGTGCGGAACGTGAATCTCACCCCGTCCGACACACGCTACGAAGTACAGCTCGGCGAATCGACCGAGAACATTGTGTTTGTCCGTTTGGGACTTCCGGCCGGGAGCGACACAGTGCTCGACAATGTGACGATCGCGGTGCCTGAAGCGGCAGCGGGGTGTGCCGCGTGGGCCGCGCTCGGCGCTCTGGGCGTCTTCGCGCGGACGCGGCGCCCGCGCTAGCGGTGCGACCAGGAGGGAAAGCGCCGCAGTCAGCGGCGCACGATGAGTATGGCAAGATAGGGGCCCCAACCGGGAGGGGGCTCCATGATCCGCGCCATCCACCACACCGCCATCTCGACCCGCGACCTCGACCGGTCGCTGCTTTCTAACGCAACTTGCTCGGATTTCGCGAAGTCACCTCCTTCGGCTGGACACGGGGTAGCGCAGCCGCCGACAGCATCACCGGCTTGAAGGACTGGACAGCGCCTTTTCCCTCGGAGCCCGCTAGGGCCGCAGCGGATGGCGATCCGCCGGGCAGCGATGGATCACGGCGTTGGCGACACACTGCTTGCGCCGCGCCCAAAGCGCCTCGGCGCCGTCGAGGGAGACCAGCGCGAGAAAGGCCGCGTGGCTCGGATACCAGACCGCCAAGATTTCGTCGATCCGATCGTGGTCGCAGCCGATCGGTTGGCCTTGCACCGGCGTTCGCCACAACACCCTGCCACCGGTCCGTTGCACGGTCGTCTCCAGCACCGCCATGTACGCGCGGTAGTTTCCGCCGTCCGGGTAGCCCGCCTCCGGCGTATACCGGTTGAGGTTGAGCATGAGCACCGGCGCGTCGCGCTCGCCTTCTGCGACCGCCCGAATCGCTTCCAGCTCGTCCCGGCTCGCCTGCGTGTGGGGTGCAAGTGTCATCGCGCCCGTTCCCTTCCGCCCTTCACGACTCACCGTAGAAGCGCTGACGAACCACTTCGTCGCTGGGAGCGTCGGGCCCCCGGATCAGCAGGTCGGGAACTCGGCTCACATCCTGCGCCAAGAGCGGGAACGCTTGCGCGCGTCGGGCGTCTGCCGCCGGCCCCGTGTCGTAGAAGAGGTCCCAGAACCAGTGGATCACGTTGTTGATGACCCGGTAGTAGCGGTCGTGGTCTGCCGCGTAGGCGTGGCCGGCACCGTCCCAATCGTCGTCCGCGAGCAGCCGATCGCGCAGCACCCGGGCATCGCGCGAGGTGAGCGACATCCCCTGCCCGTAGGAGGGGTCGCTCGACGCGGCGGCGTCACCCAGCAGGGCCACCCCTTCGCGATACGGATGTTCCACCCAGGTATCGGTGCCGTCAATAGTGGCCAACGGCCCTCGGGTCTGGGGGTTCGAGAGCCACTCGCTGGGCGCACAGGCCGCGACGAGCTCGTCCACCAAGCGACGCAGATCCCGCTCACCGCGGAGCCGATAGCTCCTCGCCTTGGAGTGCAGCAGATAGGACCGGGTAGACCCATCGCGTTGCGGCGCGAACAGGGCCGCCTGGCTCCGCTCGGGGTTCACGATCCAGTAGTTTGTCTCGCGATCGGGTAGCGCAACGCCGTCGAGCAGTACGCCCGCGATCATCATTCCGATCGAATCGCGTCGGACCGGAAGCCCCGCCCAGCTCGTTCGCCCCGAGGATTTTCCGCTGGCGCAGACGACCATGCGCGCCTTCGCCGTCTCGTCACGCCCCGCTTCGCGCCACGTCGCGCTCGGGCGGTTCCCGTCTCGGCCGGGTTGCACCGCGGAGACGAGTGCACCGCGCCGCACCGCAACCCCGGCGTCCGCGGCAGCCTGCAGCAGGATCTCTTGCATCGCCGGGTGGTAGAAGTTGAGTGCGCGATGTCGGGTCATCCCGCATAAATCTTGGTGGTCGGCGCGGGTCGGCCCGAGGTGCACGTCGAACCACGAGACCTCGTGGCCGCAGGCGTCGCGCAGCAGGTCGTAGGTCCCGAGGGCTTTGAGCTCCGCGACACCCCACGGCCAGATTACTTCGCCGCGCACTTGATCTTTGAAGCGACGCTCCCGCTCGAGCAGGAGCACGCGCGCGCCCGCCACCGCCATGGCGCGCGCAAGGCTCGCACCGCCGATTCCGCCCCCGACAACGATGAGGTCGTACGCTTGCGCAGGCATTTCGCGCCTCCGTTTCGCAGCGGCGACATGGTGCCACCGCGCCGGAGTTCCCGCGATGCGACCGACCGCGGGCGCGGGGCTAAGGCCGCGCGGGTGAGCGTGGGTCGGGTGGTCGGTAGCGGACGGGCCAACCCGAAACGACGACGCATTGGCCTTCGTCTTGGATCTCCACCAGGGCCAGGGCATTGGCGTCGCTGCGTTGGCCGATGGCCTGGTCGACGAGCTGGGCGATCAGGTCGTCGCGCAGGTGCGCCAGCGTGGCTCCAGGGCGCCAGCAGCCGCGGACGGTGACGCGTTGCTGAGCGCCGATGTCGCCGAACCCGGCGAGTTCGCGGCTGGCCACCAGGGTGAAGTCACCGTGGTGGCGAAGCGGGCCAGCGTAGAGCCCACCCGAGCACCCCGAAATTGCCAACGCTCCAGCCAGGATGGCGCCGACCCCGCTCCTCAATGCACCTGCCTCCCGGCGTCTCCCGTCACCCGCACGCAGACCTGACCCAGGAGGCCGTGTGTTTGCGATTGGAGTCGGACATTCACGAGCGCATCGGACCCGGGAACCCGCCGCAATGCGTTTGCCACCGCGGTGTCGTACGCCCCCGCTCCCCGGCGGCCGCGGTAGCAATGTTCCGACATGATGCCGTGGGCAAGAATTTCAATCTCGGCGCCGTTCTCTCGGGTCGAGATCACCCCAAAGCGCTGAAGGTCACTCGAGACGCCCCACGCGCAGCCGGAGACCGCGAGTCCGATGCAAACCGCGATCCGAGATCCCAAACGCCGCACCATGCAGCAAGTCTGCACGCAAGCCGCATGTCGTTCAAGCTCGTGCGACCTGGGTGGCGCGCCGCGCGCGACGACCAAATACTCCTCAATTGCTCACCGAAGGTCGAATAGGGTGGGCGGATGACCGGGAGACCTACCGAACGTGGCAGCGTCTCCCGGCCAGCCACAACAAAGAGACGGACTGTAAGCCGGGTTCTGTTCCACCCAGTCCTTATCGCTAAGGCTGGACGGCGGGGATCATTCATCTAGGCGCCGGATTGCTCCGGCGCTCGAGCGCTCTCACCCGGGTGCTGGTCGGGCCCGAAGGGCGTCGACGTCGAGCGGGCCGCTCTCGTCAGCACCTCTATTCAAGCTTGCTCCGGGAGGGGCTTGCCCCGCCGCCGGTCACCCGGCTGTCGCGCGTGGGCTCTTACCCCACGATTTCACCCTTGCCTGTGCCTCTTCCCCGTCTCCCTCACCTGGAACACGGGGCCTCATCGGCCATCGGCGGTGTGGTTTCTGTGGCGCTTTCCCTCGGGTCGCCCCGGGTCGCCGTTAGCG
>CAJIBI010000170.1_pt1 | contig 24787 bp, 21 predicted proteins | sample 9199321 | NCBI WGS metagenome assembly CAJIBI01 (sample SAMEA7708294, study PRJEB35096) | sediment metagenome | biome: marine neritic benthic zone biome [ENVO:01000025]; feature: sediment [ENVO:00002007]; material: shallow marine sediment [ENVO:03000034] sea grass bed [ENVO_01000059] ... | reverse complement strand
GGAAGCTGACCAACAACTCCGCCTTCGGTAAGGCCACCTTGCAGACGTTCACGCTGGACTTCCCGTCCGACTTCGACGTCATCAAGAAGGTCAAGCTCGACGGAGACATCTACAAGGCCGATGACAGCAATCTCGTCGTCGGGCCCGGTGTCACGATCGGTGAGGACGACTGGACGAAGGACGACGTCACGAAGCGCGAGCTGGAGCAGGGCGAGACCCGGAACCTCGAGGTCGAGTTCGAAGAGAAGGACAAGAGCGCGAGCCCGAGTGACTTCGACCTGAACCTGATCTTCGAGGAAGGCTGCGTGGTCGGCTTCTGAGCCGACTCGCTCGACCGATCGGCGCCGCCCCTTCCTGGCTTTCAGCCGGGGAGGGGCGGCCCACGTCGTTTCCGTAGCATCTGGCTCCATCGCATCGACTTTTGCCGCGAAGCCCTCGACGCTCGCCAGCCCGTGAATGAACCGCCACAATGCTGTCGTGTCGTGCGCGCGCAGCCCCGCTAGATACCATCCCCTTCCCGCCATCGATGCCACCGATGGCAACTGACGTCCCGAGTCGACCGCGCCTCATCGACTGGCTCGTCACGCCTCCGTTTTGCCTGGCCTTCGCGCTGACCCTCCTGCTCTTCGACCCCCTGCAGCGCGTGGCCCGGATCTTCGGCCAGCGACCGCAGGAGGTCGTCTCGGGGTGGCTCCAGATCGTGCTCGTCCGGGTGTTCAAGCTGGCGGGCACACGCGTGAGCGTCGAGCGCGACGCGGCGGTGCGCCCCGACACGCCCTATATCGTGATCGCCAACCACCAGAGCATGTTCGATATCCCGATGCTCGGGGCGGAATTGTCTCGGAACTATCCGAAGTACATCGCCAAGCGCGAGCTCGCCCGATGGATCCCGAGCATTTCCTACAACCTCCGGCGCGGCGGCAACGCGGTGATCGACCGGAACGATCGCAGCAGCGCGACCCGCGCCATTCGAGCGCTCGGCGCGCAGGTGCGGCGGCGCGGGGTCTCGGCGGTGATCTACCCCGAGGGCACGCGCAGCCGCGGCGGCAAGCTTGGGCCCTTCAAACCCGCGGGCGCCGTCGCGCTCCTCGAGTCCGTGCCCGACGCACCGATTCTACCGGTGGCGATCGACGAGTCCTGGAAGCTGCTCCGCTTCAACCTCCGGCCGATCGTATTTGGCACCCGCGTCCACCTGCGAATCGGCGCCCCCATCGAGCGAAAACCCGACGAAGACCGCCGCGCGCTGCTCCTCGAGATCCGCGGATGGATCGACGAGACGCTGACGGCCTGGCGGTCTGGCGACGAAGGCCGCCCGCGGTAGCCCCCGCCAGTCACTTCCCCTTGGTATCACGCAATACCATGGGGTATATTTGCGCCGGACCTTGAAGACAGAACCGGAGGGTGTTGCATGAGCCACCAGACCCAGACGCACTACGAAGTCATTGTCATCGGAGCCGGCGTGGCCGGGATCTATCAGATCAAGCGCCTCGCCGACCTCGGGATCGACGCCACGGTGCTCGACTCGGGCGGCGACCTCGGGGGGACCTGGTACTGGAACCGCTATCCCGGCGCCCGCTTTGACTCCGAGAGCTACACCTACGGCTACTCGTTCTCGCAGGAGCTGCTCGACGAGTGGCACTGGAAGGAACGCTTCTCGAGCCAACCCGAGAACCTGCGCTACCTGAATTACGTCGCCGACAAGTTTGCCCTGCGCAAACACATGCAGTTCAACTGCAAGGTCGAGGCGGCGCATTTCGACGAGGCGGAGAACCTGTGGCGGCTGCGGATTAGCGACGGCCGCGAGCTCACCTGCCGCTTTGTGATCATGACGCTCGGGCTGCTCTCGGCCCCCACCCTGCCCCGCTACGAAGGCATGGATGCGTTCCAGGGCGAGTCCTTTCACACCTTCTACTGGCCGCACGAACCGGTCGAGATGGCCGGCAAGAAGGTGGCCGTGATCGGAACCGGCGCCACCGGGATCCAGGTGATCGCCGAGATCGCGGACAAGGTCGGCGAGCTGACCGTCTTCCAGCGGCGCCCCAACTGGGCCGCACCGCTCAACAACAGCGCCATCTCCGACGAGGAGATGGCCGACATCCGGGCGCGCTACGACGAGATCTTTGCGACCTGCGCCCGCACACCGGGGGGCTTTGAACACGAGCCCGATCGGCGCGGGTTCTACGAGGTGCCGCGCGAGGAACGCCTGGCGCTCTGGGATCGCCTCTACGACGAGCCCGGCTTTGGCATCTGGCTGCAGAACTTCCGCGAGATCTTTACCGACGAGAAGGCCAACGCCGAGGTCTCGGCGTACCTCGCCGACCGGATCCGCCAGCGCGTGAAGGACCCGGAGACGGCGGAGAAGCTGATCCCGCGCGATCACGGCTTTGGCGTGCAGCGCGTCCCGCTCGAGACCTACTACTACGAGGCCTACAACCGCGACAACGTGCACCTGGTCGACATCGGCGAGACACCGATCGAGCGGATCACAGAGACCGGGCTGCGCACCACCGAGCGCGACTACGACTTTGACATCATCGTCTACGCCACGGGCTTTGACGCGATCACCGGCGCCTTTGACCGGATCGATATCCAGGGCGCCGGGGGCGTGACGCTCCGCGACGAGTGGAACGAGGGCCCGTCGACCTTCCTCGGGATGTTCATCCACGGCTTCCCGAACTTGTTGATGCCCGCGGGCCCGCAGAGCGGCTCCGCCTCGACCAACTACCCCCGCGGCATCGAGACGGGCGTGAACTGGTGCACCGACTTCCTCGAGTACATGTGGGAGCACGGCTATACCCGGGCGGAGGCGACGGTCGATGCCCAGGAGAGCTGGACCGCCCACGTCACCAAGATGTACTCGACGATGCTGATGCGCAAAGCCAAGTCGTGGTTCACCGGGTACAACTCGAACGTCGAGGGCCACGAGCACGGCAAGGTCCGCTACTTCGTCTACAACGGCGGGTCACCCAAGTACGTGACCAAGATCAACGAGGTCGCCGAGCGGGGCTACGAAGGCCTCGACCTCTCCACCGATCCCGCCCTCCCTGCGGAGGTGTCGGGTGCGCGCGCGGGGGCGGCCGCCGGGTAGCCGTGGTGGCCTTCGGGCCGCTTGCGCCGGGTGAAGCCGTGGGCCGCAGCTGCGGCTAGGCGCCTGAGACGAGGAAGGCCCGCCGGAGGGGGTGACCGTCCGGGGGGACGCGGGCCTTCCCGTAACCATCGAACACCAGTGACCCTACCAGCAACACACATTCGTGTCAACGACGAGCGTGCGCGCGGCGATCGCCTCAGCGAACGAGCAAGCGTCCGCAGCCGACGCAACACACCACTGCGTCAGGCGGCTCGGATCGAATGCGTCCCACTTCTGCGGTCGGCAGCTGGACGCGGCAACCGTGGCAGACGTCTTTTCCGAGCGGCGCAGCCGCGCGACCCGCGAGGCGCGGGTTCCCGCGGAGCCGCTCGTACACCTCCAGCACCGGGTCTGGGAGGCCGGCCGTCACTTCGACGCGCGCCTTCGCGATGCGGCTTAATTCGGTGCGGATCTCGTCCTCGGACGCGCCGAGCGCGGACTCGAGCTCAGAGACCTGCGTGGAGAGCTCGGTCCGACGCGTGTCGTGGTCGGCGAGCTCGCCCTCGAGGGTCTCGATGGCTTCCAGTTGCTGGAGCTCGCGATCCTCCAGCTCCACCTGGTGCCCCCGCAGCATGTCGAGGTCGGCTTGAAGCGCCTCGAGCTCTTTGGGAACCACGACGCCGCCGGAATACAGCGTGGTTTCGACTCCCTTCGCCTTTTCGGCCAGCGCCGCGACTTCGACGCCGAGCGCGCGCTCGGCGGCGGCCAACTCCCCCCGTCGCTCGCGTAGCCCAACGAGGGCGGCGTCGATCGCATCCATCTCAGCCTTGCGCTGTTCGAGGTCTCGCGAGGAGGCGAGCTCCTCCAGCCGGGCGCGCAGTTGATCCGCCTCGAGATCGAGCTCCTGAACCTGCAGCAGCGCACTCAAGCCGCTCATCGCCCCACCCTATCACGGACGGGCCCTCGGCGGCGGACGCGCGGAGAAACCCGGCGTCACCGCGCGATCGAGCCGCCACCGCGGCAGTGGTTCAGGCCGCCTCCGTCTCCGCCACGGCGAGCCAGGCGTTGAAGAGGACATAGCCGACCGACAGCACGACCGCGCCGACAAAGAGGCCGATGATGCCGTCGAGGATGAAGCCACCGATGGCGCCGATGAAGATGATGAGCATCGGCACGGCGGCGCCGCGGCCCAGCAGGATCGGCTTGAGGACGTTGTCGCTAAGGCCGACCGCCAAGCTCCAGATTGCGAACACCACCGCGACGCCGGTCGAGTGGGTGGCGAAGACCCATACGATGATGGGGATGAGCACCAGCAGGGTCGGGAGCTGCACCACGGCCAGCAGCAGAATCAGCAGCGCCCAGAGGCCAAACGCCGGCACCCCGACCACGAGCAAACCGAGACTCGCCAGAAACGCCTGGATAAACGCCGTGCCCAGGATCCCGCGGGTCACGCTGTGCACGGTGACGCGGCTCAGCTCCACGAACTCGGCGCCGCGATCGGGGACGAGGCGTTCGGCCACCCGGCGCGCCGCCTGTGCGGCGGGCTCGCCGTGGGCGAGGAGCACTCCCGCGATCACGATCGAGATGGCGAAGATCAAGAGCCCGATTCCCGCGCTGGCGGCGGTGCCGAGAAGCCAGGTCCCCATGGCCTTCAGCTGTGGGTGAAGCGAATCGAGGGCGACGTCCAGATTCCGCGAAGCCGCCATCCAGAAGCTGTGGAGCCGGTCGCCCACGATCGGCCAATCGGCGACGGACGCCGGGGGCGGTGGAACGTGGAGCTCCCCGGCCTCCTCTTTCTCGGCTAGCTCGGTCACCGACTCGACGAGGTTGGTCGTCAGCAGGACGGAGGGGACCGCCAGAACCAACAGCGCACCGACCACGAGGATGGCCGCGGCGAGCCCTTTGCGGTCTCTCGTAACGCGACAGAGTCGTTTGAAGAGGGGGTCGATCGCGATCGCGAGGATGATTCCCCAAACGATCGGTTGGACAAAGGGCCGCGCGATCTGAAAACACCAGACCACGAGCAGCGCGACCAGCCCGATGCGGATGCTCGTCTCGAGCGCGCGTTTGAGAAAGACCCGGTCTTCGGTCGAGGTCGTCACGCGCTGACTCCAGGTGGGGCTCGCGGTCGCGCGGATTGTACGCGCGGATCGCGGTGAATTCACCGGAATTTGCCGTTCATCTCGGTGACGCGTTCCAGGCTTCAGTTCCCCGGGCGAACGACCGACCCGAGGGGGATCTCCACCTCCTCTGTGTCCTCTCGGAGCTCGTGATGCCGTGATGCCGGATGGACTCCGCATCGGGATCGACTTGACTGCGCTCTTGCCCGACGCCACCGGTGTCGACGTCTACCTGCTGAACTTGGTCGAGCAGCTCGGCGCCGTCGATTGCCACAACGCGTACTTCGTGTGCATCAACGCCGAAGACCGGCGCCGGCTGGCGCCCCTCGCGCGTCCCAACGTACGGCTGGTGCCGATCGCGGCCCGCCCGCGACCCGCGCGGCTCTTCGCCCAACAAGTCGTGCTGCCGGTCTGGAGCGCGTTGCGCTCGCTCGACGTGCTGCATTCGCCCTCGTTCATCTGTCCGCTGTGGAGCGGCCACACGCGTCACGTCCTCACCATCCACGACATGACCTCGTTTTCTCGACCCGACCAGCACATCGCGCTGCGCGGCAGCAATGTCTACCGCGCAGCGGTGCGCCGGTCGATCCGCCGCGCGGACCTCGTGATCGTTCCCTCACGGCATACACAAAGGACGGTGTATGAGCACCTTCCGGGGCTGCCCCGCGATCACGTGCACGTGGTGGCCAACGGCGTGGGCGAACCGTTTCGGCCGGTCGCCCGGAAGACCTGCGAAGACACCGCGCGGCGTTTGGGCCTGCCAAAGCACTACGTGCTCGCGGTCGGGACGATCGAGCCGCGCAAGAACCTGGGCCGCGTCCTCAGCGCATACCGGCGCGTCGCGGAACGAGATGCAATCGCCGAGGATCTGGTCCTGTGTGGGCGACTCGGGTGGAAGTATCACGATGTCCTCGAACAGCTGCGCGCGCCGCCGCTGCGGGGCCGCGTCCACCAGATCGGCTACGTCGCGGATGCCGACCTGCCGGCGCTCTACAGCCAGGCCAGCGCGTTTCTCTACCCCTCGCTCGAAGAAGGGTTTGGCTTTCCACCGCTCGAAGCCATGGCCTGCGGGGTTCCCACGATTTCGAGCGACTCGTCGGCGCTCGATGAAAACCTCCGGGGGGCGGCCGTTCTGGTGGATCCCACCTCGAGCGACGACATCGCGGCGGCGCTCGCGCGCGTGCTCGCAGACGCGGATTTACGGCGCGAGCTCAGTGCGCGCGGACGGGAGCGCGCCAGCCAGTTCCGGTGGAGCGAGACTGCAACCCAGACCGTGGCCCTCTACGAGACGGCCGCGTCGCCAGCGGTGGAGCGCTAGGTGCCTCGCCTCAGCGTCGTCGTCGCGTCGAATACCGCATGGCCCGGAGCGAAGATGGCACTCGATTCGCTTGCCGCGCAGACGCGAGCCCTCGGCGCGGAGGTGTTGTTCCTGACCAGTCAGGACGAGTCGAAGCCCCAGGAGGTCGCCGATCTCTACCCCGACCTCGAGTGGCTCTACCACCCCGGCAAATCGGTTCACGACATGCGGATCCACGGCATCCACCGCGCGACCGGCGACATCATCGCCTGGACCGAGGATCACGTGCGCCTCGCGCCCGATTGGTGCGAACGTCTTCTGGCGGCGCACGCCGAACGTCCCGAAGCCTTGGCGATCGGCGGTGCCGTCGAGAACGGCCACCCCGAGTCGCTGCGCGATTGCGCGCATCACTATCTGATCTTTGGTCCCGCGGTCGCGCCGCTGTCGCACGATGCGCCGCCCGCCTCGGGTGCTGCCAACTTCAGCATCAAACGCAGCTTGCTACCGCGGCTCCCCGCTGCCGAGTTGGCGGAGATGTTCCTGGTCCGCGATCTCGCACGGGCGGGCGTGCCGATGGCCGTCGACGGGCGCATCACCGTCGAACACTGCCAATCCTTTCCGCTCCACGAGCTGTGCCGGTATCACTTTCACAACGGGCGCACGATCGCGGGCTTTCGCCATGGCTCGTTGACGCCGCTGATGCGGCTGGTGCGATCCGCAGCCAGCGCGCTGGTGCCGCCGTATCTGGTCGCCCTGCGGGTCCGTCAAATGTGGGCGAATCGCCGCCACCGGGCGCGGCTGCTCGCTTCGCTGCCCTGGATGCTCTGCATGACCGGCGCGCAAGCCGTGGGTGAAGTGATCGGGCACCTGGCCGGGCCGGGAGAGAGCCCGCAAGTCCTGCGCTAAAAGCGGTCCCCCGAGTACCCCAAGTATTGACGGAGTTATATCGTACGATATATCCTGAGCTCCATGGACGCATACCGCTACGGGCCCTGGGCTGCCTGGGCGCACTGCTGGGACGAACACATGTATCGACGCCATCGGCGCCATCACCGCGGGGCCGGGCCCTGGGGCATGCGAGGTCGCTTCTTTGGGCCGGGCGAGGTTCGGCTCGCCTTGCTCTCGCTGCTCTCGGAGGGCCCGAAGCACGGCTACGAGCTGATGCGTGCGCTCGAGGAGCGCGCGGACGGCGCGTACCGCGCGAGCGCCGGGACGATCTACCCGACCCTGCAGCAGCTGGAAGACGAGGGCCTTGCGCGCTCCGAGCCCGAGGAGGGCAAGCGCGTGTACCACCTCACACCCGAGGGCGAGCGCGAGGTGCGCGATGCGGCAAAGACCATCGAGCGCATCTGGCGGCGCGCCGAGGAGTGGGGCGACTGGAGCTTCTTTGGCGACCCCGACGCGGCCGAGGTGGTGCGGCCCGCGCTCCGTCTCGCGCGCACCGCCTATCGGGTGGCCACGCGCGCCTATGGCGACCCCGAGGTGATCGATCGCGCGCGGGCCATCTTGGAGCGCGCCCACGAGGAGCTGCGCGAGCTCGGCCGGCGCCGCTGAGCGGACCCCATCGACCCAGAGGGGCCGCCACGGGATGCGACTGGGCGTCTTAATGCCATAGTCTCGTCTCCACCACGCTACGGGGACGGCGCATGAGCATGCAAGCCACGACGACGCTCGCGGACTACGGGTCGGAAGAGGCGGCGATGCAGGCCTACCTCGCCGAGGGCGAGCGCAAGGCGTTCGCGCTCCCGAACCGCGGACCCATCCGCTTCGCGTCGGACGGGCAACTCGACCCCGCGATTCTCGACGCCTATTGGCGCTATGGCTTCTACGTCTTTGAAGGCGTGCAGGGCGCGGAGGAACTCGCCGATCTCGAGGCAGACTTCGAGGAGATCCTGGAGCGGCTTCCCGTCGAAAAGGGATCGCCGGTGGATGCTAAAGGGCGCCCTGCCCTCGCCCATGGCCTGAGGGCGCATTCGCTCTTCTGGTCCAAGCCGCTCGGCGACCCCTTTGGCGGTACAAAGTTTGGCAACGGCCGGCATCCCGTGAAGATGATCGAGCCGCGCCCGGCAAGCGATGCACCCGAGGAAGTGGTCTACCTGATCCTCGGCTCGCTCCAGTTCTCCGACGCCTGCCTGCGCAGCTACGGCCACCCGGATCTCCTGGCCGTTGCGGCGGCGGTAAACGGCGACGACTTCGTTCCCTACACCGACGCCTTGTTTATCAAGGCGCCCGGGCTCGGCGCCTCGGTCGCCTGGCATCAGGACGGCGTCACCCACTGGGACAGCCCCGATTGGGATCAGGGCTCCCACGGCTTCAACTTCATGGGCCAGCTCTACGGCTGCACACCCGCCAACGGCGTGTGGGTGGTGCCGGGCTCGCACAAGGTGGGCCGCATCGACATCAAAGCCAAGGTCGCGGAGGCGGGCACCGAGCGCCTGCCGGATGCGGTACCGATGGTGTGCAACCCCGGCGACGTCGTCATCAGCAACCGCCAGCTACTCCACGGATCCTTCGCCAACACCAGCCCGGAGTGGCGTGTCACCGTCAACATGGGCTTCCACCGGCGCGCCTCGGTGCTGGGCGTGCAGGGCGGCGGCATCCTCGGCCTCGATACCGTCTACGACGAAGCCCACGTCCAGCAGCGCTGCCGGCCGATCGGCTACGCGATTGACGCGCGCCGCCAGCGCTTCCCGAAAGAGACGCCGTACGTGTATCGTCCCTTTGCCGACACGGGCGAGACGCATCGCTGGGACGACGCCGCTCGCGCCAGCCTGGTGGACTACAACCTGCTCGATATGGGTGTGTAGACACCCCTTCAGCCCAGGCCGAGCGATCGATAGGTCGCGGCGATGAGATTGACGCAGCGAAGGTCGCCCAGCGTGCCTTCGCTCATGCGGTTCATGACGTAGGCAATCGCGGTGCGCGTGTCGGGGTCGATCACCGCGATCGAGCCACCCCACCCGCCCCAGTAGAAGGCACCCGGGCTCGGCGTGAACGGGATGCGCGGATTCATCAGACCGAACCCCATTCCGAAGAGCATCCAGACGCCGAGCACCAGGTCTTTGCCGTTGGTCTGTCGCTGTTGCGCGACGGCCACCGACCCGGGAGCCATCAAGGTCACCCCGTCGACCGTGCCACCCGCCGCGAGCGCGCCGTGGACGCGGGCCACCGCACGCGCGTTGCCAAAACCCCCGGCGGCCGGGATCTCGGCTGCGCGCCACGCCCGCGTCTGCGGCTCGCGGCCGGTCAACGCCGCCGACCGAAAGGTTCGCGCCGCGATCGAATCGGGATCGCCGGGTCCCTGAGCCATTGTCGTCGCCGGCGGGATCATTTCGCCCACCCGGGGATCGTGCTGAGCGTCGAGCCCGATGTGGAAGTCGGCGCCAAGCGGCTGGGCGATTTCTTCGCGGAAGAAGGTGCCGAGGCTGCGGCCGTCCACCCGCCGCAAGATCTCGCCTTGGAGAAACCCCTGGGTGATGGCGTGGTACCCGGAGGCGGTTCCCGGCTCCCACCAGGGCGTCTGGCCTGCCAGGCGGTCGCAGATGCCGTCCCAGTCGTAGAGCTCCTCGAGCTTGACCGGTGTATCGAAGCCCGCCAGTCCGGCCGAGTGGCTCATCACGTGGCGGACCAGGACGGCCTCCTTGCCGTGCTGGGCAAACTCGGGCCAATAGCGCGCGACCGGTGCGTCGAAATCGATCTGGCCCCGGTCGGCGAGCATCAGCATGCAGACCCCAGCCATGGTCTTGGTGGTGGAGTACACGTTCACGATCGTGTCCTCTCGCCACGGCGCGCCGTCCGGCGTGGCATCGCCGCCCCAGAGGTCCACCACCGTCTCGCCGTCGTGTACGACGCAGACGCTGGCGCCCACCTCCTCGCCGGCCTCGAAGTTGGCGACGAACGCGTCGCGAACCCCCTCGAATGCCTCTGTGCAAACCCCTTTCGGTTCCATCCGGACTCCTCCGCCGTGTTCGGATCGACCCACCCAACCTAGGACAGAGCGCGCCCGCTGGGACCGGAATCTCGCTGGGGACCCGGATCGCAGCGCTTTCACACGCGCGGTGCGTGTCCCGTAAACACATATTCACGCAGCGGGAGCTCGAGTGGTGCGGGCCCGAAGCGCGTCTCGAGTCGCTCCGCGAGGGCATCGACGATGACCTCCGGTGCGGCATTCGCGCGTTCGCGGATCTCGAGGAGCCCCGGATTGCCTTCGATAAACCCCCGCGCGACGTCGAGCGCCGACGGCCGCTCGACGGTCGCTTCCACGGTGTGGACCTGAAGCTCCTCGAACCCGGCAGCGCGAAAACGATCCAGCGTGGGGTCGGGTGGACAGGAACCGAAGGGGACGGTGAGAAAGGTCGGCGGCTCGGAATCGAAGAAGCCTGCGATCGTCTCGTGGGCGATGCCGGCGGCGGGGTAAGCAACGAGGGAATCCCAGACGTGGCGCGCCAGGCGGCCGCCCGGCCGCAACACCCGCCGCATCTCGGAGAGGCCCTTCGCGAGGTACGGGAAAAACATGATCCCGAACTGGCAGACCACAGCGTCGAAGTGGCGATCTTCGTAGGGCAACGACAGGGCGTCTGCCAATTCGTAGCGGACCCTGGGGAGCGCTCCCCGGTGTTCTTGCGCGAACTCGAGCATGCCGGGGTTGAGATCGGTCGCCACGATCTCCACCTCGGCCGCGAGTCGATCGCGGAGAAAGTGGGTGGAGATACCGGTGCCACAGGCGATCTCCAGCACCGACCCGCTCGCCACATGGCGCGCAACTCGCTCTGCGAGGTCGGTCGCGGAAAACTCGAATAGCAGCGGACCCAGGTAGCGGTCGTAGGCCGCGGGGATCGACCCGGTGAAGGCCGCATGCGGTTCGGGCACGGTGATCCTCTCCTTCTCTGATTCGACGGGCGGCGCGCGTTCCGCGAATGCCGCCCCCGCGTCGTACGTCGTCGCGTGCGCGGGAGTTACCGCAGGCCGCGAGCGCGGCGCCACCACGCGTGGATTCGCGGGCCGGTGCGAGCGATGATGGGGGCGGAGGGAGGCGCCCCATCGAGATTCGACCGCTCGACAACGGCTTTGCGCTCGAGGTGCGGGGCCTCGGGCTCTGGGAGCCGGTGCCCGAGGCCGCGATCGAGACGCTCGCGGACCACTGGTCGCGAAACGGGGTGCTCGTCTTCCGGCGGCAGGCGCTCAGCGAAGACGAGCTCGTGGCGTTTTCGGGGCGCTTTGGCGAGCTCGACCGGATCGTGCGCAAGGATTGGCAGTCTCCGGGCCGGCCCGAGGTGATTCACATCTCGAACCTGAAGGATGCCGCCGGGCGCTCGATCGGCGGGCTCGGCGCGGGCCCGATCGGCTGGCACTCGGATCAGTCGTACATGCGCCACCCCGCAACCGGAAGCCTGCTCTACATGGTCGAGGGCCCCTCGGAGAGCGGGCGTACCTACTGGGCGCACCTGGGGCGCGCCTACGCCGCACTGTCCACGGCGGCCCAAGCCGAGGCCGAGGGAAAGCACGCGCTCTTCGACTATCACAAACGCCAATCGACCTACGACGACGAAGCGCCGATGTCGGAGGAACTGCGCCGCAGCACCCCGGTCGTCGCGCATCCGCTCGTCAATCGACACCCGATCACCGGCGCGCCGTCGCTCTACCTCGATCCAACCACCACCGTGGGGATCCAGGAGCGGCCCGGCCGCGCGGGCGACGCCCTGCTCGAGCAACTCGCGCGCCACGCCGCGCAGCCCGAGTTCGTGTATACGGACGCGTGGCGGGTCGGCGACGTCGTGATGTGGGACAACGGAATCGTCATGCACCGCCGCGACCCGATCGAGCGAGCGCGCCATCGCCTCCTCAAGCGGACTACGTTGCGGCTCCCGAGCGAGCGACACATCGTGCCGCCGGGCGTGGAAATCGAACCCGCGCAGAGCGGAGACGCAGCACCGGTGGAGGCACCCTCCGCGGATCGCCGGTGACGGCGCGGTCGCCCGCGCGCGGAACAGGGGAGGCGCCAATGCGCGTGGTCATTCTGGGAGCCGGGGGCGTCGGCTCGGTGGTCGCGGGGCACCTCGCCCGGTGCGGCGAAGACGTCGTGATGATCGCCCGGCCGGGTCACGCGCGGGCGGTGCAGGAGCGGGGCCTCGCGCTGACGGGGTTGGCCGACTTTCGGGTCGAGGTCCCCGCCGTGGCGGACGCGTCGGGCCTCGATGCGGCAGATGTCCTGCTGATCGCCGTCAAGACCAAGGACACGCAGCGCGCTTTGGAGGGCGTCAAGCATCTTCGGGTGGGCTGCGTCGCCTCGCTGCAAAACGGCGTCGTGAAGAACGCCCAGATGGAGCAGGTGTTTGGCGCCGACAAGGTCGTGGGGGCGACCACCATGATCGGCGCCACCCTCACCCGCGACGGGGAGGTGGCCTACACCCTCGATGGCATCACCTTTTTTGGGGAGCCCGCGGGCCCCCGCTCGGAACGGGTGGACCAGATCGCCCAGGCCTTTGTGAAGGCCGGCCTCAAAGGCGAGGCCGTCGACAATATCGTCTCGATCGAGTGGACCAAGCAGGCGATCCAAAACCCCTTCGCGCCCTTGGCGGCGATCACGCGGCTTCCCGTGCACCTCGTGTGGGCGAGCCCGGAGCTCGCGACGCTCTCGGTGCGGATGTTCCGCGAGGTCGCGGCGGTCGCGGACGCGCTTGGCATCCCGCTCTCCGAGCACCCCGCCTGGAGCCTGTTCAACTTGAAGACCTTCCGAGACGCGCCGCTCGAGGACGCGGTGAAAATGGTCGTCGGAGCGGGCCGCCACGTCGCGGAGAGCGGCCGCACCCACATCGTTCCCTCGATGCTGCAAGACGTCTTGGCGGGCAAGACGACCGAGATCGAAGAGACCGTCGGCCACGTGTTCCGTGAAGGTCGGCGCCTCGGCGTCCCCGTCCCCTATACCGAGTTTGCCTACCGCGCGGTTCGGGCCATCGAAGCCCACTATTCCGACCGGCTCGGTTGAGCTCTGCTCACGGCGCACGCAGCCTTGCCACGCTCGCCGACGTCAGCGCAGCGCGCGCCGCTCCGCGTCTTCGATGGACGTGTCGGAACGGTCCTTGAGGCCGACGCCGGAGACCCGCCCACGGAGCGCCGCCTGCACCAGCAAGGCGAGTCGGGGCCCGGCATCCGCAGGCTGGAGCCCTTGCGACCGAATATTGGAGATGCAGTTGCGCTCGGCGTTCGTGCGCCCCGGCCGCGGGGCGAAGGTGAGGTAGGCACCGAGGCTGTCGGGGCTCGACAACCCCGGCCGCTCGCCGATCAACACCACACTCGCCGTCGCGCCGAGCCGTGCGCCCACGGGGTCGCCGAGGGCCACCCGCGCCTGGGTCGCGATCACCAGCGGCGCGATCGCGAGCGTGGCGAGGCGCGGCAGCGTTGCGGCGAGGGTCTCGACGGCGTGGGCGTGCACCGCGGTCGCGGACAGCCCGTCGGCCACCAAAAACACCAGGTCGTAGCCACCCGCTGTGAGCGCCCCCTCGTCGTCGGGATGGAGGAGCGCGCCGAGGTCGGGGCGTTGGAGGTAGGTGTGGCGGTCGGGGGCGCGGGTCCGCACGACATGGGTCGCCCAGTCCGGTAGCCGCACCGCCAGCGTCTCCTGCAACGCCGCCACGTCCAGCTCGGCGCGGACGGCGTCGCGCGCGCGGGCGTGGGCGAGTTCGAAGTCGAGCAGCGCGCGGGTCGGCAACGCGTCCCCGCTCCGGCCCAGCCCGACCCGCGCGGGGGTGAGCCCGCGCAACAACGCGAACAGATCCCGCGACTCCCTCACTTCCCTTCTCCGCCCCGATCGAGGTCGGCGATCAGAAGACGGCGGGCGGCACTCGGCTCGTTGAGCCGGGGGCGCACCCGCCCCGCCTCGTCGAGGATCTCCATCCGCTGCAGCCAGCGCTCGAACTCCGGCGCGGGCCGCAGGCCCAGTACCGCCCGCAGATAGAGGGCATCGTGGTAGCTCGTGCTCTGGTAGTGAAGCATCACATCGTCTGCACCGGGGACGCCCATGATGAAGTTGCAGCCCGCCACGCCGAGGCTCGTCAACAGCACATCCATGTCGTCCTGGTCGGCCTCGGCGTGATTGGTGTAACAGACGTCGCAGCCCATCGGGACGCCCAGAAGTTTCCCGCAAAAGTGGTCCTCGAGGCCGGCCCGCACGATCTCCTTCCCGTCGTAGAGATACTCGGGGCCGATAAAGCCAACCACGGTGTTGACGAGAAGCGGCGCAAAGCGCCGCGCAACCGCGTAGGCGCGCGCCTCCATCGTCTGCTGGTCGCACCCGTGGTGCGCGCCCGCCGAGAGCGCACTCCCCTGCCCGGTTTCGAAGTACATCACATTGTCCCCGACGCTCCCGCGGCGCAGGGACTGGGCGGCCTCGCGTCCCTCTTCGAGGAGCGCGAGCGAGATGCCAAAGCTCCGATTCGCCGCCTCCGACCCCGCGATCGATTGGAAGACCAGGTCCACCGGCGCGCCCGCTTCGATCGCTTCGAGCGAAGTGGTGAGATGGGCGAGCACGCACGATTGCGTGGGGATCGCGTAGCGTTCGATCAGGTCGTCGAGGGCGCGAAGAAGCTCTGCGGCGCGAGCGGGGCTGTCGGTCGCCGGGTTGACGCCGATGACCGCGTCGCCGCATCCCAAGAGCAGCCCGTCGACGATCGACGCGCTCACCCCGGCGAGCGCGTCGGTCGGGTGGTTGGGTTGGATGCGCACCGAGAAGCGCCCCGGAAGACCGATCGTGTTGCGAAACGCGGTGACGACGCGGATCTTTCGCGCGACGGCGATCAGATCTTGATTGCGCATCAGCTTGGACACGGCGGCCGCCATCTCGGGGGTGAGCCCCGGGGCGAGCGACGTCAGGGTCGAAGCCGTCGCGGCGTCGGAGAGGAGCCAGTCGCGAAACTCCCCGACGGTTTGTGAGCGCACCGGGGCCAAGGCCGGCGCGTCTTGCTCGTCCACGATGAGGCGCGTCACCTCATCGTCTTCGTAGGGCACGACCGGGGCTTCGAGCAGCTCGACGAGCGGGAGCTCCGCGAGCGCCATGCGAGCCGCCACCCGCTCTTCGTGCGACTGCGCCGCCACACCCGCGAGACGGTCTCCGGAACGCGGCGGGCTCGCTTTCGCCAAGAGCGTGCGCAGATCGTCAAACCGGTAGCGCCTCGCGCCGATGTCGACGGTGCGGGCCATCTCTCCCTCGCGGGTCTCCCTTCCTCGGCGCCGGTGCGTGGGGTCGTCCTACGTGTCCACCTGATAGCGCTCCACGGCCTCCTCATCCCAGGCAAAGCCGCTTCCCGGGCGATCCGGAATCACCGCGTGGCCCGCTTCGATGCGGGTGGGCTCGGTGAGGATGGCGTCCGCCCAATCCATGTACTCGAGCCAATGGCAGGTCGGGCTCACGGCGAGCAAATGGCGGCTGATTTCGGGAAAGAGATGGCTCGAGAGGTCGAACTGGTGCACCTGCGCGAGCGCGGCGGCCTGGAGCCAGCCGCTGACCCCGCCGATGCGCTGGACATCGGGCATATAGAAGTCCGCGGCTTCGGCGGCGATTGCCTTTTGCATCTCCAACGGGCTCAGCAGGTTCTCGCCGAGTTGGATCGGGGTCTTCACGGCGCTCGCGATCTTGGCATAGCCCGCGTAGTGGTCGTGCCGGATCGGCTCCTCGATCCAATACAAGCCCTCGTCGTCGAGCGCGCGCCCGCGCGCGATGGCCTCGTTCATCGACAGGCTTTGGTTGAAATCCGACATGAGGTGCACCCCGTCGCCGATGCGCTCCTTCACCGTCCGCACCGCCGCGAGATCTTCGGAAAAGGCGGGCCGCCCGATCCGGATCTTCAGCGCGCGAAAATCTCCCTCCGAAAGCAGCGCCTCCGCTTCGTCCCCGAGCTCCTCGGGCGCCTGGATCCACAGGCCGCAGCTGTTGTACGCGGGCACCGGTCTGCGCTGACCGCCCAGCGCGCACACGAGGGGCAAGCCCCGTGCCTTGGCAAAGGCGTCCCAGGCGGCCATGTCGATCCCCGAGAGCGCCATGCCGACCAACCCCGGCGTGTCGAGCAGCGTCAGGCTGCGCCGAAGCGCCGCCTGGAGTTCGAGCGGCGCGAGGGGGTCGCCGACGACCCGCTTCGCCAGGGCGTGAACGCAGCCGACGGTCGGCGCGAGCATGGCCTCGGTGAACGTGAAGAGATAGGCGCAGCCCACGACCCCGTCGTCGGTGACGAGGTCGATCAGCACCAGCGGAGCTTGGGGGATCGCTCCGCTGGCCGATCGGGGCGGCCGCTTGAGCGGTACCATGACGGCACGGGCGTGGACGCGGGCGATCTTCACGGCGAATCCCCTTTGCAGTCGTCAACGATGCGGCCCCTGGGTTCGATTGACAAGCTCGCCGTCGGGGGCGGCCCGCCGCCGCGGCCGCGCTCGGGGTTGATAGCGCGGCCGCGGGCGCGCGGGGGCCCCTCCCGGGTCGGGCGCGCCCGCTTGGACTATGGTCCACGCCGCCCGGCGCAGCGGACGCGCCGCGCGCAATGCCCGTGGCGACGCCGCGGAGAGCTCGAGGGGACGGGGACGCCATGGCCGAATACGGCACCTACGGAGACATCGCGATCGAACTGGGCGACGACTATGTCGCCACGGCGGAGATTCGTCGCGGCCCGCACAACTTTTTCGACCAGCAAATGATCGCCGACCTCGCGTCGGGCTTTGAGGCGCTCGACAAGGACCCGGGTTGCCGCGCCATCGTGCTCTGCGCGGAGGGCAAGAACTTCTGCGCCGGCGCCAACTTCTCGACCAAGCGCGACGGCGGTGACCGCGGGATGCCGAGCAACATCCGCGGCGGCGAGGGACGGCATCTGTACGACGAAGCGGTGCGTCTCTTCAGCACCCGCACGCCGGTGGTGGCGGCGGTGCAGGGGCAAGCCGTGGGCGGTGGCCTCGGGTTGGCGCTGATGCCGGACTTCCGCGTCGCGTCTCCCGAATCGAAGTTCTCGGCAAACTTCGCGCGGCTCGCCTTTCATCACGGCTTTGGCATTTCCGCGACGCTCCCGCGCATCGTCGGGCAACAAAAAGCCCTGGAGCTGCTCTACACCGGCCGCCGCGTGCCTGGAGAAGAAGCGCTCGCCATCGGGCTCTGCGACCGCCTCGTCCCGACGGAGGAGCTGCGCAACGCCGCCTACGCTTTTGCGGTCGAGATCGCGATCTCGGGCCCGCTCGCGGTGGATTCGATCCGAGAGACCATGCGGGGCGATCTCGCGGACGCTGTCCGGAAAGCGACGGATCGCGAAAAAGCGGAACAGGATCGGCTTTCTTCCAGCGAGGACTTCAAGGAAGGTGTGAAAGCGATGACGGAGCGTCGCACGCCCAATTTCGTGGGGGCCTGAGCGGCTCGCCGCGGTTCCCGAGATGCGCTCGAGCGACGTCCTTACGCATTGGGGCCCGTTTGTCGTCGAGAGTGACGCCGACGAGGTGGTCGCGGTGCGTCCCCACCCCGACGATCCCGACCCCTCCCCGATCGGCCAGTCGCTGCGCGCGGTGCGCCAATGCCGGGTCGCTCGCCCGGCCGTGCGGCGCTCGTGGCTCGACGGAGGCCCGGGCACCCGGAACGACCTGCGCGGCCGCGAGGCCTTTGTCGAAGTGGCATGGGACGAGGCGCTCGACCTCGTCGCCCGCGAGCTCGCGCGGGTGCGGGACGACCACGGGCACGCGGCCATCTTCGGCGGGTCCTACGGCTGGTCGTCGGCGGGGCGCTTTCATCAGTCCTCGAATCAGATCCGGCGCTTTTTTCGCCAGTTCGGGGGCTGTACCGAGACCTGGGGTACCTACTCCTCGTCGGCGGCCGCCGCGATCCTCCCATACGTGCTGGGGATGCCCTACCTGCAAGCCGTCGCGCTGCAGACCTCGTGGTCGGTGATCGCGGAGCACGCCGAGCTCTTTGTGAGCTTTGGCGGGCTGCGTCTCGCGAACACCCAGGTCAGCTACGGAGGTCAGGGCCCCCACCACACCCGAGACTGGTTGTTGCGGTCCAAGGCGCGGGGCCTCGAGTTTGTGAACGTGTCGCCCTTGCGCGACGACTTTGCGCCGGAGCTCGACGCCCGCTGGGTCCACCCGGTGCCCGGCACCGACGTGGCGCTCATGGCGGCGCTTCTCCACACCTTGGTGCAGGAAGACCGCCACGATCGGAGCTTTCTCGCGCGCTACTGCGTGGGGTGGGAGAGGCTCGAGGCCTACCTGCTCGGCCGCGCAGACGGCACGCCCAAGTCCGCCGCCTGGGCGGCGCCGATCACCGGGGTGGCCAGCGACCGCATCGTCGAGCTCGCGCGCGCGATGGCCCGCAAGCGCACCTTTCTCAACCTGACCCTCGCCGTCCAGCGGCAAGACCACGGCGAACAGAGCTACTGGATGGGAATCGCCCTCGCGGCGGCCCTCGGCCAGATCGGGCTCCCGGGAGGCGGGGTGGGGTTCACCTTTGGCGCGTCCGGCAGCGTCGGCGCCGGGCCGACGCGCACGCGCGTGCCCGGTCTCCCGGTGCCCAAGCCCGCTCCCAACACGCCGGTGATCTCGGTGTCGCGCATCACCGAGCTCCTCGAAGCCCAGGCCGATTCCTTTGAATTCAACGGCCGACGGGAGCCTGTTCCGGACATTCGGCTGGTCTATTGGTGCGGCGGAAACGTGTTCCACCATCACCAAGACCTGGGTCGGCTCGCGCTCGCTTGGGAGCGGCCCGAGACGATCGTCGCGCACGAACCGTTCTGGACGCCGGCGGCGAAGCGCGCCGACATCGTGCTGCCCGCCACGACTCCGTTGGAACGCAGCGATCTCGGCGCGGGCGGCGCACTGCTCGTGGCCATGCGACCCGTGCTCACACCCTTTGGGGAGGCCCGCGACGACTACGCGATCTTTTGCGAGCTCGCCGACCGGCTGGGGTTTGGCGACGACTTCTCCGAGGGCCGCAGCGCGGACCGTTGGGTCGAGAAGCTCTACGAGGAGTTCCGGCAGAATCACCGCGACGCCCCCCGCTACGACGCCTTCCGGGCCATGGGCACCTACCGGCACGACCCGTCTCGGATGGGCGAGCGTGCCCAGGTCTTCCTCGCGGAGTTTCGAGCCGACCCCGACCGCCACCCGCTCCCCACCCCCTCCGGAAGGATCGAGCTTTACTCCGCAACCGTCGCCGCGTACGGATACGGCGACTGCCCCGGCCACCCCACGTGGCTCGAGCCCTACGAACGGCTCGGGAGCCCCGCGGCCGTGCGCCACCCCTTGCACCTCGTGTCCAACCAGCCCGCGGGCCGGCTCCACAGTCAGTACGACCACGGGCCGGCGAGCCAAGCCACCAAGGTCGCCGGCCGCGAGCCCTGTCGGCTTCACCCGGCCGACGCCCAGGCGCGGGGGATTCGGCAGGGCGACCTCGTGCGTGTCTTCAACGCGCGCGGCGCGTGCCTCGCCGGGGCGACGCTTTCTGACGCTGTGATGCGGGGGGTGGTGCAGATGAGCACCGGTTCCTGGTACGACCCCGACGAGCGCGGCCTGTGCAAACACGGCAACCCGAACGTCCTCACACGCGACAAGGGCACTTCGCGGCTCGCCCAAGGGCCGAGCGCGCACACCTGCCTCGTCGAGGTGGAGCGCTACCGCGGCGAGCCGCCGCCCGTGACCGCCTTCGATGCGCCCGCGTTCTGCGACCGGACACCGGGAGGCTGACCTCGCCTATAATGGGAGTTCATCCTCGCCCGGCTGTTCCCCCATGGAGGTCTCGCCGTGGACAATTCGCTTGAAGCCCTGACGCGTCGCGTGCAGCACCTCGAAGATCTTGAGGCCATTCGAGACACCTGGCGCGACTATTGTGCGCGGCTCGATGCGGAGGACTGGACGGGGCTGGCGGACGTCTTCACCGAGGACGGCGTGGTCGAGATGGTGGGTCTCGCCGCCTTCGCGCCGCAATTCGACGGGCGGTACCAGGGGCGCGAGACGATCATCGGCGATTTCTACAAACCGGTCATCGCAGGGATCGAGGGCCCCCTCTCCGGGCACCTCAGCACCAACATGCAGATCGATCTCCAGGGCGATGAGGCCACGACCCTCGCCTACTTTTTCGAGATCGTGGGAGAGGGACAGGTGCTCATCGGGACCTATCAACACCGGTTGCGGCGCGACTCCGACCGCTGGCGCTTTGCGCACCTGCGCATCTCGGTGCGTTTCCGGTCGAAGCTCTCCGGCGCAGACTTCGGCGGGCTCAGCCTCCGCGAGGTGTTGGACCGTCCGTTCTGAGGACGGCGCTCGCCTATTCGAGTGGAGCCCAACTGCGGTCGATGCGGTGCGGTTGGATCGTGGTCGCCAGTCGCCCGAGGAGCGACCGCGCCTTTAGCGTGTGTCGCGCTGCGCGCCCGTCGCGGAGTGCCCCGACGAGATCCGCCACGAGCCACCCGACCGCCCGCGGGAGCAGGCCGATCAGCATGATCAGGTTGGCGAGGTAGGCCACCGGGAGGCCTCGCCACTTGCGGAGAAAGCGCAACGTGCCGCACTGCTTGGCTTCGTAGGCCCAAGCGGCCGTACGGCTATCGCGGCCGCTGCTGGCCTGGTGATGGTGGACCACCGTCGGCTCGGGGTGGTAGACCACCTTCCAGCCCGCCCCCCGCAGCCGGTGGCAGAGGTCCGCCTCTTCCGCGTACATGAAGTAGCCCTCGTCGAGGAGCGGCGTCTCGGGGATCGCGCTCTCCCGGATCATCATGAAGCCGCCCATCACACAATCGACTTCGGTGGTCCGTGCAAAGCGCTCGAAGCCGTAGCGATCCCAATTGAAAAACGGCGAGCGCTTGAAGAGCTGCTCGAGGAAGCTCGCTTGCAGCAAGACGGCTCGCAGGCTCGGATCGCGGAAGAAGCTGTTCTGGGGGGACCCGTCCGGATAGGTCACTCGGCAACCCAGCACCCCCACCTCGGGGTGGGCGTCTAGGTAGTCGACAGATCGACCGAGCGTCGTGTCCTCCACCACCGTGTCGCTGTTCAGCATCAGCGTGTAGTCGCCCACGGCCAGAGCATGCCCCTGGTTGGTCGCGGCCGTGAAGCCGCGGTTGGTGCGATTGGCCAGCAACCGCACGCCCGGGAACGACTCTCCCACCATCTCCGCCGACCCGTCGCTCGAACCGTTGTCGACGACGATGATCTCGTAGAGCCCCCGCTCCAGATCGCCCTTCAGGCTCTCCAGGCAATGGCGCAGGAGCTCCCGGGTGTTCCAGTTGACAACGACGACCGAGAGCCGCGGCGTGCCACCGGTCCCATCCGTCGTCGGGGATTGTGCGGGGTTCAAGAGGCGCCTCCGATTCCCTGCAGAGTATGGCTTGCCGCCCGGGATTCACCTGAAGCGGGCGGTACACGTCTCGAGGTTTGTTGTCTTCGATTCCTACTGGGTGGCGCAGAAATCGAGCCGGGGGCGCTCGCACCGCTTTCGATGCAGGCGAATAAACCCTTCTGGCCCAAGAGCTTAGGGCGCAACGCCGGACCCTTCGCAGCGTCTTTTCCCTCCCGGGCCGGACGTGGCCCGCAGGCGGCCGAGTTGCCCCCGTGCTGCCGCCCGGTGAGCGAGACGGGAACCGGCGTCCCCCGGGACCGCTGGACCCGGATCCCCTCTCGCGGCGCGCCGGACACGTACAGCCGTCCATTCATCTGGGGTTCGCAAGTGCGTACTTCACCGTAGCGTTCCGACAACGGTCCCAAAATACCACTCTGTGCGCCCCGACGACGCGCCCTACGGCGCTACCTCGTCTCCGCCGAGCACGAGCCGGAATAGGCGAGCCGCGGGTACACTCGCTCGGCGCCTCGGAGGAAGTCTGCCCATGAGTCAACCGGTCTGTGTGTTGGTGGGTGCGGGGGAGGGCCTCGGCCAGTCGCTCGCCACAAAGTTTGCGTCCGAGGGATTCCGGATCGGGTTGATCTCGCGCTCGGAGAAGGGAAGCTCCGCCGCGCTCACGGCCGCGCGGGCGGTCGCGGGTGCCGACGCCGCCCACTTCTTCGCCGGGGATGCCCGCGACCCCGACTCGATCGAGTCCGCCTGTCGCGCCAGCGCGGAGCGGCTGGGCGACGCCACGGCCCTGATCTACAACGTGCGCGGCTACTACGCCCCAAAGCCCCCGCTGGAGCTCAAATACGAGGAACTCTTGGTGAACTACCAGGAGGAGGTCGTCGGTGCCCTCGCCGCGGCCAAGGCGGTGATGCCGGCGATGATCGAGTCCGGTGCCGGCACCGTGCTGTTCTCCAGCGCGACGGCGGCGCTGCGCGGTTCGAAATCCAACCCGCTCTACGCCCTCGGCAAGTTCGGCTTGCGTTCGCTTTCCCAGAGCCTCGCCAAGGCCTACGCCTCCCAGGGCATCCACGTCGTGCATGTGCGTCTCGACTGCACCCTCGATACGCCGGGCATCCGCGAGTTCTACGGCGAGCTCAATCCGGAGGAGATGTCCAACACCGACGACGTCGCCGAGAGCTACTACTGGATTCACTGCCAACCGCGCTCGGCCTGGAGCAACGAGATCGAGCTCCGTCCGTACACCGAAGAGTGGACGTTCTAGGCGACGACGACTCGGATCGAGCGCGCGGCTAGGTGCCGCAAAAGGTCTGGTGCACCACCTCGTGCGGCTCTGGCGGGCGCGCGTAGGCCGCGCGCTCGGGATGGTCTTCGTAGGGTCGCGCCGTCACCGCGAGGAGGTCTTCCAAGGGCTGTAGGTCGTCGCGGTGCGTTGCGGCCTCGATGACCTGCGCCACGCGGTGATTGCGGGGAATAAAGGCCGGGTTCGCGGCGCGCATCTCCCGCCTGCGCACCGCTTCGTCGCGTCCTTCGGATTCGAGACGGCGGCGCCAGCGCTCGGCCCAGCTGTCAAAGGCCTCGGGTGGGTCGAACAGCGCGCGCGGGCCGTCCTCGCGCGTCACTTCGTCCGCCGCGGCCTCGGCCAGGCGCCGGAAGGTCAGCGTGTAGTCCGCCCTGTGCTCGGCCATCCGCTCCAGCAGCGCCCCGACGAGCTCGAGGTCGCCGTCGCGGGCTTCCGCCAGGCCGAGCTTGCGGCGCAGACCTTCGTGGTGGGCCCTCTCGAAGACACGCGCGTAGGCATCGAGCGCCTCGCGCGCCACCGCGATGGCCTCCTGCTCGTCGTCCGCCAACAGCGGCAGCAGGGTCTCGGCGAAGCGCGCGAGATTCCAGAGCCCGATCCCGGGCTGACGGTCGTAGGCGTAGCGGCCCCCGCGGTCGATCGAGCTGTAGACGGTTTCGGGATGATACGTGTCGAGAAAGGCGCAGGGGCCGTAGTCGATCGTCTCACCCGCGACTGAGGTGTTGTCGGTATTCATCACGCCGTGGACAAACCCGACGAGCATCCAGCGCGCGATCAGCTCAGCCTGGCGCCCGATCACCTCCACGAGCAGCGCGCGGTAGGGATGGGCCGCGCCGCGGGCGCCCGGGTATTGCCGTTCGAGCACGTAATCGGCCAGCGCGCGCACGGCGGCCACGTTGCCGCGGTGATGGAAATACTCGAAGGTGCCGACCCGGACGTGCGTGGAGGCCACTCGCGTCAGGATTGCGCCCGGCTCGGCGCGATCGCGAAAGACCGGCTCCCCGGTCGTGACCATCGCCAGCGCGCGGGTGGTGGGGACCCCGAGCCCCGCCATCGCCTCGCTGACGATGTATTCGCGCAATACGGGGCCGAGCGCGGCGCGGCCGTCGCCGCCGCGGGAGAACGGCGTCCGCCCTGCCCCCTTGAGCTGGATCTCGCGGCGCACCCCGCCGCGGTCGACGCGTTCACCCAGCAACACCGCGCGGCCGTCGCCCAGGCTCGGCACCCACTGGCCGAACTGATGGCCGGCGTACGCCATCGCCAACGGCTCGGCAGCTTCCGGTACGCGGTTGCCCCCGAGGACCGCCAGGCCCTCGGGGCTTGCCAGGAGCTCGGGGTCGAGCCCAAGCTGTTCCGCCAGCGGCCGGTTGATGCGAAGCAGCCGGGGCTCCCGCACGGGGGTCGGATCGACCCGCGCGAAACACTCCTGCGGGAGCCGCGCGTAGTAGTTCTCGAGCGCCCAGGGCGCGGCGGGTGCAGTCATCGATGAACCCAACGAGCTTCGGCGCCCGTCTACAGCGAGTCGGCGAAACCCACGACGTCCCGAATGGTCGCGAGGTAGACGTCGGGCATCGCTGCCCGCAGGATGCAGTCGCCGGCGTGGCAGGTGCCGTTGACGGTCCGACTCACGGCGTCGACGCCGGCGTCGAGCAACTTGCGAAAGTAGGCCAGGCCCTCGTCGCGAAGCGGATCGAGCTGGTTGACCGAAATC
>CAJIBI010000477.1_pt1 | contig 25366 bp, 23 predicted proteins | sample 9199321 | NCBI WGS metagenome assembly CAJIBI01 (sample SAMEA7708294, study PRJEB35096) | sediment metagenome | biome: marine neritic benthic zone biome [ENVO:01000025]; feature: sediment [ENVO:00002007]; material: shallow marine sediment [ENVO:03000034] sea grass bed [ENVO_01000059] ... | reverse complement strand
TCAACCGGCGCATCAGCGAAGCCGTCAGGGGATGCGCACGGCCCGCCGACACCAGCGGTCTTTCGAGCAGCGTGGTCTCCACGGTTCCGGTGCCGGGCTTGGCCAACACGACGTCCGCGGCGCGGATCAGCACCTGCGCCTGCCCGCCGACAAGACGCAGCGGGAAACCCTTGGGCAGCCCGGCTGCCGCCACTGCGCGTTCGAGCCACGCGGGCTCGAGGGTAGGCGCGACTGCGAGCGCGAACTCCACCGCGGGGCGCCGGGCGGCCAGCGCGCGGGCCGCCGCGAGATGCGTCCGTAAGCCGGTGCGGATTTCGTTGCGCCGGCTGCCCGGCAGCAACGCCACGCAGGGTGCGCCGTTGGAGATCGACAGCGCCTCGCGGGCGGCGACGCGCTCCCAGCGTTCACGCACGGAGCGCATCCGATCCACCAACGGGTGCCCTACGAAATCCACCTGGAGCGCCGTCCCCCGGTAGATCTCGCATTCGAACGGAAAGATCACCGCGAGCCGGTCGACGCGCCGCGCCAAGGTGCGGGCCCGCGCGGTGCGCCACGCCCACACCTGCGGGCTGATGTAATAGAGGATCGGCACACCGGCGCGGCGCAGCGGCTGCAACCGCTTGGCGAGCGGCAGGTTGATTTCCGGCGTGTCGACCAACACCACCAGGTCGGGGCGCGTCTCCTCGGCTCGACGTACCAAGCGCCGCAGCGCGCGGGCGGCCGCCCCGAGCACACCGAGCGCCTCCACCAGACCGCCCACCGCCAGTTCGCGCTGGTCGACACACAAGTCCATGCCAGCGGAGGCGAGCGCGCGCCCTCCCAACCCAAAGACCTCGAGCGCCCCCACGCGTTCGCGCAGCGATTCGACCAGCTCGGCGCTGTGGGCGTCGCCCGAGGCATCTCCCGAAGAGATCATCACGCGCATCAACGGAGCTCGTCGAGCGGGGGGAGCGTCTCGATGACCCGCATCGCCGAGCGCAGCGCCCGGAGCGCCGCGTCGGTCGACGCGAAATCGATTGGTGACGGGGACGCGATCGCGTCCAGAAACGCACGGGTCTGGCTCACCAGCGCATCGTCTCGGTCGAAGCGGAGCAACTCGGTATCGATCTGGATGTTGCCGTCGACGTCGCGACGGCGTCGGAGGATCGACGCCGTTTGCGCGAGGAAGTCGATCGAAATATAGGCGTCGGATTGGAAGAGTCGGATTTTTCGCATCGGCGTCGGGGATACGCGGCTCGCCGTGAAGTTCGCGATACACCCTCCCGGGAAACGCAGCCGGCCGTGGGCGATGTCGAGCTCTTCGGAAATCACTGGCACCCCAACCCCTTCGACCGTCGCCGGCTCCTCGCCGACCAGGCGCTGCACGATGTCCAGGTCGTGGATCATCAGGTCGCGGATGATGTCGACGTCCGTCGCGCGGCCCGGAAAGGGACCCATGCGGTGTGCTTCGACAAAGCGCGGCTTGCGAATCATCGGGGCGATGCCCCGCAATGCGCTGTTGTGCCACTCGAGGTGGCCGACGTGCAGGACGCGCTGGGCTTCGCGCGCGACGCGAATCAGCGCCTCCGCTTCGTCGAGCGCCGCCGCGATCGGCTTTTCGACCAAGACGTGACATCCGGCCGCGAGGCTGTCGCGCACGACCTCGAAGTGGCGCACGGTCGGTACCGCCACCACCATCGCGTCCGACACATCCAGCAGCGCGCGATGATCGGTGACGACAGCCGCCCCGCTGTCCGCTGCGGCGGCTCGCGCGCGCTCTTCGACGAGATCGGCGACGCCGACCAGCCGGCATTCGCCCTCCCGCGCCAGCTCGCGAAGTTTTGCCGCGTGGAGGCTCCCCATGTGCCCCGCACCGACCACGCCGACCCGGACCGAGCTCACCCGCTCCCCCTCGGTGACCCGTCGACACCGTAGAGACAAATCCCGGCGGCGTCGGCCTCGCCGACCAGTCGCGCGCGATCGACGACGAAGGTACACCCCGCCTCGACAGCCAGGAGCCCCGCGCCGGATTCGCGCAGGGTCAACGCGGTATCGGGACCGATCGTGGGAAAATCAAAACGTCGGTCTTGGCGTGGCTTGAGTACCTTGATCACCGACACCGGCCCGTGACCCAACGTAGCGCCGCGTCGGATCGCCGCGTCCGTGCCCTCGATGGCTTCGACAGCCAGTACGGTGCGGTCGCGAACCACCACCGACTGGCCGACGTCGAGGGCACCCAGCGCCTTCGCGATTGGCCAGGCGAACGCGATGTCCGCAAGCTGCGCCTCGGTCGGATCCGTCGCCCCCAGCGATCCGCTCGGTGCCAACAGGCTCGGCGCGACCTCGTCCTGCGGTTGTACCCGGAACCCCGACTCGTCGAGGACGCTGCCCACGGCACGCAGAATCGCGTCGTCCCCTCGGTCCTGAAGCTGCCCCAGCAGCGCGAGCGCCTTGGTGTCGGGCCGCACCAGATCAGACGATGCGAAGAGCACTTCCTTGGGGATCCCGCCGACGCAGGCCACCTCGCGGACCCCGGCCTCCGAGAGGGCGTCGAGCAGCGCTTGGATCTGTCCGACGTAGACCCACGCGATCTCGTCGACCCGCTCGCCGAGGCGCTCATCGGTAAAGCCCCGGAAGGCCACGGCGGCGACCTTGCGTCCCTGGGCGCGGACGGCGCTCGCCACCTCGAGGGGGAGCCCTCCCTGCCCGGCGATCATGCCGAGGGGCGTCGACGTCGGAGACACGTCTAGCGGCAAACGCCGCGCTTGGAACTCTCGAGGAAGCGCAGCAGTCGGTCGACCGGCTCGAAGTCGGGGACCTCGTCGCGGACACGCACGATCGCGTCTTCCAGCCGCAGCTTCGACGTGAACACGACCTGAAAGGCCCGCTTGATCGCGCGCGTGGTCTCGCGGTCGAAATTGCGTCTCCGCAGACCCACGGCGTTGATGCCGACCAGGCGCGCGCGGTCGCCGGCGACCATCGCGAAAGGCGGTGCGTCGTGGGAAAGCATGCTGTTGGCCGCCGACATGACCGATTCGCCGACACGTCCGAACTGATGCACGCCGGTAAACGCGCCGAGCACCGCGTAGTCCTCGATCGCTGCGTGACCCGCGAGGCCACAAAAGCTGGCGACGATGCAGTGGGAGCCGATGCGCACGTCGTGGCCGATGTGAGCGCTGTTCATGATGAGGTTGTCGTCGCCGATCGAGGTGCAGCCGCCGCCGCCGTGCGTCCCAACGTGAATCGTGACGTGCTCCCGAATCACGTTGTCGCACCCGATCTGCAGCCGCGTGCTTTCGCCGTCGAACTTTTTGTCCTGCGGCTCGCCGCCGATGGCGGCGAACGGGAAAATCCGGGTCCGCGGGCCGACCCGAGTGCGCCCTTCGACGCTCCCGTGGTGATCCACGACGACACCCGCGTCCAGCTCCACCCCGGCGCCGATGAAGGCGAGCGGGCCCACGACTACGTCCTCCGCCAGCTTGGCGGACGGGTCGACTACGGCGCTCGGGTGGACTCGGGACACGGGGCCTATCCCTGCTTGTTGAAGCGCTGGATCACGACATCCGTGATGTCGAGCGTCTCGCGAGTGTAAAGCAGACCCGGTGTGTTGCGCTCAAGCACGACGATAAAGGACTGGTCCTTGCCGATCTCCTCGACGATCGACGAGATCTTCGAGCGCAGCGGACCGACCAAGCGCTCGTAGTCCACCTTGAGCTGGCCCTCGAGCTCCTTTTGCTTGTTTTCGATCTTGTTTTGCAGCTCGGCCAGGTCGAGCTGCTTGGCGCGCAGCTTGTCCTCGTTCCAGACAAAGCGCTTGTCTTCGATTTCCTTTTGCAGGCTCTTGAAGCGCTCGACCATCGGCTCGAGCTCTTGCTCCGCGGTCCGCTTCTTGCGCGAGAGCTCCTCGCGAGCGGCCTTGCCCTGCTCGGTGGCGTTGATCGCCTTGTCGAGGTCCACGACGGCGATCTCGTTTGCCTGGGTCTGGGCGCCGGTCTGCGCGCCGATCCCGATCGCCAATACCAAGCCCAACACCCAGAACGGGAGCTTTGTGCGTAGCGAAGATCTCATCGTCTCAATCCTTTGTGTAGTCGGGGCGTCCCGCAGACTGCCGTCTACAGACGCGAGCCGCCGACGTTGAACTCGAACACGGACGACTGCTCGTCATCGAGCGGGTCGAGGGGGATACCCCAGAAGACTTCGAGCGGCCCAAAGGGCGAAAACCACAGCGCCCCGACACCGGTTGCCAGCCGCCACTCATCCGGGTCGAACATGGTGTCGTCCTCGATGAAGGCGTTGCCGCCGTCAAAAAAGAGGATCCCCACCAGGCCAATCTCCTCCGAGACCGGGAAGCGGTACTCGGTGGAAAACGAGAGGAACTTCGAACCCCCGATGACGCTGGTGTCGTCGAGGTCGTCGAAGTCGTCGATGTCCTTGTCGCCGAGGCTGTTGCACTTGCCGTCGTCGGCCACGCAATTGCCGAAGGTGTCGCGGCCGAGCGGCGTGTAGAGCCCTTGCGGCACGCCCGGAATGAAGCCCCCCGGGTTGGTCTCGGCGACCTCGGCGCGGCGCGGGCCCACGTTGCGCGCCTTGAAGCCGCGCAGCTGCAGCGCCCCGATCCCCCCCATGAAGTAGCGATCGGTAAGCGGCAGCTTGATGTCGCGGTCGATCTGGTCGAGCGGGCAGAGCTCGTTGTTGGGGCAACGCGCGGGGCCAGAGAGGTCGAAATCGCTGACGCTGTTGAAGGCCTTTGTGAAACCGGCGCCCGCCGAGAACGAGAGCGTCGAGCGGTCGCGGCGCGGCAGGGGCAGCCAACTCGGCACCTTCATGTAGCGCGCACCGCGCATTTCGAGGCGGGCGTACTTGGTGAACCCGCCGAGCCCCGCGTAGGAGCCGGTCACCTGAATCGTGTGCCCCTGGTTGGGGAGGACCGGTTCGTTGCGGGTGTCCTGCGAGACGATCAACGACAGCCGGCTCGTCCCGGTCGCGTCCTGCTCGAACTGGCGCAGGACCGGCGACGCCCCGGTAAAGCTCGAGTCGACCTCGATCTCCCGGGAGCTGAACCCGTAGCGCAAGAACCCGCGGGTGTTGGTCGATGCGTCGAGGGCCCGCGACAGCGTCACGTCGGTGCCCAGGTTCTTTTCCTCGAAGTCGTCGAAATCGACCTCGGTGTTGAAGACCGAAAGCGAAAGACCGAACTCCGAGTCGAGCACGCGGGGGTCGGTAAAGGTCCCAAAGAGCCGCTTGCGTCGGCCGCCCCAATCCGCCGAGAGGGACAGGCCGTAGCCGCGGCCAAGCAGGTTGTTCTGCGCGATGCTCCCGGACAAGATAAAGCTGTCCTGGCTCGAGAATCCGGCGCCAAAGCTCAACGACCCGGTGGGTTTCTCGGCGACCTTCACGTCGAGGTCCACCTGGTCGCTTTGGTCGGTGGGCCGCGGCTCGAAGTTCACCTCGTCGAAATAGCCGAGGTTTTCGAGACGGCGCTTGCTGATCGCGAGCGAGCGCGCCGAGTAGAGCTCGCCCTCGACGATATTGATCTCGCGGCGGAGCACGCGATCGACGGTGCGGGTGTTCCCCAGCACGTCGATCTGACGAACAAAGTAGAGCGGCCCTTTCGCGATCTCGAACACCACGTCGACGGTGCGCGTCGATTCGTGGATGTCCGTGACGGGATTCACCTCCGCCTGGTAGAAGCCCTGGTTCGTGTAGCGAAACTCGACGCGGTCGACGTCTTCGGTGAGACCCGAGCGATTGAACCACTCGTCTTCGCTAAGCGCCAGGGCGTCGCGCACGTCTTCGATCGACAGGTTGGGGTCGCCCCGCACATCGAGCTAGCCGGTACGAAAACGGTCTCCCTCGGTGATCGGGACCGTGACCACCAACCCGTCCGGGGTGGGGTCGACGTCCGGCTCGCCGACTTCGGCGCGGATGTAGCCGGCATCCGCGTATTTCTTCTCGACGGTTTGGAGGTCTTGGGCAAACAGCGGCTCGGCGAACACGCCGGCGCCCTTCTGGATGAACTGCGTCACGTGGTTGTAGAACTTCCACGGCTTGATCTGGAGGTCGGCGGCGAGCTCCTTGTCGGTAAAGTGGGTGTTGCCCTCGAATCGGATCTCGCTGAGCCGGAGTTTTTTGCCCTCCTCCACCTCGAAGTGGAGCGCGACGGCGTCGTTCGGGAGGGTCTCGATCTCGTAGCTGACGTCGGCGAGGTGATAACCCTCCGCCTGGTAGAGCACCTCGACGCGTTGGCGGTTCTCGATGAGCAGCGGCAGATCGAGTGTCGAACCCGTCGTCAGCGTGAGCTGCTCTCGGATCTTGTCGGCGTCGAGCGCCTCGTTGCCCGCGATGGTGATCTGTCGCACCACGGGGTTTTCCTCTACCCGGAATGTCAGCACGCGGCCGGTCTCGGCGCTCTCCGTGTAGACCCGCAGGTCTTTGAAGAAGCCCAAGCTGTTGACCGCGCGCACATCCTCCGCGAGACGCGCGGCGCTGAACTCGTCACCGACCTGGGTATCGATACGCGCGCGAATCGCGTCCGCCTCGATGCGACGGTTGCCCTCGATCCGGATTTCCGCGACGGGGTCGCCAGCGCTTTCGCTGGCGGTCCCGCCAAAACGCTCGACGGGAACCAGGCGGAAGCTGACCGCCACCCCCGCGTCACCGCGATCGGTCTGTACCGTCGCGACGCCTACCCGCGGGTCGTCGCGCAGCGCCTCGAGGTCGCGTTGCACCGCTTCGCCGTCAAACGGATCGCCCTCCTGGGTCTCCAACAGCGCGAGGATGGCCGCGGCGTCGAGACTTTCTGCGCCCTCGAGACTGACCGCCGTGACGAGCCCGAGCTCCCGCTTGCCGACGACGATCTCCAGCACGCGGTCCGAGAGCTCGTTCACCCGGCCGAGGAGCTCCTCCTCACCGTCTGCCGTAAACACCATCGTCTGGGCAGGTACCGGCGAAGCCACCGGCACGACCCGCACGTCGAGGCTGAAGCGACCGACCAGTTCGGTGAGGCTTCCCTCGACGATCCAATCCGCACCGAGCTCCGTCGCGCGCCGCTGCAGCAACGCGGTGCTCGAGTCGCCCGCGACGTGCTCGACGAGGGCCTCGCGCAGGAGCACCGCGTCGAGCACCTCGACGCGCCCGCTGGATTCGAGCAACGCTCGAAGTACCTCCGCGACGTTTTTGTCGAGGTCGCCCAGGGGCTGGGCGCTGTGCACTTCAAAGGGGAGGACGGCGATCAACACGCGCAGCGCGGGCGCGCCCCCACCCGCCGCCTCCGCGGTCTGTGCGATCGCGGCGCGCGGGACCGTGCCCAAACTGGCGCAGATGAATACGGCGCACAGCGGGACGATCGCGCGAAGGCGTTGGAGGAGATGCCGGGCACGCAACTACGGTTCCTCCGAGGCGGCTTCGCGGGGCGAGCCGAGGAAGAACGATTCTAATTGGCGGCCGCACGAGAGGCAAGCCCGTCGCTTAGACGATTTCCTTTTATTATCAAAAGGTTACGACGATAACGCTGTTTTAGCGGTCGGTGCGGCGTCCGCGCTGCGGATCTCGACCCGGCGGCCGAGGAGCGTGGCCAAACGCTCGTTGTGGGTCACGATCACCAACGCCATACCGCGATCCCGGTTGATGCGGAGCAACAGCTGATCGATGTGGCTCGCGGTCTCCGGGTCGAGGTTGCCGGTGGGCTCGTCGGCGAGCAGAAGAGGCGGCGCCAAAACCAGCGCCCGCGCCACCGCGACCCGCTGGCGCTCGCCACCCGAGAGTTTCCCCACGGGGTGATCGAGCCGGTGCTGGAGCTCGACCTCGGAGAGCACCGCTTGGGCTTGGGGAGCCATCGCGCGTCGCGATTGGCCTTGCAACAACCCCGGCATCATCACATTTTCGAGCGCGCTGAACTCGGGCAGGAGATGGTGGAACTGGAACACAAAGCCCAGGGACTCGGAGCGAAAGTGCGCGAGTTCGCGCGGAGCGCGCGCAAACACGTCGCGGCCGCGGAAGAGCACCTCACCCCGGGACGGGCGGTCGAGCGTTCCCAAGATGTGGAGCAGGGTGGATTTCCCAACCCCCGACGGTCCGACAATGGCCACGCGCTCCCCGGGCTGCACCACGAGGTCGATCCCGCGCAACACCTGGATCGGCGGCCCGTCGGCGACCGGAAATTGCTTCCACAGGTCGCGCACTTCGAGCAACGGCCCGGCGTCACTCATACCGGAGCGCCTCGGCGGGGTCGACCCGCGCCGCCTGCCGGCTCGGCACCCACGTCCCCCCGAGCGCGAGGATCATCGCGATCCCGATCACCAGCGCAATTTGGGTGACGTCGAGCTCGGCCGGCAGCTCGGAGATGCCCTGGTAGACCGAGGCGGGGAGCGCATCCACCCCCGCGAGTTCTTCCACGCGGCGCTGAATCCACCCGAGTCGCGACGTCACCGCGAGGCCGGCCACCAAACCGAGGAGTGTCCCGAAGGACCCGATCAACGCCCCTTCGATCGCGAACACGCGTTCGACCGTGCCGTCTTCGGCGCCCATGGCTTTCAGGATCGCGATGTCGCTCGATTTCTCCATGATCATCATCACCAGGGTGACGACGATCGCGAAGGCCGCGACCACCATGATCATGGTGAGCAGGATCATCATCATCACCCGCTCGGTTTTGAGGGCCTGGAAGAAGGCCGGGAAATACTGCTTCCAATCGACGGTGTAGAAGGAATCGCCGAGCCGGAGCGCCGCCTCCCGCGCGATCTGCGCCGAGCGGTAGTAGTCGGTCGTCCTCACCTCGACGCCTTCGGCGACGTCGGCGGCACGCCGAAACGCCTGGGCGGCGCCGATATGGACGTAGGTAAACACCTCGTCGTACTGAAAAAAGCTCGTTTTGAAGATGCCGACCACGCGGAAGCGAACGAGGCGCGGCGCGGACCCAAACGGGGTCGGCGGGCCACCAAAGGGCGAGATCAGCACCAGGGTGGAGCCCTCGCCGATCCCGAGCGCGCCCGCCAGCTCGCTGCCGATCAGGATGCCCGGATCTTCGTCCTCGCTTCCGGGCCCCAACGCCTCGAGCGAACCGATGCGCAGATCCTCCTCGAGGTCGGTCACGCTCCCGATCCGGGCCGGGTCGACGCCGTGAATGCGGATCCCGGCGATGCCGCCGTTCTCCCCCCGCACCATCCCCTCCGCGTCAAAGAAGGGCGACGCCGCCTCGATGCGCGGCTCGGCCAGCAGCTGCTCGACCACCTCTCCGTAGTCGGAAAAGACCCCCGCGCTGTGGTGCACCGTAAAGTGGGCGCGGTTGCCGATGATCTCTTCGCGCCACGTTCGCTCGAAACCGTTCATCACCGACAACACGGTGATGATCAACCACACGCCGGCCGCAACACCCGCGATACAAATCGCCGTGATCGCGGAGATAAACGTTTGACGCCGTTTGGCGACGAGATAGCGCATCGCGATAAACCACTCGGCGCGCCCACGCGAATCGAGCAGCCCGGCGATCGCCAGCGGCACCAGGCCGAGCAGTATCGCGCTTCCCACCACGGCGAGCGCCGCGGCCCCGGTCTGTTCGGTGACGGCGCGCGCGGGGTACGGCAGCCAGAACAGCGCGGGCGCCACGGCGCAGGCGCCAGCCAGGCCCGCGAGCACGGCGGCGGCGCGGCGGGCGGCGAGCCTTCGCCACACCACAAGCGCGGCGACCGCGAGGAGCGACGCGGTAAATCCCGCGACGCCCGCCTGGCCTGCGCTTCCCGAGGCGACGGCGAGGCCCAGGGCGGCACCGGCCAACGCGAGCCATCCCAGGGTTCGCTCGTTCACCCGGCGGATCGCGACCCGCACCACGGCGGCCGCGAGCAACACGGCCAGCAGACTGGCGAGCGCCGTGCGCGGCGCGGCCTCTCGGACCCCGGCGGCATCCTGAAGCAACCCCGCGGTGGCCAGGTCGAGGGCGACCACCCCGACGGCGGCACTCCAAACGACCAGGGCGGCGGCGATCGGTCCGGGGCGGTGTGCCAGGGCCGCGAAACGCGCCAGGACGACGACCGCCGCGACGCCAAAGAGCGCCGTCATCACCACGGCGCCGGCGGCCAGCGCAACGATCAGGGAGAGCGCGAGCCCTCCGCCCAGGTTTTGCAAGAGATCAACCACCGTTCTCCTCGCCGTCGGGGAGGGCGGCCTCGGGACGCATGTGCGGGAAGAGCAGGACCTCGCGGAGCGTCGACGAGTCGGACAAGACCATGGTGAGGCGATCGACCCCGACACCGAGCCCGCCGGTCGGCGGCATGCCGTACTCGAGCGCCATGAGGTAGTCCTCGTCGAGGGGATGGGCCTCGTCGTCGCCGCCGCGCTGCGCTTCGCTTTGCGCTTCAAAGCGGGCGCGCTGGTCCTCGGGGTCGTTGAGCTCGCTAAAGGCGTTGGCGAGTTCCATCCCCGCGATGAAGAGCTCGAAGCGCTCGACGAGGCGGGGGTCGTCGGCGGAGCGTTTTGCGAGCGGGGAGAGCTCGACGGGATAGCCGGTCAGGAAGGTCGGCTGCACGAGATCGGGCTCCACGTACTCGCTCACCAGCTCATCGACCAGCTTGCCCCAGGTCGGAGCCGCCTCCGGCACCGGCCGGCCCGAATCGACCACGGCGCGCTGCAGGCTCTCCAGATCGGGTGCCGCCAAAAAGTCGATCCCCGTCGCGTCGCGGAGCGCGTCGCGGAGCGGTATCCGCGGCCAGCGCCCGCCGAGCTCGATGTCGCTTCCCTGGAACGCGATCGCGCTCCCACCGCGCACCTCGCGCGCGATCGCTTGGAACATCGCCTCGCAGAGATCCATCATGTCGCGGTAGTCCGCAAACGCCTGGTAGCACTCCATCATCGTGAACTCAGGGTTGTGCTTGCGTGAAATGCCCTCGTTGCGGAAGTCGCGTCCGATCTCATAGACGCGGTCGAGACCGCCGATAATCAACCGCTTGAGGTAGAGCTCGTCCGAGACGCGCAGGAACAAGGTCTGGCCGTAGACGTTGTGATGGGTGGTAAAGGGCCGCGCGGCGGCCCCGCCGTAGATCGGCTGCAAGACCGGGGTCTCCACCTCCAAAAAACCCCTGCCGTCGAGAAAAGACCGCATCGCCCGCACCGTCCGCGAGCGCAGCAACGCGATCTCCCGCGCGTTGTCGTTGGCGAGGAGGTCGAGATAGCGCTGCCGAAACCGCGTCTCGACGTCGCGCAGACCCGACCACTTCTCGGGTAACGGGCGCAAGCCCTTTGCCAGCAGCGCGACCTCGCCGGCCGCGACGGTCAACTCGTCCGTGCGTGTCCGCCACAAGGTTCCCGCGACCCGGGCAAAATCGCCCACGTCGAGAGACTTGAGCCGCGCGAAGTCTTCGGGCGACGTGTCGCCCTTCCGGGCGCTCACCTGGAGCTGCTCTCCGTCTTCGCGCAGCGTGGCAAACACGAGCTTCCCAAAGGAGCGAACCGACATCACGCGGCCGACGACGGCGGCCGGGGTCGGATCTGCCTCGAGCTCCTCGGCGCTCTTCGCACCGTGGCTCTGGCGGAGCGCGGCGATGCGTTCGTGGGTGCCCACCCGGGCGGGAAACGGGTCGATGCCGTCGCTGCGCAGCGTGGCGAGCCGAGCGCGTCTCACATCGCGTTCGGTCTCACTCAACGGGCTTCTCCCTGCGGCGCTCCGCCCCCTTGGCGCCGCGCGCTGTCCCGCTCGGCCCGCAGGAGCAACACCGCCCGCATAAAGCGATCGAGGTCCCCGTCGAGGACGCCGTGGGCGTTGCCGATCTCGACATCGGTGCGGTGGTCCTTCACGCGTTGGGAAGGATGCAGGGTGTACGAACGAATCTGGCTGCCAAAGCCGATCTCTTTCTTCTCACCGCGCATCGCGGCGAGTTCGACCTCGCGCTCCTGCCGGTAGTGCTCGTAGAGCCGGGCGCGGAGCACTTTCATCGCCTGGGCTCGATTCTTGTGCTGCGACCGCTCGTTCTGGCACTGTACGACGATGCCGGTCGGTTGGTGGGTCATCCGTACGGCCGACTCCGTCTTGTTCACGTGCTGGCCCCCGGCGCCGCTCGCGCGGTACGTGTCGATCCGCAGATCTTTTTCGTCGATGTCGACGTCGATCGTTTCGTCGATCTCGGGGTAGACAGCGACGCTCGCGAACGCGGTGTGACGGCGTTTTTGGGCGTCAAAGGGGGAGATCCGGACCAGACGGTGGACCCCCTCTTCGGTCTTCAGAAACCCAAACGCGTATTCGCCGCTCAGGGTGAGGGTCACGCCGCGAACGCCCGCCTCTTCGCCGGGCTGAAGGTCGAGGATCTCGCTCTTGACGTCGTGGTCTTCGGCCCAGCGCAGGTACATCCGCATCAGCATCTCGGCCCAGTCGCAGGCGTCGGTTCCGCCGGCGCCCGCGTTGATCGAGACGATCGCCGCGGAGGCGTCGTGTTCGCCGCTCAACAGGCTCCGCACCTCGGCCTCCTCGAGGCCGCGTTCGCCGCGCTCGACGCCCTCCGCGGCCTCCTGCAAGGCGTCCGCGTCCCCGGCCTCTTCGGCGAGCTCGAGGAGCACTTCGGTGTCGTCGAGGTGATGTGACAGCGCGTCGAACGACTCGATCTCTCGCTCGATGAGCCCCTTTTCCCGCAACAGGGACTCCGCGTGATCGCGATCCTCCCACAGCGACGGATCGGCGCTCGCCTCCGTGAGCTCGGCGGCCCGTTTTCTCAGACCCTCGACGTCAAAGGCGCCTCCGGAGCTCATCGAGGCGGCCGCGCTGCGCGCGCAGCCGCTCACCGAGCTCGGCCGGAACCCATTCGCGCTCGTTTGCGCGTTCGCTCATGACTGCCCTTTCGTGCGCCGGTTCTGCAGACCGATCGCGACCGCGGCCGCGATCCAGCAGATCCAAACGAAAACATTGCCGTGGCGAGCGTAGAACGACGCCCCGCCTGCCCCCCCTCGCATTCGCCGCGGCACATCCGCGACCAACAGGTCGCGCTCGAAGATCGCGGTGCGCGCTCGCACCCGCCCACGGTCGTCGATGACTGCCGAGACGCCGGTGTTCGCCGCGCGCGCGGTCCACAACCGGCTTTCCGCCGACCGGAGCGCGGTAATCGCCAAGAACTGGTACGGCGCGCCGCTGCGGCCGTACCAAGCGTCGTTGGTCATCGCGAGCAGGAGCTCGGCACCCTCGACACCAAACCGACGCATCAGATCGGGGAAGAGGAGTTCATAGCAGATCGGGGTCCCGGCGCTTGCCAGCTCGCCGAGCGCGAGGCTCGCCGGACCGGGCCCCGCCCGGACATCGGTGTTCGCGCTGCCGCGGGCCATCGCGTGAACAAAGCCCCCGATCCACGCGCGCATGGGAAGGTACTCACCAAAGGGCACCAGATGGGCCTTGTCGTAGCGCTGCCAGGTTCCGGACCCCGGGGTAAAGACGAACGCGCTGTCGTGCGGCGAGTCGGGAGAGCCGCCCAGGGCCCCGACCACAAGCACGGCGCCGGTGCGATCGGCCAAGTCGTGCAGGCGCCGCCGCAGCGGATTGTGATCGAGCCCAGGAGGAACCGGCTCGGGAAAGCCCGGAGCGGCCGTTTCCGGCCAGACGACCACCTGGGCACCGGCCCCCACGGCGCGTTGGGTCAGCTCCTCGTAGTTCTCGAGCGTTCGCACCGCCGCTTGGGGGTCCCACTTGCCCGCCTGGTCAATATTGCCCTGCAGGATCCCGACGCGAAGTGGCGGGCCGACGGCTTCGTCATGGAGGGCCGCGGCGACCGCGCCCCCGAGGTGGGCCACCACAAACACGGCGGCGGCCACCCATGTGCCGGGGCGGCCGGAACGGACACCTCGGCTTCGTGCCGTCCACGCGCCAGCCAGTGCCAAACCCACCGCGGCGGTCACAAAGGAGAGTCCGTAGACGCCCGTCCAGGGAGCGAGGGCGAGAAGGAGCGGATTCTCGTGCTGGGCGTAGCCAAGCAACGCCCAGGGAAAGCCCGTCAACACAAAGCTCCGGGCGTGATCCAAAGCCGCCCATAGGGCGGCGCCGGCCAGCGGTGTCCACCAACGGGTGAGGTCGAGCTTCGACCACCCCCAGCCAAACGCACCGACAAAGACCGCCGGGTAGAGCGCGAGACCGACGAAGGCCGCGACACCCACGGCGGGTTGCGCGCCGCCGTAGCGGACGGCGGCGATGTAGATCCAGTGAAACACGATGCTGTGGGCGAGCCAGCCGGCTCCAAACGCGAGCAGCGCGGCGCGGCCGGGCGGCTTTCCGGCGATCCCCAATGCGAGGCACACGGGCCCGAACCACGCCAGTAGCCATCCCAGATCAAACCACGTCGAACCCCACGCGTGGGGAAACGAGAGCGCCGTGACCCCGCCGTAGGCCAGCACCCAGAGGCCGCTCACACGCGGGCCTCGCGGCGCACACGCCGTTCTTCGGCGCGCATGCGGCGGGCCTCACCCTCCTGCCGGTGGTCGTGTCCCACGAGATGGAGGGCGCCGTGAACCAGCAGTCGGAGAAGCTCGTCGTCGAGCGCGCGGTGGGTAGAACGCGCTTGGCGGGCTGCCGTGTCCACCGAGATCACGACATCGCCCAGGAGCCGGCCGCGGTAGGCGTTGTGGTCACCTTCGATGAGGGAAAAGGACAGGACGTCGGTGGGCGCGCGCCGCCCGCGATGCTCGGCGTTGAGCGCGGCCATCTCGCGATCATCGACGAGCGCAATCGACAACTCGGACCGCGTGTGGCCGAGGGCGCGGAGCACCGCGCGCGCGCGCGCCAAGAGCAACCCCCGATCAACGCGGCGGCCGGCGGCGCTCGGAGGCGGGCCGCTCACGCGGACGCTCATTCTCGGTCGTCGGGGTCGGTTCCGGGCTTCTCGGTCAGCGCATCGGCGTAGGCGCGGATGATGCTCTGAACGAGGGGGTGCCGCACCACGTCGGCGTCGGAGAAGTGCATAAAACCGATCCCGTCGACCCCTTCGAGCACGTCCGCCGCTTGGACCAGACCGCTCGTCTGGTCCAAGGGCAGGTCGATCTGGGTGACGTCACCCGTCACGATCGCCTTCGAGTCGTAGCCTAGTCGGGTGAGGAACATCTTCATTTGTTCCGGGGTGGTGTTTTGAGCTTCGTCGAGGATCACAAAGGACTGGTTGAGTGTGCGGCCCCGCATGAACGCCAGCGGCGCCACTTCGATCACACCCCGCTCCATCATCCGCTCGGCTTTGTCAAACGGCATCATGTCGTGCAGCGCGTCGTAGAGCGGCCGCAAGTAGGGATGCACCTTCTCCGCCATCGTGCCCGGGAGAAACCCGAGCCGCTCCCCGGCCTCCACGGCGGGCCGAGTGAGGACCACCCGCTCGACCTCACGGCGGTTCAGCGCGGCGACTGCCGCCGCCATGGCGAGGTAGGTCTTGCCGGTGCCGGCCGGACCGATCGCGAAGACCAGGTCGTGCTGGCGGATCTCCTCGACGTAGCGGCGTTGGGAGAGGTTCTTGGCGCGCACCCGACGACGCGAACCCACCGCTTCCAACACGTCTTCGCAGGCCTCGGCGAGATTCACGTCGGGCGCCCCCGAAGCCATCTTGGCCGCCGACATCACGTCGCGGGGCCCGACGGGGTTCCCCTCGCGGACCCAGCCGTAGAGCTCTTCGAGGACCTTGCGCGCGCTCGCCACGCGCTCGGGCTCGCCGACCAGGCGCACCTCGTTGCCGCGCGCGTGCGCGCGAATCCCGAGCTCGCGCTCCAAGATCCGCAACGTCCGGTCGTTCTCGCCGCAGAGCTCCGCGGCAGATTGGTTGTCGTCAAAGACCAGCGTCTGTCGGGTACTAGCGTGCTCGCCCAGTGTGCGCTCCGGAAGCATTTCGGGGTTCGGGGGCCAGCAACACCGGCCCCTGGTCGCGCCGACGGAAATAGTAGGGGCCGTTCTCAAGGGGCGTCAACGCGCCGGCCGCCGCAGCCCAGAGCTGCAGCGGCTGGATCTGACGAGGCCATTGCCCCTCCGCCAAACGGTAGGCCTCGACGAGATTTCGCATCCGCGCGGCGGAGAAGCGGTGCTGGGCCTCGAGCAGGAAGTCGCGATCGAGCGAAATGACCGAGGGCGCGGGCGCATGGGTCGGCCGCTCGACGGCCAGCGCCAACGCGGCGAGGAGCACCAAGGGCAAGAGGTTCGCGAGCAGGCTTCGCAGCGGGATGCGCGGGGCGCCGGCGCTGCGCATGCCTCGACGCCGTTCGCTCACCGGTTCAATCCAACCCGCCCCGATGAGCTCCACCAAGATCCGGGTCGCCGTAAACGTGCCGAGACGCGAGAGATCGACGACCCGCGAGACCGGCGAGCGCCCGTCGACCAACAAGAAAATCTTGTCGGTTTCGAGGGGGTGCGGAGAGGTGTTGGCCGCCTGCGACGAACGGAACTCCTCGAGGCTGCCGCGTGGGCGCAGCAGCGTATTGGCCGACGGTGCGCGATCCGCAAAGGCGCCCCACTCGTCGACCATCCGGAGGCCGTCCATCAGGACCTGCTCGGCGGGCAGCAGCGAATCCGCCGAACGCCGGTGCTCGGCCGCCTGCGCGACAAAGTGAAAGGAGCCCTCGACCCAACGAAGCAGATCGAAGAGTGTCTCGCGGGTGAGGAGATCCTCGATCTCGCGGAGCTCCTCGCGGGTGAGGTGTCCCGCGTTCACGAGGGCGTCGGCGGTCGACTCGCCGGGCTCGGCTTTTCGTTTGGCCTTGCGATACACGTCGGCGGCGATCACACCGCAGCGCACCAACATGTCGCCGACCGCAACACCGGGAGCGTCGGAGGGCGCCGCGTTGACGATGCGTCCCTCGTCGAAGTGAAGCTCGAACTCGCGCGCACCTTGGCGCACGTGTAGCGCTCCGGTCTTGCGCTGCTGACCGATCAGCTGGAAGACCTCGCTGATTCCGAAGTCGCGGAGATTTCCGTTGAGTGCGACGGACACGCCTAGCGACTCCCGGCCCGTGCGTGCCGCCATGCCGCCAGGAGATAGAAGCCGCCCCCGAGTACGCCGAGCAGCAACGCGACCCATGTCGCCGCAGCGCCCATCGCGAGGGGGTCCGGAATCCGGTCGCTTCCGTACCACCACACCGCCAACGCGAGGGCCGCTCCGCTGAGGCCCGCCCACGCGGCCAGCGGTCGCGGGATCGTGAGGCCTGCGCCCGGAAAGAAGAATCCAAGCACCCGGAACACCAAGCGGACGTAGCGCGGCCACTGCGCCACCGGTTCGGCCTCCTGCTGCCAGCGTTGACGTCGCTGGCCCTGGGCGGCCCGGCAGGCGTCGCAAAGCGCGTCCAGGGCGGCATCTACGCCGGCAAGGCCCGGGGCGATGGCGGCGCACTGAGAACACCACTGCGAGCGAGCGAAGCGTTTGCGCCACGTGGCTGCGACCACGAACAAGAGCAGGAAGACGCCGGCGCCGACACCGGGGTGGAACCCCAGCCGTCCGGGCGCCCACGCGCGACGTGTCTGATCGGCGAACGCCGAGCCCGACCCGAGCAGCATGCGACGCCGAATGTGCCCGCCCGGCAGCGGGAGATCGGCGACGAAACCCTGCTCGGCGTTTCCGATGCGTTCGGCGAGCGCGCCCACCAGCGCGCGATCCAGGTCTTGCGCCACGGTGAACGCGTCCTCGTGCTGCGTGACCTCGATATTGCGCCCGTGCGCCTGAGCGAGGTTGAACCAGATCACCGCGGATTCCAGCTGCGTCGTCGCGCGCTGGTAGAGCCCGGTGGCTTCGTTCAGGAGGCCTTGGTGGTAGCGGAGATTGCCGAGGTCGTTGAGCAGGACCGGATTGTCTGGCTCGGCCGCGGCCAAGGCGAGAAAACGCGCCTCGGCCGCCTCGAGGTCGCCAGCCCGCCGCGTGCGCCGCGCGATCGCGTGCATCGCCAACGGATCGCGATCTCCACGTGCGAAGAGGCGCTCAGCCTCCACCGGGTCGATGAAGCCGCGCTCCGACGACCAGGCGGCCTCCGCGAGCGGGTCCGAACCAAACGCCACGAGCGCGCGTCCGACGCCCTGGGCCACCGGGTGGAGCGCGACAAAGGCAAACACCGCGGCCGCGACGAGTGCCCGTCGGTCGGCCGCCTCGCCGTAGATCAGCCCCAGGAGAAACAACACCGCAAGTGCGCCGAGCGGCCCTTCGCCGAGTGCCACTGGGGCCAACAAAAGGCTCGCTACCAGGGCCCAACGCGCGGGCGCCAACATGGTGCTCTCGAACCCTTCGCCGAAGTCGTGGGCGACGAGCGGCAGCGCTGCGACACCGCGGAGAGCGATATAACCGAAGCCACCTGCGATCAGCGCGACAAACAGAAACCACCCGGCGGTAGCCGTTGTCCACAACATCGCCTCGAGGTGGACCACAGAGCGCGCAAGGGCATCCAGCGCTGCGCGCGCCGCACCTACCGTGTCCTGCTCGGCCCAACGCGCTTCGGCGAGTGCGGCGTGGGCGCTGGGCAAGTCCGGCGCCAACAGCACCGCCGCCTCCGCCTCCTCGCGCCGATCCGCACCGAGCTTCCCCAACAACACCGCGCGGGCGGCCGCATCCACGCTCTCGAGGCCCGCCCGATCGGCCGCGCCGCGGAGCTGCTTGGCGCGCTCAGGGAGCCCGTACGCGGGTGTGAACCAGGCTTGCTCCAGGCTCGGAATGCCCCCAGGGGAAAGTACCCGAGCGGATTCTTGGCTGCCCTGGGCTTCGGTCGCCTCGATAACGGCGTCGCCCGACACCGCCTGCTCGCCTTGCGAGTGGGCGGGCGACGCGAGTGCCACCGCGCCGAGACCCAGCGCGGCGGTGAACAGCAACCAGGGGCGCAAAGCCCTCATTCCGGGGGCACTCCTCGACCTTGGATCCGCTCTCTGTATCGGCGGAGCTCCAGCGGAGCTAAACGCGGAACTGGCTGCGCTGGCGCGCTGCGGAGCCGCCCTCTATCTTGCGCCGCCCAGGGTGCCCCGGACCCTTTGGAGACCGCGTTGGCCAACCACAAGGCAACCAAGAAATCCGCCCGTCAGGACCTCCGGCGCCGCGCCCGAAATCGCGGCGTGCGGACCCGGGTGCGCTCCGTCGTGAAGGCGCTGCGCAACGCGATCGACGGCGGTGACGCCGAGGCCGTTCCGGCGCGGCTCCATGACGCTGAGCGCGCAATCCGAAAAGCCGCGAGCAAGGGCGTGATCCCGAAGCGCCAGGCGGACCGCAAGGTCTCCCGACTCGCGCGAGCCGCGAACGCCGCCACTGCTACGTCGTAGCGCCTTCTCGAATCCTCACGCTGACAAATTCAGAACGAGCCGCTCGAGTGCGGTGTCGGCGGGAACGTTGCCCTGCCCTTTGAGCGCGAGGTCGGTCTCGTGGATCGCGGCGAGGCTCTTGCGCAAGCGAACAGCCGGGTAACGGCGCGCCTGATTCTCGAGCTTTTGCGCGACGAATGACGGCCCGCGTGGGGCGGCACCCTCACGGGCGCGCGCAAGCTTGCGGAAATGGCTAGCGAGCGCCCCGAGCAACACGGGCCCCGGCGCGCCGGTGTCGATCAGACGTCGCAAGACGCGGAGGGCGTCGGCGCTGCGGCCTTCACCGATCGCGTCCGTAAGGTCCCAGACCGGCTCCTCGGCGACCTCGGCGACCGCTTCCCGCAAGGTGCGCGGGTCGATCGACGTCTCCGGATAGACCAGCAGAGCGGCTTTCTCGAGCTCCCCACGCAACGCGAGCAGGTGCGGACCGACCCGGGCCAGCAGCGCTTCGGCGACGCCCCGCTCGAGCTTCAACCCCTGACGTTTCGCCTCGGCGCGCACAAAGTCCAGCTGGCCCCGGCGATCTCTCGGCGCAACACAATCCACTCGCGCTCCAAAGGCCTTCACCCAGTGCGCCCGGCGGTCGGCGCTCAGAGCCGTCACGACCAGCACAACGGGGCCGCCGGCTTCGAGGCTGGGGACCCACTCGGCCAGGGCGTCGCCCAAGGCGGCGCGCCCGCGACCCCCGGACCCGACCGGGTCGCGCAGCCACACCAAGCGGCGCGCGGACAGCATCGGCAGGGCACCGAGCGCCGCCTCCAGATCCGCGGGTTGGGCGCGTTCCCCGTCGAGGCGGTCGAGGTTGAGGTCGGCGGGGCCGTCGCCCAGCACCGCATCTTGGATCAAGCGGAGTGCGTCATCGCGCAGGAGCGCTTCGGGGCCCGCGACCAGGTAGGCCGGGGCGGGCGGTCCGGTCTGTAGGGATTGTTCGAGCTCCCGGAGATCCAGCTTCGGACCCTCCTCCGGCGTTGCAGTGCCGGACGTTGCCGAGTTGTCGCGAAACCGCTCGGCGGCCGGCGGGCGCCCTAGGGGCGCAGGCCCGCCGTCAACACCTCGTGAAACCGGATCGCGATCACCCTCGCGACCTGGCGCAGCGCTTCTTTGCGGTTCTTGCGCCCCGCCTCGACGTCGGCGCTCTCGAGATAGAGCTCCCACTCGACGAACGAGGTGTTGGCGAGCGGGATCTCGCTCCCGTCGCTGCGGCGGGCCCGCAGGTCCACCTCGACTTCCACCTGCTGTTCGAGAGCGGCAGTCACCGACGACACGCTGGTCACAAAGGTCTCCAACGGATGGATTCGTCCCTCGATGACCACGTCGGCCCCGCCGGGGGCGTCGACCAGACGCACCCCGCCGCGTCGAAGAAACTCGCGGCGGAGCGCGTCGGTGAGCAGGAAATCGATTCCGGGCTCGAAGGAGTCGTTCACCAGCGGTGGAACAGAGACGACGAGGGGCTGGGCCCCCCCGGACGCGGCACTCGGAGGTCGAACCAGCTTGTAGCCACACCCCAGGTGCAGCGCCGCGAAGAGCAGGGCCCAGGTGATCGCGAGGCGGTGTTTGGGTTCGCGCCGAGTGCCGTGCACGCCGCGATCTATAGCTCGTGGCGGAGGGTGGCGCCTAGGCGCGCTCTCGGGCGACCCGCAGCAGCTCGTCTCCGACGAAATCCCGCTGCTCGAACACTTCTCGGGCGATTCGGCCGCGCAGGAGCGCGCGCCCTTCCTCGAGCTCGTCCCGCATCGTGTGGAGCGGATCTTCGGATTGAAGCGCGGCGACGAATTTTTCCTCGTTGTAGAGCACGATGTCGGAGACGGCGATGCGGGCGAGCCGCTCGGCCCGCGCCAGCTCTTCGCCCAGTTCCGGCTCTTCTCCGCCCTCCGCACCCGCCGGGCCGGCCGCGGTGGAGGATGCCGCGATGGGGCTCGCCTCCGGCGCGCTCGGGGGCTCCGGTTCGGGCGGGACCGACGGTGTTTGCAGGCCCCACGCCGCCAGCGGCTCGCGCAGCGCTTCGAGCGTCGCTTCACCGTCGGCGGGCTCCAGGTACAGCTCGGCGCCGTATCCCTCGCCCTCCGGGTCGAGGGCTGAAGCGCCCCGCTGAAGGACGACGACCGGGATCTCCCGAAGCGCTTTGTTTCGCTTGATCAGCTCGCAAATCTGATCGCCGCCGATGCCGGGCAGCCCCGCGTCCAGGATCGCCGCCTTGGGCGGGGTCCGGTGCAGCTGCAGGAGCGCCTTTGCCCCGTCATCCGCTGCGACGGCGAGCTGTCCGTCCGACGAGAGGGCGGCCGCGATCTCCTTGGCGAACCCGGCGTCCCGGTGTGCCACGAGGATCGCCGGCAGGCCGGGCGCCCCGGTCGGAACGGATTCCCCAACCGACCCAACTGCGGGCGGATCCTGGGCAAGCGTCGCAACGGGGGGGGGCCCGGACCGTTCGGGCCGCGGCGGCGCTTGGGGCTCGGGAGCCCTCTCGGGCATCTCGGGTGCCGCCGCTGCCGGCCGCGGCGCGGCGTCTGAATCGCCGGGCGGCAACACGCGGAACAGGGCTTCGCAGCGGCGACAGCGGAGCCGAACTCCCCGTTCGCCGATCTGCTCCATGCGAAGCCGGTAGCGGGTCTGACATTTCGGGCACGCCGCGATCATGCGTTCTCCTACTGCGTGGCGGGCAGACGCTCGAGGGCGAGGCCCGCCTCCTTCAGCACCGGCTCCAAGGGGCGTGTGTCGGGAACTGTGCCGCGCCGAATCGCGTTGTCACCGTACAAAACCGCCACCAAGGTGCCGCAACGTTCAATCGGCGCGAGATAGGCTTCATCGGGGCTCTCGCCGCCCAGCCGATGGAACAGGGCGCGATCGCCTTCGTCGCTGGGCGCAGCGCGCAGCACGCAGCGAGTTTCCACCACCTTGCGGAGCCAGGACGATTCCTCGACGGCAAAGGTCGTGTCGCGCAGCCCTGGGTCGCGGACGTCGTCGGGTTCGCGTCGCACCCGCGCGCCGACTCCGATCGCCTCCTCATCCTCGATCGTAAACAGCGCCGTGCGCTCGAATCCCTCGGCGGCGAAATCGAGAATCCCCGTCCAAACCGCACTGCGGCTCGGCGCGTGGCGAAGCTGCTCGCGGACGCCTTCCCATTTTGCGCGCCACGGGTCGGGGCTCAGGCGGACCGGCTCGATCCCTTGGATCGTCGCAAGCGCGACGCGAAGCTTGTCGGCGAGGTCGACGCGCTGCGATTCGGCGCGCGGATCCGACAGCACGGTCGGGCTGGGCCGCTCGGCGACCCCTTCGGGTTGGGAATCGGCCGGGAGGTCGGCCGGTTTTTGGGCCTCCGGCGCGAGGAGAAGCACGAGCTGCGTGGGGACCTGCGCGCGGAGCCGAGCCGCGATCGCGACCCAGTCGCTGGCCCCACTCACCGGGTCGGGCGGGGTTGCATCCGTCAAGAGAGCGATCGCCGCCTCTCCGCGGAGCAGATATTGGCGAATCCGTGCGACGGCCTGGTCGGACCGCTGCAGGATGTGAACGCGGGCGCCGATCGGCTCGAGCGCCCGCTTGATCCATTCGAGCGTGGCGAGGTCGGGGTCGACCGCGACGACCGGCAGGCTGCGCGTTTTGGCCGCCGGCGCGTCCTCCCGAACCGCCGCCTCCGGGGTGCCCAACGCCGGGGGCTCCTGGCGCCCGACGGCGTCATCTGCCGCGACGGCCGGCTCGAGCGCGGCGCCTTTGCCCAACTCGTCCAGCCGTCGAGCGGCCTCGAGGGCAAGGAATTGGGGGTTCAACCCCTCCTCGAGCAGAAGCTCGGTTTCCGGGACGTCGGGTTGGAGCCCGCCGATGTCAAAGCTGAACTCGCCGCTCTCCCAGCCAAAGGCGCGCGTGATGACGGCGTCGAGATGGCAGCGCAGAAGGCGTTCGAGACCCGCGGTGTCGACGCAACCCAGTTCAATCAGCGCCCGTCCCACATCACGGCCGACGGCACCGGTCGCCTCGAGCATTTGTTGCAGGGCCGCCTCGCTCAGGAGCTCTTGCTCGACCGCGTAGCGGCCGAGGTCTGGCACCTCGCCCTCCTGAAGCGCGCCACGGATCTGACCCGCATCGAAAAAAATCCGCACAACCTGGTCGCCGCTGCGCAGCTGGAGCACGCCAGATTTCCGGGAGATCCCGGCGATCTGAAAAATCTCTGCGAGGCCCAGGTCCTCGAGATTTCCGACTAGGCTCACGGCGACTCCACGCAAAGACCCGCGGACGGGTCCAAAGAGGTCACGAGCGGAGACCTCCGAGCACCTCAATCGGGAGAATCGCCGCGGGCCTTGACCCCGGAGATGCGGCCGCGACCCCGCGATCAGGGGGCCCGGCGCGCCGCCTGGGGAACCGCCGGTTCTCTGACCTTTCCCTCACCCGAGGGGGCAAGGCGCAGGGATGTCGCGCCGCGCGACCTTCGAGCGATCGCTCGCTCGACCGCCACGCGCCACCGCAATCCCTCCTCGGGCGGCACGCACAGTCGCAACACAAGACCGGCGCTCGACCCCTCGAGGGCGGCGCTAAACCCCTCCAGCACGCTCGCTGCTGCGTTCTCCGGGGTGAGGGCGGGGCCCGCCAAAGCGAGGTCCCAGAGGATTGACCGAGCGCCGAGCGCGAGGGCCCGTTGGCCCGCGTCCCGGGCAAAGGCGGCGAGCGTTGGGGAATCGAGTGCGTGGGTCGAACCCATCGCTCCCACCAAGACGCGCGGTACGCGCAGTCGCCCCTCACTCGGGAGCAGCACCCAATGTGCGCCGAGCAGCTCTCGCTGAAGTAGCTGGCTCAGGCGCCCGCACAAGCGCCAATCGACCAGGCCCACTCCGCCACGCAAAGGGCGTTGATCCTCAAAGGCGGAGAGGACCGCGCAGTCCGCATCGATGCGGCACAGGTTCTCCTCGCGCACCTCGATCAGGAGCTCCGGCGCGGAAGTGGTCATCGCCGACCCGCGCCCGACTCGGCGATGGCGTCGAGCACGCCGTTCACAAAACGAGGCGACGGATCGTCGCCAAAACGGCGAGCCAGCTCGAGGGCCTCGTCGATGGCGATTTGCGGCGCGAGGCCACCAAAGCAGCACTCAAACACACCGATTCGAAGAACGTTTCGATCCACGATGGCCATGCGTTCGAGGCGCCAGTGGGTCGCGTGCTTTTGGATCAACGCATCGATCTCGTCGCGGTGTTGAACGACGCCCTCGACGAGCTCTCTCGCAAACTCGCGCGCTCCCTCGGGAAGCTCGAAGTGGACACACACCGCGTCGAGGGCGTCCTGCGCGGACGCCGTCGAGCCCTTCGCCGCCCCGACGTCGAGGGCGTACAGCACCTGGAGCGCCGCCTGCCGCGAGCGACGTCGGGAGGCAGCGCGGGCGCTCATCGCTCTCTGTCCTCCTTGGGTAGCTCCGGGAGCAGCCTCACCATTTCGAGGGCCGCGAGCGCGGCCTCGGCCCCTTTGTTGCCGTGGGCTCCGCCGACGCGATCCCAGGCCTGGGCGATGTCGTCGGTGGTGAGGACCCCAAAAGCCACCGGCACCCCGCTCGCCAGGGAGGCCTCCCGGACGCCATCGGTCACCGCGCGGCACACGTACTCGAAGTGCGGCGTACCGCCGCGGATCACGCTCCCGAGGGTGATGACCGCGTCGAGGCTCCCGGACATGGCGAGGCGGCGAGCGACGAGAGGGATCTCAAAGGCGCCGGGGACCCAGACCAGGTCGATCGCGTCGGCGTCCGCGCCCCGGTCGAGGAGCTCGCCGACACAGCCTTCGATCAAGCGCGTGGAGATGAGGTGGTTGAAGCGCGAGGCGACGATCGCGAAGCGGAGGCCCGACGCGCTGCGTCCGATCGGAATCATCACCTGGGGTCGTCTCCTCGCAAAGGGCGCGCCTCGATCAACAAGTCTTGCCCGAGCCGGCGCGTGCGGCGAATCGCCAGCGCTGGCGCGTTCGCAAGCCGCCCGACGCCGAGGGCCCCAAGAGCCGGGCGTGCGTCGGCACCGAGGAGTGTAGGCGCGGCGATCCACAGCAGCTCATCTACGCAGCCCGCTTGCAACAGCGCGGCGCCGAGGCCACCGCCGCCTTCGCACAGCACCTCGCCCGGGCCACCCCGCGCGATGCGTCGCAGCACCGCGCGCAGGGAAAGCGCGC
>CAJIBI010000176.1_pt1 | contig 25482 bp, 25 predicted proteins | sample 9199321 | NCBI WGS metagenome assembly CAJIBI01 (sample SAMEA7708294, study PRJEB35096) | sediment metagenome | biome: marine neritic benthic zone biome [ENVO:01000025]; feature: sediment [ENVO:00002007]; material: shallow marine sediment [ENVO:03000034] sea grass bed [ENVO_01000059] ... | reverse complement strand
GGTGGATGCGACGCAGCTCTTTCTCGGCGGGGGCAGGCGGCCGCTCTGTACCGACTACTGGGAACGGCTCAAGCGCCGGCCGAGTTATCGCGAGGCGATCCTCGAGCACTCCCATCCAACGATCGAATACGGGATGCAAAGACTTCGAGAGGCCAAGTCCCGCCGGCCCGAGCTGCGGCTCGCGCTTGAAGGCTCGAACGCCTGAGCACGGCTCCCGTCGGCGAAAACGGACGAATGCGGAGCGCTGGGGCGCGAAGCGGCCAGCCGCCGCACACTGTGAGTGGAGGGATCGCGATGCCGAGCGAGAAGGCGACGACCACGGTCGAGGTTCCGGGGTATCACGGAAAGGCGGTTCGGGTTCCCGCGGGTGCCCGCGTCCGGGTGACGGATGTCGAGGGCGCGCAGATCGGCGACATGTTTGCGATCTCGCAGGCCGACCGCTTCGAGTATCTGAGCCCCGCGCAGACGCGAAACTTTGTGCGCCGGCTCTTCCCCGCGGTGGGCGACCCCTTTCACACCAATCGCCACCGCGCGATCCTGACCCTGGTCGAAGACCGGTCGCCGGGCCCCCACGACATGCTTTTCGCGCCCTGTGACCAGAAGATGTACGAAGAGGTCGGCTTTGAGGGGCCCCACCCCAGCTGCCGCAGCAATTTTCTGGAGGCGACCCGTGAGATCGGGCTCGAGATGGAAGTGGTCCCCGACCCAGTGAATCTCTTTCAGAACACCCCGGCCCAGCCCGACGGAAGCTTTGCCCTCTACGAAACCCAGAGCAAGTCCGGCGACTCGATCACGTTTCGCGCCGAGATGGATCTGGTGTTCGTGCTGACCGCGTGTTCGGCGGACGTGGGTGAGATCAACGTCAACGGCGGACGTTCGACCCCGCTGCGCATCGAAGTGTTCTCGTGAGTCTGCGCGTCCTCTACGTCGACCCCCTCGAGCTCGACGGCAACCCCGCGATCGACGCGATCGCCTACGGCCTGCAGCACGCCCTCACCCCTGCCGGCATTGAGCTCGCCGTGCTGTACGCAGATTTCCGAAAGCCCGCCTTCGGCCGGCGCTACCGCGAGGCGATCGAGCGCGGGATCGAGGCGAAGGTCGACGGCATTGTCATCTATACGTTGAATCCCGCGGCCTTTGGCGAACCGGTCGCGGCCGCCCGCGCCGCCGGGATCCCGGTGTTCTCGTTTGTGCGCCCGCACTTTCCGATCGACGCCGCCGTCGTCTATCCCAACTTCAACCACGGCACGCTCATGGCCGAGTATCTCGTGGGTCGCCTGCCCGAGCGCGCGGGGGTGGCCGTGATCGGCGGTCCCGACACGGTGGACGATTCCGAGGAGGTGGCGGGCCTTGTCTTTGCGCTGCGGCGCAGCCATTGCCGCCTGCTCAACGACCCCGAAAAACCGGAGTACCGCAACCTGGAGGACGTGCCGGCAGGAGGGCGCGCGCCGGCGGAACGCATTCTCGCGGAGTTCCCCGACCTGGCCGGGCTCGTCCCCTACAACGACGCCACCATGTTGGGCGCTCTCCCTGCGGTGGAAGAGGCGGGGCGGCTCGGCGCCCTCGAGATCGTCTCGCGAAACGGCTCGCCCGATGCCGTCGCGGCGGTGATCGCGGGCAAGACCGCAGGCACCTGGGATCTCGACGCGTCGGCAATCGGCGTCACGTTGGGCGAGCTGGTCGTGCGCCGCGTCGGCGGCGGCGAGCCACTCGACGAGCACTTGATGATGAGCCCGGTGGGCCGCATGATCACCCGGGAGAACGCGGCGAGCTGGCGACCGTGGTCGGAGCGCGTCGACTGGGCCCCGCTCCGGGAGGGCCTCTAGTGCGGGCGCTCTACGTGAACGTGATGGAGTACGGCGCCCACCCGGGCCTCGACGCCCTCGCCCACGGCCTCGATCACAGCCTGGCGAAGGCGGGTGTCGAGCTCCGTACGCTCACGGTCGACGTCCGCCGAGACGGGTGGGTTGCAGGACAGAGCGAGGCGATCCGCCGCGGCGTTGCCGCCGGGGTCGGCGCGATCGCGGTCTATGTCCTCGACCCAAACGAACCCGCGGCAGCGGTCGCGGACGCCCGGCGCGCCGGAATCCCGGTCTTCACCTTCGAGAGACCGCGCTTCCCGGTCACCGCGTCGCTGGTCTACCCGAATTTCAACCACGGCGTGTACATGGGGGAGCATCTGGCGAACGCGCTGGAACCCGGGGCGGAAGTCGCGGTGATCGGGGGGCCCGAAGTCATCGACGACATCGAGCTCGTGATGGGCATCGTGCACGGCGTCCGTCAAAGCGGGCTTCGGCTGCGGAACGATCCCTTCGAAGAGCGCTACCGCAACCGCGACGACGTGGCCGAGGGAGGCCGCGCCGCGGCGGAACGCGTGCTCTCCGACTTCGCACACCTGGACGGCCTGGTTCCCTTCAACGACGAGACAATGCTCGGCACCCTCGAGGCCCTACGCGAAGCCGGGCGCCTGGGGGAGATGAAGCTCGTGTCCCGCAACGGGAGCCCGAAGGCGGTCGACGCGGTCGTGGCCGGTGAGAGCCACGGCACCTGGGATATCGGCATCACTGACATCGGTTCCGCCGTGGGTGAACTCATCGCGAACGTGTTGGTAAAAGGGGAGCGCCTTGACGGGGAGCTCGCAATTGCCGCCCCGGGCCGCATGATCACCGCCGAGAATGCGGACACGTATGTGCCGTGGCGCGAACGGGTCCCCCACCTTCCTCTTCGGGAGGGGCTCGGCTAGAACCGGAGCGGGGCCGCCGATGTCGGGTCCCGCCGAGCTCCGGGTCGCCTCCTGTTCGCGCCTACGCCGGAGTCTCGTCGAGGCGAAGCGGCAAGGTGCGGAGCCGCTTGCCGGTCGCGGCGTAGACGGCATTGGCCACGGCGGCCGGGATGGGCGGCGTACCGGGCTCCCCGACACCCGTGGGCGGGTCGTCGCTCGAGACAATGTGCACCTCGATCCGCGGCGCCTCGCGCATCCGGAGCATCGGGTAGCGGTCGAAGTTGCGCTCTTCGGGCACGCCGTCCGCGAAGGTCATCTCGCCCTTGAGCGTCGCGGTGAGCCCGAAGATCACGCCGCTCTCGACCTGTGCCCGCACGATGTCGGGGTTGACGGCGAGCCCCACGTGCGCGGCGCAGACCACGCGCTCCACGACGATGTCGTTGCCCGCGATGCGCACCTCCGCGACTTCCGCCACGACGGTGTCGAACGATTCGTGGACCGCGAGGCCTTGGTGGAGACCCGGCGCCGGCGCACCCCAACCCGATTTCTCCGCGACGAGGTCGAGGCATGCGAGGTGCCGCGGATGGTCGGCCAGAAGCGAGCGGCGAAATTCGAGCGGGTCGCGGCCGGCGGCGTCCGCCAGCTCGTCGACAAAGCTCTCGACGACAAAGCCGTTGTTCGAATGGCCGACCGAGCGCCAGATGCCGACGGTGATCCCCGGGTCGTAGAGCATGCTCTCCACCCGCACGTTCTCGATCGCGTAGGGCTGATGTTCGGCGCCCTCGTGCGCGAGGACGGGGCCCGCCAGACGAGGCACGATCCCCGCGAACCACTCGGCCGAGCCGTTCAGAAAGCCCCGCATCCACGCGGGCCCGAGCGCGCCCGCCAGGTTGGGCGCCATGTGGGGGATGAGCGAGGGCGCGACCATCCGGTGCTCCCACGCGATCGGTCGGCCGTCGGCGTCGAGACCGCCGCGCAGCCGGTGGGCGGTCGCGGGGCGATAGTAGTCGCGCGCCATGTCGTCTTCCCGCGACCACACCAGCTTCACCGGCGCGTTCGCGCGCTTTGCGATCTCTGCGGCCTCCGCCGCGACATCTGGAAAGAAGCGTCGGCCAAAGCCCCCGCCGAGCAGCGCGGTGTGGACGACGACCTCGTCGCGCGATCGTCCCAGCACGGCGGCCACCACGTCTTGCACCACACCCGGCGCCTGCGTGCCGAGATAGACGTCGACCCGGTCGGCGCGGGGCGCGACCGTGCAATTCATCGGCTCCATCGTGGCGTGGGCCTGATGGCCGGTGTAGTACTCGACATCGATCGCCTGCGCGGCGCGTTCGAGCGCCGCCCCGCTGTTCCCCTCGGCGCGCAGCTTCTTGCCCGACTCCTCGCGGAGCCGCCGGCGCTGCTCGGCGCGAAGCGCCGCCGAGCGCACCGCCGTCCGGTCGCCGCGCTCGACCTCGAGCTTCACCAGGCCCGCGGCCTTGCGAGCGGGCCAGTAGCCGTCGGCCACGACCGCCACACCGGTGGGAACCGCGAAGACGTCGCGGACACCGGGGACCACACGCGCCGCGGTGGCGTCAAAGCCCGTCACCCGGTCGCGCTCGTGCGGGGGTCGCGCAACGACGGCGGTGAGCAGGCCGTCCAGTTGGGTGTCGATGCCGTAGACCGCCCGGCCGCGCGCCTTGTCGGGGCCGTCGACGCGCGGGCGGGAGTGTCCGATGAATCGGAACTCGGACGGCGTCTTTAGCGCGACGGTCCCCGGCGCGTCGAGCTGCGCGGCGGCCTCTGCGACGGCGCCGTACGAGAGCCGGCGACCACTCGAGACGTGGACAATCTCGCCGTCGCGGGCCGCCACCTCCTCCACGGCCACGCCCATCCGATCCGCGGCCGCGCGCTCCAGCATCACCCGCGCCCGCGCCGCACTGCTGCGGACCGGGAGGAAGCGTTCGGCGAGGCTCGTGCTGCCCCCGGTCGCCTGCATCGGGCCGGGGTAGCGCTCGTCGACAAAGGCGTGACGCACGTCGATGCGCTGCGGGTCGACCTCGAGCTCCTCGCCCACCAGGGTCGCGAAACCCGTGAGCGTGCCCTGACCCATCTCGACCTTATCGACATAGACGACGATGCGGTCGTCGGGGGTGACGTGGATCCAGGCGTCGAACTCGGTGGAGGCCCCGCCCTGTTCCGTCGCGACGGGGGGGCGCCGCCTGGTGCGACAGCCGATCAGCAAGCCCGCCGCCGTCGCCGTGCTTCCGGAGAGGAACGCGCGTCGTGTGAGGCCGCTCATCCCGCGCCCCCCTCGTCGCTGGCTGTGCCGTTCCTCGACGCCGCCGCTCGGTGGATGGCGGCACGGATCCGCCCGTAGGTTCCGCAGCGGCAGATGTTCCCCGACATCGCGACGTCGATCTGCTGGTCGCTCGGCTCGGGATGGGCTTCGAGAAGCGCGGCGGCGGACATGATCTGGCCCGACTGGCAGTAGCCGCATTGGGGCACGCTGAGCTCGACCCAAGCGCGCTGGAGAGGATGGGGCCCGTGGCGCTCCAGGCCCTCGATCGTGGTGACCTCGAGACCGGCCGCGGCGGACACGGGCGTGAGACAACCGCGCACGGGCCGGCCATCCAGATGGACGGTGCACGCGCCGCACTGGCCGATCCCACAGCCGAACTTCGTACCGGTGAGGCCGAGCGCGTCTCGCACCACCCAGAGGAGCGGCGTGTCCGGCGCCACCTCCACCTGGACGGGTTCGCCGTTCACCCTCAGTTCCACCATCGTCGCGGTCTCCCGTGCTTCGGCTCGTCGTGAAGGGCGCTGCTCGAGAGTATCCGGCCCCTCGTCACCACGCTCGAGTTCCACGCGGGCGGGCCGACCGCACCCCCACAGCTGCGCCGCTAGACCCCCTACGCGTGCGACCGCTAGGTTCGCAGCATGACGATTGACCCCTACGCGACGCCGCAGGCCCCGGTAGCGTCCCCAGCCCACGAGGCGCGTCGCCGACCGGTCTGGGTTTGGGTCATCTCGCTCTACTACGCCCTCTCGGGGTTCAGCACGGTCGTCACGCTACCGCTCACCTTCTCCGCCCCGCTCGGCGTCGACGACACCCAACGAGCCTACTTTGAGAGCCTCGGCCCGCTCGACTTCGTGGCGACCGTTGTGGGCTCGCTGCTGGCCATGGCGTTCGCGTGGTCTTTTTTCCGGCTTCGCGCGCGGGCGGTGCCGCTTCTCATTGTGCTCGAGGCCTACACCGCGGCGTTTACGGCGCGGGCGGCGCTGACGAGCGGATGGATCGAGGTGGTCGGCACCCTCGGAATCGCGACGATGACCGTCGGATTCTTCCTGTGGCTGGCCGTTCTGTTCTACGCCTTGGCGCTCCGGCGGCGCGGCGTGCTTACCTGAAGCGACCACCTCAGAAGTCGTGCAGCGGGATCATCTGGTCGAGGTCGATGGCGTAGGGGACGCGTCCAACGGCGTCGTATTTCTCCACGGCGAAGGCGACCTCGGCCATCGAGAGCGAAAGCCAGAACAGGCACTGCGCGGGGCCTTTGAGGTCTTCGAGCGGGAAGCCCTCGAGGTAGGCGATCACCCCGCGCAGGCGCGGCTCCATCAGGTCGTAGAACCCGCGGAGCTCTTCCGCTGTAGCGAGTCGCCGCATGGCGTTGCGCGCGCGCTCGGTGGGGAGCGCCCAGCTGGCGAGCGGCTCGAGGTCGCGGAAGTCCTCGGGAAAGGTCGCGGACGCCGCGCTCATTCGGGCGCACTCACGGCGTTGTGCACCGCCCAGTAGGCGTGGCGCAAAAACGATTCATCGTCCTGGAAGTGGATGTGCGAAATCGCCCCCGACTCGAGGCCCTTCTGGGTCTCCTCGTTGATGAAGCCGTCTTCGAGAAAGGGGTCGCGGAGAAAAATCTTCGCGTGCTCGCGCGAGAAAGCGTCGGCGGGCGTGCGCACCGTCGGGAGGCGCATGCGAAGGTCCCACACCGTGCGGTTTGCGGCGCTCGGCCAGAACTGGTGGGTGTGATAGGTCCCCTCGAGCACGTAGATCAACAGATTTGGAAACACGTGCACGCAGTCGAGCGACCACTCCTTCGACCGGGTGGGGTTGATGCGCCCGCCGATCTCCACCGCGTATTCCCCCGCCATCGCGGTGGCGGGCCCGAGCGAGAGCGCAAAGGCCTCGACGCCTTTTGGATGATAATCGCCGGCGCCGAGCGACCACACGGCGTGCTGCTGGTAAAAGGTGAGGTCGAGGTAGTTGGAGTTCGGGTGCTCGCGGCTCGTGAACAGGTCGGGCCATGCCTTCTTGTGGACGAAGGGCGCGTGGAGCGACTCGGCCTGCGAGTCCATCACCACCTTCCAATTTGCCTTGAGCTCGGTGTGGTAGCGAAGCTCGTGGGTGATGTCTTCGAAGGGAAACCCGTCCACGTAGTCCGCAATCGGCCCGAGGAACTCGAGAAGCGGCGCGGCCCGCGCGGGGTCGAGGTGGATAAAGATGAAGCCCTCCCAGACGTCGCAGGCCACGGGAGCGAGGTTCAGGGTGCCCCGCACCGGCTGGTAGAAGTTCTCCTCCTGGGTGGCGTGAACGAGCTCGCCCTGGGTGTCGTAGATCCAGCCGTGAAAGCGGCAGGCAAAGGTGCCGCCCCCCGAGCCCGCGCGTTCGCAGACGAGGCGGTTGCCGCGGTGACGACAGACGTTGTGAAACGCGCGGACCTCACCGTCGCGGCCCCGCGTGACGAGGATCGAAGCCTTCGCCGCTTCGATTTCCTGCACAAACCAGTCGCCGGCGGTGGGGATCTGCTCCACGCGGCCCACATGGAGCCAGCAGCGCTTGAAGATCTTCTCGCGCTCGCGTTCGAAGTAGTCCGGCGAGGTCACCCGCTCGACGGGGATCGGCTCCTGGCCCATCTCGGGAAAGCGCCGGTTCCAGCGCCAGGACGGTGCGCTCGGCTGCGGAGAAGCCGCGGACTCTGCCATGTCATCCCTCCCAGTTGCAAAGGTCGCGACTGCGATTCCTCTACCAGGTTTCGACCCACGGGCGCAGCACGATCTCGAAGGCCCAGGTCGACCGGGGTTGCCGGTGGAGCTGAAGGTACACCTCCGCGATCTCCGCCGGGTCGGCCATGTTGTCGTCCACGGTCGTGCCGGCCAGGCGATGCCAGCGGGTACCGTCTTCCTGGGTCCAACCGATCGCCGCGTCGATGGGGACATGCGCGACGTGGATGCCCTCCGGCATGAGCTCTCGGGCCATGCTCTGGGCCAGACCGGTTTTCCCGTGACACGCCATCGCAAACGCGCCGCTCCTCGGATAGCCCTTATAGGCGGCACTCGCGTTGGTGAAGATGATGGTGCCACGGTGGCCATCGGGCCCGGGTGGGTGCGAGAGCATGCTCTTGGCCGCCGCCTGGCCGACGAGAAAGGCGCTGTAGGTGGAGTTCCGCAGCGTATCGAGCACCAAGCCCGGGTCCGCTTCCGTGATCCCCTTGCGGAAGATTTCCGAGGTTCTCCCGTCGATGTTGTGCACCACAAGCTTGGGGCGCCCGAGCTCTTCGCCCACCGCGCGAAACAGCTCGCTCACCTGCTCGGGCTCGCGCGCGTCGCACGCATAGCTTCGCACGCCGTGCTCGCGCTCCAGATCCTTGAGCACGGGCTTCCCGGGGTCGCGCGCCGCGACGGCGACTTTCATTCCCGCTTGCGAGAAGAGCCTGGCGCAGCTCGCGCTGACACCCGGGCCGCCCCCGACGATGAGCGCGACCTCCCCGTCCTGTGTGGAAGACCTACCGGTGTCGGATTGCGCCATCGTGTTTCCGCCCCTCGCTTGTTGGAAGGGCAGAGTTTATGCCCGAATGCGACGCCCGGCACGTCGTCGCCCCCGGCGAGGCGCGCGAGCCTTAGGGGGCCGGCGCGGCAGCGGGCGCGGTGCGCGCAGCGGAGCCAACGGCGACGCCGGCCAGCGCGGATTGGGTCTCCGCCGTGAGTCGCCTCACAATCTCCGCGACGGGCAACACTTCGTGGATCACGGCCGCTGACTGGCCAGCGGCGAGCGCTCCGATCCCGACCTTGCCTTGCCGCCGGCCGGCGATGTACGGGTCCTCGCCCAGCCATTCGCTCATCACACGGAACTGGCGCGGGAAGCGCTGGATCTGCTCCTGCAGCTTTTGATCTTCCCACGCGTCCGTGGTCTCGTTCTTGATCACGCGGCAGGGCTTGCCCGTGAAGCAGCGCGATCGCGTGGTGCCCTCGTCGTCGATCTCGACGATTCGCTGCTTGTAGTTCTCGTGACCGTAGGCCTCGGCGCTCGCTACGAAGCGGGTTCCCATCCACACTCCAACCGCGCCCATCACCAGCGCCGCCGCGATCTGGCGACCGTCGGCGATGCCACCCGCCGCCATCACCGGGACGTCGACTGCGTCGATCACCGCGGGGAGCAGCGACAGCGTGCCGATCCGCCCGGTGTGGCCGCCGCCGTCGTAGCCCTGCGCGACGACGACATCGACGCCGCCCGCCGCCACCCGCACGGCGTTCTTTGTGTTGCCGACGAGGGCGAGCACCTTCATACCCAGGTCGTGCGCGGCGGGCACGATCGGGGCGGGATCGCCGAGACCGCTCGCGAGCACCGGGACCTTTTCCTCAAAGACGATTTCGATCTGCGCTTCGACGTCGCGGGTGAAGTTGGTGGTCGCCTCGTCACCGGACGGACGCCCGACCGTCGCGAACAGGATGTCCACGGCAAAGGGACGATCGGTCAACGCGCGGAGCTTGTGGATCTCGCGGCGCAGCCCGTCCGGGGAGAGCGACGCCGCGCCGATCACGCCGAGCCCGCCCGCTTCGGAAACGGCAGCCGCGAGCTCCCCACGCGCGACGTAGCCCATCCCCGCCTGCACAAAGGGAACTTCGATCTCGAGCAGGTCGCAAAGCGGTGTCCAAAGGTCGGCATCGGCCATCGGGTGTCTCCTTTCCGGAGATTGTAGACCCGGTCGCCGTGCGACGGAAAAGGGCGAGCGGGAGCCGAACGCCGGTGGGCCAGCCGGTAGCGCTACGGGGCGCCTCCCCCGCGAGCTCGGGTGTGCAGCCGCTTGCAGGCATCCTCGATCGCCTGACTCACGCGGGCCAGGTCTTCCGCGGTGTGTCGGAAGGCCACGAAACCGTGGTGGATGGGATGCGCGAAGACACCGGCTCGAATCAGCTCCCGGTAGAAGGGCTCGCGCCACGTCTCCGCTCGCTCGTCGCGCGAGACATCAAAGTGGACAAGCGGCATCTGCGGGTACGGAGAGACGGTCGCCGGGACCTCGTAGCGATCGACGATCGCCCCCAGGGTTGCGCGGAGCGCCTCGCCACGCGCGGCGACGTGCGCCACCACGTCCTCGCGCACAAGGATGTCGAGCGTTTTGCAGGCGGCGACCAGCTCGAGGCTATTTGGGAAATAGGTGGAAGAGATGGACGCGTCTCGTGCAGCCCGCATCACCGCCGCGCGGCCGACGACCGCGGCCACCGAGTACCCGTTCGCCATCGCCTTCCCCAGGGCGGTGAGATCGGGCGTCACGCCGTAGAGTTCCTGGGCGCCGCCCCGCGCGACGCGAAAGCCGGTGCGGACCTCGTCGAAGATGAGCACGGAGCCGTGCGCATCGCACAGGGCGCGCAGCCCCTCGAGGAACCCGTCGGCGGGGGGCTCGAGCTGCCGGCCAAACTCGTGGCCGATCGGTGTCACCACGACGGCGGCCACCCGGCCGTCGTAGCGCGCCAACAGCTCCGCGAGAGAGTCGAGGTCGTTGTAACGAAACGCGTGGGTGTGCTGCCGGTGACCGCTGGGAACACCCGTTCCGGCCTCGACGCACCAATCGTGCCACCCGTGGTAGCCACAGCGCAGCACCTCGTCGCGACCGGTGTGGGCCCTCGCGATGCGGACGGCGGCGGAGGTGGCATCCGAGCCGGTCTTGACCGGGAGCCCCGTTTCCGCCGAGGGCACCAAGGCGTTCAGGCGTTCCATCAGCTCGATCTGTCCGATCTGGGGCAACGAGAAGCAGAAGCCGGCGTCCAGCCGCTCCTTCACAGCGTCATCAATCTCGCGCTCGGCGTGTCCGATAAAGATCGGGCCGTAGGCGCAGAGGAGATCGACGAATTCGTTGCCGTCGACGTCGACGACCCGCCCACCGAACCCCCGCTCGAGAAAGATCGGATACTCCCCCGCGATAAAGTGTTCCGGTGCGCGAATGCCCGGGACGCCCCCGGGAATGACCCGCGAGGCGCGGCGGTAGAGCGCTTCGGAACGGCGGAGATCCAACTTGGCCACGGCTCCTCCTGACGCCGGGACCATCGCTAGGCCGCAAACAATGCGCAACGGGACCGGTGCTGCGTAGCAGCTACTCTTGAACCCCGCGGCATTGCCCCCGTCTTGAGGAATCTCATGCGGAGTGGGCAATCGAAACTTCTCTTCCGGCGAATCTCGTACGGGCTCGTGATCGCAGCGACGGCAATCGCAGGCTGCGGTGCGGAGCACGTTGCGGCGGGCCACGGGCCCGGCGTGGCCCTGTGTGTTGCGATGATCGAAGCGCATGTGGAGACGCCCCGCGTGCTCGACGTCACGGAGAGGCCGGCTCTCGGCGAGGCCCGGATCCGCTTTGTACCCCGACGCGAAGCATCCGACGCGAGCGTCGCGACCTGCCAATGGCAGCGGACGGCGACGGGAGGGCTCCGGCTTGCCTCGGTCGCGATCGACGGCCGGCCGCTCTCCGACCTCGAGCTCCTCGTCCGGAACGCGGACCTGTTGCTCGAGGATTTGCGCGACGTCGAGCGACACGGGCCGCGCTCCTAGCGAAAGACCGGACCGCGCGCCGGCATCGCAACCGAGAGGTCCCGAACGAGCGAGCCTTCGGTGCGACCGCGAAATGCGACCCGCGGACCGCTAGGCTCCCGCGCGCGAGGCGGCGCGGAGCGTGGAGATCCGTGGCGGGCGTCGCTGCGGGAGTCTCAGCATGCGTGTCGCCTCGGTGGGACGGGCGTTTCCCGACCACTACTACGACCAGGAAGCCCTGCTCGAGGGGGTCAAGCGCCTGTGGGCGGGGCGGTTCCGCAACCCCGAGCGTCTCGAGCGGTTGCACCGGGCGGTGGCGGTCGGCGGCCGCCACCTCGCGCTTCCGATGGAGCGCTACCCGCACCTCTCGGGTCTAGACGAATCCAACGCCGCCTACGTCGAAGTGGCGACCGACGTCGGCGCGGCCGCCCTCACCGATGCCCTAGAGCAAATCGACCGCTCGCCGAAAGACGTGGATCACCTCTTCTTTGTCACCGTCACCGGGCTCGCCACGCCCTCGATCGACGCGCGGCTGGTGAACCGGCTGGGGCTCCGGCCCGACGTCAAGCGCACCCCGATCTTTGGGCTCGGGTGCGTCGCGGGGGCCGTGGGCCTAACCCGCGCCAGCGACTACCTGCGCGCCTTTCCGGACCAGCTGGCGGTCTTGCTCTCGGTCGAGCTCTGCAGCCTCACGCTCCAGGCCAAAGACCTTTCGGTCGCGAACCTGATCGCCAGCGGGCTGTTTGGGGACGGTGCCGCGGCCGTCGCCATGACGGGTGCGTCGAGCGCAGCCCCGGGCCCCGAGGTAATCGCTACGCGCTCCGTGCTCTACCCGCACACCGAGCACGTCATGGGATGGGAGATCGGCGCCTCGGGTTTCCGCATCGTCTTGAGTGGGGACGTACCCGAGCTGGTGAGCGAGAACCTCCGCGGCGATGTGGACGCCTTTCTGGCGGACCACGATCTCTCGCGGCGAGAGATCGGTTGTTACGTCTGCCATCCCGGGGGCCCGCGAGTGCTCGAGGCCTTGGAGCAGGCCCTCGAGGTGGAGCGCGCGGCTCTGCAGGTAACCTGGGACAGCCTGGCACGCGTGGGAAACCTCTCGAGCGCGAGCGTGCTGATGATCCTCGGCGACACGATGCGCGATCACCGTCCTCCGGCGGGGACCCTGGGGCTCTTGCTGGCGATGGGACCCGGCTTCTGCGCTGAGCTCGTGCTGTTGCGGTGGTAACGCTCTACCTCGGGTTCCTGGCGTTGATTGCAGCCGAACGTACGGTGGAGCTCGCGATCAGCCGACGCAATGCCGCCTGGGCCCTGGCTCGTGGCGGTGTCGAGGCCGGCGCGGGACACCTGGGCTGGATGAAGGGGTTGCACACCGCCTTCTTGGTCGCCTGCGCAGCGGAGGTGATCCTGCTCGGTCGCCCCTTTCACCCGCTCCTCGGCGCCGCGATGCTCGGGGTGGTCGCCGTGGCCCAGGCGCTTCGCTACTGGGCCATCGCCACGCTGGGCCGCTATTGGAATATCCGGGTGATCGTCGTCCCGGGCGCCCCCGCGGTCACGCGGGGACCCTACCGCTGGCTCCGCCACCCCAACTATTTGGCGGTGGTGGCGGAGGGGATCGGAATCCCACTCGTCCACGGCGCGTGGCTCACCGCCGCTGTCTTCAGCGCGCTGAACGCGTGGCTGTTGTGGGTCAGGATCCGCTGCGAAGAGCAGGCGCTCGCAACGTACTGCGACTACGACCGACGGCTCGGCGACCGGCGGCGTTTTATGCCCCTGCGCCGCGCTGCGCCCTGAGCACGACGCGGGTCCCCGCTTGGATCAGTTGACGGCGCGGATCATCTGATCGAGGCGCTTGGGGTTCCAGCCCTTCATCACGCTGCCGTCCACCTGAATAACGGGGATCGACCGCCCGCCGGAGACCTGCACCAGCTCTTCCTTGTAGCGGGGCTGGTCGACGTTGCGTTCCTCGTATTCGACGCCCTCGCGGTCCATGTAGCGCTTCGCCTGTACACAGGCGGGGCACCAGTCGGCGGAGTAGATCACGATCTCGGGGCCGCTCTTGGAAAGCGCCGCGCGCTCGGCCGAGCGTGCGGTCCGCGCCGCCTGGATGCGCTGCATGTCGAGCGGCGACATCGGCGGGGGCTGGTCCATTTCGACGTGGCCGACGCGGCCACGCCAGGCTTCCGGGACAAGCGCCAGGCTTGTCACAAAACGCACCCGGTTCTTTTCGTCGATGAACTGGTAGTAGATCTGCGTCGCGTTCCCGCTCGCGAGCGACTCGAGATCCTGGCTGCCCTCGGGCTTCTCGCCCACCGCAGCGCTCCCGACGAGGTCGGCGAAGCCCGGTAGGGCGACGCGGTCGCAGCCCATCACCGCGGCGAGGAACACCGCGGCGCTCAGCGCGGTGGCAAGGTGTCGAGTTCGATGCATCACGGTTGGGCCCCCCCAGGTGGACTGACCGACGTATCGGCCACCGGAAGGCTCGACCTAAAGAGGGCCTCCCGTGTAGCGCCGCCTCCGCCGCAGCCCCGCCCAGATCCACAGGGCCAGCAGCGCCGCCGCGCCTGTCTGCCCGGGCAGGGGCTCGGGAATCGGGGTGGGATCCGGGTCCGGCGGGGGCGGGTCGCCCGCAGTCCCCGACGAACCGACCGAAAAGGACGCACCGAGGGGGACGATCGAGCCGTCGCCGAGCTCGCAATCCGCATCGACGCGATGGACCCCGTTCGACAGGCTGTCGGTGTCGAGCGGGTTCCACGCACGGCCGACCGACCCGCCCCCGAGATCGTACGGAGCCACTCGCTCGCTCTGGACGGGAGGTCCGTTGCGCCCCGGATCGTCGACGTAGAAGTGAACGGCGGCGATGTCGGCGGAGGGGTCTGCGGGCAGGAAGACAAAGATCCCTCCCGACACCTGTGCGTCTTGGAGTGGCTGCGCCTGCGCGCGGTCGGAGCGCGTCCTGAACAAGATCTGACCCGGATGACCGCTGTTCCCCGGGCCCGGGGGCGGCGGGGCGGGATCGAGCACGACCACGCTCCGCGTCGTCGTATCGCCGCGGCCCTGGTCGTCCCGCACCACCAACGTCGCGACGTAGGACCCCGCGTTGGTATAGGTGTGCTGGGTCGTGACCCCTTGGGCCTGCGCACCGTCTCCAAAGCTCCATTCGTAGGAAACGATCGCGCCATCATCACTCGAGGCGCTCGCGTCAAAGCTGACGGCGAGGGGCGCGTCTCCCTGGAGCGGTGCCGCCGTGAAGCTCGCGACCGGGTCCGCTCCACCGCTCGTGCCCGCCGTGCGTTCGAGCAGTACTGCGGCATCGCCGGCGAAGGGCGCGATGCCGAGCGGCGCCTGCCCTCCGGCTTGGACGCTGCCACCGCCGAACCAATCCCCGGTCTTGGGGTCGAACCACGTGATGCTGAACGTTCCGCTGTCGGCGCCGAGGTCCAGGGTGAGAGACCCGCCTTCGGGGTGGTAGAGCGCGTAGCGGTCACCGGGTTCCGCCAGGACAAAGGTCTTGCCACCGGCGCTCGAGCTCCCGAGATCGGGGCGGGGCTCCATCAGCCAGAAGCGCGCCGCTTCCAGGAAATCGCGTGCGTAGCCGGTCCAGCGGAGCGCCGATTCCATCTCGCGGAAGTCGTCGATCCGTTGATCGAAGCTGTGACCGCCACCCTCCTCTTGGATGTACCACTCAAAGCCACCGCCACCCGAGAGAAAGGTGGGCCAGAGAAACTCCGTGCGGCCAAAGGGATAGCCCCGATTCGGGTCGTTCGGGTCATTTTGGATCCCCTGCGGCTCGTCGATGGAGACCACCCAGGGCACGCCACTCTGGGCGGAGCGATCGCGCCACTCCTCAACAACGTCGCCCTCGCCGAACCCCGAAGCGTTCACCTGAAAGCCGGTGACGTCGAAGTCGTCATCGCCGAGCAGAGGCGAGTAATGCGAGCCGATCGCGTTGGTGCGGGTGTGTGACGTGACCGGATGATCGTAGGGGTCAATCGCCTTCAGGTGGGCGGCGAAGGCTTGTCGGCGGCTCGTCCCATAGTCGTTCTCCTCGCCGAGGTCCCATTCGAGCCCCGGATGATGGCCAAAGCGGGCGACGAGTTCACGGTAGAAAAGCTTGCGCTCGGGGCCGAGCTGTCCGCCGTCGTGGTACTCCTCGTTTGGGCTCTCTGTCTCCGCGAGCTGGAAATGTAGAAAGATGCCGCGCGCCGTGGCGTGGCCGAAGACCGTCTCCCATTGCCGCAGCTTGCTGGTGTCGTAGTGGGTCTTGTCCTGGGCCGAGATCGTCGGGAACGTGTCATTGGCGTCGCCCCCGATGTTCATCGGGAGGAAGTAGATGCTGTTGCCCCCGGTGTCCGCGATGTAGTTGAGCGCACCGATGAGGCCACGCCCGGCGCCGCCGCCCCAGTCTGGATCGCCGCCCCGCCAATCTCCGACGTGAGCGCTAAAGCTGTGTCCGGCGTTGGGCGTATTGTCGAAGCCCTGGTAGCCGAGCAGGTTCTCGGGGATGTTCGTTCCGGCCTTGATCCAGCGGGCGCCGCTCCCCGAAAACGTCAGAAAGTGAGCCCCCGCGTTGACGAGTCGCCCCCGACTGGAGCGCCGAAAATCGTCTCCGCTTTTGGTGCTCTGCTGCACCACGAAGTTGCCGTTGGCGCCATCGAACGAGACCGGGGTCCCGGCCTGGGCCTGCAGCGACACCGCAACCTCGGGCCCACTCCGAAACGACGCCTGGTAGGCCCAGGTCCCCGCTTCATCCGGCGCAAAGCGACAACGCCAGACATCACCCGTAGTGCCCGAGCCGCCGTCTCCGTCAAAGAACCCGGGGACCTCATAGCTTTGGCCGGAAGGGCCCGTCAGCAAACACTGGAGTCGGTAATCCAAAAAGGGATTGGGGTTGGAGTCGGATTCGGCGTGGACCGGCCCCGAGAACCGAAGGTCCACGGTGTGCCAAGTCGCGAGCTCGCCCCCGACCGTGGCGCTTCCGCCCCCGGGGCTCGATTCGACGTTGCAGGTGGTGTCGCAGCCGTCCCCGTTGGCGTTGTTGCCGTCGTCGCAGCTCTCTCCCGAGTCGAGGCTGCCGTCGCCACAAAACGGGGCGAGGCGCGCGATCTCGTTGGAGAAGACGCTCTCCTCGATCTGGTTGTAGGCGGTCGCCACAAAATAGACATCGGCGTCATCGGCGACGTTGAAGTCCACCTCGTAGACGCCCCCCACCGGGCTCGGGTAGCCATCAAAAGAAGGAGTTTGGTAGCCCTGGCCATCCTCCCGCACGAACACGCGAAACCCGTCCACATTCGAGGGTGAGGGGTGGGTCCAGCGGAGGGTTTCCGTGCGTGCCTGCGCGTCGATCGCGGCGCCGCAAACCACGCCGACAACCACCAGGATCTGCGACACCAAACCGGACCCACGCGTGAGCCGGCCGGCTCGGTGTGCCAGCAGACCGCGCCACGCCGCGACGCCCAAACGAGAGTGGACACTCGCCAACGACCAAGCTCCTAGCGGGGCAATGCGCGGTCCAGGGAGGGAGCGGTGCGAGGATCCCTCGGCGGCCTCGCGCCAAATCCGCGAAGGCCTCCAGACCAATGGGGGAACGTGTGGTTGGGGACACGTTTTATTTTTCCCCCGACCAAAACGCAAGGATCATGTCGATAAGTTCATCAAATATTTGAAAATCAATGTAACGGCGTTTTATCGTTGCTCGAGACACCCATCCAAACGAAGAGATGGTGGCGGGGCGAACTGATCGCGAAAGATTTTGTAAAACGTTGTTTGATTTTGCGGACCCGCGAGATGGCGTGCGCAGTCGGGAAAAGGGATCGTGCGCCGCGATTGGGTAATCGCGATGGGAGGAAACCGCTTGCGGGAACGAGGGGAGCAATCAGAGCCGGCGGGCGCCACGCTCTTTCTGGTCCGGCACGGAAAAGCCGCAGCCGGATTCGACGCCCACCTCGACCCGGGGCTCGACGCGGAAGGCCGCCATCAGGCCGAAGCCGCCGCCCAGGCGCTGGCGCCGCGGGGACCACTCCCGATCTATACGAGCCCACTGGCACGCGCCCGCGAGACCGCTGCGCCGCTCGAGACGCGCTGGGCCTGCACCGCGGTCGTCGAATCCCGCGTCTCGGAGCTGCCCTCCCCCACCGAGAACCTCGCGGAACGGGCGCAGTGGATTCGCGGCGTGCTGGAAATGCGTTGGCCCGATCTCGACACGGGTCTCCAGGCCTGGCGGCGAGCCCTGATCGATTGCGTGGGAGCGCTCGACGCCGACAGCGTGATCTTTTCGCACTACATCGCGATCAACGCGATCGTCGGCGCTGCGATGGGGGACGATCGGGTGGTGGTTTTCCGACCAGACCACGCCTCGATCACGGTCGTGTCAGTGCAACGGGGTCGTGTCGAGCTCGTCGAACGAGGTCACGAGGCGGAAACGCAGGTGCGCTGAGCGCTTCGACGCGCGGCGCGCGCGCGACCGGCCTCAGCTCTATCGTGGCCAGGCCGCCGCGCGCCGGGTGTGCAGTGCTTCGTTGAGCGCTTCTGCGATACGGCCTACCAGCGCGCGGTCGGCGCTTTCGAAGGCCTCCAGCACGCCGTCTTCGGTGTGGAGCTCGACGACGGCGTTCGCTTCGTCAAAGAGCAGCGGCCCGACGCCAGCCGCGACGAGAAGCAGCATCGCCCCCAGGCCGACAAAGATTCGCGAGCGAATCGAGAGAAACGCCCCGAGCGCTCCGACCGCGATCAGCGCCACCGGAACCGTGCGCGCGCGCCGTCTCTGGCCGAGCGTCACCGATTCGATCGAAGCGAGCGCGTGGCGACGCGAATCCACCGTGAGCGCGCTGCGCGTGACGCGGACTCGCTCGTCCTCGAAAAACACGTACTCGGCCGGCGAGCGGGGTTTTCGAAGGTAGTAGACGTTGTCGAGCGCCAAGGTGTCCCGGCGGTCGCGTTGCGGGCCAGCCGCCCCCACGCGTGTAGAGTGGCCCTGGATCCGTCCTCGAGCTCCGGTCGCGGGGCCTACGGCCGCGAACTCAGTCCGCGGCGACGGTCAGGCGTTCCTCTTGGTCAGACCGGCAGACGCATTCGGCGTTGGCCCCGTCGGCCTTCGCGTGCGCGGCCTCCTGGCTCCGACAACGGCCGCAGCTCTTCGCGGCGGCGTGCTCGGCCGCGGGTTCGCTCGTCGAGATGGACGTCTCTGCGGTGGTGACCTGATGATCCTTGCTGTAGGGGCACCCTTCGCCGGCCAGAACGGGAGCGGAGAGCAAAAGCGAAACGAAACCCAGTGCGATCGCGATGCGCGTCATGATACGACTCCTTGGAAGGGCACCCGGGTAGCATCGCACAACCGGCTTCGGGCGGGCGACGTCCCCGCGCAAAAAGTGGAGCGAGAGCTGCCCGTTGAGGGCCGTTGACAACGTCTACGTATTAGTAGACACTGTCTACATGGCGGAGCCCATCGCCTCTTCGGAATCGCTCGACGCCCGACTCGTCGACATCACGCTCGAGCTTCTCGATCGGGAGGGCTTGGAGGCCCTGACGCTGCGCCGCGTCGCCCGTCGAGCCGGGGTTTCCCACAGCGCACCGTTGCGGCACTTCCGAAACTTCGCCGACCTGCTTGCGGCCGTAGCGGCGCGGGGCTTTGCGTTGCTCTCGCAGTCGGTCGAGAAATCGAGCGCCCAAGTGGCGCTTGGCGCCGGCCCGGTCGCGCGCCTCGAGGCGGCGGGACATGCCTACGTGCGAGTGGCCGTCGCACGCCCCGGTTTGTTCGCGCTGATGTTTCGCCCCGACGAGCTCGACCTGGGCAACACCGAGTTCCAGCGCGAATCGCGCGCCGCGTTTGAACACCTGGTGCGTCACGTTCGCGCCGCCCAAGACGCCGGCTGGCGACCCACCCTGGAGACGCGGCTGCTGGCCGGTTCGATTTGGTCCGCCGTCCACGGCCTCGCAACGCTCTGGTCGCAGGGCGCGTTTCTCGGGGCCGTCCCCGACGCGTCGCTGCACGACGCCGTGTCCACCACCCTGAATCTGGTCCTCGCGACCAAGGAGAACGCACACCATGAGTGAGAATCCCTACCTGTCCGGAAACTTCGCACCCGTCGCGGACGAGCTCGAAGCGAACGATCTCCAGGTCAGCGGAGCGATTCCGCGCGAGTTGGAGGGCCGACTGCTCCGCATCGGCCCCAATCCCGTGGCGGCCGACCCGGCCCGCCACCACTGGTTCTTGGGAAACGGCATGGTTCACGGCGTGCGGCTCAGCGACGGACGAGCCCAGTGGTACCGGCGACGCTACGTGCGCGACGACCAGGTGGTCGAGCACGCGGGAGGAACGCCAACCCCGAAACCGGACGGAGCCCCCTCGGACCCGCTGGGTGCCGGCAGCGCCGGGGGTGTGGCGAATACCAACGTCATCGGCCACGCGGGAAAAACGCTGGCGATCGTCGAGGCGGGGGGCCTTCCGGTCGAGCTCAGCGACGATCTCGAGACGGTCGCCTACAGCAACTTTGATGGAACGCTTCCGGCCGGGTTTAGCGCGCACCCCAAGCTCGACCCCGACACGGGGGAGCTCCACGCAGCCGTGTATTCGTTCCGGTGGAACCACATCCAGTACGTGGTGGTGGGGCCCGACGGAAGCGTGCGCAAGACCGTCGACGTGCCGACGCCCGGGAGCCCGATGGTGCACGACTGCGGCATCACGGCGAACTACTTTCTACTGCTCGATTTCCCGGTCACCTTTTCGATCGAGGCCGCAGCCAACGGCAGCCAGCTGCCGTATCAGTGGGACCCGGAATACGGGGCGAGGGTGGGCCTGCTGCCCCGCACCGGCGGTTCGGAGGACGTGGTCTGGTGCGAGGTCGATCCGTGCTTTGTCTTTCATCCGATGAACGCCTACGAGGATTCAGACGGGCGCGTCGTCTTCGACGTCGTACGGCATCCGCGGATGTTCGCCACCGATCGTCTCGGCCCCAATGAGGGTCCGCCGACCCTCGAGCGCTGGTTGCTCGACCCCGCCGGCGGCGCGATCAAGGAAGAACGGCTCGACGACCGCACCCAAGAGTTCCCCCGCCACGATGAGCGCCTCGTCGGCAAGCCCTACCGCTTTGGCTACACGGCTGGATTCTCCAAGAACTTTGAGTTCGGCGGGCTTATCAAGCACGACCTCCGCGACCGCAAGAGCGAGGTACACCGGGAGGGCGCCGGGCGAAACTTCATGGAACCGGTGTTCGTGCCGCGCACCGACGACGCGGGGGAAGATGATGGCTGGGTGATGTCCTATGTGTACGACGCCGCCTCCGACCGGAGCGATGTCGTGATCCTCCACGCACAGGATTTCGCAGCGGAGCCGGTCGCGACGATCCACCTACCGAGTCGGGTGCCCTACGGCTTTCACGGGAACTGGCTGCCGGACGCGTAGCAAGGATTGGATCGCGTGCGCAGGCGGCCGGCTCAGTCGCCCCGCCCCATCGTGTAGAACTCGCGGTTCGGCTTGAGGTCCATCAGGTGCGCCATCCGGTTGGAGAGCGCAAAGAAGGCGGCGATCGCCCCGATGTCCCAGATGTCTTCTCGGTCGAGCCCGTGCGCTTCGAGGCCCTCGTAGTCGGGGGCCTCGATCTCCTCCGCGCTTGTCGCGACCTTGAGCGCAAAGTCGAGGATCGCGCGTTCGCGGGGCGAAAGGTCGGCGCTGCGGTAGTTCACAGCCACTTGGTCGGCGAGGAGCGGGTTCTTCGCGCGGATGCGCAAAATCGCGCCGTGTGCGACCACGCAGTAGGGGCACTGGTTCGCCGCGCTTGTCGCGACGACGATCATCTCCTTCTCCGCCTTGGTGAGGTTGCCTTTCCGCTCGAGGATCGCGTCGTGATAGGCAAAGAAGGAACGGAACTCGTCGGGGCGGTGGGCGAGGCCCAGAAAAATGTTCGGCACAAAGCCGGCGCGCTCCTGCACGGCCTCGATGCTTTCGCGGATATCTGCGGGTAGGTCGGCAAGCTCGGGGATCGGGTAGCGGGAAATCTCGGTCACGGTGGCTCCTCCAGAGAGCGAAGAGTCTACGCGAGATCCCGCCAACGCGGCCGCCCGTGCCCTACTCGCCGATCGCGAGAAGCTCCACGTCGAAAGAGAGCGCTGCGCCCCCGGGAATCCGGGGCGGGGCGCCGCGGTCGCCGTAGGCGATCGAGGCGGGGCAAACCAGGCGGCTCTTCCCGCCGACCTTCATGCGCTGCAGCCCCTCGGTCCAGCACGGAATGACCCGGTTCAGCGGGAACTTCGCGGGGGTTCCCCGATCCACCGAGCTGTCAAAGACGGTGCCGTCGCGAAGCGTGCCGTGATAGTGCACCTCCACGGTGTCTTCGGGGCCCGGTGAGGCGCCACTCCCGGCGGTCTCCTCGATATAGATCAATCCCGTATCGGTGCGCAACGCGCCCTTCTCGGCGGCGGCAGCGTCGACGAACTTCTTCGCCTCGGTGCTCTCTGCCGCACTCGCCACGCTCTGCCGCGTTTCGGTGAGGGTGTTGATCTGCTCGCGGAAATCGGCGGCCTGCACCTCGAGCGGCTGACCCAGCGCGGCGTCGCGGATGCCCTTTTGCACCTGGGCGAGCTCCGCCTCGCTCAACGCGAGGGGCACGAGTTGGCGCGCCACGAGGGTTCCGATGGCGTAGAGGGTTTGTTCTTTCTCTTTGCCGGTGGGCGCCTGGGCAATTGCCTGGAAGGGGCCGAGGGTCGCTCCCGACATCAGCGCGATGGCGGCGACCATCGCGAGAACTCTTCGATCAGGTGAATGCACGGGCATCCTTTCAGCGAGGCGGTTGACGCCGGAGCATGACCCGAGGAATGGCACCGAGCAACCGGGCCAGTGGTCGCGTCAACGGGAATCCGGCCCGCCGAGTGTCGCGGCGAGGTTGGTGGCGAATTCGCCGAGGAGGCGACCCGTGAGTTCTTGGAGCAGGCCCACCCGGCCGAATTGGGCGGCGCGACCCGAGAGCGTGAAATCCGCGTCGACGTCGACCCGAGTGCCCGCACCGATCTCGTGGAGCCGGTACACCACGTCCATGCGTCCCCGGCTCCCCCCCTTTTTGTCGACGCCCTGACCCGCGATGCGCCCTCCGCGCGAGTCGGGGTCGGGTGTCAGGGTCGCCTCGCCGGAGAAGGTGGACCGAATCGGCCCGAGCTTGACCGCGAGGTCGCCGCGATAGCGGTCGTCGCCCAACGCCTCGCCCAAGACGGCGCCCGGAAGACAGCGGACCACCACCGGTACATCCTGAAACAGCGACCACACGCGCGCGGGCGACTCGGCCACCTCGAACGACTGCGAGACCTTCACCGATCCACCCGACTCACCGATTCACCCATGCACCCATTCATTTTTTGGCGGCCCCGGCGGCGCGCACCCAACCGCGGACACGCTCGGGTGTCATCGGCACCTCGTTCACCTCGACCCCAAAGGGCGCGAGCGCGTCCTCCACGGCGCTCGCGAGCGCGGGGGGCGCCACCATCCGCCCGCCTTCACCGGCCCCCTTGACACCGTACTCGGTAAAGGGTGAGGGCGTCTCGTGGTGGTAGAGCTCGATGTCGGGCACCTCGTTGATCGATGGCAACAGGTACTCGCCGTACGTCGCGCTCAACAGCTGGGCGTCCCCGTCGTAACGCATCTCTTCGAGGAACGCGGCGCCGATCCCCTGCACGATCCCCCCGATGATTTGCCCCTCGAGACTCGGCGGGTGCATCACGGTCCCGGAATCGTGCACCGCCACGTATTTCAGGATCGTCACGAGACCGGTTTCAACATCGACCTCGACGATCGGGATGTGACACGCGTGGGAGACAATTGGGTAGAAGACCCCGAGGTCGCTGCGGTCCTCGGAGGGCTTGGTGGCATAGGGATGCTCGTAGCGGTAGGTCGCCGAGAGCCCGGCCTCTTCGCCCTCGGGCAAATCGAGATGAAACAGATGCGCCTTCATCGCCACCTCGGCGACGGAAAGCTCGCCGGGCGAGCCGTCCGCGCGGCGCACCACGCCCTCGGCGACCTCGAGAGCGGCGTCGGTCCCCATCAGATGCGCCGCGATGCGCAGAATCTTTTCCTTCACCCGGCGACAGGCGCCAGCGGTGGCGCCGGAGATCATCACCGTGAGCCGGCTCCCACCTGGCCCCGCCGACACAAAGCCCGAGCGCGAGTCCGCGTGCTCGACGCTCACGCTCTCGGGGTCGACTCCGAACTCTTGGGCGACGACCATCGCCACCACGGTGTCCGGGCTGTTTCCCCAGAGCGGCGCCCCGGTCGTCACCGTAAAGCCGCCGGTCGCGTCGACGTCGAGCCTTACCGTCTCGGGGGTCGAGGTCAGCGGGAAGCCGGGTTTGTCGTAGAGGAACCACCATTCGGTCGCGCTGTACGTCGTGCGTTCCTGGCAGCTCGTGAGGCCGATCCCGATGTACCGACCCTGCTCCCGCAGGCGTTCCTGCTCCCGTTTCCAGTGTTCCACGTCGGCCTTGGCCAGCGCCATCTCGAGCACGGTCTCGTAGTCACCGCTGTCGTAGAGGTTGCCGGTGGGGATGCGGTAGGGAAATTCATCGGGCGCGATAAAGTTGCGACGGCGGATCTCGGCGCGGTCGATTGCGAGCTCGCGAGCCGCTTTGTCGACCAGGCGCTCGAGGACGAAGTTCCCCGGGTCCGAACCGGCGCCACGGAAAAAGCCCTGCTGGTCTTTGTTGGTGAGCACCGCGGTCAAGTCGTACTCGAGGCTTCGGATCCGATAGGGGCCCACGGGTTGGGAGAGCGCGTTGCCGTGCTGGCCGTGGGCGAAGCGGAAGTACGCACCGTAGTCGTCCACCACGGCGAGCCGCAGACCCAGGAGCTCTCCCTCCTCGCTGACGGCGAGCTCCGCGTCGTATTCGCGGTCGGGCCCGAGGTTGTCGTTGGCCGCGAGGTTGTCGACGCGGTCCTCGACGTATTTGACCGGCCGGCCGGTCGCTTTCGCGAGCGCGCCCGCAATCAGGATCACCTTGGAGAGGAGGTGCTTGCTGCCAAAGCTCCCACCAGCGAGGCAGGGGACCAGCTTCAGCTTGTTGGTCGGAACGTCCAGCATCTGGGCGAACACCCAGGGGATGAAGTTGTACATGTTGGTATTCGACCAGACCGTCATCTCGCCCGAAGCCGCGTCGTATCGCGCGACGGCGCCACAGGTCTCCAGGGGCTGTGCACTCATGCGACGCCAGCGGTAGCGACCGCGGATGACGCGGTGGGCGGCCTCGAAATCGCCCCTGACGTCGCCAAACACAAAGCGGTTCTGAAACGCGACGTTCCCCGGAACCCCCTCGTGGATGCGGACGGCGTCTCGCTGCATGGCGGCCCCGGCGTCGGCGAGCCCCGGCAACGGCTCGAAGTCGACGTCGATCCGCTCGCAGGCGTCTTCCGCCTGGGCGCGTGTCTGCGCGGCGACCGCGGCCACCGCCTCGCCGGCGAAACGCACCCGGTCGGTGGCGATGGCGTTTTGCTCGATGGGCTCGCTGCAAAACGCTGCGGCCGCGTTCACGTGATTGCGCGCGTCGGCCCCGCTCAGGACCGCTACCACGCCCGGCGCCGCGCGGGCGGCGTCGGTGTCGACGCTCCGGACCTTGGCGTGGGCAAACGGGCTCCGGAGCACGGCCGCGTGGAGCATGCCCGGAAGCGCGACGTCGTCGACGTAGACGCCCGTGCCGGTGAGCGGCGCGGTGTCCTCGCGCCGCCGGATCGAGCGCCCCACCCAGGGCCCGCGCAGCTCGGGTCGTGTCGCGGTCATTGCGCCGCTCCCCTGGGCTGCGTCCGCAATTTTTCCGCAGCCGCTTTGACCGAACGCAGGATGTCGCGGTACCCGGTGCAGCGACACAGATTGCCCGAAAGGGCCTCCCGGATCGCGTCGTCGCTTGGGTCGGGGTTTTCGCGGAGCAGCTCGAGGGTCGACATCAGCATGCCCGGTGTGCAAAAGCCGCACTGCTGTCCGTGGTGCTCCGAGTAGGCGGCCTGAATCGGGCC
>CAJIBI010000066.1_pt1 | contig 25889 bp, 25 predicted proteins | sample 9199321 | NCBI WGS metagenome assembly CAJIBI01 (sample SAMEA7708294, study PRJEB35096) | sediment metagenome | biome: marine neritic benthic zone biome [ENVO:01000025]; feature: sediment [ENVO:00002007]; material: shallow marine sediment [ENVO:03000034] sea grass bed [ENVO_01000059] ... | reverse complement strand
GGCACCTCAACCTGGTGTCCGTCGCCTTTGGTGTGCTCTTTATCGGGCTCTCGGTCGATTTTGGCATTCACTTTGTGTTGCGCTTCAACGAATTGCGGCGCGAGGGCGACGCATCCGACGCGCTCGCAGAGACGGCGCGCGACGTGGGCACCTCGTTGGTGATCTGCGCCATCACTACCGCCCTCGCGTTTTTCTCGTTTGTCCCGACGGCCTTCATCGGCGTCGCCGAGCTCGGTTTGATCGCAGGAGCCGGCGTCATGATCAGCTTGTTTTTGAACCTCACTCTGCTGCCCGCCCTGATGGTTCGTTTTGGAGCACCCCTGCGAGCCGCGCCGCCTTCCCCTCTCGGTGCGGGCAACCCGGCCGGGTCGCTGTGGCCCGCGATCGCGACCATCGTGGTCGCGGTGGCCGCGCTTCCCCTGCTTTGGCAGGTGCGTTTCGATACCAACCCGATCCATGTGCGCGACCCGGGCGCCGAGTCGGTGCGCGCCTTCGAGACGCTCCTCGCCGAGGGCAACGCGTTTCCCTGGAACCTCAACGTGTTGGTGCGGGACCCAGCGGAAGCGGAGCGGGTCAGCGCGGAACTCTCCGCCGAGCCGAGCGTCGAGAAGACGGTGTGGCTCGAAGACCTGGTTCCCAGCGATCAAGACTACAAGCTCGAGCTCTTGGCGGATGCCTCGCTGGTCATGGGGCCGGCGTTGGAGAGCGGGCCCCAGCGGCCGGCCCCGAGCCCCGCCGAGTCTGGGGCCGCCCTTGCGGCACTGCGCGACGCGGCGCTTCGCGACGAGCGGGCGTCGGCGCGTCGCCTCGGCACCGCGTTGCGCGCTCTACTCGAGCGCGGGGACGATGTGACGGGTCGGCTGCGCACACAGTGGATCGCCCCGATGAGTCGCGACCTGGCGCGAATGCGGGAGGCGCTGCGGCCCCTCCCGGTCGACGCGGCCAGCCTCCCCCCCGATCTCCGCGTGCAGCGTGTGGCGACGGACGGTCGCCTCCGGGTCGAGGTCTTTCCCCGCGAAGATCTGGGAGATAGCGCCGCGCTCGCGCGCTTTGTCGAGACGGTGCAACGCGTCGACCCCAGCACCTTTGGGGAGGGGGTCGTGGTCCACGAGTCGGGTCGGATCGTCGTCGATGCGTTTCAGCAGGCGCTCCTCGTCGCGGCGCTGGGCTGCTTTCTCCTGCTGCTTCTGTTGTGGAGGAATCTGGTCGACGCCGCGCTGGTGGCGATCCCGATCGCCCTCGCGGCGGTGCTGTGCGCGGCGGGGACCGTGCTGTTCGGCATTCCGCTCAATTACGCGAATATCATCGTCATCCCCCTGCTTGTGGGGATGGGTGTCGACAGCGGCGTCCACCTGGTGCATCGCTTTCGCTATCAGGCACCCGGCGGGTCGCTGTTGGAGACGAGCACGGCCCGTGCGGTCGTCGCTTCCGCGTTCACCACCCTCGCGAGCTTTGGCACGCTCGCGTTTACGCCACACCGCGGGATGGCTAGCCTCGGTCGTCTCCTCGCGTTGGGGATCGCGATGATCCTCCTCTGCAACCTGCTCGTGCTTCCCGGCCTGGCCCGCTGGTGGCGCCGCGGGGGAGAAACGGAGTAGCGCGCTCCGTGGCCGGAGGCGTCCAGCGCGCGAGGGTGGGAGGGTGTAGATGAGCCGGTGGGTCTTTGGCGTGTGTGGCGCTCTGGCGTGGTGGTCTCTGGCGGCGCCGGCGGCGGCCAAGACCTTTGACTGCCAGAGCTTCCTCGACCTCGAGCAAGAGATGCGCCATCTCTACACCTGGGCGCTGGTCGAGGGCGGCATCGCCGTGCGCGCTTCTTACCAGGCCGACGCGATTCAGCTCGCGAAGGACGGCGACCAGGAGCACGCCGACGGCTCGAACTTCGTCGCTCGCGCCATCGCGGAGAAACTGCGCCCGGCTCTACACCGCGCGCCGCGCGAGCTCACCGAGGCCATCGAGGCGCGCTGCTCCACCCACAAGCCCACCCGCTCGATCACACTCGTGTTTCTCGAGACGATCGACGAATGGCGGCGCCAGGGCCCCCAGGACCCGATCGGTCCCTAGGCCGCCTCGCGGAGCTTCGCGACGCTGTCGATCCAGCGGTGCAGCGCGTCCTTCGAGGGCTCCTTCGCAAACGCGCCGGGCAGCAGGATCAGCCGATGGACGCCGAGATCGGCGAAGCGCCGCACGGTGTCCGCGTCGATCTCACCCGCGGGCGGCGTGACGCTGATCTCGAGGGGGCCGAGCCCCGCGGGCCGTTCGTAGCGTTTTTCCGCGTCCCGCAGCCCCGCCAAGCATTTTTGCGTGCCGTCCACGTCGAGGGCAAAACCGTACCAGCCGTCGCCGCGCTCCACCGAGCGCTTGTAGGCCCCCGGGCTCCACCCCCCGACGTGCACCGGCGGCGGCTGCTGCACCGGGCGCGGGAAGGCGTTGATCTTGGAGAAGGACACAAAGCGCCCGTCGAACGAGGGTTTTTCCTGGGTCCAAAGCGCGCGCATCGCATCGATCCACTCGTCGCTGCGCGGCCCCTTGTTGTCAAAGGGCACGCCAATGGCGTCGAATTCGGGCTTCAGATACCCCACCCCGATGCCAAAGAGCAGACGACCTTTGGAGAGGTAGTCGAGGCTTCCGAATTCCTTGGCGAGCACCACCGGGTTTCGCTGGGGAAGAATGATGATGCCGGTGCCGAGCAGGATCCGCTCGGTCTCGGCGGCGATGAACGCGAGCGCGACCGCCGGGTCGACCATCGGGTAGTGGGGCGGAACCGGAGCCGGATCGACGTGCGGGTCGGGCAGCACGACGTGCTCGCCGGTCCAGAGCGATTCGATTCCCGCGGTCTCGGCGCGTCGCGCGGCGTCCAGCATCGCGTCGGGGTCTGCCAGGGGACCGTTGTTGATTCCAAAGAGTCCGATCTTCATGGTCGATTCCTTCGCCTCGTGGGGAGGCAGCAAAGAGAACGCCCCGCCCACGTCACGGCGCGGGCGGGGCGCGTCCACTCACCCCAGCGTACGAAACCTTAGGGCGTCACCTTCTTGAGCTCGGGCATCACCTTCGTCGCGAAGGTGCGCATATTGCGCTCCGCCTCTTCGATCGGCATCCCGGCGTAGGCGAAGACGCTGAAAAACGAATCGGCGCCGATGCGCTTGCAGTTGTCCAGCACCTTCTCGTAGCACTGCTCCGGGGTGCCCCAGACCTGCAGGCTCAAGAAGAAATCGACCATCTCCTCCAGACCCTTCTCGGTGCTCGCGGCGTCCTGCATTTCTTTGTAGGACTCGTAGCCGCGGATATTGCCGAGGTGTCCCGCTTGGAGCTCGTAGTGCTTCACGACCGAGTCCCAATAGCCGCCGATGTACTTGCGTGCACCCGCCTCGGCCTGCGCGGCGTCCTCGTGGCAGAACACCCAACCCGCCGCGAACGGGGGCGGTGCCTCGACGCCGTTCGCCTCGCGGAAGACGGTTCGGTACTCGTTCAGCTCGGTCGCGACCTGCTCCCACGGCTTTTGCGGGATGACCAGGATCCCGACGCCGAGCTCGGCCATGTAGCGCGCCGACTCGGGCGAAACCGCAGCGGCGTAGGTGCGCCCCTTGAAGCTCTTTTGGGGGCGCGGGCGTATGTCGGCGCGGGGCTGTTTGATCAGCTGGCCATCATACTCGCAATAGCCCTGCTCGAGCCCCTCGATCAACATCTTCGCCGACTCGAGGAAGTACTGACGGCTGTCATTCATATCCGCGCGGAAGGCGTTGAACTCGACCCGCCCCAAGCCCCGGCCGATGCCGAGGATAAAACGCCCCTGGCTCACGGTGTCGAGCATGGCGATCTGTTCGGCCACCCGGAGCGGGTCGTGCCACGGGAGCACCACCACCGCCGACCCGAGCTGGATCTTTTCGGTGCGGCCCGCGAAATAGGTCAGGTACTGCAGCACGTCGGGACACATGGTGTAGTCGGTGAAGTGGTGCTCGACGCCCCACAGCGAGTCAAAGCCGAGCGGCTCGGCGAGGTCGCCCAGACGCAGCTCGTTTTGCCAGACGTCGTAGTCGGGGATTCGCTCACCAGGATTCTGGAACACCAGTGCGGCGCCTACATGCATCGATTGTCTCCGGGTTGGGCCGCCCGGGACCGGGCGGGGAAGGACGCGGGAAGCCTATGAGATCCGCTCTACGTAGTCAAAATCTTCGACGATGCTGTGGCTCGCCAGCCAGAAGTGCAGCGAGGCCCAGCTATAGGAAACGACGGTGACCGCAGCCATCGCATAGCGCAGCGAGTCGTCGCCAAAACGCGGTTCGAGGAGGTCGCTGAGATAGCCGGTGCCGACCGGTCCGCACGCCAGGCCAATGATGTTGATGATGAAAAAGAGCACCGCCGCGGTCGCCACACGCATGGTCGGCGTGCCGAGGCTCTGGGTCGCCGCGAAGGTGGGTGCCTGATACATCTGGCCCAGCAGCGCCGGCATCAGCGCCAACGCGATGGCGAGGGCCGTGTTTGCGACCAGGTAGGCGCAGGCAAATGGCACGGCCAACGCCATCGTCACCGCGGGAAGCAGCGCGAAGGCGCGGCGGTCGCGACGCGCCCAGCGGTCTGCCACCACACCTCCGAGAAAGGTGCCGAGACCCGCGCCCACGGCGATGATCACCGCAGATGCCTGCCCCTGCTGCACCGGCCCGAGGTCGTGGGAGCGCTGCAGGAAGGAGGGCATCCAGGCGCCCGCCGAATAGCCGGCGAACGCGTAGAGACCGGAGGCAAAAGAGAGGTGGCGGAAGGAGCGGCGTTGCCAGAGATGGCGGAACACCTCGAGGACCGGCGGGATCTCCCGATGCGGGTCGCGCGCCGGCTCGCGCACCGTGAGCCACACCAGCGCCGCGACCAGCACCCCCGGCAGCCCGACGATGATGAAGGCCTTGCGCCAGTCGAGCGCCTCGAGGAGATAGCCGCCGGAGAGGTAGCCGATCGCAAAACCCACCGGCACGCCCATCGAGAACAACGCCAGCGCCGTCGCGCGACGCTCCGGGGCCACGTAGTCGCTGATCAAGGAGATCGCGGGCGGGCTCCCACCCGCCTCGCCGACGCCGACCCCGGTCCGAAACAGCAGTAGCTGTCCAAACCCGCGCGCTGTGCCGCAGAGCGCGGTCATCGCGCTCCACAGCGCGATGCAGATCGCGATGATGTTTCGCCGCGAGTAGCGGTCGGCGAGCCGACCGATCGGAATCCCAAGCGTGGCGTAAAAAAGCCCGAAGACCGTGCCGGACAGGAATCCGAGCTCGGTGTCGCTGAGCCCGAGCTCCGCTTTGATCGCCGGAAGCAGGATGTTGAGCACCATCCGGTCGATGAAGTTCACCGTGTACACGAGGAAGCACACAAAGACGACGTACCAGGTGTACCGAGAGGTGACGGGGCTCCCGCTCATGGGCGGCGATTCTACACGTCCCCCGCATCGCCCGCGGTGGAATCGGGCGGGACCGGGGGTCCGAGCAGCAACGCCAGTCCGCAAGCCACGGCGTTCGCCGCCGCACCGATCCAGAACGAAAGGTCGTAGCTCCCGGTGGCGTCGACGACGTAGCCCGCGAGCCACGGTCCGACGGCGGCGGCGGAACCCGCGATGCCAAAGATAAATCCGACGATCGCGCCGACCGCCGACGGCCCGTAGTAATCGCCGACCAGCGCGGCGAACAGCGTCGTCCCGCCACCGTACGCAAAGCCGAACGCCGTGGCCTCGAGGCACAACAGGGCCCACGTGTTGCTGAAGGGTAGGAGCGCGAAGACAAGCGCCTGGGTTCCCAGCGACACCACCAACGCGGGAACCCGACCCACCCGGTCGGAGATCCCGCCCATCAGCGGACGACCCAACACGCCTCCCAGACCGATCGCGCTGATCACCCAGGCCGCTCGGACCGGCTGAACCCCGAGGTCGACCGCGTAGGGCGCGAGGTGGACGACGGGGAGGAAGACGACGAGCCAGCTCAGAAAGAACATCGCCGTCATCAGCCAGAACACCCGTGTGCGCCGCGCCTCGCGAAGCGTCCAGGGGTGGCGGGGCGCCGCGGCGGTGGGCGCCACCGGGTCGAGGTCGCGGGGCGCGGCGTCGCCGTCGGGCAGGAGCCCCAGTTCCCGCGGTTCGCGCACCACGAGATACGCCGCTAGCGCGATCACGACCGCGGCCCCCGCGCCGAACCAGCCGTAGGTGGTGCGCCAACCGAGCTTCTCGATCAGCAACGCCGCCAAAGGCGGCGAGACGATGTTGCCGACGCTCGCCCCCATCATGGTGATGCCCAACGCCCGGCCGCGGGCGCGTTCAAACCAGCGGATCACCGTCGCGCTGCACGGCACAAACGCGGCGCTCATCCCGGCGGCGGCGATCACGCCCAGATAGAGATAGAGCTCCCAGGCTGCGACCACTTGCGACAGCGAGAAGTAGCCGACGCCCAGCAGCAGGCCGCCCACCATGATCACGGGGCGCGGCCCGAAGCGGTCGGTCGCCGGGCCGGTCACCAAACCGAGCAGACCGTAGAGCAAGACATAGACGGCAAAGGCGCGGGAAAGCGCCTCGCGCGTCCACCCGGTGTCCGCTTCGATCACCGGGAGAAAGACGCCAAAGGTGTACTGGACACCGTAGGCCGTCATCATCACGGTGAAGGTCGCGAAGACGACGACCCAGCCGTAAAACACTATCGGAACGCCGGGATCACCTCGTTCGCCATCAGCTCGATATGCTCGTCGCTCCACGCGGGCGGGAGACCCGGCGGAACCGCCCAGGTGTAGAAGCGCGTGATCTTGGTCTCGGCCTGGTACTGGCGGATCATCTCGATCGCGCGCTCGGGCGTCACGATGTGGGCACCCTGGGCCTCGAGATCGGCGCGGCCTTCCACCTTGTCGAAGAACTGCATGCCCGCGTCGGTGAACCACTTGGCGTAGCAGTTGAGCTGATATTTGAAGTGCGCTTCCGCCTCGGCCCAGCGCTTTTCCGGGTCGCGCGAGACATGGAGCCACATGTAACCCCCCGCGACCTCGTGGTCGGCCGGGTTCTTGCCCAGCGTCTCGAGCTCTTGGTGATAGATGTCGACAAAGGGGCCCATCGCGCCGATCGCGATGTAGGCGTCGCCCAGGCGCGCCGCGCGGCGCACCGCCGGTTCGCTGAAACCGCCGACCCACAGCTTGGCGCGCGGTTGCACCGGTTTCGGAAAGAGCTCGATCTCGCGGTAGCTGTAGTACTTGCCCTCGAAGGTGAGCCGCTCGCCGTCGAACAGGCGCCGGATCACGGCAAGCTCTTCGTCCATGCGCTTGGCGCGCTCGCGGCGTGGGATGTCGAAGCCGATGAACTCCTCGACCCGGTAGCCCACCCCGAGGCCGAGCTGCAGACGGCCACCGGAGAGCACGTCGAGCGTCGCGGCGTCTTCGGCGACGCGCACCGGGTCGTGGAGCGGGAGCAGCAGTACGCTGGTGCCGATCTCCACCTTCTCGGTGCGCGCGGCGATGGCGCACCCCAGCGGCAGCATGGACGGCGTGTACGCGTCGTCCCAGAAGTGATGCTCGGAGAGCCAGATGTCGTCCCAGCCCAGCTCCTCCGCGCGGACGATCTGATCGAGGATCTCGGCGTAGAGCGCGGTGCCGTCCTGTTGCCACGCGGGCGGGTTGCGGAAGTCATACCAGAGACCAAAGCGGAGTCGATTGGGCATCAGAACAATCCCTTGCCCCTACTGGGGATTGGAGTTTGGAAACGCGCACGGGCTGCATCATACCGCGGCTTGAGCCGTGCGAATGAGCCCCGGGGAAACCCACGGTCTGAATCGGCTCCGACCCCCGGACGTCATAGCGCCATTGGATCGGTTGGTTGGACAGTCTGGGCCGGAACAATGATGGGGAGGACTGATGGACACGAAACGTCAACACCAAGGAAAGAGAACCGTTGCGGTGGTTGCCGCGGCTGGGTTGATCGCGCTGTGCGCTCTCGCACTGCCGGAGGTGGCAACGGCCGGAGACGACTTCGAACGCGGCTTCAAGCGCGAGCTGGGTGCGATCGCCGCGCAAGAGGTGGTCGGGATGGGGCGTCACATCCTGCTCGGTGCAGTGACGGGTTACCCCGCCTACACCGACCGCCACGTCCACCGCACAGACCGCTGGAGGCGGTACCGGAGGAGCTACCGGTCGGATCGCTACGGCTACCGGCCGTACCGGCCGCGCAACTTCCGGCGTCACCAACACCGGCGGCATCGGCCGCGTGCGGTACACGAGCACCACCACTACTACGGCGACGGTTGCGGCCACTAGCGGGTCGCCGCGGGGCCGGCTCCAAGGTGGGCCGGCCCCGTTTTTGCGTCTAGGCGAGCTTTCGGCCGATCTCGGCGTAGCGATCGAGCCAGCGCAACACGGTGTCCTTGTCCTCGGTCGGGCAGCGCGGGATCGCGCGGACGAACACCCCCATGTCGGCGTAGCGTTTGAGGTCGTCCTCGGAGGTCTCGAGCACATCGAACATCGAGATCGGAACCGAGGCCGGGTCGCGCCCGGCGGCGCGGAGCATCGTGTGGAGCTCGGCGACATCCGCCGCGATGTCGTCGTGGATGAGGCCGACCGGGATCCAGCCGTCGCCGTACTCGACCACTCGTCGCCGCCCCCAGGCCGACGCAAAGGTGCCGAGAATGATCGGCGGGTGCGGCCGCTGTACCGGCTTTGGGTTGGACCACACGCGGTCGAAGTTCACGTAGTCGCCGTGGTACGTCGCTTCTTCCTGGGTCCACAACGCCTTCATCGCCTCGAGGCGCTCTTCGAGCACCTTCCAGCGTTTCTTATACGGCGTGCCGTGGTTCTCCATTTCCTCGCGGTTCCACCCCGCACCGACCCCAAACAGAAACCGTCCGTCGGAGATCCGGTCGACGGTCGCGACGGTCTTGGCCAGGACGATGGGGTCGTGCTCGATCACAAGACAGATGCCGGTCCCGATTTTGATCGTGCCGGTGACCGCCGCCGCGGCCGCCGCGCTGGCGAACGGGTCCGACATGTGCGCGTATTCTTTGGGCAGCTCGCCGCCGCCGGGGAAGGGCGTCTCGCGGCTCGCCGGGATATGGGTGTGCTCGGGGAACCACACCGACTCGAAGCCGCGCTCCTCCGCGGCGGCCGCGAGGTCGTCGGGGCGAATCGAGTACTCGGTGTTGAAGGACATGACACCCAGGCGCATCGCCCGTCTCCTCGGCAGCGAGTCGGTGGTCCTAGTTGGACACCCAGCTGATGTTGGCGTCGGCAAGCGCCGGGGTGTGCTCGGCCAACACCGCGAGCTTGCGCGCGACCAAGCCCGCGAGCTCGCGCAGCGCCAGCGCCGGCGGCGAGTCGGGTGCGTGCAATACGATCGGTCTGCCGCGGTCGCCGCCCTCGACGACGCGGGGGTCGATCGGGATCTCGCCCAGGAAATCCACACCGATTTCGTTCGCCACGCGCTCGCCCCCGCCCTGACCAAAGATGTAGTACTTGCGGTCGGGCAGGTCGGGGGGGACGAAGTACGACATGTTCTCCACGATGCCGAGCACCGGTACCGAGACCTTCTCGAACATCGCCAGCCCTTTGCGCGCGTCGATCAGCGAGAGGTCGTTGGCGGTCGTGACGATGACCGCTCCCGAAAGCGGTGCCTGCTGGGTCAGCGTGAGCGCCGCGTCGCCGGTGCCCGGGGGCAAGTCGACGATCAGGTAGTCGAGCTCGCCCCACTCCACGTCGGTCATGAATTGGCGCACGAGCCCGTGCACCATCGGGCCGCGCCAGATCACCGGAGAGTCGTCGGTGAGAAAGAACCCCATCGACATCAGCTTCAGGCCGAGACCCTCGTGGGGCAGGATGCGTTTGTCCTGGGTCGCCGGGCGCCCCGAAACGCCGCTCAACAGCGGGAGCGAGGGGCCGTAGACGTCCGCGTCCATCACGCCCACCGTGGCGCCGGTCTCGCGCAGGGCGAGGGCCAGGTTGATGGCGACCGTGCTCTTCCCGACCCCACCCTTCCCGGAGGCGACCGCGACGACGTTGCGGACGCCCGGAAGCAGGTCTTCCGCCGTGGTGCTCGGGCCGCGGCCGCGGGTCTGGGCGGTCATCGTTACGGCGACATCGTCAACCCCGGGCAGGGCCGCGACGCGCTCCCTCGCGGCGCGCTCGAACTCGGCCTTCACCGGACAGGCCGGCGTGGTGAGCTCGATGTCAAACGCCACGCGTGCGCCGTCGATCGATAGATTCTTGATGAAGCCCAGATCGACGATGCTCTGCCCAAAATCCGGGTCGACGATCGGGCGAAGCGCCTCGAGGACGCTTTCGTGGGTGGGGGAAGCCATGCCGTTCCTCTCGTGGTTAGGCCGATCTTAGCCGAGCCGTCGGGCGGGGCTGCTAGGGGCCCGCGGTCCGCGTATAGGTGGCGCCGCGGCGCCGGATGAGCACCAGGTTCCGGACATAGACCACGCAATTCGGCAGGTAGGCCAGCACAAAGACCGGGTCCTTCCGGTGGATGGCGTAGATGAGCAGCACCAGGGAGCCCGTGATGCTGAGGTACCAGAACGAGAGTGGCACATAGCTCTCTCCGGCGCGTTCCGAGGCGATCCACTGCACCAGAAAACGCGCCCCAAAGGCCGCTTGGCCCATCAGCCCGAGTGCCAACCAGAAAGGGGTGTCGGTCCATTCCATGGAGGGAACGTACAACCCCCCCGCCTCGGCCCACGACTTAAAAGGGTGGGACTCGCGGCGGCGGCCCGGTAGTGCGGGGCACCTGGCCCTCTTGGCCGGGCGCGAGCGCCGAGGCGCGCGCGAGCACGGCCGGGTATCCCACGGTCACCAGGGCCTCGTCCAGGAGGCCCCGCTCCGCGAGCAGCCCGTGCATCCGGGCGAGACGATAGTGGGGCACCGTCATGAGGAGGTGATGCTCGAGATGGTAGTTCACGCGGTTTGGGGCCAAAAAGATCCGTTCCCACCAGCGCGCCAGGGTGGTGCGCGTGTTTCGCAGCGGATCCGCCGGGTCGGGGACCATGGCGTGCTCGGCGATCGAACGGATCCGCGTCACCAGCGGGTAGGTGGTGAGCCACGCGATCGCCCACAGCAGAAACAGCCATGGCGCGCCCGCCATCGTCACGGCGCCCAAGATCGCCGCATTCGTCACCAGAAAGCCCAGAAATGCGCGGCGCCCGTCCCGATCCCCGGCGCGCCATCGCTCGAAGGACCGTTTCCACGCTCCCATGGCGAACTTCCGACCCGTTTGGCCGCTGAGGTCACGCCACAGCTTGCGTCTCAGGCTGGCCCGCGTGGTGGGAAAGGGCTGCACCAGGACCAGGTCGGGGTCTTCCTCGGTCCAGTTCTTGGCGTGGTGCTGTAGGTGATAGGGGCGGTAGGTGAGGAGATCGGACCATACGGGGTAGGCACACAGCCAATTCCCCACCCAATCATTGACCGCCTTGTTGCGGAACATCGTGCGATGCGAGGCTTCGTGCATCAGCACGGCGAGGCCCAGCTGGCGCCCGCCGATCACAAAGATCGCGAGGACGACTGTGATGGGGTTTGGCCACCAGGCGACGCCGGCCATCGCGGCGGCGACTCCCAACCAATTGACCGCGACCGAGAAGGCCCCGCGCAGGTCGCTGACCGCGAGCAGCGCCTTCATCTCTTCGCGCGAAAAACGCTCGTGCCAGGCGGCATTCGTGCGCGCATCGGCTTGGAGGTCGGGCTCGAAGGGAGGGGCTTGGGCCGCCATCGCGCAAGTTTAGAGAGCCGCCAGGAAACGCGCGATCTCGTCGGCGGCCTCCTCCAGGTTCTGCTCCAGGGTGCGGCCCGACCGTTTGCGCGGCTTGAGCGAATGGTCCCCGTCTTCGAGCCAGTGGACGGCGATGCCCTCCGCGAGGGGATATCCCGCCACCTCTTCCGGGCTTCCAAAGGGGTCTCGTGTCCCCTGCAGGATGAGTGTTGGGGTGACCAGCTCGCGGAGGTGTTCGACGCGCAACGTCTTCGGCTTTCCCGGTGGGTGAAAGGGGTATCCGAGACAGACGAGGCCCGCGGCGCCCACTTCGTCGGCCACCATGCTCGCGATCCGACCCCCCATCGATTTCCCCCCGATTGCCCAGCCCGGGCCGAGCTCCCGGGCGACGGCGCGCCAGGTGGCTTGCAGGACCGGTGCGCGGTCGGGTCCGCGCCGCTTGCCGTCCTCCCGTCGCTTGCGCATATAGGGGAACTCGAAGCGCGCGACGCGGATCTCGCGCGCGGCGAGGCATGCCGTCAGCGATGCAAAAAAGGCGTCGTCGACCGGCGCTCCCGCGCCGTGGGTCAGCGCGAGTCTGTGTGCGGCGCCCGCCGGGCCGTCGTAGCGGAGCGGCGGGGGCGCCATCGCCGGCGACGTCACCATCGCTCGCCCCCCGGTCAAGAACGGACCGGTAGAATCGCACAATGTCGCGCCGGGGCGGATCCGTGGTGGGGTGGCGGCCCTTGGGGGCCTTCGCCGTCTTGGCTGCGGCGCTCGCACTCTGGCTCGCCCACCGGGAGGCCGGGCTCCCGCCCATCGAGGGCGACCACGTTGGCATCGATCTCGGTGGGGTGCGATTTGTGGTGGAGCTGGCCGCAGACCCCGCCACCCAGCAGCGCGGCCTTTCGGGGCGGGACGCCATCGATCCGCTGGGCGGCATGCTCTTCGCCTATCCCTCTCCCCGCCGCCTTCAATTCGTGATGCGCGATTGCCGGGTGCCGATCGACATCGCCTTTCTCGACGGCGCGGGGCGCGTGGTCGCTTTGCACGCGATGAAGGTCGAAACACCGCGCCAGGCCTGGGAGACAAAACGCCAGTACGAAACGCGTCTGCCGCGCTACACGAGCCCGCCGCAGGCGTGGTTTGCCCTGGAGGTGGCGGGCGGCCGGCTGGCGGAGCTCGGTGTCGAGGTGGGCTCGGATGCGCGCTTCGACGTCCGCGGGGTGCTGGCGCGACTCGCGCCACGCTGAGCATCACAGCAGATCGCGGAAATGCTCCAGCGCTTCGGGGTTGGCGAGCGCTTCGCGGTTTTTGACCGGGCGCCCGTGTACGGTGTCGCGCACCGCGAGCTCCACGATCTTGCCGCTCTTGGTCCGCGGAATATCGGGCACCGCGAGGATCCGGGCCGGGACGTGGCGGGGGCTCGCGTGGGTGCGGATCTGCGTGCGGACGCGCTGGCGAAGCGCGTCGTCGAGGGTTGCGCCGTCCCGGAGCTTCACAAAGAGCACAACGCGCACGTCGCCGTCGTGCTGCTGTCCGATCACCAGCGCTTCGAGGATCTCGTCGAGCTGCTCCACCTGGCGATAGATCTCGGCGGTGCCAATGCGCACGCCGCCGGGGTTGAGCGTGGCGTCGCTGCGGCCGTACATCACGAGCCCCCCGTGCTCGGTCAGCGCGGCGAAATCGCCGTGGTGCCACACGTTCGGGTAGCGCTCGAAGTAGGCGGCCCGGTAGCGCGCGCCGTCGGGGTCGTTCCAAAACCCCACGGGCATCGAGGGGAAGGCTTTGGTGCAGACCAGCTCGCCCGCCTCGCCGCGCAGCGGGTGGCCGGCGTCGTCAAAGACGTCGACCGCCATCCCGAGCCCGCGGACCTGACATGCGCCCCGCCACACCGGGGCGTTGGGGTTGCCGCACACAAAGCACGACACGATGTCGGTACCCCCCGCGATCGACGCGAGGCAGATGTCGGGACGGATCGCCTCGTAGACGTAGTCAAAGCTCTCGGGGACGAGCGGCGACCCCGTCGACAAAATGGCGCGCAGGGCGCGGAGGCGGTGCGTGTCGCGCGGGCGCAGGCCCTCCTTCTTGGCGGCGTCGAGGTACTTGGCCGAGGTGCCAAAGATCGCGATCTCTTCTTCGTCAGCGAGGTCGAAGAGCACGGCGGGATTGGGGCTGAAGGGCGAGCCTTCGAAGAGCACCAGCGTGGCGCCGGCGGCGAGACCGGAGGCGAGCCAGTTCCACATCATCCAGCCCGTGGTCGTGAAGTAGAAGAAGCGGTCGTCGGGTCGAATGTCGCAGTGCAGGCGCTGTTCTTTCAGGTGCTGGAGCAGGGTGCCGCCGGCGCCGTGCACGATGCACTTCGGCGCGCCCGTCGTCCCCGACGAGTAGAGGATGTAGAGCGGGTGATCGAATGCGAGGCGCTCGAAGCGAGGTGGCGCGTCGTCTCCACTCCGGGCGAGGGCGTCCCAGGTGGTGGCGCCGGGGAGGCCGCCACGCTGCAGCGCCGCGGCAAACGCCTCGTCGCCGACCGGGCCCGGCCCGTCTCCGAGCCGCTCGCTGCGGAGTGGGGCGCCGAGGTTGGACACCCCGATGCAGCACTCGAGCGAGGGAAGTTCCGCCGCGATTGCGGCGGCGCGCTCGAGGCTCGGGTGTTCTTTGCCCGCGTAGGCGTATCCGTCCGCCACAAAGAGCACCTTTGGCTCGATCTGGCCAAAGCGGTCGAGCACGCCGCGCACCCCGAAATCCGGGGAGCACGAAGACCAGGTCGCGCCGAGACTTGCGGAGGCGAGCATCGCGATCATCGTCTCGGGGAGGTTGGGCAAGAACGCCACAACGCGATCCCCCGGCACGACGCCGAGACTGCGCAACCCGCCGGCGACCCGCGCGACTTCCGCGCGCAGGGCCGTCCAATCCCATACGCGTCGCGCCCCGCGCTCGTCGCGATAGATCAGCGCGAGCCCGGTACCCGGGTGCCCCAGGAGATTCTCTGCGAAGTTGAGACGGGCGTCGGGGAACCACGACGCACCGGGCATACGATCCGCGTCGACCACGACGCGCCCGCCCCGCTCGCCGATCACACCGCAAAAGCTCCACAGCGTCGACCAAAAGGCTTCTCGCTCGTCGATCGACCAGGCGTGGAGCGCCGCGTAGTCGGGGAAGGCGCGGCCCGCGACGGCTTCGGCCACGCGCCGGAAGGCGGTCATCTGGGTGCGCTCGACGGCGTCGGCCGTCGGTGTCCACAGGGGTTGGTCGGACATCGTCGTCAGTATACTGCGGTGCGATGAGCGACCTCTCGGCCGATCTTGACATCGCGAGCGCCGGCGAGGACGTGCCGCTCCTCGAGGGCATCCGCACGACGCGCGCGATTCGCCGGCTGCGCCCCGACCCGGTTCCGCCCGCGCTGATCCGCAAGGTGTGCGAAGCGGGGACCTTTGCGCCGAGCGGCGGCAACCGCCAACCGTGGACTTTTGTCGCGGTGACGGAGCCCGAGCGCCGAGCCTTTGTCGCCGACCGCTATCGGCGCGCCGCAGAATCCTATTTTGCGGAGCTGCGCGAGACACTCGCCGACCCGGAGGTTCCCGAGGCTCGCAAGCGGAATCTCCGCTCGGCAATCTACTTGGGTGAGCATTTGCAAGACGTACCGGTCCACCTCTTTGTGGCCGGCTGGATGCGACGCGGCGCGCCCCAACTGCAGGCGCTCTTTCCGGCGGTGCAGAACGTGCTGCTCGCTTGCCGCGCGGTCGGGTTGGGCGCGTCGCTCACCACCCTGCACCGGGCGCATGGCGAAGAGATCGACGCCTATCTGGGCCTGCCGCCGGAGCGGCCCACCTGCGCCCTGCTCCCGGTGGGATGGCCCTTGGGTCGCTATGGACGCCCTCCGCGGCGCCCCGTCGACGAGTCGCTCCACTGGGAGCGGTTCCGCGAGCGCGACGAGGACGGGGCGACCTAGCTGCTTAGCTTGTTCTGGCGCCGATGCCCCCAAAGAGCAGGTCGATGCTCGTCTCGATGGACGTGCGGCATCCCTCGGCGTCGAGAATGCCGTTGGCCCAGGAGATCCTTGCGCCGAGCGCCGCGAAGAAGATCGTGCGCGCGGCCTCCAACACGTCGATCTCTCGCGCGAGATCGCCGCGCATCCGGCCCGTCTGCAGGATCTCGGCGAGCAGGCCGATGCTGCGGTCCTGGAGCGCCAAGACCCGACGCGCGACCCGGGCGTGGGGATGGGTCACTGCGCGCAGCGCGATGGTCGTGAGGTCTCGGTCCTCCGCGAGCAACCGGTGTTGGTGCTCGAAGAAACGCCGCAGACGGGCCCGCGCGTCGAGGCCCCGGGTGTCTTCGCTGCGAAAGCGTCGCCACGCCTCCTCCTGACGCGCCGCCAGGTCTTCCACCAGGAGCTCCTCTTTGGAGCGCACGTGGCGATAGATCGAGCTCGCGCCCATCCCCGCCCGGGCTGCGATCGCCCGCAGCGTGGCGGCGTCGAAGCCGCGCTCGCGAAACAGCGAACGCGCCGCGCTGAGGATCTTGGCCCGGCTGCGGCGGCCGCGCACGAGGCGGCCGTCGTCGGGGCGAAGCGTTGCGCCGCGTCTGTGTGAGATCGGCTCCGGCACGGCGGCAACATCGCGAATCCACCTGCGCTTCGCCGCCGGCGCGCCGCCGCTCCGCGGCAAAACGGGCTATCTCTCGGTACGAAGGGGAGGCATGGAATCCGAGCTGCTGCGAACCGGGCTTCCGCTCTACCTGGCGTTTCTGTTCTCCGCCACCGCGCACGAGGCTGCGCACGCGTGGGCGGCGCGGCGCGGTGGCGATCCGACCGCCTATCGCGGCGGCCAGGTGAGCCTCGATCCGCGACCGCATATTCGGCGCGAGCCCGTCGGGCTTGTGTTTCTTCCGATCCTCTTCTTGGCCACGTGGGGGTGGCCGCTGGGGTTTGCCAGTGCGCCCTACGATCCGCGCTGGGCGCACCGCTTCCCCCACCGCGCCGCGTGGATGGCCCTCGCCGGCCCCGCCGCAAACCTCGCCCTGCTGCTTCTCGCCGGGGCCACGATTCACGCCGGGATCGCGGTCGGGGGCTTCGCGATTCCCGAACGCATCGGCTTCGCGAGTGTGGCCGCGGCGGCCGCGCCCGGCTTGTGGAGCGGCGCCGCGACCGTGTTGAGCGTATTGTTCTCGATGAACCTGGTGCTGCTGCTCCTCAACCTGATTCCCTTCCCACCCCTCGACGGCAGCGCGGCGATCCAGCTGCTGATGCGCGAATCCACCGCCGTCCGCTATCAAGACGCGCTCCGCCATCCCGCGCTCGGCTGGGTCGGCATGATCGCCGCGTGGTTCTTGTTCCCGACCTTGTTCCGCACGGCGTTCGCGTTTGCTCTCGGGCTGTTGTATCCCGGGGCGTACTAGGCGAGGTGCACATGGAACCGCTGCCCCTGCTTCCGACGATGGCCGTCGGATCCTACGCGTCGCCGGGCTGGATGTTCGCGTTCCGCGAACGCATGAGCCGCGGCGATGCCGGACCCGACGACATCGAAGAAGCCTTTCGCGATGCCACGCGGATCGCGATTACGGACCAGCTCGACGCCGGGGTCGACGTCCTCTGCGACGGCGAGATGCGCCGCATGCGCTTTGTCTACGAGGCCTTTGAGCGGATCGCCGGGGTGGAGCGGGTGCCGCCGACGCGGCGGCTGGGCGTGCCGGGCTACGACCGGGCGCCCCACTGGCGGGCCACCGAAAAGATCCACGCCCCCGGCGGCCTCGGGATCGTCGAGGAGTACCGCGAGTTCAAGGCGGTGCTTCCCGACCGACCCAAGAAGATCGCGTTCCCCGGGCCGCTCACTTTTGGAGCCCGCATCGACCCCGGCATCTACGGTGAGGGCGTCGACGCGTCGCGCCGTGTCCTGGAAGACCTGACGGCGATCGCGCAGTCCGAGCTCCAGGGGCTGGTGGACGAGGGGGCGACCTTGGTGCAACTCGACGAGCCGGGACTCCCGCGCCCCCCCGACGGCATCTCCTTTGAAGAGGGCGCGGAGTGGATCAACCGGGTGATCGGCGACCACGGGGACCGCTGCGCCGTGCACGTGTGCTTTGGGAACAACGCCAGCCGGCCCGCGGTACGCCGGGACCTCGCCCGCCTCTATCCGAGCATCGGAACGCTCCGCTGCAGGACCCTGCTGCTCGAGTTTGCGAACCGTGAGATGGCCGATCTCGAGGGTCTTTGCTCGCTTTCCGAGCGCTACCACATCGGCGCCGGTGTGATCGACGTGAAATCGTTCCACGAGGAGACGCCGGAAGAAGTGGCCGAGCGAATTGACCGCGTCCTCGAGTTCGTTCCTGCGCAGCGACTGCTCGTCACGATGGACTGCGGGCTGTCCGCGATCCCGCGTTGGTTGGCCCGACACAAGCTCGGAGCGATGGTCGAAGGCGCCCGCCTCGTGCGCCAGAAGCTCGCCTAGGAGGTGAAGCGGTACGGGAATCGCTCGTGCTGGGCGTTCTCGTCTTGGTGGACTTCGCTCGCCTTTGGCTCGCTGCGCGCTCCGCGGCTGGCGCCGCTCGGCTCTGCGGGTGTGTCAAAGGCGCTTGGGAGGTAGCGCGCCGCGTCCTGGATGAACTTCGCGAAGGCTTCGCCTTCGCTGCGCGCTCCGCGGCTAGCGCCGCTCCGCTTGCCATCGACAAACCTTGGACACTCGCGACACTCGAGCGCATGCGGCAACGTCCTCGAGTGCTCGCGATCGCCTCCGGCGGTGGCCACTGGGTCCAGTTGCGGCGTCTGCGCCCGGCCTGGGAGGGGTGCGACGTCGCCTACGCCACGACCCACCCCGGCTATCGCGACGAGGTCATGGGGGATCCCCGCGCGGAGAATGAGCCGCCGCCACGCTTTTTCTGTGTCGTGGACGCAAACCGGTGGGAGCGCCTGCGCTTGCTGCGCCAGCTCTTCCAGATCGTTTGGCTGCTGCTTCGCGAGCGCCCCGACGTCATCGTCTCCACCGGTGCCGCGCCGGGCTACTTCGCCTTGCGCATCGGGAAATGGATGCGGTCGCGCACGGTCTGGATCGACAGCATCGCCAACGCCGCCGAGCTGTCTCTCTCGGGGCGTCTCGCGGGGCCCTGCGCCGACCTCTGGCTCACGCAGTGGGAAGAGCTCGCCGGGTCGATCGACCGCGAGCGCGGTTTGCCGCGTTTTGAGGGGACGGTCGCATAATCTTTCTGACCGTCGGCACGCAGATCCCGTTTCATCGGCTGGTTCGCTCGGTCGATGAGTGGTGCCGAGATCGCGGACGTTCTGACGTGTTTGGTCAAATCGCGGACCCGGGCGCCGCGGGGTACCGGCCCGAGCACTTCCCTTGGCAGGCCTTCATCGAGCCGCAGGAGTTCACCCAACGCATGGAAGCCGCGGATTTTGTCGTAGCACACGCCGGGATGGGATCGATCATCACGGCGCTCACGCTGGCAAAGCCCCTGGTCGTCATGCCGCGGCGCGTAGAGCTCGGCGAACACCGCAATGATCATCAGGCGGCCACGGCCGAGCGTTTCGCGGCGCGGCCCGGGGTGGTCGTGGCAGCGGACGAGCGGCAGCTGCCGGGCATCCTGGACGACATGGCGCGCGGCACCGACCCCTCGGGAGGAGACCCGGTGAGTTCCTTCGCAGAGGCGCGCTTGCTCGGGGTCCTCAAAGCCTTTATCCGGGGCGAAGACGAGCGATGAGGGTCCCCCGCGCGGTCGGCCTCAGCGTCGTGGTGCCGCACCTGAATCAAGAGGACTTTCTCGCCCGTTGTCTGGAGTCTCTCGCGGCACAACGGGGCGTCACCGGCCCGGTCGAGATCATCGTCGTCGACAACGGATCCGAGCGGTTCCCCACCGGGGTGTGCGCGGCCTTTGAAGGCGTCCGGCTCGAGCGGGAGACGACGCCGGGCCCAGGTCCCGCTCGCAACCGCGGCGTCGACCTGTCGTGCGGAGCGCTGCTGGCTTTTATCGACGCCGACTGCATCGCCGACCCGAATTGGCTCGCGGTGATCGAGCGGTCTTTTTCCGAGGACGCGGCGCTTCGGATTGCCGGGGGCGATGTCCAGATCGCGGTGGCCGACCCGCGCAGACTGACGCTTCTCGAGGCCTACGAGAGCATCTACGCCTACCGCCAAAAAGAATACATCGAGCGGCGCGGATTCTCGGGTACGGGAAACCTTGCGGCGCGCCGCGAAGACGTGGAACGCATCGGGCCTTTTGCCGGCAAGCATCTCGCGGAAGACCTCGATTGGGGCCATCGTGCCCGATCGCTCGGGTACCGGATCGCGTACCTGCCCGCGATGGTGGTTCGACATCCGGCGCGTAGTACCTTTGCCGAGCTTGAGGCGAAGTGGGGCCGACAGATCGCGCACGCCTTCGAGCGCTTTCGCCATACGCGACGCGGACGACTCGCCTGGTTGTTGTACGCCGTCGCGGTCGCGTGCTCTCCGGTCGCCGAATCGTTTCGCGTACTGTGCACCCGCCGCGTGAACACGGCTCGGGAACGCGCGCTCGCGCTGCGCGGAGTGACGCGTATTCGACTCTATCGCGCGCGCCAGATGCTCGCGTTGCTGCGCGGCCGCGATGCCGCGCCGCTGAGCGCGTCCTGGAATCGCGACCCGACCTCTACAGACGGCGCGTAAGCCCGCACCAGCGGACCAACCAGATTTCCTGACAGGCGTCCCCTGCCACCGCCAGCGTCCCAGCTTTGGGACGGCCGCGCGCAGCGTCCCAGTTCCGGCGCACTCGCGCGCGCCGGAAGCGCGCTTCGTCGTCCACCGGCAGCGCGCAAATACAGCCCCGGTGTAACCCGGACAAGTTTCCCGGTCGAAGCCCGGAGGCGGCTTCAGGCTTCCACCCCAGTACCGATAGATGAAAAAGCCCAATAGCTACGGGGAGATGCCGGCGGCGCCCGAGCACGGATCGGCGCGTCACACCGCCATTTCCCCGCCGCGCAAACGGACCATTTCATTTGTCGCATCGGACCCAGAGCACGAAGCGAAACACCAAGACCTCGCGCGTTCGCGCAACGCTCGCAGCGTTGTTGTGCATCGCGTCGTTTGTCTCCGCCAGACACGCGCACGCCGGCACACCCGTCTCGTTGTTCCGAAGCTTTGCGGGCAACACGGACTTCGTCGGGGCCGCCGCGTCGTTTCGAACGCAACCCAACACGGCCAACGCGTGTGCCCTTGCCCCGAGTGCAACCGGAACGCTCAGCGGTTTGCCCGCAACGGCAACGCTGCGCGTCGCCTATCTCTACTGGGCCGGGTCGGGGAGCGCGGTCGACGCGGTCGTCACCTTCGCCGGAACGCCGGTGACTGCCGACCGGACGTTTACCGAAACGTTTCCCTTCGGCGGCACCGACTACGACTTTTTCAGTGGCGTTGCCGACGTGACGGCATTGGTGTCGGGCAACGGCGCGTACACGGTGAGCGGGCTCAGCGTCGACAGCAACGCACCGTTTTGCGGTGTGCAAGCAGTGCTCGCCGGGTGGGCGCTCGTCGTGATCTTCGACGATGCGGGCGAACCGTTGCGGGTCGTGAACCTCTTCGACGGCTTCGAGTTCTTTCGCAACAGCACTCTCACCCTCACACCAAACAACTTCTCCTACGCGCCCTGCGCCTCCCCACCCTGCGCGCAGCTCGCCCATATCACGTGGGAAGGCGACGACACACTGGGCGGGACGGGCGAGTCGCTGCGTTTTGAAGGGCGGACCCTCACGGACGCGGTGAATCCTCCCACCAACCAGTTCAACTCCACCGTCAACATCGCCTCCCCGCCCGCAGCCGAGTGGGGCGTGGATTTCGATGTGTACGACGTCACCGGCGACCTCACCCCGGGCCAAAACAACGCGGTGTCGGTGTACAGCGCTGCGGGCGACCTCGTGTTGCTGTCGGCAGAAGTGTTCAGTGTCAGCAACGCCCCGGTCGCGGACCTCGAGATTGCGAAGAGCCACAGCGGCGATTTTGTCACCGGGTCCGGGGAAGACTACACGCTGCGCGTCCGCAACAACGGGCCGGGTGAGGAGCCGGGCGCGGTTGTCGTGGACGACCCGCTCCCCGCGGGCTTGAGCTACGTCGGGGGCGGTGGCTCCGGATGGACCTGTAGCGAAGCGGGGGGTGTGGCGCAGTGCGTTCACGCGGGCCCGCTCGCCGCCGGTGGGTTCCTTCCGGATCTCACGCTCACGGTGCGGCCCGACCCGGCGGCGATCCCGGCGGTCACCAACACCGCGACCACACGCGGGACGCTTTTTGACAACGTGGCCGCGAACAACACGGCCAGCGACCCCACGAATGTGATCGCAGGTGCCGATGTCGTGGTCGTCAAGAGCCTCGCGGTGCTCGACGACCCGGTGCGCGGCACGACAAACCCGATCGCGATCCCGGGGTCGACGGTCGAGTACCGCATCGTGATCAGCCATTCGGCGAGCGCGGCGAGCCCCGCCGACAACATCACGGTGCTCGACGACCTCGGCCCCCAGATAGCGGCTGGGAATTTCGCCTTTGACCCCGACGGCTACGACACGGTTCCCGGCCGCGGCATCGAAGTCACCGCGCCCAACATCAACGCGGGCGCACCCACCGCGCTCACAAACACCGCCGATGCCGACGCCGGCGCTTATGTCGGAGACGTCGTCTCGGTGACCGGCATCCGCCTCGACCCGGGTGAGTCGGCCACGGTCCGTTTTCGGGTGGTCGTCCAATGAGCCGCGGTCGGCCGTGGTGCTTCGCGGCGCTGTGCGGCATCGCCGCGCTCGGCTGGGCCGGTGCCGCGAGTGCTGCGGGAGCGCCAGCCGGAACGGCGATCCAGAACAGCGCGAGCGTGAGCGCCGACCTCGGCGGCGTGGCCGTGAACGCGGTCAGCAACGCGGTGACCACCGTGGTGCTCGAGCTCCTCGATGTCGACGTCACCCTGCAGAGCGCCACCAACGTGTTGGTGCGGCCCGGCGAAACCGAGCGGGTGCTCGTGTTCCAGGTGACGAACGTGGGCAACGGCATCGAGCGCTTTTCGCTCGGGGTCGTGAGCACCGGGCTCGGGGGAGACTTCGACCCCCAGTTCAACCGAATCGCGCTCGACGACGGCGACGGCGTCTACGAACCCGGGGTCGACCCCGACTACCTCCCGGGCACCAACGACCCGATCCTCGACGGGAACGACCCGGCCGCGGATTTCGCGGTGGTCTTTGTGTTGAACGACATCCCGGCTGGGGTGGTCGACGGAAACCTGGGACTCTCGGAGCTCCGCGCAACGTCTACCACGGGAACGGGCGCGGCCGGCACGCTGCTGGCCGGCACCGGCGACGGCGGTGTCGACGCTGTGATCGGCGCCGCCGGGGGGAGCGACCCCGCGCTTGGCGCCTACGAGGTCTCCACGCTGGTCGTGTCGATCGCCAAGACCTCGACGGTCGCGGACCCCTTTGGCGGAAGCCTTTCGATTCCCGGCGCGGCCATCACCTATCGGCTCGTGGTGAGCGTGGTGGGCGTCGACACGGCGCAGGCGGTGGTGGTGCGCGACGCGATCCCCGCAAACACCACCTACACCCCGGGCACGCTGACGCGCGACGGCCTCGCGCAGACCGACGCGGATGACGCGCCCACGGACGCGAGCTTTTTCGATTCCGCCAACAACCGAGTGGTGTTCGGACTTGGCGATCTGCCGGGGGGAACCCCCGATCAAACCCTCACGTTTCAAGTAACGATCGATTAGGAGGAGACCTTTATGCGATCCACAAAACGACTGTGCCGACCCTGTGTGGTGGGCATCGCAGTCGCACTGCTCGGCGCGAGTTCCGCGTACGGGGAGAGCGGCGCCATCGAGTTGCGGACCTCGGTCCAAAAACGCATCCAACGCATCCTCGAAAGCGGCAAGATCGAAACCGTCTTCGAGCCCGCCGCGACGATCGTGCCCGGCGACACCGTCGTCTACACGATCGAAGCGCAGAACGTGTCCGCCGAACGCCCGGCGGAGCGCGTGGTGATTACGGACCCGATCCCCGAGCACACCCGCTACGTGGACGGCTCGGCCGAGGGAGAGGGGGCACAGGTCTTCTTCTCGGTCGACGGCGGGATGCGCTTCGCGGCACCCGACGCACTCGAGGTGGTCGGCGACGACGGGGGCACCCGCGCCGCTACCGCCAACGACTACACCCACATCCGCTGGGTGTTTCGAGATTCCCTCGCCCCCTCGGAGACCCGAGCGGTGCGTTTTTTCGCGCGGCTGCAGTAGCGGCGCAGCAAGACCCAAAGGAAACCCAAGGAGAACCATGTAATGAGCGTTCGTAACACGAACTGGCTACTCGCCGCCGTGGTGGGGGCCGCCGTCGTGGCGCTGGGCGCGCCGCGATCCCACGCGGTGGGCACCGCCGCGGCGACACAGGTGAACAACCGCGCCACGGTCACCTTCAACACCGGAGGCCCTACCGAGACGGTCGAGTCGTCGCCCACAGGCAATAGCCTGACCGGGGTCGGCAACGGGACCGACACGGTCTTTGCCGTGGACCACATGGTGGACCTCACCGTGGCGGAGGCCGACACCACCTACACCCTGGTGATGCCGAGCGATCTGCAACAGGCGCTGGGCTACAACGTCGCCAATACGGGGAACGAGTCGCAGGACATCGAACTGGGTGTGGTGAACCTGCCGGCGGGGCCGGACCCCTTCGGCGGGAACGACAGCTTCGACATCGCGACCGGCGTCACCTACTACCTGGACGTCGATGACGACGACGTGTTCGAGCCGGGTGGGGACGACGGCGCCGCGATTACCCACATCGACGCGTTGGCCGCCGATACGTCGGTGCACCTGTGGGTCGTCTACGACATTCCGGCCGGCGTCTCCCCGGGCGAGGTGGCGGGGATCATCCTCACCGCGACCGCTCGCACCGATGACGGCGCGGGAACCTTGGGGCCCGCAATGACCCCGGATGCCGATGGGCAGGACCCGGACCCGCTGGTGGTCGAGATCCTCTTTGCCGACGGTGCGGGCGACACCGATGCGGCCAACGACGCAGCCTTCTCCGACACCGACGCCTACTTGGTCGAGGCCGAGCTCACGGTCACCAAGACGTCGGCCGTGGTCGAGGACCCGGTGCGCGGAACCACCAACCCGCTCGCGATCCCCGGGGCCTTCCTCGAGTACACGATCACCGTCGACAACGGGAGCGCGTCGACGGCCACTGCGATCACGCTGACGGATCAGGTCGCGACCGCCGCCCTCGCCAGCTTCCGGGCGGACTCGTACGTGGTGGGCTCGGGGATTCGCTACCGCGTCGACCCCGACGGGCCGGGCGCTACGCCCTTTGGCGCCTACGTCAACATCACCAACGTGGGCGGTGACGACGCCGGCGATTTCGGTGCCACCACCGCGGATACGGTGACGCTGACCGTGCCGGACCTGCCGCCCACAGCGGTGGCCGAGGTGCAGTTCCAGGTGGTGATCCAGTAGGGCCACCTTGGAGTTGGGTTTCCAGAGGGTCTCGCATGAGGGGCGGCCGCCCCGCCCGCGTCTCCGGGCGCGGGCGCGGGCGGACCGTCCTCGTGCGCCCTCCGGGATGCCCGCCGTGGTCCCGATCGCCGCGTGGCTGCTCCTCCTGCTCGGCGCGGGCCCCGCGGCCGCGCAGACGGCGCCCGGTACCGCGATCGACAACGCGGCGATCGCCGACTACCTCGACTCGGGCATTCCCGTGACGGTGAGCTCCAACCTCGACACGATCGTCACCGTCGCCAACAACACGCCGTCCAGCCTCGAGCTCCTGCACTACGCCCCCGGCAACCCGCTCGCGACTCCCGTTGCGGTGACCGCCGCGCCCTGCAGCTCCAGCGGTGGGCCGGGCGGACCCTTTGGCCCAGCGCCGGCGCTCACCGAGGTGAACGGCACCCCGATCGATCTGGCGAACCCGGTCGAGCTCGCCGCCGGAGGCGCTTTCCACGCGGGTGAGCCCGTGTTCGTCCGCGTTCGCGATCCCGATCAGAACCTCGACCCGGCGCTGGTGGAGCAAATCGTGGTGACCCTCGCGTCCTCTACGGGTGACGCCGAAGCGCTCCAGCTCCAGGAGACCGGCGTAGACACCGGCGAATTTTTCGGCGGGCTCATGAGCGGCGCTCCGCCGGTGGGCTCGGGAGACTGTCGGCTGGAAGCGGCGCCCGGCGACATCCTGGACGTCGGCTACGTCGACCCCAACGACGGCAACGACGTGTCGGCGCAGAGTGTCCTGGTCGATCCGTTG
>CAJIBI010000218.1_pt1 | contig 26153 bp, 26 predicted proteins | sample 9199321 | NCBI WGS metagenome assembly CAJIBI01 (sample SAMEA7708294, study PRJEB35096) | sediment metagenome | biome: marine neritic benthic zone biome [ENVO:01000025]; feature: sediment [ENVO:00002007]; material: shallow marine sediment [ENVO:03000034] sea grass bed [ENVO_01000059] ... | reverse complement strand
GCTCGTTGCTCGGCTTTTCCGGAACGACCGGGCTCGCAGGCGGAGATCATCTCCACTTCGCGCTGTTGATCCGCGGCGTCTACGTCGACCCGATCGAGTGGTGGGATCCCAAGTGGGTGGCCGAGCATCTGAACGCGCAGCTTGCGGCCAACGAGACCAACTAGTCTCGCTGCCGATCGATGCGCGGATTCGCGGCACGCTCGTGCGGCGCTACAAGCGTTTTCTCGCCGACATCGAGCTCGCGGGCGGCGGGCAGATCACCGCCCACTGCGCCGACCCCGGGAGCATGCGCGGGCTGGCCGAGCCCGGGGCCTCCGTGCGTTGCTCTGTCGACGACAACCCGAGACGCAAGCTCCGTCACACCCTTGAGCTCGTGCGGGCCCGGGGCGCGTGGGTCGGTGTACATCCAGCGCGAGCCAACGCCCTGGTGCGTGCGGGGCTCACGAACAAGACCTTCCCGTGCTTTGCGGGCTATCGGGAGATCCGGGCGGAGCAGCGCAGCGGGGAGTCGCGAATCGACTTCGTGCTGGACGCCCATCGGGGGGGCGACCCGGCGCTGTGGCTGGAGGTGAAGAGCGTCACCCTGGCCGAGGGACGCGCCGGGCGTTTTCCCGACAGCGTGACCGAGCGGGGCCGACGTCACGCACGACGTCTGGGCGCCCTGCGGCGGGCGGGCGAACGGGCGGCGCTGCTCTTTCTCGTGCAGCGCCGCGACTGCGACTGGGTGGAGCCCGCCGACGACATCGACCCGGCGTACGGTAGGGCCCTCCGGGACGCGGCAGCCGACGGCGTGGCGGTGTACGCGTGGCGGGTGCGGCCAACGGTACGCGCACTGTGTCTTGAAACCCCGCTCGAGGTCCGGCTATGACCGCGACCGACCGCGGCGGCCGGACGCAGCGCCTGCGCAGCCGCCTGCTCGCCTGGTATACGCGGACCCGGCGGGACCTCCCGTGGCGCCGCACGCGAGACCCCTATGCGATCTGGATCTCGGAGGCGATGCTGCAGCAGACGCGTGTCGAGACCGTGGTGCCGTACTACGAGCGCTTTCTCGCGGCGTTCCCGGACGTCGAGCGGCTGGCGAGCGCCGACCTCGAGGAGGTGCTGGGCCACTGGGCCGGCCTCGGCTACTACAACCGCGCCCGCAACCTCAAACGCGCCGCCGAAGTGGTCGTCTCGCGGCACGACGGCACGATGCCCGACGAGGTCGACGCGCTGCAGACCCTACCCGGCATCGGCCGCTACACCGCCGGTGCGATCGCTTCGATCGCATTCGACCGGCCGGCCCCCGTGGTCGACGGCAACGTCGCACGCGTGTTCTGCCGGGTGTTCGCCATCGAGGGTGCGCCCAGCGAGCGCGGGGTCCAACAGCAGCTTTGGGAAGAAGCCGAGATGCTGGCGCAGGGCCCGCGTCCGGGCGACCTCAATCAAGCCCTGATGGAGCTCGGCGCGCGGGTGTGCATCCCGCGCGCACCGCGTTGCGACGCCTGTCCCATCGCCGCCGACTGCCGAGCGCGGAGGGAGGGCCGTGTGGAGGAGTTGCCCCAAACGGCGCCCGCCAAAGCCCCGCGCACGGAGCGGCTCGTGGCGGCGCTGCTGGTGCGGCGCGGGCGCGCTCTCGCGGTGCGAAGCCCGGATGGCGGGCGGCTGGGCGGGCTGTGGGAGTTGCCCGGCGGTCCCCTCGCCGGGCGCGCCCGCGGCTTCGCGGCAGCGCGAGAGCTGATCGAAGCTCGCGTGGGCCTGGACGTTGCGACGCTCCGCCGCTCCGGCCGCTTCGACTACGCCTTCACCCATCGGCAACTCGATGTCCAGGTGTTTGTCGGTGAGCTGGCGCCCGGTCGAACCCGGCTCAGCGGCTATTCCAACCACCGCTGGATCGCCCCACTGCGCTTCGAAACCCTGCCCGCCGCCACTCTGACGCGGCGAGCGCTCGAAGTGGCGCTCAAAACGACCCCGTCCTGACCGAAAGCTATCCTCGGGCGCCATGGCGAGCACCTTTGGAACGCTCTTTCGCATTACGACCTTCGGCGAATCCCACGGCGGAGGCGTCGGCGTGGTCATCGACGGATGCCCGCCCCGGCTCGCGCTCGACCTCGAGGAGATCCAGCGCGATCTCGACCGGCGGCGCCCCGGACAGAGCCGTCTCACCACGCCGCGGCAGGAGGCCGACCGCGCCGAGATCCTCTCCGGGGTTTTCGAGGGCCGAACCCTCGGAACGCCGATCGCGATCCTCGTGCGCAACCAGGATGCTCGCCCCCAGTCCTACGAACATCTGAAGGACGTCTACCGACCCTCCCACGCGGACTGGACCTACGACGCCAAATACGGAATTCGCAACTGGCAGGGGGGAGGCCGCGCCAGTGCGCGCGAAACGATCGGGCGCGTGGCGGCGGGCGCCGTGGCCCGCAAGCTCCTCACGAGCGTGGGAATCGAGGTACTCGGCTGGGTGCGGCGGGTCCACGACATCGATGCAAAGATCGACGTCGACGCGGTTCGGCTCGAAGACGTGGAGTCGAATCTGGTGCGCTGTCCCGACCCGGAGGCGGCGGCGCAGATGGAGACGCGCATCGACGAGGCCCGCGAGCGCGGCGATTCGCTTGGCGGAGTGGTCGAGTGCGTCGCCCGTCAAGTACCACCGGGTCTCGGGGAGCCGGTGTTTGACAAACTCGAGGGCGATCTCGCCCGCGCGATGTTGTCGCTTCCGGCGTGCAAAGGCTTCGAGATCGGCAGCGGCTTCGCGGGCACTCGACTGACGGGAATCGAGCACAACGACCCCTTTGTGCCGGGGCCCGACGGCAACCCGCGCGCGGGCGCCAACCGCTCGGGTGGCGTGCAGGGCGGGATCAGCAACGGCGCCGATCTGGTGCTGCGCGCGGCGTTCAAAGCCACCGCGACGGTTCGACTCGAGCAAGACACGGTGACGCGGGCGGGGGAGGCCACCAAGCTCGAGGCCCAGGGTCGCCACGACCCCTGCGTCCTGCCCCGGGCCGTGCCGATGGTCGAGGCGATGACCCTCCTGGTCTTGGCGGACCACTGGCTCCGGCAGCACGCGACCGACGTCCTCCCCCGCGAAACCCAGAGCTGAAGCGGGCTCAGGGCAACAGGACCCATCCGGTCGCGGCGGCGAGCCCCGACGCCAACACCCCCAACGTGGCGACCAGCGCGTGCACTTCGCGGGACGCGGGCACGCCCCGCTCAAGACGCCGCCCGAGAATGCCGGCGGCGACAAACAGGACGATCGCGAGCAGCGCCGCGTAGGCGTGCGCAGTCGCGAACGGTTCCCGCCCGCGCAGCAACGCCATCGAAACGGGCCCTGCGAGAAAGCCCGGCGCGATCCAGATGAGCGCGACCTTCGCCCGGCGCAGGTGTCGCGCTCGCAGCTCCGCCGACCATTCGCCGCGTCGCCGCGCGCGCCGCATGCCCAGCCCCGAGCGCAACGCCGCGATCGCCAGGACGATGCCCGCGCCCATCCAGAGCGGGTGGACGTAGGCCAGCGCGCGCAGGAGCGGATCGTGGCCGCTCGGGTCGCTCACTCCACGCGATGGATCGCTTCGGGCGGAATGCGAGCCAGGAGCGAATCGAGGGCGCGCTGCAGGTAGCCCGCGTCGCGCGACTCGAGCGTCACCTGCACCCGAAACTCCTCCACGCCGACTTTCGGGTAGGAGCCCAGGATGAGTTCGGGGTACTCCAGCAGGAGCTCGTTGAGATCGTCGGCGATGTCGCTTTCGCGGCGTCGCACAAACACACGCTTCAGCAAAAACGGCACCCCCTGCAGCTGATGCCGAATCGATTCGAACTTCTTGCGCAACAACTCGGGGATACCCGGAAAGATGTAGACATTGCGGAGGACAACCAGAGGAAACCAAAGGTCCCCGGAGTCGATCAGCTTCGCTCCCTGTGGAATCTGGGACATCTTCAGCTGCGATCCCGTCGGAGGCTTGCCCTGGGCCCGCTCGATTCGGAGCGATATCGACGCCGACTCTTCCAGCTTCACCCCAAACGCCTCGGCGATTCCGTCCATCGTGACGTCATCGTGGGTGGGTCCGACGCCACCCGAGGTGAGCGCGTAGTCGTAGCGCTCGCTCATCGCGCGTACTTCGGCCGCGATCACATCGACCTCGTCCGGGATCACCAGCACTCGCTCCACGTCGACGCCGAGCGTGCGGAGCTCCCGACAGAGGTAGGGAGAGTTCGAATCGACGACCTTCCCGGAGAGGATTTCGTTGCCGATGATGAGGATGCCGGCGGTGGGCATGGCGGCAGGGTAGAAGAGCGCGCTTCTCGGGGCCAAACGGAGCCGGGAGCGCGCGGCCCGCGACGCTATGTTGACGCGCATGCCTTCGGTTCGTTTCGTCTCGGCGCGCGGCACCCTGCGCCAAATCGATGTGCCCAGGGGGACCACCCTGTTGCGCGCCGCGACCGCCGCCGGTCTACCGATTGCGCGCGCCTGTGGGCAGAATCGGGTCTGCGGCCGCTGCGCAATCGAGGTGCGCCGCGGCCAACGGGCGTTGAGCCCCGAAGGCGCGCGCGAGTCGAGGACAAAGACCCGCAACGCTTTGGTTAGCGGGACGCGCCTCGCCTGTTGCGCGCAAGTCTGTGGCGACGTCGAAATCGCCGCGTCGTATTGGTGAGCCAGGGGATGCGCGTCCCGGCGGCCTCACCGTGATGCGAACCCTGGCGTGCGGACTCTTGTTGGTGGACGGCAGCCGCGCCGTCGAGGACGTCTGATGCTCGAGCGGATCGCCGAGGCCGCGCCGTTGCGACGGCGGTCCTAGTCTTCTTTTTCGAAGCGGACTTCCATCGCACGCCAGCGCGCGTAGGAAGATGCGATCCCGCCAATCGAAAAAAGCGCGGCCGCGAGGAGAAAGCGCAGCCACTCCTTGGGGTCGGCCAAGAGGGAAGCATCAAAGGGCCGCCCCTCGAGGTAGAGAAAGACGATCAAGAACACCAGCGCCATCGGAATACCGCGGCCGAGCACGCCAAACAGCAGGAGGAAGCGGGTGCGACCCCCGGCTTTGATCTGCTCCCATTCGTCTCTTGTCGTGTTGCCGGCGCGCACCGCGGGGTCTATTTCCTCGACCGCTTTTGGGTCGCTGATTGGGCCTTGCGAGCGCTCTCGCGGATGTAGCGCCTGGTGATGGGCGACAGGTCGTCTTGCGGCGTCCGGCACTCGATCAGCGCAAAGTCGCTGACCTCGTGGGCGGCCCGCAACGCCTCGCGCAGTTCCTCGCGGGTGTCGGCGCGAAAGCCGACACCACCCCAGGCCTGCGCGAGTTCGGCGTAAGGCCACGGTGGGATGTCGAGGAGGTCGTGGCGCGGAGAGACCGGACGAAAGATCTGCCAGCCGGCGTTGTTGACGAGGACGACGATCGGGGACAACCCGTGCCGCGGAGCGTGCGAGATTTCCATTCCGGTCATCTGGAACGCGCCGTCGCCGGTGAGGACGAGCGGCCGGCGACCCGTGCCGATCTGCGCGCCCAACGCCGCGGGGACGCCGAAGCCCATCGAGGCGTAGTAGCCCTGCGCCATGTAGAGCCCCTCACCGCTCACGCGGAGCTCCAGACCGCCAAAGAGCGAGTCCCCCGACTCGGCGATGACGTGGTAGTCCGGACACTCCTCGAGAAAGGCGTTGAGCTCGAGGAGCATGTCGTTCACCCGCAGCGGCAACGTCGGATCGCGCGCGGGGCGGCGCTTGAGGTTGTCGTGGTAGACGATGTCTTCGCGAAAACGCGGGTGCTTGCCCTGGGCGAGCGCGGCGACAAAGTCGCCCAACGCAACATCGGTGTAGGTGTGAAAGGAAACGTTCACCCGACCGGTGGTAGCCCAAACCGCGTGCTCGCGGCGCACCTGGGGCTTGGCGGCCCCCAAATTCATGTCGGTGAGCTGGGTGCCCATCGCGAGCACCAGGTCGGCGGCGCGCACCCGGTCCTGCACGGGCTTCGGGCTCATCGGGCCGATGTGGATCCCCATGTGCTGGGGGTGATCCATCGGGAATACGCCCTTGGCCAAGGGTGTCGTCACGACGGGCGCTTTCAATTTTTCGGCGAGCTTCAGGAAATCACCCTCGGCGCCGGCGCGGAACAGCTCGACCCCCCCGATCAGCACCGGTTTCTTGGCGGCTCGAATCCGCTCGGCTGTCTCGGCCACCGCCTCGCCGAGCTTTCGGTCGTCCGACTCCGGGCGTGGAAATCGGCCCTTCCAGGCCGACACGTGCGCCGGCACGGGAATCTCCCGGTCGGTGAGGTCGCGGTGGATCTCGAGATACCCGGGCCGATGCTCGGTCATGATCCGCGTGACGAGCCGGTGGATCTCCTCGGCGGCGGTCTCGAGGTTGGCGATGACCCGCGCATCGCAGGTCACCTCCTGAAAGATCCGGTGCTGGCTCTCGATGTCCTTGGCCTGATGGTGAACGCCTGCGAGCCGCTGCTCTTCGACCCCCGGGCCCCCCGACACGACGAGAAGGGGAATTTGTTCCGCGTACGCACCGGCGATTGGGTTCACAACATTGTGCCCACCCGCCCCGTAGGTCACACACAAGACACCCAGACGGCGCGTGCTCCGGGCGTAGCCGTCGGCGGCGAAACCGACCGCGGGCTCGTGCGAGAAGGTCACGATTTCGAGGCCGCGTTCGCGCCCGAAGCGGTGAAACAAACCGAGCACGAGATCGCCCGGCAATCCGAACAAGTGAGTGACCCCGGCGCGCTTGAGGTACGCCACGAGGAAGTCGCCGAGCGCCATGCGGGAGCGCATCGTAGAGCGGCTCGCCCGGCTTGCCATCGCGACAAGCTAGCAGCTGCGCTCCCCCGCGCAGGGTGAGAATCCTGCTAGCTTGCCGCCGTGCCTCACTCCGAGCGACGGCGCCCCCCGGTCTCCGAACACCTCTTCACGGTCCTGGTCGCGATTGGCTGTGGCCTCGCAGGTGCAGTCGGAGCGGTGCTGTTCCGGTTTCTCATCCAGGTCTTCCAAGAGAGTTTTTTTGGGAGTGCGGCTTTCTGGAACGGGCTGCTTGCGGGCCAACTCGTTCTCGGTGCGGAAGACCCACTTGCCCTCGGCGCCTCGCTCCCGGCCTGGCGTCGCCTGATCGCCCCGGCGATCGGTGGCCTGATCGTCGGTCCCCTCGTCTATTTCTTCGCCCGCGAGGCCAAGGGACACGGTGTCCCGGAGGTGATGGAAGCCGTCGCGCTGCGCGGAGGCGTCATCCGGCCCCGCGTGGTCGCGGTGAAAACCCTTGCCTCCGCGCTCACGATCGCGTCGGGCGGCTCGGTCGGGCGCGAAGGGCCGATCGTGCAGATCGGTTCGGCGATCGGGTCGACCATTGGGCAGATGCTGCGGATGCCGTCGCGGCAGTTGCGAACCCTGGTGGGCTGTGGGGCCGCCGCCGGTATCGCCTCTACCTTCAACGCTCCGATCGCCGGTGCGCTCTTTGCGGTCGAAGTGATCCTCGGCGATTTCGCGGCCGTCCAGCTCGGCCCGATCGTGATCTCATCGGTCGTGGCGACGGTGGTATCGCGCTTTTTCTTGGGCAACACGCCGGCCTTTACCGTGCCGCACTACGAGCTCGTCAGCCCCTTCGAGCTCTTCCCCTATATGGTGGTCGGCGTTCTGGCAGCGGCAGTCGGGCTCGTGTTCATGACAGCCCTCTACGCTGCGGAGGATGGATTCGACCGCATCCCGATTCCCCCGTGGATCAAAGCCGCGATCGGCGGGCTCGCGGTCGGCGCGATAGGCACCCAGTTTCCGCATGTGTTTGGAGTGGGATACGGCACGATCACCGCTGCCCTCGATGCGCAGCTCCCCCTCTACCTACTCGGCGCCCTCCTGGTCTGGAAGATCGCCGCCACCTCGATCACGATCGGCTCGGGCGGCTCGGGCGGGGTGTTTGCGCCCTCCCTCTTTCTGGGCGCGATGACCGGCGGCTTCTTTGGAACGGTGATCCACCAATGGTTCCCCGACTATACGGCGAGTTCGGGGGCCTACGCCCTGGTGACGATGGGTGCCGTGGTTGCGGCCACCACCCACGCGCCCATTACCGCGATCATCATGATTTTCGAGATGACGCAGTCGATCACGATCATCCCACCGCTGATGGCGGCCTGCGTGATCAGCACGATCGTTTCGAGCTACGTGCGACGCGACTCGATCTACACCATGAAATTGCTCCGACGCGGTGTCGACCTCCTGGCCGATCGCGACCCCAATGTGCTGAAGAGCCTGACCGTGCGCGATGTGATCGACCGCGATCCCGAGCTGCTGCGCGCCTCGGCGCCGTTCACCGAGGTGCTCGATCTGGTCGTCGGCAGCCGCCACGCCGACTTCTTTGTAGTGAACGAGGCGGGTGACTATCTCGGCGCGATTTCGGTTTCGGCGCTGCGCCGGCTGATCTTTGACCAAGACGCGCTGCGGACCCTCGTCGTCGCGGCCGATCTGGTGGAGCAGCGCGTCACCGTGACCGAGGACGACGACCTCGACACGGTGATGCAGCTGCTCGGCGATACCGGCGCGTCGGAATTGGCGGTGGTCGATGCCGATGCGCCGCGGCGCGTGGTGGGCTCGGTTCCGGAGCACGCGGTTCGCGAGGCCTACAACCGCGAGATCCTCGAGCGCGACCTCGCCGGCGGCGTGGGGTCCCGGGTCGACCTGGCGGGTCGCGGCCAGACCGTCCACCTCGGCGAGGAGTTTGTGCTCACCGAGCTCGACGTTCCCGGGAGGTTCGTCGGCCGCAGCCTCCGCCAAATCGACCTCCGCGCCCGCACCGGGGTGCAGGTCGTGCTGCTGCGCCGGCCCGGTTCGAGCGAGATGCCGATTCGAGTTCCCACGGCGGACGACCGCTTCGAAGCGGGCGACATGATGGTCGTCGCGGGAACCGAGAACGCGGTGGCCTCGCTGACATCCAACTGGAGTCGCTTCGGCTCCTAGACGCTGCGCGGCGGTGGGGCTCGGCCAAGCGCCGGGCGGCCGTTCAAAGGGCCTGGTCGATCACGATCTCCACGCCCGCCGCCCCGGGGCCGTAGGTCCCGCCGGCGCTTCCCTCGAGATCGCCCGCGCCGCGCGTCATCACATTTCCGTCCCGGTCGATCCACGCCGACAGCGTGAAGGGCCCGGCAAAGGGCCGCGCCGCGATCATCCGGTCGTCGGGCCCGATCGCGAAGCGAAAGGGGAGCTCGGGGTTTTCGATGCGTTTGACCGCGAGCGGCGGCCCCCCTCCCGGCGCACGCGCGATGATGAAGAGCAGCGCGTCGGCAGGAACCCGATCCGCCAGCGCAGGGAGGACGCGGATCTCGCCGCGCACCGCGACGTCCGCGGAAGCACTCGGCGTCGCCGGCGTCCCCGGCTGCGCCCCGCGCGCCGTTTCGCGACGCGCCTCCTCGTCGGGAAAGATCCGCGCGAGGTCCGGCGCCGCGGGCTGCTCTTGCGGATCGAACGGCGCGACTCCGCGATCGCAGGCGACCAGAAAAAGTCCGAGCGCGGCGATCAGGAGGTTGCGAGCAGGCATTCGCGACACCCTAGCTCCCGCTATTGCCTGTTTCGATCGACGCCCTGGCCGCACCGTCGCCGTCGTCTGGCCCGGGCTCCGGCGCCGGTGCGTCGACCGCCTCGATTGCCTGTTGAGCGGCCTCGTCCGGAATCCAGTGGATCTTGCGGTAGTCGAAGCGATCCCCATCGGGCGCGTTGAATTTGATGATGTCGAAATAGGGCGAGAGATCGAAGTCGCGCGGGGTCATCAAGGTCGGGTGGCGCATCCGAAACAGCCCGGTGTATTCGCGACTGCGGTGCCCAAGCACGCGTTCGCGCAACCGCCGCCGCGGGCGGACCGCGTCCGGCATTTCGACAACCGTCGGTATCACCGGGAAGCCCACGCCGTGGAAAAGATGACCCAGGTGGCTCGAGCAGATCACCTCGGTCGGCTGGCCACTTCCAAAATGCAGAGCGGCTTCCCGGAATCGTTGGGGAACAAATCGCACCGGAATCAAATAGCGCGCGAGGTCGAGGATGTTGCGGAGGTCGTAGCGCCACCCGAGCGTCTTGAGCCCGGCGGCGAGCACCCGGTCGGCGTCCTCACGTCGGAGCCGGTGGGGGCGGCAAATCCGCAGATTCAAATGGGCGTAGTTCGCGATCGGGGTGGCGACGACGCCCTGAGGCAGCGCCTCGATCAGGAGGTGAGCCGCTTCGTCGCCAAAGGCCGCGCGCGCCTCCTCGGCGGGCTCCCCGCCGTCGCGCAACAGCGCGTCGCCGATATAGAGCGCCGCGTGTGACCATGAGCTCTGGGTCAGGTATCGAATGATCGCCGACACGCGCTGCTCGCCCTGGACCAACAAGACGTCGGCGGGTCGGATGCGCGCCTTCAGCGCACGCAGGTCGTTGGCGGTCCGCCGCTCATAATCGGGGACCGTTCGGGTGAGATACGCGACGATCTTCTGGGTCAACCAACTTCGGACAAACAAAACCGACCTCCCGAAAAGGAGTCCGGCCGTAGGTTTACACACCCCACGCGATTGGAGACACTCGACGCGTCCCGACTCCGCTCGGCTGGGTCGGATCTGCGACGGACACGGTGGCGCGTGAGGCGAGAACTCCTTCTGAGACCGTTGCTTTGGGTCACGCTCGGCGCCTGGATCGGAGGGCTGGCCTTTTTTGGTGCCGGCGTCGCGCCGGCCGTCCTGCGGCACGCTCCGTCGCCGGTCGCTGGGGAACTCGTCCGCGCAACCTTGGCCGTGCTCGACTGGAGTGGAGTGGCGGCGGGTGTCCTGCTCGCGGGCACCGCCGTCGTGTTGCGGCGGGGCGCGCTCGCGGCTGGCGTGCCCCTCGTGCTCGTCGCCCTCTGCTTGGCGAGCCAGCTCTGGGTGGCGCCGGCGATCGCCGCCGCCCGTCCTTCGAATGCGACCCAGCAGGATTCGGACTCCACCGACGGCTGGAGCTTCCAGGAGCTCCACCGACTGTCGGTGAGTCTCTACACGGCGACGCTTGCGGGGGCCATCAGTCTCGCGGTCGTCCACGGGAGACGGGAAGCCTCGGGGGCGTCGCGGGGGAAAACGCCTACGTAAGCTTCTCCGGTCCCTTTCGCGACGCGGCTCGAAATCGCGAGAAATCGCAGGTCAGCCGGGCGAACCCGCGACGCGCCTTTTCAAGGAAGCCTTGAAATATTGTCAAAACGCCGTAGCTCCCTCGAGAGGCCTAGGGTATGTTGTGCCTCGCTCGGAGATTCCGTCGCTTTTTTGAGGGTTTAGCCGGCCGCCGCCGAATTTTGTGCACGCCGGGTGCGCCGAGGTCCAAACGAGATGGACGTCAAGATCAAAGCGAGTATCGAGTTCACGCTTTCGGGCGGAGCACTCGAAGACGCGTTGGCGGAATATGACGAGCTCTCCGTCGAAGGTCTGTTGAAGGAAGTGGTCGACAAAGCGATCGCTTGCGAAGACATCAAGACGCAGGTGATCGAGGGGCCCAACACCCTCGAAGACTACGACCAGCAGAGCGACGGCTGAGGCGGTCTCACCCAAACAGCGAAAGCTGATCGATCGGGCGCCGCCGCTGTCCCCTCGCGAGGGGCGGGCTCGCGGGGCCACCGGGAGCCGGCGCTCGCGCCGTACGCACGGCCGTCGTCAAACCGGGGCGATAAATGCCCTCGCGACGGGCGTGGACCAGGATCCGCTGGTACAGCTCCTGAAAGCGCCTGCCGTGGTTGAAATGGCGCAGGTGAGCGAGCTCATGACAGAGGGTGTCGATGAGGCTCGAGTATTTGAGCGGCCGTCCCGTGGTCGCGTGATACAAGCGAATCTTGATCGTGCCGTCGGAAAAACAGGCCCCGTAACGACTCTTCACGCCAGCGCGCTCGGCCTCAAGCGCGTGGTAGTGCAACGAGAACGCCACACATAGGCGATGGGCGTCGCGGTGGAGCCTTCGCATCAGATCGCGGGTGATCCTCGCGCGACGCGTCCGCGCCGCCGTCGCGCTTTCGCGATCAGGTCGGCGGTACAACCCGCGAACCCCCAATTCGAGCTGCATTGGCGGAATTGTGGCCGCGCGCGCCGTTCCGTCAAGAGCGTACAACGCCATGGTATTGTGGCGGGGTGAGTACCCACGCAGCGACGCCCCTGCCGCTTTTCCCGCTCGCCAACGTCGTGCTCTTCCCGCATTCGCGGGTGCCGCTGCACATCTTCGAGCCGCGCTATCTCCAGATGACCGAAGCGGCCCTCGAGGGGGAGCGCTGCATCGGGATGGTGACGGTGCGACCCGAGGCGATCGGCGAGATCGCCGGTGATCCCCCGGTGTTTCCCGTCGGGTGTTCGGGGGTCATCGAGCAGATCGCGAAGCGACCCGATGGGCGATTTGATCTCGTCCTCCACGGAACGCACCGCTTTCGGATCGTCGAAGAGATTCCCAGCGATGGCGAGCGGATTTACCGGCTCGGCAACATCGAGCCTCTGGTCGATCGCTTCGACCCAAAACGCGAGCAGTTGGAGCTCCAAGCCCTCCGCGTAGAAATTGTCGAATTGCTCGAAGTGTTGGTGCGCCGCGCCGATCCCGGCGGCCGCGCCCGTTTCGATCCGCGTCGTCTATCCGGCATCGACGACGAGCCCTTTGTGAACGTGATGTGCCAGGTCTTCGACGGCGGCCCGGCGGAAAAGCAGGGTCTGCTCGAAGCCGACGACCTCCTCGAGCGCTGTCGACGGCTCGTCGCGGTGTTGCGTTTCCGAGTTGCGGAAAGCGACGGTGTTTCCGGCTCGGGCTCCCTGCAATAGCCTCAGATGCGCAAAAAAAGTAAATATAATTCGATTTTCGTCGAAAAATCGAGATTTAGAGTAGTCAAAACGACGGTTTGAGACCGCGCTCCAGACCGCGAGCGGACTCGCGAAAAATTCTTGCAAGCGGGGATGAAGCCCCCGGAATCGCTCGGTGAACGCCGCGGTTGTCTCGAAGATCTCCGTCGGGGTAAGGCCTCTTAGTCGCGTCTCTTGCTCGTGTAACCCCGCGCTGCGTATCGCCCCCCGAGTCTCTTGCGGCACCGGTTCCCGTATGGTCTACTCCGCCTCCCGCGGCGGGTCTTACAGGGGGAAAACCGCCGCGTAACGCCTAAAAACCGCTGAGATTTCCCGAATGACCCGACCGCTTGAGGCCTGGGACAGCCTAGTGCGCTCGCTTGCCGACGAGGTTCCCGGCGCCGCTTTCGAGACGTGGTTGGAACCGCTCGTTGCGGTCGAACGAGACGGTGAGCTGCGCCTGGTCTGCCCGAGCGCCTTCCACCGCGAGCGCGTACGAGAGCGCTTCTTGCAGAGAATTCTCGCGGGCCTCGAATCCCTGGGGGCCGACGCAAGGGTCTCTCTCGCCCTCGACGAGGCGGGTGTCGCGAAGCCCGCCGCCAAGCGGCGGCCGTCGGGCGCAAGGCGGGCGTCGCAGGCAGCGCCCCGCCGCGCGCCCGAGGCGAAACCGCCGGCACGCCCCGCCGAAGCCAGCTTCGGAAGCTTTGTCGTCGGGCCCTCGAACGCCCTCGCGAGAGAGGCAAGCCTCGCGGTCGCCCAGGGTCGCCAGGCAACGATGAGCCCACTCTATCTGGTCGCCGGCCCAGGCCTGGGCAAGAGTCATCTGGCGAGCGCCATCGCGCGCGAGGCGCGTGCCGAATCCAAAACGCGGGCCGTCCTCGTTTCCGCCGAGCAGTTCACCAACGAGCTCACCCGCTCGATACGCGAGCGGCGTACCGGAGATTTCAAGTTCCGCTATCGCGAGGACCTCGACGTCCTGATCGTCGAAGACGTGGAGTTCCTACAAGGGAAGCGGGCGACCCAGATCGAGCTCTTCCACACCCTGGACGCGCTGACCCGACGGGGGCGCCGCGTGGTGCTCACCGCGACCCGAATGCCCCGCGACATCCCCGAGCTCGACCCACGCCTCGCATCGCGGATGAGCGGCGGCTTGTGTGCCGAGATCGAAATACCCGATCGAGCGCACCGCGAGCAGATCCTGCGCGCCAAGGCCGCGGCCGGCGGGGTGCGGATCCCAAGCGATTGTCTCCAACTTCTCGCCGAGGCCGCGTTCCAGAGTATCCGCGATCTCGAGGGCACCCTCGTCCAGTTGGTTGCGAATGCGGCGCTGCTGGGCCGGCCGCTCGACGTCGCGCTGGCGGAGGCGGCGTTGCGCCGTGCGGGGATCGAAGGGCCGCGAGAACTCTCGCCGGCGCAGATCGCCGTCGAGGTCGCCTCCTTTTTTGGCTGCCGCAAAGAGAATTTGTCGTCGTCCTCCCGCCGGAGCGACGTCCTCTGGCCTCGCCAAGTCGCGATGTACCTCTGCCATCGCTTCACGCCCGCATCTCCCAAAGAGATCGGCGCCCTCTTCCGCCGCGGACACAGCGCGGTGCGAAACGCAATCGACGTCGTGGAGAGCGCCATCCTCGAACGCGCCCCGCGCCGCTATCAGGTCGAGGCGCTCATCGAGCGCATCGACCCCGAGCGCCGCAGCGCGCTGCGCCCCAGCGCCGCGCCGGACGATTCGCAATGATCTAGGCATGGGTCTCGCCCGCCGCGTGCAGCGCTCCCTCGGCTGGGGCATCGGGCAAAAAAACTTTCAGGGCGATCTCTTTGGGCGACTCCGCGGTCTCGAGCCGCTGTTCGAACGAGCCCGTGGCTGCAGCGTTCTCGACCTCGGCATGAGCGAAGGCCACATCGCCTACGAGTTCGCCCGCCACGGCGCCACAACGGTGCACGGCGTCGACCAACACCGCGACAAGGTGCGCTTTGCCGAGCGGCTGTTCCGTGACATCGCCATCGATGTCCGCTTCCTGTGCGCCGACCTCGCCGTCCCGGGCAGGCGCTTCGAGGCGATGTGCAACAAAGACCTACACCCTCGCTACGACATCGTTCTGTTTCTGGGTGTCTATCACCACCTGAAGAAATTGATGACCATGGACGACCTCGAGACTCTGGTCGACGCCATCTGCGCGCGCACCGGCAGCTGGCTCGCCGTGCGAAGCGACGCCCTGCCGGAGTTCGAGCCCCGCATCCGCGCGGGCGGCTTCGCCCTCGACTACGAGGCACCCAAAGAGCAGATCGGGTTGCTTCGGGTGTACCGCCGGATGCCCTAGCGCTCGGGTGTTTGAACCTGGGCGTCGTCGAGCGTCGCCTCGGAAAGTCGCAGTCGCTGCGCTGCGAGGCGTCGACCGCGGGTCGTCAGCGCTTCGACCCTCGCGGAAAGGGGCTCTCCAGCGAGCTCAGCGCCGAGGTCGCTCGTCCGTCTCGGCTCGACGCGAACCCGGGCGGAGAGCGCCCGGAAAAGCCCGCGGTGCCAATCGGTCCAAACGACCCCCGGGCGCGGACAGAACACCGGGTAGTGATGGTGCTTGGTGCTCGAGCTGCCGATCCAGCCCGGGTGCATGGGTGCCTCGCGGTCGCGTTCGGACCGGATCGCGTCTTCGAGAGACGTCGTGTCTACGCCCGCGAGCTCTAGTTCGATGTACGCACGGGTCTTTTTGATGCGGCCGTCGCGGCGTTGCTCCAGGTGGATTTCGTCGATCCGCGCAATGGCTTCGATCTCGCCGAACGAAAGGAAAACGACCGTCGCTTCGTCGCCCGAAAAATGGGCGTTGCGATAGCTGCGCAGATTCAAGTGCAGCCCACTCGGGCCCACCCGCGCGTGCCAATTGCCCGGCTTGAGACCGGCGACGAAAGCGGCGGCCGCGGTGCTCGAGATCAGCGCGAAGAGCAGCCCACAAAGCAGGGCGATCGGGCCGAGGAGCAACCAGAGCAGCCAGGGGATCTGCGCGCCAGCGCGGACGAGGCCGTATCCCATCCCGATCAGGAAGAGCCCGAAGAGGAGCGCCATCGCGAGATCGCTGACACACGAGTGACGGTAGGTCCGACTCGACTGGGTGTAGGCGGTGGAGTCGGCCGCGAGAAGCTCCATACCTCGGGGTTCGGCCTCCCCAGCGGAGCGCTTGAGGGCGCTCGGTCGTCGCCGGCGGCCGTCCTGCTAGGCGAGCTCCTCGATCTGCAGGAGCGCGTCGTGGTCGCGTTTGCTGCCCTCGCGAAAACGCGAGGGCCCCGCCAGCTCGCGGACGTGGTCAGGCTCGAGAGAGGGCGGGTCTTCGGCCGGGTCTTTGAAGATGCGTCGGATCTCGTACCGCGTGGTGCGCTCGGCTGGGATGCGGCCGATCTCGCGAATCAAACGCCGCATCTCTTCGGCCGGGAGGTTCTCGCCGTGGTCGGCGCCCGACTCGCGGCTGATCGACTCCTCCATCAGCGTTCCGCCGAAGTCGTTCGCCCCCGACATCAGCGCCACCTGGGCGAGCTTGGTCCCCATCTTTACCCACGACATCTGGATGTTGCGGATGAAGGGCCGCAGGAACAGACGGGAGACCGCGATGAGGCGGAGGTCTTCGGGCGTGTTCGAGCCGGGCCGCGCGCCGAGATGATTGTAGAGCCGGTTTTTCTCGTGGATGTAACCCAGCGGGACGAACTCGGTAAAGCCGCCGGTCTCGCGTTGGAGATCCCGGATGATGCCCAGGTGCTCGGCGATGTGGTGGGGCTTTTCGACGTGGCCGTACATCACCGTCGCCGTCGAGCGCAACCCGACCCGGTGGGCGGCCTTCACGATCTCAACCCAGCGCTCGGTCTTGAGCTTGCGCGGCTCGATGATCTGGCGAACCTCGTCGACCAGGATCTCCGCCGCCGTGCCGGGGATCGTGCCGAGACCGGCGTCGCGCAACCACGAGAGGTAATCCTCGAGATCCATGCCGCTCTGCCGATGCCCGTGGTCGATCTCTTCGGGCGAGAAGGCGTGCAGATGGATATCGGGAAAGGCCGCCTTCAACGACGTTACGACCTCGTGGTAGTGGGTGTGATCTTTGTTGGGGTGGATACCGCCCTGGATACAGAACTCGGTCGCGCCGCGCGCCACCGCGTCGCGCCCCTTTCCGATCAACACCTCCATCGGATAGTCGTAGGCGTCGGCTTCGTCGCGGTGGCGGGAGAACCCGCAGTAGGTGCAGCCCACGTAGCAGATGTTGGTGAAGTTCATGTTGCGGCAGACCACAAAGGTCACCACGTCGCCGTTGTCGTCGCGGCGGGCGACGTCGGCGGCCCGCATCAACGCCTGCAGATCGGGCCCGTTGGTCTCGAGCAGGATCTCGGCGTCGGCGGTGTCGAGAAGCTCGCCGCTGAGGGCGCGGTCGAGCACCTTCGCTACCGGGGGGCTGATGTCGGAGAGAAGACGTTCGAGACTCATGCCGCCTCCGTGGCCTCGCTGGGCCGCGCGTAACCGTCGGGCCCCGCAAAGGCGGTCGCCAGCTTGTGCATCGCGGGGTCAAAGTAGTCGGGGTGCTCGAGCAGCATCTCTGGGTACACCGGAAGCCTTGGCAGCAATCGCTGGCCGGCCGCCTCGGTTCGTTCGCGGAGCGCCTCGAGTTTAGGCCAGGGCGCTTCGGGGTTGATGAAATCGATCGTCACGGGAGAGACGCCGCCCCAGTCGTCCACACCGGCGCGCAACAGCCGGTCCAAGAGGTCGACCTGCTGCGGGTCGGAGAGGTTGGCGAGGTTGGGCGGCGCCTGCACGTGAATCTCGGGGCCCAACATCAGCCGTGCCATCGCTACCCACGCGACGACGTCGTCGTCTTCGGGGGAGGGAGCGCCGCGCATCTTGGTGTCGGGCTTGGGGTGGAAGGGCTGGACGATGGCCTCTTGAATATGTCCGTAGCGATCGGCGAGCTCGCGGATCGCCAGCAGTGTGTCGACGCGCTCTTCGAGGGTCTCACCGATGCCGAGCAGGATGCCGCTGGTGAATGGGATCTTGAGCTCGCCGGCCTCGCGGTGCATGCGCAGACGCAGCTCCGGCTTTTTGTCGGGAGCCCAGAAGTGCGCCTGTCCCTTCTCGTGCAGACGCTCGCTGGTCGACTCCAGCATCAGCCCCATCGAGGCGTTGAGCGGGCGTAGCGCTTCGAGCTGTGTCTGGCTGAGGAGGCCCGCGTTGGTGTGGGGCACCATGCCGGCGTCGATTGCCTCGCGACAGGCCTCTACCAGGTAGTCCACGGTCGACGCATACCCCTGCGACCCGAGCCACTCGCGGTAGCCCTTGAAAGCAAGCTCGGGCTTGTCCCCCAGACACATCAGGGCTTCGATGCAGCCGGCCCGGCGCGCCCCGAGACAGGTCTCGTGGACTTCGGAGAGCGTGTAGGTTTTGGCGGCGGGGTCGTTGGGGTGCTTGACAAAGGTGCAATAGGTGCACCGGTTGCGGCACAAATTGGTGAGCGGGATGAATACGTTGGGCGACACCGTGACCACATCGTCAAAGGCGCGGCGCTTCGCCTCGGCGGCCGCCTCGGTGACGACGCCGAGGACGCGGGTGTCGTCGCGCAGGGCGCGGCCAAGGGCCTCCGCCCGGCCCCGCTCGAGCGAACCGGTCTCCACCGCCTCGCGCGCGGCGGCCTCCGCTTCACGCAGATGGAGCGGGGGCGTCACCGTATGACCGGGCATCGGAATCCGCATCGGGGAGGGACACCTCTTGTCCTTTGGGCTCGCAAAACCGGACTATACCCCGGGCCCCGGGGGCCGAACCAGCTTGGGGAGGATCTCGCCGATCGGGCCGCGAACCACCGCGTCCGCTAGATCGTCCATCTCGGTGGGCGACCCGTTCACGATCACCACCCGCGCGCCCGCCTGCTTCGCCACAGGGACCACCTCGGCGATCGGATAGACCGCCAACGTCGAGCCCACCGCCAGCATGAGATCGCAGGACTGGGCGGCGGCGTGGGCGCGCAGCAGGTCTCGCTGCACCAACGCCTGACCAAACGAAATGGTGGCCGACTTCAATACACCGCCACACTTCCGGCACGCGGGGTCCTCTTCCCCCGCGCGCACGCGTTCGAGGGCGTGCTCCATCGGGAGGCGCTCGTCGCACATCATGCACACCACCTCGCGCAGCGTCCCGTGGATCTCGATCACCTTCTCCGGCGCAGAACCGGCCTTTTGGTGGAGGCCGTCGACGTTCTGCGTGATCAGCGCCTCGAGCTCGCCGCGGCGCTCAATCTCGACGAGGGCCCGGTGGCCGGCATTGGGTTCAGCCATCCAGGCGACGTGCATCAGCCGATCTCGCCAGGCGGCCTTTCGCACCGCCGGGTCCGCCATGTAGTTCTGAATGGTCGCCATCTTTTCGGCTTCGGGATTCTTGGTCCAGATCCCGTCCGGTCCGCGAAAATCCGGGATGCCCGACTCGGTAGAGATCCCCGCGCCGGTGAGCACGGTGACGCGCTGCGCCGCTGCGACCAACGCCTGCGCCTCCTCCACGGGTCTCTCGTGAGGGCCTCCGCTCATCCCACCCCTCCTCGCTCACGCCTCGGCGGCTTCGACCCCAATCTAGTCGGGGAACGCCTCGGATCTCTAATATCGTACTGGACTACCGTATTTTATCTCTTTCGCCGGATCTCCACCCCAGCGTACTGGAGCACCCCCGCGATTGGCTTTGGCTTCCGCACCTTGACCCCGACCGCATCGGCGTCGAAGGCGGCGAGCAGCGCCTGCGCGATCCGCTCGGCGAGCGCCTCGACCAGCTTGTGCTCGCGGTTCGCCGCCACGTCCTCGATGACCTCGAAGACCCGGCCGTAGTGGAGCGTGTCTCCGATCCGGTCGCTTTGGCCGGCGCGGCGCAGATCCCGCTCGAGTTCGACGTCGAGCGTTACCGGACGCCGCATCTTTCGCTCGGCGGCGCTCACCCCTAAGGCGGCGGGAATCTCGATGCCTTCGAGGAGGATCCGGTCGGCGGCCACTCGCGACTAGCCGCCGATTTGAGACATCGTCCGCTTGGGTTTCACAAAGAGCCCGTCGGTGATGTGGTGCTTGAGCTCCTTGGTGCCAACGGCGGCGCGCAAGCGGTCGGCGATCTGGGTGTCGTCTTCGCCGCCGCGGAGTGCGGCGAGCAAGTCGTGCTCCCGCAGCGAGAAGAGACAGGTGCGGATCTTGCCGTCGGCGGTGAGACGGATGCGATTGCAGTCGTCGTAAAACGGCGCGGTTACCGAGTCGATGAATCCCAGGAGCCCCGGGCTCCCATCGCGAAAGACCCAGTCTCGGCTCGGGGCGTGGGGATCTTGGGCGGGGTCCGGCGCCAGTGGGTAGCGCTCCTCCACCCGCTTGCGGAGTTCGGAGCCGGGCACGAGGGCGTGCTGCCCCCAGCGATGACCGTGCTCGAGGGGCATGAACTCGATAAAGCGCACCTCGAACCCGCGCGTTCGGGCCAGGTCGGCGAAGTCGAGCACCTCGTGCTCGTTGGCACCTCGAATCGCCACACAGTTGATGCTGATGGGGTGGAGGCCGGCGGCTTCCGCGGCATCGATCCCCTCTAGCACTCGGGGAAGTGCGTCGCGTTGGGCCATCCGCGCGAAGTTCTCGCGGTCGAGCGAGTCGAGGCTGATGTTGACGCGCTCGAGACCGGCCTTTGCCAGTGGCTTTGCCAGACGCGTGAGCTCGGTGGCGTTGGTGGTGAGGGCGAGGTCCTCGAGACCGGGCAGCGCGGCGAGCTCCTCGACAAGATACGGGAGATTCTTGCGCAGCAAGGGCTCGCCACCGGTGAGGCGCAGCTTGCGCACGCCCAGATCGAGGGCGATCCGCGAAAGGCGAACGATCTCCTCGAAGGTGAGCAGATTCGCTTTGGGAAGCCACTCGATGTCTTCATCCGGGATGCAGTAGAGGCAGCGGAAGTTACAGCGATCGGTCACGGAGATCCGAAGGTTCTTGATCTCGCGTCCGAAGCTGTCCTGCAGCGGGGCGTGGGCGAGTTCCACCGGGGGGGTCGGCATCCCGAAAAAGTAGGGAAGATCCCGAGGGATGCCTACACTCTCGCGTCCAGCCAACGCGGAGAACCCCATGGGACAGAGCTTTGACGAAGTCGCCGCGCGCGAAGCGCGTGTGTTTTTGCCGGTGGTGCAGCGGATGCCCGTTGCCCTCGTATCGGGCGAGGGCTCCCGCGTACGCGACGTGGAAGGCCGCGAATACACCGACCTGACGGCGGGTTGGGGGGTAACCGCCCTGGGCCACAGCCACCCCGCGCTGCAGGATGCGATCTCCGAGCAGGCGGGACGGCTGATGAACGTGACCAACCTGTACTACAGCCTTCCCCAGCTGGATCTCTCCGAGCGCCTGATGGCGGTCTGCCCCGATGCCATCACGCGCTGCATGTACGTAAGCTCGGGCGCGGAGGCGATGGAGGGGGCGGTCAAGATGGCCCACCGGGCGACGGGTCGGACTGAGTACGTCTCGACGACCGGATCTTTTCATGGTCGCACCTTGGGCGCGCTGCGCGTGATCGGCCAAGACAAGCATCGCGACGCCTACGCGGCGCTTTTGCCCAGCTCGCGGGTCGTCCCCTTTGGCGATCTCGAGGCGGCCCAGGCGGCGATCGACGAGAGCGTCGCCGCTTTTGTGGTGGAGCCGGTGCAGGGCGAGGGGGGTGTCCATGTCGCGCCCCCGGGCTATCTCGCCGGCATCCGCGAGGCCTGCGACCGCAGCGGGACGCTGCTCATTCTCGACGAGATCCAGACCGGAATCGGACGTACCGGGAAGTGGCTCGCCCTCGAACATGACGGGGTCGTGCCCGACATCCTGACCCTCGGGAAGGGGCTCGGAGGTGGCGTTCCCATTGCGGCCTTTCTCTGCTCCGAGGCGGTCTCCGATACGGTGAGCCTCGGCGACCACGGCGGGACCTACGCCGGCAACCTGCTCGCGTGCGCCGCCGCCAACGCCGTGATGCGTGTGGTCGAGGAACAGGCCCTCGTCGAGCGAAGCGCCGCGCTCGGCGGCCGCGTGCTCGAACGCCTGGAGGAGTTTGCGGTCCAACACCCCGACCGGGTGAGCGAAGTCCGAGGGCGGGGACTCCTGATCGGTCTCGATCTGCGCGACGGTGAGCGGGCGGCGACGCTCGCGCGCACCGCGCTCGATCGCGGCGTGCTCGTCAACGTCACCGCCGGCACGGTGATGCGACTGTTCCCGGCACTCAACATCCCCGAAGCGCAGCTCTTCGAAGCGCTCGAGATTCTGCTCGAGATCGTGGCGGAGTGAGGGGGGTCCCGCGCATGCAGACGTCGCTCGGCTGGGCGCTGGGGTACGCGATCGCAATGAGCGTGGCGGGCGTCGCGCTCGGCTCCGGCTACGAGCGGTCCGCGAGGCCACCGGGTGCGCGGCTTTACATCGTGAGCCCCGTCGACGGAGAGACCGTGTCGAGCCCGGTGACCGTGCGCTTTGGGCTCTCGGGCATGGGCGTCGCGCCGGCGGGCGTCAAACGCGCCGGCACCGGGCACCACCACCTGATCTTGGACGCTCCTCCCCCCGCGATGGACGCGCCGCTCCCCGCCGACGCCAGGCACCTGCACTTTGGCGGCGGCCAAACCGAGACGACGATCGAGCTCGAGCCCGGCCCCCATACGCTCCAACTCGTGCTCGGCGATGAGAACCATGTGCCACACGATCCGCCGCTCCTCTCGGAGCGGATCACGATCACGGTGGAGTAAAGGTCGGGAACGCCGGGTCGGCAGCGAGGATCGCACTGTACCCCTCGCGATAGCTCGGGTAGCGCGGCGCGAAGCCGGTCTGTTTCAGGCGGCGATTGTCGCAGCGCTTGCCGGCGGTCTCGCCAACGCTGGCCTCGGGCGGAGACACCCCGAGCCGTTCCGCGAGCCACGCGACCACCTCGCTCCGGAGAGACGGCGCGTCGTCGACGCCGAGGACCGTCGCGGGGAGCGCGACCCCGACGGCGTACCGCTCGACTAGGTGCGCCAACGCGCCCGAGGCGTCGTCGCGGTGGATCCGGTTGGTGAAGACGGGTCCCGAGGCGGCCCGCCCATCGCGTACCGACGCGGCGAAGCGCGTTCGACCCGGGCCGTAGATTCCTCCGAGCCGCAGCGAACAGCTCGCGCCGGGCCACCCGTCGACGAGCGCTTCCGCTTCGAGCTGAATGCGACCGCGGAAGCCCGAGGGGGCGGTGGGCGTCTCCTCGTCGACCCTCTCGCCGTGGTCGTGGTGGTACACCGAGGTGCTCGAGGTAAACAGGAGGAGCGGCGGCCTGCGCTGGGTAGCGCAAAGCCCGGCTTGAAACGACGCCAAGGCGTCGACATAGGCGCTGCGGTAGGAGCGCTCGTCCCCGGCGCTGGCCGCCACGGTGAAGATGGCCGCGTCAAAGGCCGGCTGCTGGCCCAACCACGATGCCACTTCGGCGTCGGCGCAGAGGTCGATCGCCACGCTGGCAAACGTCGTCGACATTTCGGGTCGGCGTCGGATGCCCACGACGTCGTGCCCGCCGCGCGAAAGGTGCTCCGCCAGCGCCCGCCCGACATAACCACAGCCCGCGATCAGGACCCTCACGACTAGCCGGGAAACAGACCGCCGTTCACGTGGATCACCGTGCCCTGGATGTAGCTGCCCCGCGTCGCGAGAAACGACACGACGTCGGCGACCTCTTCGGTGCTCCCCATGCGGCCGAGGGGGATGCGATCGAGGATGCCCTGGCGCGCCTCTTCTGGAAGCTCCTCGGTCATGTCGGTCTCGATAAACCCGGGCGCGACCGAGTTCACGAGGATTTCGCGGTCCCCGAGCTCGAGGGCGAGCGATTTTGTGAGCGCGTCGAGACCGGCCTTCGCCATCGTGTAGGGCGACTGGCCGCGGTTTCCCATGTGACCCACGACGCTCGAGATGTTGATGATACGCCCGCGCTTCTGACGAAGCATGAAGCGACGCAGCACGAGCTTGGTGAGATACCAGGTGCCGCGCGTCACTCCCGCGACGAAATCGTAGTCTTCGAGCTTCATCGAGGGGGTCGGAGCGTTGCGGTTGACGCCGGCATTGTTCACCAGCACGTCGACGCGTCCGCACTCTTCTTTGAGTGCTGCGATCAAGGCGTCGATTTCTTCCGCGACCGCGAGATCGGCTTTGAGCGCCACGGCGTCGCTGAGCTCTCCCGCGAGCGCCTGCGCCGCGTCGCCGCTGGAGCGGTGGTGAATCGCGAGGCGGAAGCCCTCTTTTGCAAGCGCTCGGGTGCACGCGGCTCCGATCCCGCGAGCGCCGCCGGTGACCAATGCAACGGGAGTATCTGTCATGGCGCTTATCCTAGCGCGGAGGGAAGCCCCAGCTCTTTCAACAGCACTTCGAGGTCGCGCAACTCGGCGGTGACGAGCGGACAACCGGGGGGGAGCGCCTCGCGCAGTCGAACGAAATAGCGCCGATCGCTGCGACTCTCGACGAGGACCACCAAGCCGCGGTCGTCCTCGCTTCGAATCAGACGCCCGGCCATCTGTTTGAGGTTGAGGAGCATCTTGCCGAGGGTCGCTTCGTGAAAGGGATCGCGACCGGCGCGCCGCATCCGTAGCTCGCGTCGTTTCCGCAGCTCGGTCGGGACCTCGAAGGGAAGCTTCTCGATCACCACCGCCTGCAAGGTGTCCCCCGGGAGATCCACGCCTTGCCAAAACTTCCGCGCGCCAAGCAGCACCGCCGAGCCCCGGCGAAACCGTTGCAGCAGGGCGCTCGGATCGTCCGCTGCGCGTCGTGGCGCGATGATCTCGATTCCCAGCGGCTGCAAGACCGGGGTCAGCCGCTCGGCCACGTCGCGCATCCGACGCAAGCTCGTGAAGAGCGCCAGAGTGCGTCCGCCCAAGGGAATCGCCAACCGCTCGATCGCTTCGGCGGTCATCGCCACCAAATCACCGCGGTCTCGGATCGCCACCATCTTCATGTGATCGGCGTAGGGGAACGGGCTCGGGAGGGAGATACGCCGCAGCCGCTCGGTCTCGCTCTCCTCGATTTCGAGTTCGCCCAACGCGGCAAAAGCGCTGTCTTCGATCAGAAGGCTTGCCGATACGCCCACAAAGGTGTCCAGACGGTCGAGCAAGGACTCCCGAAAGGCCGCCGCCGGCGAGAGCGGGCGGACGGCGAGAGTCCAGCGATCGTAGGGGTGTTCGATCCCCTCGAACGCGGCGACCGCATCGTGCGCCCCGGCGAACGCCAACCGCAGCGAATCCGCGGCGAGCTTGAGCTCATCGAGGTTGCGCTGGATCGGCGTCTCGACCCCAGCGCCGAGCTCTGCCTCCACCTCGCGGGCGATCTGGTCCAAACGCGTCGCGGCGTGCTCGGCCAACTCGCGGGCGGACCGAAAAGGCGACGGCTCGAGGTCGGGGTCGACCCACTCCTCGCCGGCTTCGCCAGCCTCCCGGCTGGGCGGTGCCGGAATCTGCACCTCGCCGAATTCACTCGCGTGGGGTGCAAGGCTCCGGCCGACGCCCACGAAATCTTGCCGGAGTGCGCGCCGCCACGCAGTGGCGTCGCGCCGGAAGGCCCGCCGCTTCCCGGGCGGCAGTAGCCCCCCTTCCAGTTTTTTGCCGCCCGTCCCGGCGGAGCCCGCGCGACCAAAGAGATCGTCGAGGCGTTCCAGGATCTCGGCCGGCCGCACCGTCTGGGCGTAGACCTCGTCCGCGACAGCGGCGAGCTCGTGAGCCTCATCGGCCACGACCAGCTTGAATTCGGGATAGTCCGCCGGCCACCGCAGCAGCAGGTCGTGGTTCGCCACGATCACCTGGGCCGACGCGAGCGCCGCGCGTCGGTTGCCCAAGGGGCAGCCCGGGTGACGTGCGCACTCCTCGCGGGTGCACTGCTCGGCGCGGGCGGCGACAGAACGACGCAACAGGTCCGCGAGCGCCGGATAACGGCGGATCCACGCACCGGGAAGTGCGGCGAGCTCCCCGTGCGGACGAATCACTGCACTGCTGGCGAGAAGCGCGTACGCAAAGCGCTCACCGGGAAAGATGCTCGGCTCGAGCCCTTCTGCGAGCGAGGCCGCAAGACGCCGCTCGCAGGCGTAGTTCGCGCGCCCTTTGATCGACATCGCACGCAGCTCGGGATACCCCAAGAACGCTGCCGCCGCGGGGATGTCCTTATCGAGGAGTTGATCCTGGAGAAGCTTGGTTCGCGTGGAGATCACTACGGGAGCAGGGGTTTCCCCCTCGGAAGCCGCCGCGGTGTACGGAATCAGCGCAGCGAGGTAGGCCAGCGACTTACCGACGCCCGTCCCCCCTTCGAGGAGAAGCACCTCCCGATCCTCGATGGCGCGCACCACCGCCCGAGCAAGCTCCACCTGTTCTTCCCGCGCACGGTACCCGGCGAAGTAACGGCATCCCCGCTCCTCGTCCCGCAGGGCCGCGGAAATCG
>CAJIBI010000096.1_pt1 | contig 26353 bp, 20 predicted proteins | sample 9199321 | NCBI WGS metagenome assembly CAJIBI01 (sample SAMEA7708294, study PRJEB35096) | sediment metagenome | biome: marine neritic benthic zone biome [ENVO:01000025]; feature: sediment [ENVO:00002007]; material: shallow marine sediment [ENVO:03000034] sea grass bed [ENVO_01000059] ... | reverse complement strand
GCCTCATCGCGCGCGCGCACCTTGGCCAGCTCGATGTAGGTGTCGGTGAACTGGCTCCAGAAGAAGCTCTCGGTCTCCTGGAGGGCCTGCCCGAAGTTGAAGCGCTCGAAGGCCGCGGTCGCCCGGGCGACGAGGTCGCGCAGATCGGCCAGGAAGGCCAGGTCGAGTTCGTGGCTCGGCGACAGCGCCTCGGCGTTGCTCGGCGACAGCGCCTCGGCGTGGCTCGGCGCGAGGGCCTCGTCGGAGCCCGCCGTCTGCGACAGCACGAACTTGGCGGCGTTGAAGAGCTTCGTCTGCAGGCGCTTGCCGATCTTGAAGACCTGCTCGTCGGCGGCCGTGTCGACGCCGAGGCGCGCGCTGGCCGCCCAGTAGCGCACGGCGTCGGCCGAGTACTGATCGATCAGCGGGAGCGGCGTCACTACGTTGCCGACACTTTTCGACATCTTCTTGCGATCCGGGTCGAGGATCCAGCCCGAGATCGCGACGTGGTACCAGGGCACCGTGTCTTCGTGGAGGTGCGCTTTGGCGATGGTGTAGAAGGCCCAGGTCCGGATGATCTCGTGGCTCTGGGGGCGCAGATCCGCGGGGAAGAGCTTGCGATGACGGGCTTTGTCGAGCACCCAGTGGGACCCGATCTGCGGCGAGAGCGAGCTGGTGAACCAGGTATCGAAGATGTCCGACTCGCCCACAAAACCGCCGGGCTGGTGGCGCTGGCTCTCCTCGTAGCCCGGGGGCGGCTCGCTCATTGGGTCGACCGGCAGCTGCTCGGAGTCGGCGAGGAGTGGTGCCTCGTAATCGGGTTGGCCGTCGGCGCCGAGCGGATACCAGACCGGGATCGGGACGCCGAAGTAGCGCTGGCGGCTGATACACCAGTCGTAGGCGAGGTGCTCGGTCCAGTCGCGAAAGCGCTTCTCCATGTGGGGCGGGTGCCAGGCGATCGCCTCGCCCTGTCGGATCAGCGCCTGTTTTTTGTCGAGCAGGCGCACGAACCACTGCCGGGTCGGGACGAACTCGAGCGGGGAGTCGCCCTTCTCGTAGAAGCGCACCGCGTGCTCGATGGGCTCGGGCTCCCCCTGGAGCGGGGCGCCTTCACCGGTCGCGCGGTGGGCGGGGTCGCGCAGCAGCTCAGCGATCGCCTCGCGGGCCGGCTTCAGCCGCTTGCCCGCGAGCTCGGCATAAGCGGCGTTGGCGCGCTCCGGCGCAAGGCTCTCGAATTCGCCTTCGCCGTAGTGGACCGGCAGCAGCCGACCGTCGAGGCCTACGAGCTGGCGCAGGGCCAGCCCCTCTTCGCGCCACCAGTGCACGTCGGTTGCGTCGCCAAAGGTGCACACCATCAGCACCCCGGTGCCCTTCTCGGGGTCGGCGAGGTCGCTTGGGAAGATCGGCACCGGCGCGTGGAACACCGGGGTCACGGCGCGTTTGCCGAACAGGCCCTGATAGCGGTCGTCGTCGGGATGCGCCGTCACGCCCACGCAGGCCCCCAGCAGCTCGGGGCGCGTGGTGGCGATCACAAAACCGTCGTCGCTTCCCTCGACCCCAAACGCGATCTTGTAGTACGCGCCGGGGCGCTCCCGGTCCTCCACCTCGGCCTGAGCGACCGCCATCTGGAAATCGACGTCCCACATAAAGGGGGCGAATTGGCTGTAGAGGTGCCCCTTTTCCCAGAGGTCGCGAAACGAGAGCTGCGAGAGCCGGCGGCAGTGATCGTCGATCGTGGCGTACTCTTCGCGCCAATCGACCGAGAGCCCCACCCGTCGCCAGAGCTCCATGAATGCGCGCTCGTCTTCGCGGGTCACGGCGTGGCAGAGCTCGATGAAGTTGCTCCGCGACACGATGCGGGGCCGACCCTTGCGCAGCTTGGCCGTGGCGGGCTCGAGCTCCAGCCCTTCCTCGTAGGCGAGGGACGGGTCGCAGCGCACGTGAAAGTGGTTCTGGACCCTCCGCTCGGTTGGAACGCCGTTGTCGTCCCAGCCGATCGGGTAGTAGATATTGCGGCCGCGCATGCGCTGATAGCGCGCCACCGTATCGGTCTGGGTGTAGGAGAAGACGTGCCCGATGTGGAGCGAACCGGACACCGTCGGCGGCGGGGTGTCGACGACAAAGGTCTCTTCGCGCGGGCGGCTCGGATCGTACTGGTAGAGACCCGCCTCGCTCCAGCGCGCGTCCCAACGCGCCTCGGCCTCGGCGGCGTCGAAGTGTTTCGGCAGTGTCGTCGGGTCCACGCTGCGGACCCGCGCTCCGTCAGTCATGCCATGCCTCGTTTGGCGGGGTCGGAAAAGATAGGCCCCGCTCCGCGGCCCGCACTTCCGGGCTCAAAACTGCTTGAGCTCAAGGAAGTCGATCTCGGCGCCGCGGCCCAGGCGCTGGGCCTCGCGGTACACGGCCCACCCGGCCATGACATCCTGCACCGCGCTTCCCACCGATTTGAACAAGGTGATGGCGTCCTCCGCGCCCCGGTCGATACGGCCAGCGGCGACGAGGTCTTTGAGCTCGACGACCCGAGCCGCGTCGTACGCGTGCTCCGAGAGGGCGGCGATCGCGTCCCCGCTTTCCGCTTCCACCTGAGCGATCGAGTCCATCCCGATGCGCTGCGCGCGTCGAAAGGTTTCGGGGTCGATCTCGCGGAGCGGGCCCCCGGTCGACCCGATCGAGTTCACGTGCTGCCCCGGTTCCATCCAGGCGCCGCGGTACGCGATGAGGTCGCCGTGGCCGGTGGTGTTGGTCGCGACCACCACGATGTCGGTGCCGCGCACCGCCTCTTCGGGTGTCGCGCAGGGGAGAATCTCGACCCCGAGCTCCTTCCCCATCTCGCGCGCAAAGCGCTCACGGTTGGCCGGGGTCGGGCTGAACACCCGCACGCGCTCGATCGGGCGCACCGCGCACACCGCGGCGAGGTTGGTGCGGCCTTCGAGCCCGGAGCCGATGAGCCCGACGCTGCGGCTGTCCTGGCGCGCCAGATACTTGGTGGCGACCCCGGTGGTCGCGCCGGTCCGGGCTCCGGTCAGATAGGCCGCATCCATCAGCGCGAGCAGCGCGCCGCGAGGCTCGTCGTAGATCGCGATGATGTATCGGACGCCGTGTTCGATGGATCCGTTGAAGACCTTGAACCCCATGACGCCGCTCTCGCGCATGACGGCCGGCATCACGCGAAAGAAGCCGTTCGAGGTCGGCAGGTTGGCGCGCGGCGGAACCACGGCCGCGCCGCTTGCCTCCTCGCGCACCCCCGCTTCGACGGCTTCGATCATGACGTCCATCGCGGTGCAGACCGCGACGTCTTCAGGGCCGAGAATTAGTGTCACAGATTCGACTCAAGCAATCGGTCTATTTGGGGTTTCGACCCAGAAAAAATTCAGCGTCGGACCGTTCGTCGAGCGTGAAGCCGGAGGCGATCAGACCCTGGCGGAGTCCCTTCATCTGGCGGTCGTTGATCCGCATTGTCGGGGTGCGCAGCGGTCCGCCGTTGAACCCTTGGAGCCAGCCCTGGTACTTCCAGAGCATGCGGTGGAGGAAGTTGCTTCCGGCCAACATCGACATAGCCTGCAGGTTGGCCTGCCGCCCGGGATGGATGCGCCAGTAGAGCTCCATTGCGGCGTCGACATCGCCGGCCTGGACCGAGTGAAACATGCGGGGCACGACGTCGCCAAAATACTCGTAGTTACTCGTGCCCATGAACGGCATCGAGACCAGGCTCGCCATCGGGATGCCGTTGCCCTCGAGCGGCTCGGTCACCAAGACGCGGTCCCCGACCTTGCGGTAGGCGTCGGAGAACCCGCCGAGCCACGGCATCCCCCCCTCGGCCTTCACCGCGACGACGTTCGGTAGGGTGTCGACCATGCGCTCGAGGAGATCGGGCCCGAATCCTGCCGCTGGGTGGATGCGCTCGAAACCCCAGAGCGGTACCGGGAAGAGGATCACCCCCAAATCCACCCCGTTGCAAAACGCGGCGGTGTAGCTGTAGAGCGCCTCCTCGTTCTCCGGATAGAAGGTCGGCGGGTACGCCAGCAGCACCAACTCGGCGCCGGCGTCGCCGGCGCGCCGCGCAGCTTCGATGTTTTCTTCGAGGGTGTTGAAGCTCGCGTGGTGGATCAGGTGTAGTCGGCCACGCGCTTCGTCAGCCGCCCAGGCCGCAAACTGGAGGTACTCGTCCAGGGTGGTCGCGGTCTCCGCCACCAGGAGGGCGCCCCAAAACCCGTACTCGACCTCGAGGCGAACATCGTGCCGGACCGCCGCCTCGTTCAGCCCCGAGAGGTCGCTGGTGAAGGTCGGGGTGAGGACGTTGGCGACACCACGCATCGTCTCGCGGGCCCAGGCGCGGGCCTCGCTTTTGTCGTAGGGCAGGGCCATTGGGTTTCCTTAGATGGTGAGTTTGAGACCGCCGTCGACGTAGATCGTCTGGCCGGTGATGTAGTCCGCCGCGCGGCTCGCCAGGAGCAAGGTCGCCTGCCCGATGTCGTCGGGCTGCGCCCAGTCGCCGGCCGGGATGCGGCTCGCGAAGTCGGCGTCGACCTGATCGGTGTTCTCGTCGCCGCGCTCTTTGGCGAGGGTGCCGCGCACCGTGAGAGACCCCGGTGTCTTCACGGCGCCGGGCGCGATCACGTTGGCCGTGATTCCGGCGGGCGCGTACTCGATCGCGTTGGAACGCGTGAGGGCCTCGAGGCCACCTTTGCTGGCGTCGTAGTGGGGCATCCCGACGTAGCTCTTGGCGGTGTTGATCGACGAGATATTGATGATCCGCGCACCCGGCGCGGCCCGCTTGAGGTGGGGGAGGGCGGCGCGGGTCGTCAGGAAGGCGCCGCGCAGGTTCACGCTGAGCACCTGGTCCCAGAGCTCGAGGGTGATTTCGTCCATCGGGCTCATCGGGTAGATCGCGGCGTTGTTCACCAGGATGTCGAGGCGTCCAAAAGCCTCCAGCGTCGCCGCGACCATTGCCTCGACGCTGGCCGCGTCGCTCACGTCGGCTTCGATCGCCACCGCTCGGCAGCCGACCTGGCGGAGCCCCTTGGCCGTGGCTTCAGCGGTTGCGCTGTCGAGATCGGCCACCGCGACGGAGGCACCGGCCCGCGCCAGGTTGTCCGCGATGCCCTGGCCGATTCCCTTGGCGGCGCCCGTGACCAGCGCTACGCGTCCCTCGAGGTCGAAGAGGCCCTGAATCTCTCGCTGCATTGACGCTCCCCCATGGTTGGGTCGCCGCTAAAAAAAGATCGAGAGGCTCTCGATGACGTCGTGGTCGAAGAGGACCATCCGCTCTTCATTGAGCCAGCCATCACCCTCGCGCCGCCACCAGTCGAGACGTCCGCACGAGAACACCGTCTCGGTCCGGGCGTCGCGGCTCCGGAACACCAGCAGGTTGGATGCGACCTGTACGCGGCTTCCACCCTCGTCTTTGAGAACGCGGACAGTCGAGACGTGGTGGCGTTGTCGGGAAGGCGGCTCCTCGGCGTGCGCGAAGCCGGTGCCGAGCCGCGCGACCCGGAGGCCGAGGGTCGTCTTGTCCTCGTCGAAGTGCGTGAGGCGGTGGGCCTGGCCAAAGCCTTCCTGGCCGCGGGCCACGTTCATGCGCACCGGCGCCCAGTAGCGGGTGTCGTCGGCGAAGAGGGCAAGCCAAGCCTCGAAATGGCCCTCGTCGAGGAGGGCCGCCTCGGCGTAGAGCCATTCCTCCATCTCGAGGCGCAGCGCGTAGGGGGTCGCGGCCACGGCCTACGCGCCCATCATGCAGGAGCGCCACTGCTCGTAAAAGCCGAACACTCCGATTTCGGTGGAGGGCGGGTGGACGAGGCCGGGTCGACCCTCGATGCGTTTTGCGTGGCCGTTTCCCATCTGGTAGTTGAGCGGGTATTTGCGGCGCTGTCGGCCGGACAGCACGTCCACCGCTTCACCCCAGACACAGCCGTCGTCCTGCTCGAAGATGCCCGCTGGCGCGAAGGTCAGGGTCTGCATCTTGCGGGCGAACTCGATCATTTCCGGCGGCGCGTCGCGCTCGATCAGCCCGTAGGACCAGACATCGATCGCGTTCGGGCCGCGTGGCTGCCAGACCCGGACGGTGGTAAAGCCCAGAAACGCCAGGATCGAGAGGTTTGGAAAGACCGTGCCGACCTGCACCATTTGGATCAGCTCGTGCTGTTCGGGCAGCAGACGCTCGCGTGCCTCTGCGCGGGTGCGCTCGATGAATTCCCCGACAACGGGCGGCACGTCGCCCATCGGCACGTCGAAGTTGATCCAGCCGTGGCCGTTCTCGGTCTTGGCCTCGAAGTCGATCTCCCAGGGCCGGTCGCCCTTGTAGGTCTCCGGGGGCCCGACGCCGATCCGGATCATGCTCTGGTGGAGCGTGTTGGCGTGGTAGTTGTCGCCGGCAAATTGCTCCGACGCGAGCTTCCAGTTGCCGCCCAGACGCCATCGGTGGACGCCCGGGAGTGCCATCATGCCGCAGTGAGACCGGTCGAGGATGAGGTCGAGGTACCAGCGGAAGTCGCCGAGGTGGGCCTCGAGTTCGACCGCGGCCTCGTCGAAGTTGGCAAACACCAGGCCGCGGTAGCACTCCACCCGCGGCACCTCGATCAGACCCCAGGCGTCGCGGTCGAGCTCTTCGTGGTAGGCCTCTTTGAACTGGGGGACACCCCGCAGCTTCCCTTCGGTGTCGTAGGTCCAGCCGTGATAAGGGCACGCGAAGTTGCGCGCATTGCCCTCGTCCACCCGACACACCTTCACGCCGCGGTGGCGGCATGAATTCAAGAACACCCGCAGCGCGCCCTGTTTGCGGTCGCGCACGACGATGACCGGCTCTTCACCCATCGTGGTCGTGACGAAATCACCCGGGCCCGGCAGGTGCGTCTCGTGGGCGACAAAGAGCCACTGGCGGCCAAAGATTCGGTCTTGCTCCGCGCGATAGACCTCGGGGTCAAAGAGCACGCGCGGATCAACGGTACAGCGATCCACGTCGACGAGGGCCTCGAACTCTCCCATGGAAACGTCCGGGCCCTAGGCGGGCTTTTGGTGTCCCCAGCTGCTGCCGGTGGTGTGAAGCTCCACCTTCCAGGTGGCGTCGTCCACCTCGCGGGCACCGTAGCCGTACTCGACCCAGAACCCCGACGGCGACCCCATGTAAAACGAGAACATCTCGTCGTTGGTGTGGCGCCCTAGGGTCAACTCGATGGGGACGCCCTGGCTGCCGCATTGATCGTAGGTCGCCCCGACATCGTCGAGGGTCTTGACCTGGACCATGAAGTGATGGAGTCGCTTGGGAGACCGCGGCGCCTCGAGCATTGCGATGGTGTGATGACGAGGGTTGCAGTGGAGGAAGGCGATGTTCATCGCCGACCCCGCGCTGCGCTCCGGCTGCGGGCGCACCCAGTCGGTCATCCGGAAGCCGAGCGTGTCGGTGTAGAAACGCAGGCTCTCGTCGAGGCTTTTTACCAAGAGGACGATGTGCCCGAGACCTTGGTCGCCGGTGAAAAAGCCGGAGATCGTGCGGGGAGAGTGGAAGGGCCGGTCGCGCATCACCAGCGGCCCGGTGTACGCCTCGCATGCGATCCCGTTGGGATCCTCGAATTGGAAGAGGTTCACGACCTTCCGGGCGTCGCAGTCACCGGGTTCGCCCCAGTGCACGGCGGTTCCCGCGGCTTCGAGGCGAGCGGCGAGGGCGTCGAGGGCCGGTTGGGACGCGGCTTCAAAGCCGAGCAGACTCACGTCGTCGCGCTCGCCGGGGGACACAAAGAAGCGGTGGTGACGCTCGTCCATGCGGAGCAGGAGCGAGCCGTCCGCGCCCTTTTCGGGCAGCACCTCGAGCCCGAGCGTGTCGGTCGCGAAACGGCGCCAGGCCTCGAGATCCTGCACCTCCACCCCGAGATAGCCGAGTTGCGTGACTGCCATACGTCTTCCCCTTGTAGGTCGCGCGGGTCCGAGAACGAGCCCCATTTTACATTCTGGTCGCTGTAGTTCACGAACCCACCAGGGTTGGCCGCGGGGCGGGTCGCCCGGTGGTGGATTATTCTGGCCGGCCAAAGCGCCAACTCTGGGGGAGACGTCATGAAGTTTGGGATCTTTTACGAGCTCTCGGTGCCGCGGCCCTGGACGCCGGAGGCCGAGCACAAGGTCTACAAGAACGCCTTGGAGCAGGTTCGCGTCGCCGACCAAGTCGGGTTCCACAACGTCTGGGCGGTTGAGCATCACTTCCTGGAGGAGTACTCCCATTGCGCCGCGCCGGAGATCTTCCTGACGGCGTGCGCGATGCAGACCGAGCGCATCCGGGTGGGGCACGGCATCGTGATCTGCGTCCCCGAGTTCAACCACCCGATCCGCATCGCCGAGCGGGCCGCGGTCCTCGACATCGTCTCCGACGGACGTCTCGAGTTTGGCACCGGGCGCTCCGCGACGTGGACCGAGCTCGGTGGCTTCCGCGTGGATCCCGACAACACAAAAAAGAGCTGGGATGAGTTCGTCCACTGCATCCCGAAGATGTGGACCCAGGAGCGTTTCTCCTACGACGGTCGCTTCTTCTCGATGCCCTCGCGCGCCGTGCTCCCCAAGCCCTATCAGAAGCCGCACCCGCCCATGTGGGTCGCGGTCTCGAGCCCCGGCACCGAGCTCGACGCGGCCGACCGCGGCATGGGGGCGCTCGGCGTGAGCTTCGCTTCCTTCCAGGAACAGGAGCGCAAAGTGGAGGAGTACCGGCGCAGGATCCGCGTCTGCGAACCCGTGGGCCTCACGGTGAATGACCAGGTCGCCACGGTGAACTTTCTCTACTGCCACGAGGACGACAAAGCGGCGTACAAGACCGGGATGGGGATGGTGCGCACCTTCAACTACCTCGCCGGTCAGCTCGATATGGCGAAAGAGGTGTATCCCTCGCGCTTCTACCCGGTGCCGGGTTTGCTTTCGGCCTCGCGTCGCCAGGCCGACAGCCCGGGCTCGGAGAAGGAGGCGCCCGAGGGGATCGCGGTCGGCACGCCGGAGCGGCTGATCCGCGAGCTCAAGAAGTGGGAATCCTGCGGCGTCGACCGCGTCAACTTCGTGCTCAATGCGGCAGAGGAGATCCCTCAGAGCGCGGTGCTCGATAGCTTGCGGCTCTTTGCCCGCGAGGTGATGCCGCACTTCGCCGAGGCGGACGCGCCGCAGGCAGCCGTGGCAGGGGGCCAGGACTGAGGCCATGCCCCACTTCGGCACCCAGGACATCAAGGCGGCCGCCGCGGAGCGGCCCCGACTCGCGAATCTGCAGCCCGCGGGGTGGAGGATGCCGGGCGCGTCGATGCTGCAGCTCACCTTCGAGATCGAAGAGGAGCCCGGCGATTCGCTGATCGCGCCGGCGCTCCACCCGAGCATCCCGCCCTACGCCGCGTTCAACATCCTGCGCGCCCCGGAGAGCCCGGTCGGGGCGTTCGCGCTCGCGGAGCTGCGCGTGGTGGCTCGCGCGGGCATCCGGCCGCGGGGCTACTTGGTGTCGAGCTTTGCGTCGACCGAAGCCGCCGCGGCCGCGCTTGCGGAGCAGTGGGGGTTTTGCGCCGACGTGGCGGACGTGAGCCTGCAGTCCCGCCACGACCGCTGGGTGGGACGGGTCGAGCAGGGGGGCGAGGCGATCCTCCACATCGAGCTCGAAGATCCCGAGCCGGTCGCACCCGGCGATGTGCCTCTGATCGCGAATCTCCACCTCGTCCGCGCGCCTTCCGAGGCCGGCGAAGACGAGGTGCTGATCTTGCAGGTCGACGTCGGCTACGAGATCGCGAGGGCGGATCGTGGCCGGCCCGAGTTGCTGGAGTTCGACCCGACCCGCCTGCGGGCGGCGGACCTGGTCCCGACCGACCCGAGGGTCGCCGTCGCCTTCGAGGCCGACGCCGATTTTTCGCCATTCCGCTTTGCGATGGATCCGGTGCTTCCCGCCGTGCGGGGAACCCGGCGCTTGGATCGCTAGCTACCGCCTCGCCGCAATTCGGGCGGCCTGAAAATGGGCCGCGATTTTCGGAGAGGTGGGGCTCGGCAGCTCCAGTTCTGGGGCCAGTTCGACGGCGGTTCGGAAATGCCGGACGGCCCGCTCGCTATCGCCAAAGGCGGTCTGGATCTTTCCCCGCAAAAGCTCGAGCTGCGCGCGCAGGGCAGGGTCGTCCAACGAATCAAAGACCTGCGCTCCGGTTGCCGCGAGCGCGTCGTGAAAGCGAGCGTCCCGATAGAGCCGCTCCACCCGGGAGAGCGCGACCGAAAGCGACGAGGCGATCGCCGCCCGCCGCGCCGGCGGGGGGATCCGGAGCGTCTTGCCCGCCACGATCAGGTCGACGTCGATGATCCCGTTGGCTTCGGCGAGCGCCTCGACCGGAATTCCGTAACGCGTCGCGAGCATCCCCAGCGTTTCGCCGCGGACGACACGGTGTCCCCCTCGGGGCGGCAAGTTCTCGTCCGCCCGCGCTGAAAGCGCCACCCAAGCGGTGCTCGAAAGCACATAAAGAAGAGCGATTAACAAGCTTGATCTGTGAAGGAATCGCTGTTTCACCAAGGGATCTTTGCACGCCCGCATTGGCGCGGCCAGCGGATTCGGAGGGAACGGACATGACACCGGACTCGCGAAGTGACTACGTGCTTCCCGACGCACCGGATCCGGCGCACTACGTGCCGCTCGCCGAGCACGAGCGGGCCCTCGCGGCGCTCCGCGATGCGCTCGCGTGCGGAATGACCCGGATCGCGCTGCTCGGGCCACCGGGATTTGGCAAGAGCCTGTTGCTGCGCCGGCTCGCGTCGGACGCGCCCCCTCTTTCCCGCGTTTTCTACGTCCCCTTTGCCACGCTCGGCTCGGAAGAACTCGGGCCGTGGCTCCTCTCGTGGATGGGTGGGCGTTCGGCGCAGGTGAGTGATGACGATCTCATTACCTGGGTTCGCGTCGAGCATCGCCTCGGGCGCCGCTGCGTGATTCTTTTGGACGAGGCGCAGTCGCTCCCGCTCCATACCGCCAAACGCCTCGAGGAGTGGGTCTCCCGCGCCCAGGGCGCCCTGCAGCTCGTTCTCAGCGGAATCGAGGGCGAGCCGCTGCGGGAGGTGCTCGAAGCCTTCGGGCCCTCGCTGCACCGGGTGGGCCTGCGCAAGCCGCTGCGCGGCGAAGCCCTGCGCGTTTTCGCGGGCGCGCTGGTCGAGCGTAGCGTTGGAGCGCGCGGCGACGCCCCGGCCTGGATCTGGGAAGAACAGGAGCTCTTCGAAGCCACCGGTGGCGTGCCTCGGCTGGTGAAGGCCGAGCTGCGGGGGCGTCTCGAGAAGATCGCCCGCGCGCCGCGACCCGAGACCGATGCCGCCGAGATCGCGGCCGCGCAGCGCGTCGCGCTCCCGGCCCTGCCCGATTCCGGCGACGCAACGGCCCGGGCCGAGCGTTCCTCCCCCGCACGAGCGGCCACGGTGCGGAACGTGCGCCCGCCCGCGCCCCGCGCCCGCGGGCGGCGGCGTGTGGTGCCGGCGGCCGCGCTGCTGGTGCTCTTGGCCCTCTTGCTGACACCTTCGCTGCACCGACCCCCGGTCTCGGCGATCGCGGAGCCCCCGCCGTCGCCCGCCGCGACTCCAGCCGCACCCGCGGTGGCCGTTCCAGTTCACATCAACGCCTTTCCTTGGGCACGCGTGCATCTCGACGGCCGCTATGTCGGCGTCACCCCGCTCGCAAATCTCGCGGTGGCACCGGGCGAACACGAGCTGATCGCCACGTTTCCAGATGGGCGCGAGATGATCAAGCGCATCGACGCGCAGGCCCCGGGCGCCAGCGTCTCCTTCCCGTAGCAGCGACGACCTCAGCGCCGCCAGGGATGCGCGTTGCGCTGTGATAGATTGGCTGGAGCGTTTGCGATGGCCGATCTGTTCCCACGACAAGGCGACGGCGCTCTGGCGGGACGCTCGCCCGTGAGCCGCGAAGAGCTCCGCCTGATTCGCGCCGCGCCGCGCGGCCGCCCCGCCTTCGATACGGCGCTCTCTCGCGCGATCCTACTCGCCGTCGACGCCGGGCAAAGCCCGGAGACGCTTCGGCTCTACCAGCCCGACGACGTCGTCGCGTTCTCTGCGGTGGACCGCCAGCGGCCCGGTTTTCCGCGCGCGCTGCGCATCGCGGCCGAGGCGGGGTTTGGCGCGGTGCTGCGGCTGGCCGGTGGCCGCGCCGCCTTGTTCCAGCGCGAGGGTTTGGCCTTCGCCTGGTCGCAACCGTGCGCTGAACCCCGCTCCGCGATTCCCTCCCGTTTCGCCGCCGCCGCCGAATGGATCCGCGCGGGGCTCGCCTCCTTGGGTGTCGACGCGCGGATCGGGGAGGTCCCGGGCGAGTACTGCCCCGGCAGCTACTCGGTCAACGCCGGGGGCGCGCGAAAACTGATGGGCGTCGGTCAGCGCGTCGTGCGCAACGCAGCCCACGTCGGCGGTGTGATCGCGGTCGGCGGGCGAGCGCGCGGCCTCGCCGTGTTGTCGCGGATCTACGACGCTCTCGACTACGACTTGGATCCGACGACGGTCGGGGCGGTCGCCGACGAAGTGCCCGGCACCGGGAGCGACGCGGTGGCGGCGGCGCTGATCGCCGAGCTCGAAGCGGTGCGCCCGCTTCGCCATCAAGCGCGATGGGGCCGGGAAGAGGAAGCGCGAGCCGCTGGCTTGGCGGAGCGGCATCGGCTCCGCGCCGACGGGTAAAAACGCCTAGGAAACGTGTCCCCGGAGATAGTCGATGACGTCGCCGACCGTGTTGAGCTTGGCCGCGTCTTCGTCCGCGATCTCCATGTCGAATTCTTCTTCCATCGTCATCATCAGCTCCACCACGGTGAGTGAATCCGTGAGGTCCTCCAACAGAGAAGCCTCGCGCGAGACATCACTCGCCGGGACCCCTAGGTGGTTTGCGATGAGGTTCGTGACGCGTTGTTCGAGTTCCATCCCATCTCCGTGAGGCGCGACCCACCGGTCGTTGGCCTGTGGTTTTCCCATCGGACGACGCGCCCGCGAGCCTAAGAAAACCGTGTGGTTCTCGTTTTTGGGACACCCCGTTACCCCGATCCGAGAATGCCTGGGGGCACCAAAGTGATACAACTCACACAGTTTTGCGTCGCGATTGAAACCAGTGGGGGACGTTGATAGTTTGCGAGGCCCTTCAGGGCGCCCAATATAACGCCGATAAGCAGTTCCGTCGCCAACGCGGCGATCGACCATCGAGACTGACGGACGGATCCCGGGCGCGGAGGGCTCTCATTGCAGGTCGAAGTCGAGCGCCGGGGACGCGGGCGACGGATCCGGGACGCGATCGAAGCGCGTCTCGATCACGCGGGGCGCTGGATCGTACGCCACCACCGGGTGTGGTTGGTGGCTTTTGCGATTGCGGCGACGCTTCCCCTTCTCTACCTCGGACGCCTGGAGCTCGACACGAGCAGTCGTGGCTTTTTGCGCGACGACGATCCGACCCAGCAGCGCTACGAGGCGTTTCGCGAGCAGTTCGGGCGCGACGCGCTCTTGTTGGTCGACCTGGAGGCGCCCGATGTTCTCCACCCGGACGCGCTCGCGACCCTGTCGTCGCTGCACCGCGCACTCGAGTCGGAGGTGCCCCACCTCGAGAGCGTGACGAGTTTGCACAACGCCCCGTCGATGGTCCGCGGCGAAGGCGGCACGCTGCTCGTGCGCCCGCTCGAGCGCGAATTCCCGGCACCCTCCGGCGATCGCGATGCGGTCGAGTCATTTCGCGGGCGGGTCCTCGCCGACCCCTTGCTGCGAAGCTTTTTGGTTTCGGAAGACGCGCGCCACGCCGTACTCGTCATCAAGAGCGTTGCGTTCTCGGATGCCCGGTCGAAAGAACGGCAGGGGCAGGAGCGAATCTTTATCACTCCGGAAGAGGACGCCGCGATCGTCGGGGCGGTCCAACAGGTGCTGGCGGAGCAGGTGGCCGCGCCGTACCGCGCCCGCTTGGTGGGCGCGCCCGTCGTGGCACTCGAGCTGCAAAACGCGATGCGTCGCGACATGGTTCGGCTGAGCCTGCTCTCGCTCCTGATTTCCGTCTCGCTGTTGGCCCTGCTCTTTCGGCGCGCGGCGGGCGTGTACATCCCGATTGTCGTGGTGGCGCTCGCGGCAGGGGCGACGCTCGGAACGATGGCGTGGAGCGGGACCCCGGTCCGGGCCCCGACACAGATTTTGCCTTCGTTTGTATTGGCGGTCGGTGTGTGCGGGGTGCTCCACCTGCTGGTCGCGTTCTTCCGCCATTTTGATAGCGGGGAGAGCGTGGAGGAAGCGGTCGGCGCCGCGTTCCGGCACGCAGGGCTGCCGATTGCCCTCACCGGGCTGACGACCATCGCGGGGCTGCTCTCCTTCCGCTCTGCCGCGCTCGCGCCGATCGCCGAGTTTGGGCTCTTTGCGCCGATCGGCATCCTGTACGCGACCGGCTACACCTTTCTCCTCACCCCCGCGCTGCTCGCGATGGCGCCGATCCGCCAGCGGCCGGAGCGCCGCGAACAGGGGCTTTCGGCCCGTTTGCTCGCGACCCTCGGTCGCCTTGCGACGCGGGCGCCGCGGGCGGTGGTGGCTGCGGCGGGCGTCTTGCTGCTCGTCTCCGCAATCGGGGTGTTGAGGATTCAGCTCTCGCACGACCCGCTTGCTTGGTTCCCCAAGCAACACCCGCTGCGCGTTGCGGCAGAGGAGGTCGACGAACATTTCCAGGGGCTGATGTCGCTCGAGCTGATCGTGCGGAGCGAAGACCGCAAGGCGTTTAGCGATCCGGAGCTGTTCGCCGGTGTCCACGCTTTCGAGTGGGCCGCCCGCGGTCTCGACATCGACGGCGCCCAGGCGGGCTACGTGTTCTCGCCGGTCGACGTCCTGGAGCGGGTGCATCGTGTTCTCGACCCCGACGATCCGGCGCCGCTGCCCACGCGTCGCGGCACGCTGGTCCGCAACGCGATGCTCTGGGAGCAAAGCGCGCCGATCGGGTTCGGCGGCTGGACGGCCGACGGGGGGCGAGCGCTGCGCGTAAGCGTTCGGCTGCCCTGGAAGGACGCCGTCCGCTATCCGGCGTGGGTCGAGGGGATCGAGAGCGCGGCCGCGGCGACAGTGGGCTCCCACGCGCAGGTGGAGGTGACCGGGGCCACCGTGGTGATGAGCCGCGTGGTGAACGCGGTGCTGAGCAGCCTGGCGAACAGCTACGTGCTGGCGCTCCTGTTGATCACGCCGATGATCGGCCTGGTGGTGGGCAACTGGCGCGCCGGGTCGATCGCCATGCTCCCCAACCTGGCGCCGATCGCCGTGACCCTCGGGCTGATGGGCTGGTTGGGGATCCCGCTCGATGTCTTCACGCTCCTGGTGGGGTGCATCGCAATCGGTTTGGCCGTGGACGACACCATCCATTTCATGCACGGCTTCGAGCGCGTGTACGCCCGCGAGGGGGACGTCGGGGTCGCGGTTTCGCGAACGCTTCAGTCGACGGGGCGCGCGCTGCTGTTCACGAGTTTGGTGCTCTCCGCGAGCTTTTTGAGCTACGCGTTGTCGACGCTCGGGCACATCGGAAACTTTGGCTGGCTGATGGCGACGGCCATGGGTCTGGCGTTTGTCTCGCTGATCGTGCTGGCCCCCGCGCTGCTCACGCTGTTCCGGACGCGACGCCCGGCTCCGGAACCCGCGGCGGTGGCTGTGGGCGGAACCGAGGAAGCGCTTTTCGGACAGCTCCGGCAAAGCGCCGCCGCGCTCGGCTGCAAACCCGCGTGGCTGGAAGAGGGCGAGCTTCCCAAGTTCTCGTTTCTCCAGCGCGGCGATCGGGGCCCCGTCGTCGTGCTGCTCCACGGTCTCTTTGGTGCCGTGTCCAACTGGGATTCTGTGATCCCGCGGCTCGCGACATTCAGTCGGGTCGTCGCGCTCGACTTTCCGCTGCTGGGGGGCGCCCGGTCGGAGGTCACGGTCCAGGCGCTCGCGGTCTACACCGAGGCGTTCTTGCGCTCCCAGGGCTTTGGCCCGGTCACCTTGTGCGGGAACTCGCTCGGGGGCCACGTCGCACTCCGCCTGGCCGTCCAGCGCCCGGAGCTGGTCGAATCGCTCGTGTTGACCGGCAGCTCCGGTCTCTACGAACACGAGCCGGCGCGCATGCCGCTGCGACCCGATGCGAATTTCGTCCGCGAGCAAATGCGCCGCGTATTTCGCAGCGAGGAATTTGTAACGCCGGAAGGCATCGCGGAAGTGGTCGAGTTGCTCTCGAAGCGCGGCAGCGCGATGAACATCATCCAAGCGGCGCGCAGCGCCAAATTCGACAACATGCAGGGGTGTCTCGGAAAGATCGACAGCCCGACTCTGTTGCTCTGGGGTCGTGAAGACGAAGTGACGCCGATGGCCGTGGCGCAGACCTTCGAAGACCTGATGCCGAACGCGACTTTGCACTCGGTGTCCGCGTGCGGGCACGCGCCGATGATCGAGCAGCCCGCCTGGTTTGCGGAGCGCGTCGAAGCCTTTCTCGAGGCGCTCGACCGCAAGCAGAAAAACGCGCCGACGCCGAGCTAGGTCGTCCCCTTCGCGCTTCGCCCTTTGCGCCGTCGCGGGCGTCGCCGGCGTCGGCGTTTGCTCGCCTTCTTTTGCTTGGCACTCGCCAGATCCGCTTTGCGTCGCCGAATCGTGACCGGTCGTTCGCGGCGTTCGACCGCATCGAAGAACGCCGCCGGGCGTTCGGCGGCGCCGCGACAGCGGTCGCAGAGCCCGCAGTCCTCCGGATCCGGCTCGCCGAAGTAGCGCTGGAGGAATCGCGCCCGGCAGCCCTCCTCGCCGGCGTAGGTGGCGAGAGCGTCGAGGCGGTGGCCGTCTTCGATCCGCAAGGTGTCGAACTGCGACGCGAGCTCTCGCAGCCCGGCGGCGAATTGCTCCTGCACCACACCGGGTCGGATCCCCTCCGCGTCGATCTCCACGAGGCCGGCTTCCTGGATTTTTGCCAGCAACGCGGCGGCGCTGCGCTCTCCGATCTCCGCCGAAACGGCCAACGCGTGCCGGTCGGGCGCCCGTCCTTCCTTCCACCAAGCGAGCAGACCCGATCCGAGCCGGCGCAGCTGCGCTGGATGAATGCGACTGCGGTTTTGCAGCGCTTCGTGAATGCTGCGGTCGTCGGGGTCGTAGAGCAGGATGCAGTGGGCGCGGCGTCCGTCGCGGCCACAGCGCCCGGCTTCCTGGACGTATTGCTCGAGCGAAGCGGGTGCCTGGAAGTGAATCACATAGCGAAGGTCGCGCTTGTCGATGCCCAACCCAAAGGCACTCGTCGCGACCATGATGGAGCGGCGGCGCCGGCTCATAAAGGCGCGCTGCTCGCGCTGACGATCGGCGCTGTTCATCCCTGCGTGGTAGCGGTGGGTGCGGATCCGGAAGCCCTGCAGCAGCGTGTATACCTCGTCGACTTCGCGGCGCGTCGCACAATAGACGAGCCCTGGGCGCCGCAAGCGCTGCGCCAAGCGCAACAGGGCGCGGAAGCGATCGTCTCCGCTGCAGCGGATCAGGTCGAAGGCCAGGTTCGACCGGTGCGGGGAGAGCGCGATCACCAGCGGCTTCGTCATCGAGAGGGATTCGACGGTGGTGTCGCGCACCGACGGCGTCGCGGTGGCGGTCAGTGCCAAGATGGGGGGCGAGCCGAGCGCCTGGAGACGGCTTCCGAGGCTGCGGTAAGCCGGGCGGAAGTCGTGGCCCCATTCGGAAAGGCAGTGGGCCTCGTCGACCGCCGCGAGTCCGATTCCCCGCTTGACCAGCGCCGCTTGGAGATCCTGCGCCTCGAGCGACTCCGGGGTGGTCATCACCAGGCGGTACTCGCCGCCCGCCAGCGCTTCGAGCGCGCGCTCTCGCTTGCGTCCCCGCACCCGCCCGTCGATTCGGAGCGCGTGAATCTCGGCCTTCTCCATGCGCCGCTCCTGATCCTCGAGCAGCGCCAGCAGCGGCGAGACGACCAAGACGAGGTGGTCGCGCATCAGCGCCGGGAGTTGGTAGCAGGCGGACTTCCCGTAGCCGGTCGGCACCACCAGCAGGACGTCGCGGCCCCGCAACGAGGCCCGCACCGCCTGCTCCTGCTCGGGCCGCAATTCCTCGATCCCGAGCTGTGCCGCAGCGGCCTTCAGGGTCAGCGTGCGCTTTTTCGTCGGCGCGGCTTTGTCGGGTTTTTCCGCTGCCGGGCTCGCCTCGGCGGCATCTCCACCCTTGGCGGCGGTCTTCTTTGCGCTTCGGGAACGCGCCGTCGTTTTCGTCGCGCGTTTTTTCGCGGGGCTGGCGGTGGTCTTCTTCGCGGCGCTCTTTTTGACGCCCGCCTTTTTCTTCGTCGCGCGGGGCCGCGCGCGCTTTTGGGCCGCGGGGCTCAAGCTCGACCCCACGGTGTGGGCTCTTGCGGGTGGATACGCGTGAAGTTGCTAGCCATCCGTCCTCCGCGGGCGAGTCGGTCGCGCTGTGATCCACCACGAGGTTGGATCGGCGCCGCGCGGCGACGGGACGCCCACGCGATGCGGCCGTCAAACGCCCGCGGCTCACTCACCGGGGCGGTCCGATTCGGCCGCCGCTTCGCCTCTGCGAGCGGGGCGCTGGGCTCGCCCGGCTGTTTGGGCCCGCCAGCGCGGAAGCAGTTTGGCTTCTTGATCGCGCGAGAACCATTTGCGCAGCATGTCTTCCGTGTCGATGCAGTCGTGGAAGCCGTGCTGGCGCGCTTTGATCGTACTGACCACCACCGGGGGCGGCGTTTCGTCGAACCCGTAGGCCATGCTGAAGTCGGCGAGCTCCGCGGATTCGCCGACGAAGTCGTGGATCGACCTCGGGGCGACAAGCCCGTATTTGTCGACGACGGCAGCCCACTCCGCTTCCCTGCCGGGCAGGCTCTCCGCGAGCGAGACCGGTTTCGGGGGCCCGACCTTCATGCCGAAGCAGTCGGCGATGGTCGGCCAAAGATTCTCGAAGGTGAATACGTCGCCGTTGCAGATGTTGTAGATCTCGTTCCCGCAGACCGGCGTGGTACCCGCCCACTCGATCGCGTGCGCGAGCAGCTCGGTGTCGACGGCCTCGAAGAGGAGCGGCGGCCCACCGGGGTAGGAGAGCGGGCGACCGGCCTCTCGCTCGATCGCCGCGTAGACGCCGATCGGAGGCAGCACGTTGAGGTTGCCCTTGACCGCCTCGCCAAAGATCAGCTGGGGCCGGAGGATCGTCCACGTCCAGCGCTTGCCGAGCTGCTTCTCGGCAATGTAGTCCTGCTGGAGCCAGTAAAAGTTCTCGTGGTTGTGGCGGGGCCAACGTTCGCGGGCCGGAACCGGGAAGGGCTCGATGTGCACCCCGTAGGCCTTGGTGCCCTGGAGCAGCGTGAAGTGCTCGAGGCCCTGGGCAGCCTGCTCGAGCGGGTCGAAAAGGTTCCGGATCATCGTGAGGTTGGTCTGCATCTGCTTTTGGTTTTGCCAACCCGAGACGAGGTCTCCCGCGATCTCATAGACGGCCGCGTACGCCACGTGGGTGACGTCGTGCATCGCACCGAACACCTCCGCGCAGCGTTGCGCATCGAGGAGGTCCACCGAGACGTGGGTGGCGGAGCGCAGCCCTTCGGGCTTGCGCCGCGAGGTGGCGACGACTTCCCAGTCCGGGAGCTTTTCAAAGTGGCGCACGGTCTCGAAGCCCACCAAGCCCGAAGCTCCCACGACCAAGATCTTGCGCTGCGGCATGGACCCTCCTGCGTCGCCCAGTGTGCCTCGCTCAAGGGGTTCGGGCAAAGGGCGGAAGCTCGACGGGACAGCCGCCCTCCACTGTAACGCCGCGGCGTTTGGTGTGTTTCCCGGGTATCGAGAAGGCCGACCACGCCACGCACAGTTTGGGTCGTTCGGCGCAAGTTCCATCCCGACACAGCGTGTACGCCCCGCGGCACTGCGTGCCGGAAGCGCGCCCGCCAGCCTCTCGAGCGAATTGGCAAGAATCGGCGACAAGTCTCCGTCGCAATTTCAGTTCTCGCTTTGCCGGTGGCTTGGTACGCCGCTTGCCTTGAAGGCGGGCGAGCGTCCGCGCCGGGCGCTCCGAAACGCGGAGGTTGCCAGGTGCAACGTTTGAAGCAGTGGACGACGAGTCTTGTATCCCGGGTGGATTGGATGGTGAGCCAAGTGGAAAACCACGAGGCCGTGGCCAAGAGCGCGATTCGGGATGTGCGACGCGCGGCCGCCCGCGCGCGCGTACAGCTCACCCGCGTGCGCGGCGACGGCGAGGCCCTCGCGCGCCAACGCGCGGAACAACGCGAATCCGAGCGCCTCTGGCGAGAACGCGCCGGAGCGTGCGCCGAGGACGACGAGTCGCGCGCACTCGAGTGTCTCCGGCGCGCTCGCCGCGCGGGGCGACGCCGCGAAGAACTGGAGCGGAGATGCGAGGAACACGCGCGCGTCGAGAAGCAGCTCGCGCTCGACGTGAGCGCTGTCGAAGAGCGACTCACCCAGCTGCAGGAGCGTCACAACTTGCTCCGTACGCGCGAGTCTCGGGCACACGCGATCGCCACCGTCCGCGGGGCGTCCGAGCTGGGTGATGGCGATGTCGGGGACCTCTTCGAGCGCTGGGAGACCCAGGTGCTCGAGCGGGAGTACGAGGGGGGTTGTTCCGCCCAGGGCGATGCCGACCCGCTCGAGGACGAGTTCCTCGAAGCCGAGGACGAGGGCGAGCTGCGCGCGGAGCTCGAGGAGCTGCGCCGGCGGGCGCCGGGACATCCGGAGCCGGGCCGATGAGCGCATCCAACTCCACGCGGGCGCTGTCCGAGCAGGACCAATCCGCCGATGCCGTCCGCGTGCGGAACCTCGCGAGGGTGCTCCGGGGTGTGGGCGCGGCCGTGCTTCTGGCCGCCGCGTCGACTTTCTTGGTGCAGCATTGGCACGACGCGGGGGACGTCACGCGCTACCTCGGCCTCTTGGGTCTGACGGGTCTGCTCGCCTGCGCCGGCCTCCTGGTCGGCGTCGGGATGCGCGAGAGCCGCAGCGCCCGCACGTTCCTCGCGCTCGCGGCCGCGACCGTGCCGGCGCACTTCGCGATCGCGGGCGGCCTGCTCTACTCGCAGTGGGTGCAGCCGGGAAGCGGCCTACCCACTGCACGCTACGCGCTCTGGCAAGCGCCGAGCGGGGCCACGGCGCTGGCTGTGGCGGCGCTGTCGCTCGCCGTCCTGGTACCGATCGTCCAAATCGCGTTCACCGCCCTGGCGCGGGCGCGCGCCCGCCACGCCACCGCGCTGTTGTTTGCGATCGGCGCGACGATGTGGGTTCCGCTCCGCGACCCCTTTTGGTCGACCCTGCTTCTCGCCGGCGTCTGCGCGGTGCTCGGAGGGTTCGAAATGCGCGTACTCCGACGCGCCCCCGGGCTCCGAACGGTCGAAGGGGTCCTCCTGCGGCTTGTGCTGGGAGCACCGGCGGTCCTGATCGCCTTGCGAAGCCTGCTCCACTACGAATCCAGCTGGTTCCTGATCTCCGTGATCGGCGGCGGGGGAGCCGTCCTCGCGACGGCTTTGGCCCTCGAGGCGCGGGTGCCGCGCCCGTGGCGCTTGGTCGCCGAGGGCGCCGCGATCTCCGCGGCGGCAATCACCACGGGGAGCCTGGCATTGGGCGTCGACCAGCTCGTGCCGATCACCGGCTCCGCGCGTCTCCTGATCCTCGGGCTTCCCTTTGCCGCAAGTCTCTTCGCCCTCGCGGCGCTGGTACCCGAGCGCCGCGGGGCGTTCGCGAACAGCGCGAGCGGGGTGGCGCTCGGTACCGTGGCACTCGATTTCCTGCTTTTCGGGGGCGAGGCGTCCGCGTTGTTCGCCCTGGTCGTCGGGATCGGCGCCCTCGCCGACGGCTTCTTGCGCGAGCGGCGGCTGATCGTCGGGGCGGGGGCCGCGACGGCGGCCCTGGGACTGGGTACGCAGGTGATCCGCGCGGCCGCCCACTATGCCTGGGATCTCTGGGGCGCCCTCGCAGCGCTCGGAATCGGGGTGATCGTCGCCGCCGCTCTGCTCGAGCGTCACCACGTCGCGCTGCGGGAGCGCGCGGTGTCGTTGCGAGCGCGCTGCGCGAGCTGGGAATATTGATGGCCGGTCTTATTCTTCGGCCGCCTCCTTCAGCACGTGGCGCGCGACCTCTTCGTGGGTCGCGAACCACACGCCCGGCTTGCTTTGGATGTACTCCAAGAGCTCGCGGAGCATCGCCATTCGGTAGCGCTTCCCGATCACCTGGGGGTGCATCACCAGGAGAAAGAGGCCGCCCTCCCGGTAGGCCCCGTCAAACTCCCCCTTCCAAGTGGGAAGCACCTCGGCGGCACTGCGCAACCCGACCATGGGGCTATTGAACACAAAGCCGAAGTACGGAAAATCGTCGAGGATCCACTCGACGGGGAGCTCGACGATCCCCGTGTCCTCACCTCCGGCGCGCAGCTCGTAGGGCGCCTCGTCGGCCATCATGCTGCTGTCGTAGAGGAACCCCAGCTCGCGGACCAGCTCGATCGTGGCGTCACTCAGGTCCCAGGCCGCCGAGCGAAACCCGATGGGGCGTTTGCCGAACTCCTCGTCGAACACCGCCAACGCCTTTTCGTAGACCTCCCGTTCCTCGGCGCGGCTCAGGGCCAACGGGTTCTCGTGAATGTAGGAGTGAAACGCGACTTCGTGCTGCGGCCGTTTTTTGAGCTCCCGGGTGATCTCGGGATGCAAGAGCAGGGTGGCCGCCGGGATAAAAAAGGACGCGGGAATCTCGAGCTCGTCGAGCAGCGCCAGCACCCGCGGCATCCCGCGTCGGGCGCCGTACTCCCCCCGCGACAACACCGAGGGGCTGGTCATCCCCATCGAACCGATCCACAGCGGCTCTGTGTCGACGTCAAACGAAATCGCGACCGCGACGCGCGCCCCGCCCGGCCAACGCCGCGGGCTCAAATCGCGGCCCGCGCGGACCGCCTCCACCTTGGCGCGCAACGTCTCGGGGCTCCACTGCCAGGGAGCCGGCTCCTCGGCGCGCGCGCTCCCCACCGACGATCCCAGGGCGATCACCACGATCACCGCAAACCACGGGGCGCCCCAAGCGCCGCGACCTCGCTCTCGCATCGACCCCCTCTCCCCGAAAGGAAAAACGTGGCCACCGCCGGTGCGGGACCGCAGCGGCCGACCACGGCAACGGAGCCGCAAGAATACGGGATTCGCCCCCGAGGCGGGCGCGGAAATTGACATCGGAAGCACCGGGCGCGTAGGGTGGAACGACCTCGAACCGGGGAGGAATCGATATGTTCCGAGGCCGACGCATTCGACCCGTGGTGGGAGTCACCGTCTTCGCTCTTGCCTGCGCGAGCTTTGCCGCGACGCGGGCGTACGCGGAGGACCTTGTCGCCTTACAAAAAGATCCCGAGCAGTGGGTCCTCCCGGGGAAAGACTATTCGCTCACCCGATTTAGTCGCCTCGATGACATCCAAGCATCCAACGTCGCGAAATTGCGACCCGCGTGGACCTTCTCGACCGGAGTGCTGCGGGGCCACGAGGGCGCGCCCCTGGTCGTGGGCGACACCATGTACCTCGTGACGCCGTTCCCCAACCATGTGATCGCGCTCGACCTCACCCAGCCCGGCCCACCGGTGCGCTGGAAGTATGCACCGGTGCAGGACGAGTCGGTCATCCCGATCGCCTGCTGCGACGTCGTGAACCGCGGGCTGGCCTACTCCGACGGGCGGCTCTTCTTCAACCAGCTCGATACCCACACCGTTGCGCTCGACGCCAAGACCGGAAAGGAGCTCTGGAAAGTCCGCCAGGGCGACCACAAGCGCGGCGAGACGATCACCATGGTCCCCCTCGTGGTTCGGGACAAGGTGATCACCGGCATCAGCGGAGGCGAGTTCGGCGTCCGCGGATTCGTCACGGCCAACGACGCCAAAACCGGCAAGCAGGTCTGGCGCAAGTACAGCACCGGCCCCGACGCAGACGTCGGGATCGGCAAGGACTTCAGCTCCCCCTATGCCTCGCACCAGGGCTCCGACCTGGGCGTCAGCACCTGGAAGGGGGAGGAGTGGAAGCGCGGGGGCGGCACGACCTGGGGGTGGTACAGCTACGACCCCGAGCTCGACCTGTTCTACCACGGCACCGGCAACCCGGGCGCCTGGAATCCCGATCAACGCCCCGGCCAGAACAAGTGGTCGATGACGCTCTTTGCGCGCAACCCGGACACGGGGATGGCCAGGTGGGCCTACCAGATGACGCCCCACGACGCGTGGGACTACGACGGCATCAACGAGAACGTGCTGATCGACCTCCCGGTCGACGGCAAGACGCGCAAGGTGCTGGTGCACTTTGACCGCAATGGCTTCGCGTACGCGGTCGATCGGGCGACGGGTGAGGTCATCCGCGCCGACAAGTTTGCCCACGTCAATTGGGCCGAGTCGGTGAGCCTGGACACCGGTATGCCGGTCGAGAACGCGGCGCATCGCACCAAGCAGGGCATCAACACCAAGGGGATCTGTCCCGGGGCGATGGGCGCAAAGGATCAGCAGCCGTCGGCCTATTCGCCGCGCACCAAGCTGTTTTACGTGCCGACCAACCACCTGTGTATGGACTACGAAGGCACCGAGGTCAGCTACATCGCCGGCGTCCCCTACGTCGGCGCCATCGTCAAGATGTTCCCCGGGCCCGGCGGGCACCGCGGCGAATTCATCGCCTGGGACCCGGCCACGGGCACCAAGAAATGGGGCATCAAGGAGAAGTGGTCCGCCTGGGGCGGCGCGCTGGTCACCGCCGGCGACGTCGTGTTCTACGGGACGATGGACGGCTGGTTCAAAGCGGTCGATGCGCGCTCCGGCGATGAGCTGTGGAAATTCAAGACCGGCTCGGGAATCATCGGCGCCCCGATGACCTACCGCGGGCCCGACGGAAAGCAGTATGTGGCGATTCTCTCGGGCATCGGGGGCTGGTCCGGGCTCGTGGTGGCCGCGGACCTCTCGACCGAAGACCCCACCGCCGCGCTCGGCGCCGTCGGGGCGTTTGGCGAGCTCGGAAAGGACACGCAAAAGGGCGGAACGCTCTACGTCTTCGCGCTCGACGATGCCCTGATCGCCGCGGGGGACTAGCCCGTCCCATGCGCGATCGCGCCGGTTTTCGACTCGCCACCTGCGCGCTTGCGCTGCTGCTGGGGGCCGCTCTGGTGGGCGGCCCCCGGGTCGCGGGAGCGGCGGGGATTCTGCGCGTCTGCGCCGACGCCAACCACCTGCCGTATTCCAACGCCGCCGGGGAGGGGTTCGAGAACCAGCTCGCCGAGCGCGTCGCCGCGGCCATGGGGCGTGTGGTCGAAACCACGTGGTGGCCGCAACGGCGCGGGTTTCTGCGAAACACCCTCGACGCCGGTCGCTGTGACGTCGTGATCGGCGTGCCCGCCTCGCTCGACCGCGTCCTGACGACCGAGCCGTACTATCGCTCCTGCTACGCGTGGGTGTTCCGGGCCGACGAGCGGGAGCCCTTCGCGTCGCTCGACGCGCGCGGGCTCGTGGATCGACGCATCGGCGTCCACTTGATTGGGGACGACTACGCCAATAGCCCCCCCGCGCACGCGCTCGCGGAGCGCGGAGTGGTCGATCGCGTGGTCGGGTACAGCGTGTACGGCAATTACGGGTCGGAGAGCCCGCTCCGGGAACCGGTGGATGCCGTCGCGCGGGGCGAGATCGACGCGGCGATCCTCTGGGGGCCGATCGCGGGCTTTTTTGCCGGGCGGCAGCCGATCCGGCTCCGCGTCGTACCGATTCCCGAAGTGCCCGGGCACGTGTTTGCGTACCCGATCGCGATGGGTGTGCGGCGCGACGACAACGCGCTGCGCGATGCACTGGACGGCACCCTGGACACGCTCGACGGCGAGATCCTGGCCCTTCTGGAGCGCTACGGCGTCCCCAACTGCGGAGGGGGGGAGGAGAGCGCTTTGCGACGGGTGGCGGCGGAGGCCGATCTCGCGCAATCCGCGACCAGCAACCCCTATACGGGAGATGCGGTCGCGATCGACACCGGGGCGAAGCTCTACAAGAAGCTCAACTGCTACGCCTGCCACGGGGCGGCCGGCGGCGGTGGGATGGGCCCCGACCTGACCGACGCGCAGTGGAAGACCGGGGACGGCAGCGACGCGGACCTGCTCACCCAGGTGCTCGAAGGCCGCGCCGCGATGCCGCCCTACAAGAACGTGATCGGCGAAGAGGAAGCGTGGCAGCTCATCGCGTTCATCCGCACGCTCTACAAGGGCGACCCCGCGAAGAAGACCTGGTAGGCGAGGCGCTCCGCCGGCTCTTCACACATTCTGGGCGGTCATCCCGCCGTCGACCACCAACACGGCGCCGTTGATGTACGAGGCCGCCGGGAGCACCAGGCTCAGGGTGCCGTGCGCGACCTCCTCGGGGTCGCCGTAGCGCCGCAGCGGCACTCGGCGCCGGGCGAACTTGGCCTTGTGTTCGTCCGGGATGTCTTGGG
>CAJIBI010000492.1_pt1 | contig 26576 bp, 23 predicted proteins | sample 9199321 | NCBI WGS metagenome assembly CAJIBI01 (sample SAMEA7708294, study PRJEB35096) | sediment metagenome | biome: marine neritic benthic zone biome [ENVO:01000025]; feature: sediment [ENVO:00002007]; material: shallow marine sediment [ENVO:03000034] sea grass bed [ENVO_01000059] ... | reverse complement strand
CGATGGTCGCGTCGAAGGGTTACGACACGCGCGATTTCACCATGCTCTACTACGGTGGCGCGGGTCCGGTGCACATGTGGGGATACGCCGAGGGCATCGACTTCGCCGACGTCATCACGATGCCCTGGGCCGCGGGCTTCTCGGCGTTCGGAGCGGCCTGTGCCGAGTACATGCACCGCTACGACCGCGGGGCACGCATCCTCATTCCCAACGACATGGAGCCCGCTGCGCGCGCCGAGGCGGCCCGCGAGGTCGACGCCGTGTGGCGCGAGCTCGAGGCCGAAGCGCGCGCGGAGCTCGCCGCGGAGGGTGTCGAGGTCAGCCAGGTGACGTACCGCTATGCGGTGTCGGCCCGCTATATCGGACAGCTCGAGAGCTTTGAAACACGTCTCGACTTCGGCCACCTCGAGGGCCCCGCAGACCTCGACCGTATCGTGGCGGCCTTTGAGGCCATGTACACAAAGCTCTACCCGGAGGGCGCGCGGTTTCCCGACGCCGGCTATTCGCTCACGGCGATCCATCTCGAAGCGATCGCGCCCAAACCACAGCCCGCCTTGATCGCGCAACCCGTGGTCGGCGCGGCGCCCCGCGACTCGGCCTACGTGGGCTCCCGCGACGTGTACCACCGGGGCGCGTGGACGCCGTTTACGGTGTGGGAAATGCGGGAGCTGGCCGCGGGCAACGTCGTGCCGGGGCCCGCCATCATCCGCGACCCGATGACGACGGTCGTGGTCCCACCGGGTCGCGCCATGGAGCTCGACCGCTACCGGATCCTTCACTACCGCAAACACGGAGATTAGACCGATGAAACTCGCCACCTTTTCCCACGCCGGCACGACACGCATCGGCCGCGTCCAGGACGACGAAGTCGTCGACCTCCTCGAGAGCGGCCTCCCCACCGAGATGTGCGCTTTCCTGGCCGCCGGGGACGCAGCCCGCAGCGCCGCGGCGGGCGCCGACGGGCCGCGCCTCCCGCTCGCCGAGGTCGACCTGCGCGCGTCGATCCTGCGACCGCCGAAGTTCCTGGCGCTGGGGCTCAACTACGCCGACCACATCGAGGAAACCGGGATGAAAAAGCCCGAGTTCCCGATGTTCTTCAACAAACAGTCGACCTGTGTGGTCGGCTCCGGCGAGCCGATCCATCTCCCCAAGGTTTCGGACAAGCTCGACTACGAGGGGGAGCTCGGGATTGTGATCGGGAAGCGCTGCCGCCACGTCCCGGAGGACCGGGCGCCGGAGGTGATCGCGGGCTTTCTGATCGTAAACGACGTCAGCGTCCGCGACTGGCAGTTCCGCGCCCCCACCATGATCCTCGGCAAGGGCTTTGACACCCACGGCCCGATCGGCCCCTGGATCACCACCGCCGATGAGGTCGGCGACCCCCACAGCCTCGAGCTCAAGACTTGGGTCAACGGCGAACTGCGTCAGCATTCGTCCACCAAGCACCTGATCTTTGGCTGCTACAACCTAGTCGCGACGATCACCGCGATGTGCACCCTCGAGCCCGGCGACGTGATCTCCACCGGGACGCCGAGCGGCGTCGGGATTGGGTTCGACCCCAAACGCTTTCTTCAGGCGGGCGACACCGTCCGGATCGAGATCGACCGGCTCGGCGCGCTCGAGAACACCGTGATCGCCGAGCCCGCCTCCACCGCCACGTTCTGAGCCACGCAAAGGAGCCACTCGTGCAAGAACTCAGCTCTCGTGTATTGACCCGCGGCCTGATCTTTGGGGAGGGCCCGCGCTGGAAAGACGGCAAGCTCTACGTGTCGGACATGCACGCCGGACGCGTGGTCACGGTCGACATGGACGGCGGCGTCGAGGAGGTGGTGAGCGTTCCGAACCGCCCCTCCGGGTTGGGGTGGCTCCCCGACGGACGCCTGCTGATCGTGTCGATGGAGGACGCCCAGCTTGTCACCCTCGAGGGCGGCGGCCTCAAGAGCTACTGCGATCTCGCCCCCCACTGCTCGTCGACCCCCAACGACATGGTGGTGGACGCCCAGGGGCGCGCTTATGTGGGGAACTTCGGATTCGACCTCACCGCCGGCGAGGAACCCAAGAACGCCGAGCTCGTCCTGGTCGAGAACGGCGAGGCGCGTCGGGTGGCCGACGATCTCAACTTCCCGAACGGGACGGTGATCAGCCCGGACGGCGGCACCATGATCATCGCCGAGAGCTTTGGCTCGCTCCTGACCGCGTTCGATATCGATCCACGCGACGGCTCGCTGTCGAACCGCCGCGTGTGGGCGGCGCTCGGCGAGCGCACCCCCGACGGCATTTGTCTCGACGCCGACGGTGCGGTGTGGATCTCGAGCTTTATGACCGGGGAGTACGCCCGGGTCCGCGAGGGCGGCGAGATCACGCACCTGGTCAAGACCGAAAACGGGCACCCGGCGGTCGCGTGCATGCTCGGGGGCCCCGATGGTCGCACGCTGTTCATGCTGACCTCCGACACCGACATCGAGCGTCTTGCCAAGAGCGATTCGGAGTGCCGGATCGAGGTCTGCGAGGGACCCGCCCCACGCGCGGGGCTTCCCTAGGCAAAGGGTGGCGATTCCCTTCGCGGTGAAGGCCGACGGCCGCGACGCGAGTGCGTCCGCCGATTGCCCGTGTGTCGCGCGGCGTCGGAGATGACCTGATGATCGTGCCCGTGGTTCTTTCCGGTGGTTCGGGAAGCCGTCTGTGGCCGCTGTCCCGCGCGGCGTACCCAAAGCAGCTGCTCGCATTGCTTGGGGACGCGACCCTCCTGCAAGACACGATCCTGCGGGTCCGCGGCCAGGCGGGGGTCGCGGACCCGCTGGTGGTGTGCAGCGAAGCGCACCGATTCCTCGTCGCCGAGCAGCTGCGCAGCTGCGGGATCTCCGGCGCCACCGTGGTGCTGGAGCCGGTGGCCCGGAGCACCGCGCCCGCCGCCGCCGCCGCCGCGCTCCTCGCCCGGGATCTGGGGGCGGAGAACGACCCGGTCCTCGCGGTGATGCCGGCCGACCACGTCGTCGCCGACCCCGACCGCCTGCGCGTCGCCCTCCAGGCGGCCGACCGCGAGGCACGCGCGGGACGGCTCGTGACCTTTGGCATCGTTCCCGCGGGCCCGGAGACCGGCTACGGCTACATCTGCTCGCCGGGCTGGCGGGACGCGACCGACGCGACACCGGTCGAGCGCTTTGTCGAGAAGCCGTCGCTCCCCGATGCGCAGGGCTACGTGGAGTCTGGCGACTACCTCTGGAACAGCGGGATCTTTGTCTTTCGCGCGAGCCGCTACCTCGACGAGCTCGAACGTTTTGCGCCGGCGATCGTCGAGGCGTGTCGCAAGGCGGTGACGGAGGCCGGCACCGACGCCGACTTTGTCCGTCTCGGGGCCGACGCCTTCGCGTCGTCGCCCGCCGACTCGGTCGACTACGCCGTGATGGAGAAAACCGACGACGCCGTCGTCGTCCCGCTCGACGCCGGCTGGAGTGACATCGGATCCTGGGACGCCCTGCACGCGGCCACGGGCCAGGACGCCCGGCACAACGTATGCCTGGGCGATGTCGTCGCCCTCGACTGCGAGAACAGCTATCTCCGCGCGAGCAGCCGCCTCGTCGCGGCGGTCGGCCTACGCGACCTCGTGGTTGTCGAGACGCCCGACGCGGTGCTGGTGACGACGCGCCAACGCTCGCAAGAGGTAAAGGCCCTGGTCGACACGCTGAACGCCGCCGCGCGCAGCGAGGGAACCCAGCACCGCCGCGTCGCCCGGCCCTGGGGAAGCTACGACAGCATCGACGCGGGCGAGCGCTTCCAGGTCAAGCGTTTGATCGTGCACCCCGGCGCCGTCTTGTCGCTACAAAAGCACAGCCGCCGCGCGGAGCACTGGGTCGTGGTGTCGGGGCGGGCGCGCGTCACCCTGGACGACAAGGTGTTCACCCTCGACAAAAACGAGTCGACCTACATTCCGATCGGCGCCGTCCACCGGGTCGAGAACCCCGGCGGCGAGCCCCTCCACATCATCGAGGTGCAATCGGGCGACTATCTCGGTGAAGACGACATCGTGCGCCTCGAGGACCGCTACGGGCGCAAGGGCACGGTCGACTGATCAGAGAACGCCCCGCTCGGTGAGCTCTGCGATGCGTTCGCTGCGGAGCCCCAACAGCCCCCGATAGATCTCGTCGTTGTGCGCACCGAGCTCGGGGCCGACCCAGCGCACGCGGCCCGGCGTGTCCGTGAGCTTCGGGAACACGTTCTGCATCGCGATCTCCCGGTCGCCCTTGTAGAGCAGCTTGACGATCGCTTCGCGCGCTTTGAAGTGCGGATCCTCGAGCATCTCTGGGGCGCGGTAGAGCGTGCCAAAGGGAACCGCATGCGCCTCGAGCGCATCGCAAAGCGACTGCGCCGTGTGTGTGGCGGTCCAGGCGGCGACCAGGGCGTCGAGCTCTTCCTGCTTTTCGCCGCGCACCGCGTGGAGGCCAAAGCGGTCGGGTTCCGCGAGCTCCGGCCGTCCCATCGCCTCGGCCAGGCGTTTGAACACGGTGTCCTGGTTGCCCGCAATGATCACGAGCTTGCCGTCGCGCGTGGGGTAGACATTGCTCGGTGCCACACGGGGGAGAATTGCCCCCGAGCGCTCGCGGATGTGCCCGCCCAGCTGGTACTCGGGAATCAGCCCCTCCATCACTGCGAGCACCGCCTCGTAGATGGCCGAGTCGACCACCTGGCCCCGGCCGGTGCGCTCGCGGGCGTGGATCGCCATGATGGCGCCGAGCGCGGCAAAGGTGCCGGCCAGCGTGTCGCCGATGCTTACCCCGGCGCGGCTCGGCGGCCGCGTCGGGTCGCCCATGACGTAGCGCAGGCCGCCCATCGCCTCGCCCACCGCCGCGTAGCCCGGGCGCGAGGCGTAGGGCCCCGTCTGGCCGAAGCCCGACACCCGCACCATCACGATCCGAGGGTTCACCGCGGCGAGGGCGTCGTAGCCGAGACCCCAACGCTCCATCGTGCCGGGGCGAAAATTCTCCAGCACGACGTCGGCTTCCCGCACCAGCCGGCGCAACAGGTCCTGACCGTCTTCCTCGCGCAGGTTCAAGGTGATCGACTTCTTGTTGCGCGCGACCACCGGCCACCAGAGTGCCTCACCGTCGGCCTTGGCCTGCCCGTAGCCGCGCATCGGGTCGCCGCTTCCGGGGCTCTCCACCTTGATCACTTCGGCGCCAAAGTCGGCGAACAGCGAGCCGCAAAAAGGCCCCGCCAAGAGCACGCCCATCTCGATGACGCGCAAGTCCGCGAGGGGCCCGAGGCTTCGGAACGCGGTGCTCTCGTCGCTCATGACCTTCCCGTATACTGGGCCCCGCGCAGCGCGGCAAGCGCCTGCCCGCGCGGAGAGGAACCCCCGTGAAAGCGAGCACCGATCGCATCCTGACGACCCATGTCGGCAGCCTGCCCCGCGACGCCGAGCTCTCGGAGTTGTTGATCCGGCAAGAGGACGGCCAGCCGGTCGACGTGGCCGAGCTCGACCGCTGCGCCGCGCAGGGGGTTCGCGATGTCTTGGGCCGCCAGGTCGCCGCCGGTGTCGACGTCGTGAACGACGGCGAGCAACCCCGCGTGGGCTTCCAGACCTATGTCGCCCAGCGGCTCGAGGGCTACGGCGGCGCCAGCGACCGCGACGGCTTCAAAGACATGACCGATCACCCGGATTTTCTGGAGATGCTGTTCAAGCGCATGAGCACCGCCAAGGTGATGGACGCGCCAAAGGCGATCGCCGAGGTCGCGTACGTCGACCTGGGGCCGGCCGAGCGCGAGTGCGACCTCTTCGCCGGCGCGCTCAAAGAGCACGAGGGGCGCTACACGGAGACTTTTATGACCGCCGCCTCGCCGGGGATCGTGTGCACCACGCTGCGCAACGGCTTCTACGACAGCCACGAGGCCTACGTACGCGCGGTCGCCCGCGAGCTCAAGAAAGAGTACGAGCTCATCCACCAGCGCGGCTTTTTGCTCCAGCTCGACTGCCCCGACCTCGCGATGGAGCGGCACTGCATGTTCCAGAACTACACGACCGCCGCGTTCTGCGACGTCGTGGCGCTCCACGTCGACGCGATCAACAGCGCGGTCGAGAACATCCCCGCCGACCGCGTCCGCCTGCACGTCTGCTGGGGGAACTACGACGGACCCCACGACAGCGACGTCCCGATGGAGGACATCCTCCCGCTGCTCTACGAAGCCAAGGTCGGTGCGCTCTCCCTCGAGTTTGCCAACCCCCGCCACCAGCACGAATACGCGGCGCTGCGGCGTTATCCCCTGCCCGATTCGATGCTGCTGCTCCCCGGTGTCATCGACTCGACCATCAACTACCTCGAACACCCCCAGGTGGTGTGCAACCGCATCCTGGAGGCCGTCGACGCCGTGGGCGACCGCACCCGCGTATTGGCCAGCTCCGACTGCGGCTTCGGCACCTTTGCCGGCTGGGAGCTCATCGCGCCGTCGGTGGCCTGGAAGAAGTTCGAGGTGCTCGTCGAGGGTGCGCGGCTTGCGAGCGAGCGTCTGTGGAACTGACCCGCGCTCCGAACTCGCTACCGCGTCGCGATCGGCGATCCGTCGCCGTGGCGCTCTGGGGCTGATGCGTGAGCCAATACTTCTGCGGAATCGACATCGGTGGCACCTTCACCGACTGTGTCGTGGTCGACGAGGCCGGCCGGGTCGTCACCTGCAAGGTCCCCTCCACCCCGGGAAACTTCGCGGCGGGTATGCTGCAAGCGGTGGATCGCGCCGCCGAGCGCCTGGGACTCTCGCCCGAGGCGCTCTGCGAATCGCTGGCGCTCCTCTCCCACGGGACCACGACGGGCACCAACGCCGTCATCCAAAAACGGGGCGCCCGGGTGGGCCTGCTCACCACCAAGGGACACAACGACGTCATCCACATCATGCGCGGGTCGCGGGGCCTCGACGGACGCGACATCCGTCTCGTGGTCCACATCCCGGAAAGCCAAAAGCCCGACCCGCTGGTGCCAAAGCGGCTGATCCGAGGCATTTCGGAGCGCGTCGATTGCTTTGGCAAGGAGATCGTCGAGCTCAACGAGGACGAGGTGAGGGACGCCGTCGGCGAGCTCCGCGACGCCGGCGTCGAGGCGATCGCGATCTGTTATCTCTGGTCCTTCCTCGACCCGAGCCACGAGCAGCGCACCCGCGCGATCGTCGAGGAGGTGGCCCCCGAGCTCTACGTGAGCTGCTCCCACGAGCTCGTGCCCAAGTGGGGCGAGTACGAGCGGACCACGGCGACCGCGCTCAACACCTACATCGGCCCCGTCACCAGTCGCTACCTCGCCACGATCGACCGGGAGCTGCGCGACAAGGGCTACCGAGCGCCGCTGCAGATCACCCAGTGCGCCGGCGGCACGATCTCGGTAGCCAAAGCGCGCCAAGCGCCGCTCCTGACCCTCGATTCCGGGCCCGTCTCGGGGGTGATGGGCTCGAAGTTTCTGGGCGACCTGTGTGGCTACCCGAACATCATTACCACCGATATGGGCGGCACTTCGTTTGACGTCGGCGTCATCTTTGAGGGCCGGCCGGCTTCCTCCTACCGCAGCATCGTCAACCAGTACGAGTACTACCTGCCCAAGGTGGACATTCAGGCGATCGGGAGCGGCGGTGGCTCCCAGGTGTGGATCGACGAGGCGACCGGCAGCATGCGGGTCGGCCCCGAAAGCGCGGGCGCCGACCCGGGCCCGGTCTGCTACGGACGCGGCGGCGAGATCCCCACGGTGACCGATGCCGACCTCGTGCTCGGCTATCTCGACGGCGACCACTTCGCGGGCGGCGCGATGCGTCTCGATCGCGACGCGGCGGCCGCCGCCCTGGAGCCGATCGCAAAGCGGCTCGGGCTCAGCTTGTTTGAGTGCGCGAGCGGCATCGCACAGATCGCCGAGTTTCAGATGGCCGATCTGATCCGCAAGGTGACCATTCAAAAGGGCTTTGACCCGCGCGACTTCGTGCTTTTTGCGTTTGGCGGCGCGGGCCCGGTGCACGCGGCGGTGTTTGCGCGAGAGCTCGGAATCGAACGCGTCGTCATCCCCCAACGCGAGACCGCCTCGGTGTGGTGCGCTTTTGGCGCGGTCGCGTCGGACATCCTCCATGTCGACGAACGCGTCGAGATCACCCGCTCCCCCTTCGACTCCGCGCGGGTCTCGGCGCTGTTCGCCGAGCTCAAAGGGCGCGGCGCGGCGCAGCTCGAACGCGACGGCGTTTCGCCCGACCGACAGCGCTTCTCGTTCTCGGTCGATATGCGTCACCGCGGCCAGATCAACGAGGTCGAAGTGGAGCTTCCGGGCGGTGCGCTGGCGCAGAGCGATCTCACCGCGCTGCAGCGTGCCTTTGTCGAGCGCTACGAGTTGCTGTACGGGAAGGGCAGCTCGCTACCGGGCGCGGTGCTCGAAATCGTGACCTTCCGGAGCCGCGCCAGTGCGGAGCTCCCCAAACCGAGGCTCGGGGAGCTGGCCCTTGCGGGCGAGGTACCGGACCCCACCGCTTCGCGGCGGCCGCGTTCCATCTACTGGGCCGAGCTCGGGGAGAGCGCCGAAAGCGCCATCTACGACGGCGCCAGCCTGCACCCGGGAAACCGCGTCGCCGGCCCGGCCGTGATCGAAACCGAGGCGACCTCCGTCGTCGTGCACCCGAGCCAAGAGTGCCGGGTCGACCGCTACGGGAATTTTGTGCTCGCGGTCGGCTGAGCCGCGCGCCTGGAGGACTCCGATGCCCCGTGTGAGCGAGCTCCCGATCGGCGAGTTTGACGGCGTCAAGCGCGGCTATGTGCCGCCGCGCACGCTCCGGATCCACGAGTCGCTGCGCCTGCACCGCGACGCGGAACGCGAGCTCGACCCGGTCACCTACGAGGTGGTGCGTCACAACCTGTGGAACATCAACGAAGAGCACGGCAGCACGATCCAGCGCATCTCCGGCTCGCCGGTGGCGATGTACGCCCTCGACCTCAACCCCTCGATCCTCACCGAGGACGGCGAGTTCGTCTACTTCGGGCCCTACATGCAGTACATGTCGGGTGTGACCGACACCCAGGTCAAGTGGATCCTCGAGAACCGCAGCGACAACCCCGGCATCCGCGACGGCGACATGTACCTCGCCAACGACCCGTGGGTGGGCGCCGCCCATCAGATGGACGTGATGTTGATCGCGCCGGTCTTTCACGGCGGCGAGCTGTTCTGCTGGGTGACAAACTGTCTCCACCAGTACGACATCGGGGGCATCACGCCGGGGAGCTTTTGTCCGGCGGCCGAGACGGCCTTTGACGAAGGCATCCTGATCCCGCCGGTCCGCATCGTCGAAAACGACGTCGTGCGAAAGGACATCGAAGACCTCTATCTGCGCTCCTCGCGCAAGCCCGAGATGGTGGCCCTCGACTTCCGCGCGCAGCTCGCCGGAAACGTGACGGCAAAAAAGCGCGTCCATGCGCTGATCGACCGCTACGGTGCCCGCACCGTGAAGGGCGTCATGAAGCGCGTCGTCGACAACGCCGAGCGGGCGTTTCTCCGCAAGCTCGAAACGCTCCCCGACGGGGTCTGGCGCGACCGCACCTACGTCGAGGCCTGCCGGCCGGGCGACCGGCGCACCCACCGCGTGAGCCTCGAGCTCGAAAAACGCGGGGACACACTCGTCTTCCGCAACGACGGCACGGCGCCCCAGGACGGCGCGATGAACGCCACCTACTCGGGGTGGCGCGGCTCACTGATCGTGGCGATCAACGAGCTCCTGTGCTGGGACCAGTACTTCGCGGTGGGGGGCGCGCTGCGCCACATCGAGTTCGACCCGACCCCGGGCACCTTCAACTGCGCCGACTTCCCGGCCTCGGTTTCGACGGCGCCGACCCAGGCGATGGAGATCTCGCTCTACCCCGCCTACAACGTCATCTCGAAGCTTCTGTACCCGAACCCCGAGCTGCGCCGCGACATCATGTGCATCGGGGGAACCAGCCAGTGGCCGGCGACGATCTTTCGCGGCACCGACCAGTGGGGGCAACAGTACGGCTACATCCTGATCGACCCGATCGGCGGCGCGATCGGCGCCTTCGCCCACGGCGACGGGATCAATACCGGTGGCCAGTCGCGCACGCCGATCTGTCAGCTCCCCAACGTCGAGCACACCGAGCAGACCTTCCCCGTGCTCTTTCTGTACCGAAAAGAGCTCCCCGACTCGGGGGGCGCCGGCCAGTTCCGCGGGGGGCTCTCGGCCGAGAGCTGCTTTATCCCCCACAACACCGAGCGCGTGACCCACGACACGCTGTCCTCGGGCAACGCCACTCCGACCTCGACCGGCATGATGGGGGGCTACCCGTCCACCACGAACGCCTACACCTTTATCGCGGGGAGCGACATTCAGGAGCGCTTTCGCCAGCGGCGCATGCCGGAGGACAGCTCCGAGGTCGATGGCCGCGCGGTAGAGCTGGGGCTCCGCCAGGAGGACTTCACCCAGACCCCCGACGACGTCTACGCGGTGCGCTGGAGCGGCGGGGGCGGCTTTGGAGACCCGATGGAGCGCGACCCGGCGCTGATCCAGAAAGACCTGGACGGCGACTGCGTCACCGAGGTGACCGCGCGCGAGGTCTACGGCGCTGTGCTCAGCGAGAGCGGCGAGGTCGACCCGGTGGCGACCCAGAAGAACCGCGAGCGCATCCGCCTCGAGCGGGTGCAGCGCGCGGGCCTCGACGCCCCGCGCCGGGCCGGCGAAACCGTCTACGAGGCGAACCCGGCGCTCGCCGCCAAGCGCGACGAGGCCGGGGCCTTCTGGAGCTGCGCGAGCTGCAGCGCCGAGCTCGGACCGATCGACGCCAACTACAAGGACGGCTGTCTGGAGGAGCGCCACCCCGCCCAGCGCTCCAACCCGTTGGTGGGCGACCCGCTCCGTTTCATCGACGAACAGGTCGAGTTTCGCCAGTTTTTCTGCCCTGGCTGCGGGCGCCTCGTCGAGAACGAGATCGCCGTCGCCAGCGACCCGCTGCTCCGCGACAGCGAACTGGAGATTGGCCCGTGAGCCCGACGACGACAACCCCGACAACCAGGCTGGACGGCGAGGGGATGCACCTCGGCATCTTCATGCCGAACTGCAGCAACGCCTACTCAATCAGTACGTACAAGCGCGTCCCCGACGACTGGACCTTCGAGTCGAACCTCGCGATCACACGTGCGGCCGAAGAGGCGGGCTTCGACTTTCTGTTCCCGGTGAGCCGCTGGCGGGGCTTTGGCGGCGAGTCCAACTACCTGGGCAATTCCCTCGAGACGATGACCTGGGCGTCGGCGCTGCTCGCCAACACCAGCCGCATCGGCATCTTCTCGACCGTGCACGTGCCCGTGTTCCACCCGCTGGTGGTCGCGAAGATGGGCGCGACCCTCGACCACATCGGCCATGGACGCTGGGGCATCAACATCGTGAGCGGCTGGTGCAAGGGCGAGTTTCAGATGATGGGGCTCGACATTCTCGACCACGCCGAGCGCTACGCACGCACCGAGCAGTTCATCGAGTGTGTCACCGGCCTGTGGCGGGAGAAGCCCGGCAGCTTCGACTACGACTCGGAGTGGTACCAGATTCGCGGGGGCTACGTGTCGCCGCAGCCGGCCACCCAGCCCCCGATCGTGAATGCGGGGACCAGCGACGCCGCCCGGGAGATGGTGGCAAAGCGGTGCGACTGGTCGTTCATGTGCCCGCCCACCCTCGAGATCGCGGCGGAGATCGCCGGCGACGTCAAAGCGCGGGCCAAACGACACGGCCGCAGCGTGCGCTGCGTCGCCGCGGTGCAGCCGCTCTGGGACGAACGCGCCGAGGATGCCCTGGCGGAGCGCGAGAGGATCGTGGCAGGGGCCGACCCGGTGGCGATCCAGAACTGGGCCGGCGAGCTTGGGATCGAAAGCGGCTCCTTCGACGACACGCCGCTCGACGCCTACGCCTTTGGCGCCGGTGCGCTGCCCATGGTGGGGACACGCGAGACCGTCGCCGAGATTCTCAAGGACCTCTACGAGGCGGGGATCGACGGCGTCCTCTTCTGCTTCCACGACTTTCTCGAAGACACCCGCCGCGTCTCCCGGGAGATCGTGCCGCTGATGAAGGAGATGGGGATCGCGCGCGAGCCGGCCCTCGCGGCCCTCGCGCGAGACCGCGCCGCGTGAGCGAGCGCCACCTCGAGCTCGGGCTGGACCCCAAAGGTCGTGCCGATCCTGGAGCGGCGGGGGTGCGGCAGCCACGCCACTAGGCACGCGGAGTGATACCCTGCGCGCGAGGAGACACCCATGGAAGAGATTGTCCCGGTCAAAGTCCAGCCGCTCGTCGCGGACGCGTTCAAGCCCTACGGCACCGTCGTCGAGGGGGAAGACCTAGGCTACCCGGAGACCGAGGAAGGCCGCGTCGGGGTCGAGAAGCTGCGTCTGCGCTTCCGTCCCGGTGCCGACCGCGTCGAACAGCTGGCCATTCACTTCAGCTACAACCAGACCTTTATCCCGCTCACGGGCTCGATGATCCTCGTCGTCGCCCCGGCGCCGAGCAACCGCGCCCAGGGCGAGGCCGAGGGCCCCGACGCCTACGAGCTCGACTACGGGCAGCTGCGCGCCTTCACGCTGCAGCCGGGCCAAGCGGCCTTCATCGAGAAGGGCGCCTGGCACAACGTCGTCACGCTCGATCGGGTCTGCAATTTCATCAACATCACGCGCAAGAACACGGGCGAGGGCCCGAGCCCCGCCGAGGAGCTCGAGGGGAAGATCGAGGCGGCCCACGCGGTGCGCGACTACGTCGAGTTCGTCGATGTCTGCAAGCGCGACAACAAGGTCATCCAGCTCGAGATCTGAAGACCGCGCACCGCGATACTCCACAACAGAACCGGACTGTCTTCCATGCACCCCGATGACGTAGCCGAATGGCGGCGCCAGAACGTCCCCGTCTACAACGACAACAAGATGAAGCTCGGCCTCTTCGGCACCAACGTGTCGTTCGGATGCACGGTGTCGCACGCCGAGACCAGCTTTGTCCCGACCTACGAGCACAACGTGGAGATCGCCAAGAAGGCCGACGCCGCCGGGATGGAGATGTTGATCCCGGTGGGACGCTGGCGCGGCTTTGGCGGCACCACCGACTTCAACGGGGAGAACATGGAGGTGTTCACCTGGGCGGCGGCGATGGCCACCCAGACCGAACGGATCATGCTCTTCGCGACACCGCACGTCCCCACCGTCCACCCGATCCTCGCCGCCAAACAGAGCGCGACGATCGATCACATCTCGGGCGGCCGCTTTGGGCTGAACATCGTCTCGGGCTGGTTCACGCCCGAGATGGAGATGTTTGGCGCCAAGCAACTCGACCATGACGAGCGCTACCGCCGCGCCGACGAGTGGGTCGAGGTCGTGAAGCGGCTCTGGACCGAGCAGGACTTCGACCACGAGGGCAAGTACTACACCGTGAAGCAAGGTTATCTGCTGCCAAAGCCGGTGCAGAAGCCCTACCCGGTCATCCTCAACGCCGGCGCCTCCACCGCCGGGCGCGATTTCTCGGCCCGCGAGGCGGACTTCAACTTCATCATCATCTCCGATCACGACGAGGCGCGAAAGTTGAACCGCGAGGTGCGCGACAAAGCCGCCCGTCTCGGACGGGAGTGCGGAGTCATGACCTTTGCGGAGGTGGTCTGCCGCGACACCGAGAGAGAGGCCAAGCGGGATTTCCAGTACATCCTCGACAAGGGGGACTACCAGGCAGCGACCAACATCCTGCGCATCTTTGGCGTCGAGAGCGAGACGGCGCCCGGCGGATTCCGCGGCCAGCAAGAGCGCTTGATCGGGGGGTGGATGGGTTACCCGCTCGTGGGCACCCCGGAGCAGATCGTCGACAAGTTTCTCGAGCTCTCGGCGCTCGGGATCGATGGGGTCGCGCTGGCCTGGCTCGACTACAACCAGGAAATCGACCAGTTCAATCGGGAGATCCTCCCTTTGATGAAGCAGGCCGGGTTGCGCCAATAAGCGTCCATCAACCCGCAGACCGGGCCGGCGCCTTGCCGCGCCCCGAAGACAAGCGCCGCGTCGTCCGCACCATGTTCGACCGCATCGCGCCCCGCTACGACCGCATGAATCGCGTGTTGTCGCTGGGGCTCGACCAGCGCTGGCGGCGCGTCGCGCTCGCAGCGATCGGCGTCGGGCCCGGCGACCGGTTGATCGACCTCGCCTGCGGCACTGGCGACCTGGCGGAGCTCGCCAGCGCGACGGGCGCCGAGGTCGTCGCGATCGACTTTGCGCGCGAGATGCTCCGCGCCGCGAAGCACCGAGGCGCCCCGGCGCGCTGGGTGCAGGGCGACGCCGAAGCGCTCCCCTTTCCCGACGCTGTCGCCACCTGTCTGACCTGCGGGTTTGCGATGCGCAATTTTTCCTCACTGCCCACCGTATTGGCGGAGGTCGCCCGTGTTCTCGAAGCGGGCGGACGCGTCGCGCTGATCGAGGTGGACCGGCCTCACAACCCTCTCCTTCGTGCCGGGCACAGCGTGTACTTCGACCGGGTCGTGCCGCGGCTCGGAGGCTGGCTCGCGGATCGTGCCGCTTATCGCTACTTGCCCGAGTCGACCGCGTATCTCCCGGAGGCGCCGGAGCTTCAGGAGCTGATCCGCGCCGCGGGTTTCGAAGACGTGAGAAAACGCTCGTTTCTGATGGGCGCGGCACAGCTGCTCACGGCGAGGCGCTCCGCCTGACGCGGGCCCGCCGCAACCGGCGGCCGGTCAGCCCGCGCTCAGAAACGCGGACACCACCTCCAGGTAGCGCGATTCTTCCTCGATGTGCGCCAGATGCGCGCTCTGTTCGAACACGACGAGCTCGGCGTTGGGGATCCCTCTCTGCAGGGTCTCCGCACAAGCGGGGGTCAGCTCGTCGTAGCGACCCACCGTGACTAGGGTCGGGACCTGAATCTCGCCGAGCCGCTCACTCCGGTCCCAATCCTTGAGGTTGCCGATGGTCGTGAACTCGTTGGGCCCGTTGATGGTCTCGTAAACGGGGTTGCCTTCCACGTTGACGCCGGTCCGAAGCAGACAGTCGGGCCACTCGGGCAGGCGGCAAAGGTAGTTGCGGTAGAACACCTCTACCGCGGCCTCGTAGTCCGGATGGTGATAGTCGCCGAGGGTCTCGTAGCGATCGAGGGTCTCCTGCACGTCCGCCGGCAGCGCCTTGCGCAGCCGGCGCGTCTCGGCCGCGAACTGGGGGATGCTGGCGGAGGTGCTCGCGAGAACGAGCCGCTTGATGCCCGTCGGTTTCCCGAGCATGTATTCAATCGCGAGCCAGCCGCCCCAGGACTGACCCAGCAGATGGACCGTGTCGAGGGCGAGTGCGTCCCGGACTTCGTCCACCTCTTCGACGAATCGTTCGAGGGTCCAAAGCTTGGTGTCGTCGGGACGGTCGGACTTCCCGCACCCCAGCTGGTCATAAAAGACCACGGGCCTGGTCGCGGACAAGCGCCCCAGCGGCTCCAGATAGTCGTGTCCGGCACCGGGCCCACCGTGCAAAAGCAACAGCGGCGTGGCGTCCCCGTCTTCATGACTCCGATCTTCTTGACGCCGATACCAGACCCTGTAGCCATTGGTGAGCGTGATAAACCCTTCGACGCGCTTCATCGCCTCACTTCCTTGGCTACCGAGCATACGGTCGCGCGAGAGCGCATGCACGCGCCAAACCGCTGACCGCTTTGGCCCCGGGACGGGGTCGAGCTACACAGTGTGTCGCTCCGTAGCCCCGCAGGAGAAATCGATGGATCTGAAGAGCTGCGACCATTTGCTCACCACGACGCGTTCGGTGCGAAAGCGCCTGGATTTTGCGCGGCCCGTTCCCGACGAGGTCCTGGAGGAATGCCTGGAGATCGCGCTGCAGGCCCCGACCGGCTCCAACCGACAGAACTGGCACTTCGTGATCGTGACGGACCCGGACCGCAAAAAGGGCCTCGCAGAGCTCTACCGCAAGGCCATCATGATCTACTCCCAAAGCGACGCGCGCCCGCAATTCGCAGAGGACGACCCCCGGGCGGCGCAGCAGCCCGGCATCGAAGCGTCTGCACTCTACCTGGCCGAACATATGGAAGAAGCGCCGGCGCTGGTCGTCCCCTGTGTGGAGGCCCGCGTCGAAGACGCCGGCGTGCTGGCGCAGGCCTCGGTCTACGGTTCGATCCTCCCCGCGGTGTGGTCGTTGATGCTGGCGCTGCGCGCGCGGGGCCTGGGCTCGGCGTGGACCACGCTCCACTTGATGTACGAAGCGGAGGCCGCACGACTCCTCGAGCTGCCGGACGCCCTCACGCAATGCGCACTGCTTCCGGTGGCCTATTTCACGGGCGAGGATTTTCGACCGGCGCCGCGGCTACCGCTCGACCAGGTCACCCACTGGAACCGCTTCGGGGGCGCGCGGTGACCTTCGAGGTGCTGGGCCTCGACCACGTCGACCTGACCGTGCACTCGCTCGAGCGCTCGATTCCCTTCTACGAAAAGGTGTTTGGCGCGCTGGGCTTCTCACGGGTCGAACACGAGAGCTACGTGGCGTGGTCCAACGGGCGGATGAATGTCGGCCTCCGCGAGGCCCACGATCCAGAAGCCGATACCCCGTTCAACCGCTATCGGCCGGGGCTTCATCATCTCGCACTCAAGGCGAAGACGCGCGGCGATGTCGATGCCTTCTACGACTGGCTGCAGAAAGAGGGCGTAGAGATACTCGACGCGCCCGGCGAGTATCCCCAATACGGACCCGCCTACTACGCCGTATTCTTCGCCGACCCCGACGGCATCAAGTTCGAGCTGGTGCACTTTCCCTGGGGCTACTGGCGCCGCGTGCAGAGCGACGGCTACGACCTCCGCCCCCGAGCCGCAAGCCGCGGCGCATAGCCGCGGCGCGCAGCGAGCCGAAGGCGAGCGAAGTTCATCGGGCCGCGGGCGCATAGCCGCGGCCCGCAGCGCGGCGCAGCCGCCCCCGGACGCTAGGCGTCCTCGAATTTCGGCGGCCGCTTCTCGAGAAACGCCGCGACGCCTTCCCGGAAGTCGTTGGTGCGCGCGGCGAGCATCTGGTTGCGGTCTTCCATGGCGATGACCTGCTCGAGGCTCCCGGCATCGAGGCTGTGTTTGAGGCATTCCTTGGTGAGGCGGAGACCGAGCGGAGAGTTTTGGAGCATGGTCTCGGCGAGCCCGCGGGTGCACTCCTCAAGCTGGCCCTCCGGGACGAGACGCGAGACCAAGCCCGTCTGCAGTGCCCGCGGGCCGTCGATGAAATCCCCCGTCAGCAGCAGCTCCGAGGCAACCGACGCGCCCACCAACCGCGGCAGGAAGTAGCTCACTCCGATATCGCAAGCCGAAAGGCCGAGCCGGATAAAAGCGGCGTTCATCCGCACCGATTCCGCAGCGATGCGCACGTCGGCGGCCAGCGCGATCGCGAAGCCCCCACCCGAAGCCGCTCCCTGCACGGCAGCGACAATAGGCTGCGGGGCCCGACGCATCTGCATGACGATCTCCGCGATGTTGCGCTGGAGCCGGAGGCCCGCGCTCACGCTGGTGCCCACCGCGGAGTCCGGCGAGCGGGCCTCCTTGAGGTCGAGGCCCGCACAAAAGGCCCGTCCGGCGCCCCGAACCGCCACGACGCGGGTCTGCGTGTCGGCGGGAAGACCGGAGAAGAAGTCGAAGAGTTCCGCCACCATTTGGCGGTTCAGCGCGTTGAGCGATTTCGGACGGTCCAAGGTCAACCAGGTAAGGTGATCTTCGCGGTCGACCCGCAGCGTTTCATACATGGCGCCTCCCGAGCGGCTGTCTTGGCATCGGGCGGCGATGGTGCCACAGAACTACTCGTCGACGAGCTCGAGGCGGAAGCGGGCGCGGCCGCGAACAGCGCCCTTGCTGTGGAGCTCGAGATCGACGCGGTACACACCGGTCGCCAGTACCGCGGGGGGAACCTGAAGCAGTACCGCCCGCTGGTTCGCTTCCACCGCAACGCGCTCTTCGAAACCCGACGGGGGGCGCTCGGTCGCAGCGTTGTCCCGCTTCGAGAGCGCTTCGAGGGCTCGGCGTTCCGCAGCAAGCGGCACCGGGGCCCTCTTGCTCGCCTCGCTTCGGCCCGGACCGTCGGGAAGGATCAGAATGCGGGCCTCCCCCGCAGGCGCCTCCCGCGGGAGCGGAATCTCGAGAAAGAACCCGTTGCGAAGCTCTTCGGCGGGACCCCAGGATTTCTGGCCCGGGCGCAGTCGCATCGTCGGAATCCAAACGTGGTGGGCGAGCGGGTCCTCGCTCTTGCGGGCGGGCGCGGCCTCGGGGGTCACCGACGACGCCGTCTCCGTTGGGCGCTGCCCCACCTCGGCCGCGTCCTCCGAAGCCAGCGGGGCCGGCGCCCCCAGTACGGCCGCCGCCGGGTCCGGTGCGCCGCTCGGCGCAGCGGCCTCGTGCGACAGGTTGGCGGCCAGACCATCGCGGGCGGGCTCGAGATCGGTGTCCGGCTTCGGCTCCGACTCCGGAACCACGGCGCGCGACATCTTGGCGGCCGGACGCGCGGAAGCGACGATCTGTGGCTCCGCCGGGGCCCGGGCCCGAGCGCGGACCCCGCGGTCCGCGTCGGCCAGCTTGTCCGCCTCCTCGAGGCGTTCCGATCTTTGCGTCAACGACGAGGGCGGTGCCGAAGGTCGATCGAGCAACGCGCCTTCTTGGCTCGACTCGGCCTGGCTCCGCGCGGCGCTTTCGGAGGGTGCCGGGCCGAGGCTTCGGTACAGCAGCGGAAACAACAGGAAACCCACCAACACGAGGGCGAATGCGGGGTTCCACAGGATGCGCCGCAAGCGGTCTCCAGGGCGGGGCCCAGCTGCCGGGGCCGCCCGGAAGCGATCGGGGTCGTGCCCGCGCAGCGCCTGGAGCTCTTCGGAGCAGGAAGGGCAACTCCGCAGATGGGCCGCGACAAAATCGCTCCGGCCCGGGGCGAGCTCGGCCGGCGCGCGCTCAAAGCACTCGAGCTCCTCGGGAGTGGGGTGCGTGGGGGCCTCGGCGCTCGCGCCGAGGCCGTCGATCAAAGCGGTCCACGCGCGGACTGCGGCGGCGCACTCCACGCAGCCGGGATAGTGGGCACGAAACGCGTCAAACGCGCCGTCCCCCGGCTCGCGCAGAAACGCCGACCAGTCGATGTCTTCGTGGCGGCGACAGCTCAGGGCGTCTCCTCCGTGGTTGCGCTCCACCCCTCCAGTCTTCCCGGAGCCCGGAACCGGATCACGTGGGGTCTCCCGCGCCTTCCAGACGCCGTTTCAGCACACCGAGGCCCTCGCGCAGCCGCCGTTTCAGTGTGCCCAGCGCGACGCCCGACCCGCGGCTCGCCTCTTCGTAGGTCTCACCCCGAAGATAAACCCGCTCGATGAGCTCCCGATCCCGAGCGTCGAGAGCGCGGAGCGCTTCGCGCAGGTCGTGGCCCGCGTCGCCGGCAGGGCCCGACGACGGAGGGTGCGCCCCGACGGCAGGGGCGCGATCGATCTCTTCTTCCCACGGCAGCGTCTCGCGCTCCGCGTGGCGCAGCTTTCGCTTGAGGCGATCCACAAACTTGTTGCGCGCGATCGCGCGCACGTAGCCCACCAGGGCTTGCGGCTCGCGTAGGCGCCCGGCGCGTGCGCCCTGCACGACCGAGATCAGGACCTCCTGGCGAAGATCGTCCCAGTCGTCCTCGAAATCGTAGGCCCGGAATTGCCGGAGAAAGCCCGTCACCAGGCGGTTGAAACGCGCGAAGGCGACGCGGTCCCCCGCGATCAGGGCGTCGAGCGTGGCGCTCCAATCGGGTTCTTGGTGCGGAGTCGTCGGATTCGCTCGAGCGGCGCGGCCCACCACAGCGCAGCCTAGCTCTCCTGACGCAGCTGCTCTCCCACCACGGCGGCCATCGCGGCCTGGAGGTTGTAGGCGGGCACAAAGCCACGCATCGGGACACGCACGATACTGTCGCAGCGCGCGAGCAGGTTCGCGTCGATCCCGTCTCGTTCGCCGCCGATCACAAAGAGCGGGGATCCGCGCAGATCTTCCTGCCAGGGAGCGCGCTCGCCGACGTCTTCGATCGCGATGACGCGCCGCCCTGCCGTCCGCGCGGCGGCGACCACTTCCGCGCCCGGCCTCCACTGCACCGGAAAGAAGCGCTCGGCGTGCATCGAAAAACGCAGCGCGCGGTTGCGCTCCGCCGGGGTGAACGCGACGTCCAGAACGATCCCCGCCGCGCCGGACACCTCGGCGCTACGAATTGCAAAGCCGGCGTTGCCTGCGTAGGTCACGCCACAGAGCAGCCACAGGGCCCCCTCGCGGTTCACCAGCTCCCCAAAGGTCGGTGCGGGGTCCGGCCCACACAGCGCGAGCAGCGGCGGCGCCGGGCGGACCCGCGCCATCCGCCGCAGGTCGTTCGCGGACACCCGTTCTACCGACACCCCGCGCTGGCTCGCCTCCTCGCAGAGCGCGAGCGCTCCCGCTTCGCGCAGGTCTCGCAGGACGAGAAGGAGGCGCGGCGGATGCTCCGAGTGCAGCGCTGCCCGCACCTCCTGGATTCCGGTCAGCTGCCGACGCAACCCGAGCCCTCTGCGCGGCGTCGGTAGCGCGCAAAACGCCACGGCCCGCTCGCCTCCTCGACGGCTCCTTCTGCGACACAGCAAAAGGCGTCGCGCAAAAGAGCCACCGCTTCGAACTCGGGGCCACGCACCTCCGCGGCGATCGCGGCCCCGCGATACTCCGAGACCATGAGCTCTTCGATGGCGACGGGCGCCTCGTAGAGCCGACGCGTCGTCGTCGCACCCGCCTCGACACAGACGCGGTGCCCCTCGCGGCGCAAAAAGTCGACGGCGCTGCGCGGGCCCGGGTTGGGGTGGGCAACCACCCCAACCGTGCCGGGCGCCGCGGCCCGTAGGCGCGCCGCCGCAGCTTCGCCGGTGAAGATCACGACCGGTACCCCGTCGTGAAAAATCGGGTGGGCGAAGTCGAGCTCGCGTCCCGAGGTGAGGACGACGCTTTGAGGTCGCTGTGTCCTCCCGCTGTTCTCGCGCCGCCAGTGCTCCAGCGCGCGATCCCCGGCGGCGTCGTCGAAGTAGCGGTGCCGCAGCGTCGGCTCGTCGCGGAGAATACGCCCGGTGGTCAGGATCGCGTCGCAGCGCGCGCGGGCCAAGCCGAGCGCGAAGCGGTCGTGGACGCTCCGGGGCGTCGAGGGGCCGATGCGAAGGGTCTTTGGCAAGCCCGCCGGATCCGCCCACAACGCGGTGACGTGCAACACGGAAACGTCGTCCAGCGAGGCGGGGCCGTACATCGTTTGAATCGCGCGAGCGCAGTCCTCGGCGCTCGAAAGCGCGTTCACGAGGGCTCGCCACGCTCGGGAGGGCGATTCGCACCGCGCGCGGCCCCGCCGTGCGCTGCCCCAGTGCGCGCTGCCCCGGTAGGCCGCGGAATCTGTTGGCCGCCCAAGGCGCGCTCGATCTCGAAGACGTGGGGCTCGTCCGCGCCGTGCGTGCGCAAAAACCGCGCGAGTTCCACGAGGTACTCGGGGTTGGGGCCGCTCGGTCCGCGCGCGTTGCGGATCTGCTCGGCGATCTCCCCTGTCGGCGCGGGCCCCAAATAGTTGGGGTTTTCCGCGGTCGCCAGATAGAGGAGCGCGCGCGCACCCGGCGCGGGCGACGCTTCGAAAACGAGCTCGACGTCGACCCGCTCGTAGCCCCCGCGCTCGCGGTGATCGAGGTGCGCGAGAACGTCCTCGCGATCGCTCGCCCGCAGCCGGTACGCCATCCCCAGACAGCGAGCGCCCGGGTCTCGGATCAGCGTCACGACTCGCCCCGGGGCCTCGGGCACCCCGCGGTGGTCGGTCGATCCCTGCCAAAAACGACGGCTGTACCCTCCGACCCAAGCGAGCGCGCGGGCCGCAAACGGGAAGTCCGCGCGCCACACAAGCGAGCCGTACCCAAAGATCCAGGTGTCGCGCTCCACCTCGGCGGCGCGGGCTACTCGAGGCCCAGACGCCGGGCGATGATGCGCTTCATGATCTCGTTGGTCCCGGCGTAGATCGATTGCACGGCCGCATCGGCGACATCGCCGGAGATCGGATATTCCTTCATGAACCCGTAGCCGCCGTGGAGCTGCAGGCATTCTGCCGCGGCTCGTTTTTGCAGATCGCTCGCCCACCACTTCGCCATACTGGCTTCGCTCACCACGTCCTCGCCGCGCTCGTGCGCCAACACCACCTTGTCCACAAAGGCGCGACCGACCTCCACCTCGGTCATGAGCTCTGCAAGCTTGAATTGGGTGTTCTGGAACGCAGCGATCGGCTGGCCAAAGGCGCGCCGCTCCTTGGTGTATTCGATCGTGTCGAGCACCGACCGACGCGCCGACGCCACCGAGCCCACCCCGATGCAGAGGCGTTCCTGTGCCAGCGCGGACATCAACATCTTAAAGCCCGAGCCCTCTTCGCCGAGGCGGTTTTCGACCGGAACCCGGCAATCGTGAAAGAACAACTCACTGGTGTCCTGGCCTGGCAGGCCGAGCTTGTCGAGCTTACGACCCTTATCGAAGCCCGGTGTCCCCGCCTCGACCAGGATCAGAGAGATGCCGCGGTGGGGCGGGGTCGCAGCGGGATCCGTCTTCGCGACGACGATGAACAGCTCGCCGATTTGCCCGTGAGAGATAAACGTCTTCGCGCCGTTGAGAACGTATTCATCGCCCTCTCGATCGGCGCGGGTCTGCACGGCGGCGAGATCCGACCCGGTCCCGGGCTCGGTCATCGCGACGGCCAGCAACAGCTCGCCGCTGATCGCCCCCGTGAGGTACTTCTCCTTTTGTGCCTGGCTGCCAAAGTCGCGCAAGTAGGGCGCGCAGATATCCGTGTGCAGCGAGAACATCAGCGCGTGGGCCCGGAGATCGGCGAGTTCCTCCATGATGATCGCGTCGTAGCGAAAGCCGGCGTCGCTCCCGCCGAACTCCTCGGGCATATCCGCCCCAAGGAATCCCGCCTCGCCCATGGCGCGCCAGGTGTCGCGGTCCGGCTGGCCCGCGTCGTTCCATTTCTCGATCTTGGGGCCGATCTCTTCTTCTGCGAAGCGTCGAAATTGCTCGCGAAAGACATCGTGCTCTTCGTCGAAGATGTCGCGGCGCATGGGCGTTCTCCTGTGGCTCGCTGCCCGACTAGGGTAGCGGGCCCGCCTCGGACGCCTCGTCGCTAAGCGCGGGCGCCGCGGTCAACAGCGAGGGAACGAACGCCCCGTCGAGCGGGTCGCCGGGCTCGATTCCCAGTACCCGGGCAATCGTGGGGTGCAGGTCGATCATCCGAAGCGCCTGCGCCTCGCGTCCTCCCTCCACTCCCGCGCCCCAGACATAGACGAGGCCGTACATCGCGGGTGTCCGGGGGACAAAGCCACTCGTCGCCTTCCGCCAAGACTCGGCCCACAGATAGTCGGGGGCAATCCACGCGAGCGCCCGCAGCCAGAAGGGCCAGCGGCGCTGTGCCTCAATGAAATAGGGCGGGTACGCGGAAATGATGAGCGGCGGCACGCGGGGCCCGTCTCCGAGATGGGCGTACGCGGGTAGCGCGTCCTTGTAGAGCACCTCGAAGAAGGTGTACTGCGAGAGGCGCTCTCCGACGGCTTCCGGGTCGTCGCCCGCGGGCAGGTACAACAGAGCGGTGCTCCCGGCGGCCGCGACGGTCGCTTGTACCTCCTCCCGCGCGAGGATGCGCGGGAGCTGGATCAGATGGCTCACGTTGCGCATGCCGTGGTCCGTGACGATGAAGAGCACCGACCGCTCATCGAGCGCGGCGATGACCTCGCCGACAAAGGAATCGATGTCGGCAACCACCGCGGCGGTGGCCCGGGTGTCGACGCCACTCTGGCGGATCGAATCGCCGGGTGCGCAGAAACGCGCCTGCACGAGCTCGCGGTTCGTCGACGCGGAGTCGGGTGCGCGCAAATGTTCCAGGACGGCCCTCCGCCGGGCCGTATCGCGGCGCCGCGCACCGCGCCCGCAGCGTTCCGGCTCAGCCTCCCCGGGCTCGAGGCCGTACCAGGCGAATCGCCGCACCGCGACCCCTTGCTGCCGTGCCAGATCGCCGAGCGTGGTGCAGCCGCGGAGCCATCCGCGCAGCGGTTCGCGATCGAAGGGGCCAAGCTCGGGGTCTACGAAATACTCGGAGATGATCCCGTGGCGCTCCGGCCAACAACCGGTCGCCAGGCTCGCCCCGTTGACCCAGCCCTGGGTGGGGAACACGCTGGTCAAACGATGGGTCCAGGCGCCCTCGGCCCGAAGCCGGTCGAAGTGTGGTGTGTCGGGAGCGGCGCTTAGCAGGGCCGGGGCAAAGCCCTCGAAGAGGAGCACAACCACGCGGGTCGCACCGGCTTCCGGTGCGGCGGCGCCTGCCTCGACGCCCGGTTGGCCCCACGCGCCGGGCGCAGCGACCGCGAGTAGCGCTCCCAGCAACACAGCGTGCGACGACCGGCGCCCGGGCCGTCTCGAGGCGGACTTCTTGAGCACGGGAGTGGGTTTCTACGCGCATTGGGGGACCGCGTCAACGGGCAGACCGACTCGGAGAGACCGAGGTCGGTGGGTCGGGCCGCGGTGTCGGAGGGTTTCGGCCCGGAGGAACAGCGTTCGGTAGGATGCTTCCGCCCGACGCGGGGCAGGCGGAGGTCCAAATGATCACGAGACTTGACCGGATTCAGCTCGCCGTGCCGAGCCGAAGAGAAACCGGGGCCCTCTGGGAGCGCCTCTTCGACGCGAGCACGATCCGCGAGGACCGCCTGCCGACCCTGGGCGCCAGACGGCGAGTAATGCGCGTCGGTGAGAGCGAGCTCGAGCTGCTGGAAGCGGACGGGCTCGGCCAGACCGCGCAGCACATTTCGCGGGCTCCGACCCCGATCATGGCCGTCGGTCTGGCGGTGAGCGACCTGGCGAGCTTTCGCGCGAGCCTCGACGCCCGTGGGGTGCACCATCAGGTGGACGGACACCAGGTCTGGCTGAGCGGCGAGTGGATCGGTGTCCCCGGTCTGCGCGTCGTCCTGACCCAGGACGAAACCCGAGAGCCCGCCGGCCTCCTGTCGCGATTCTACGAGGTGACCCATCTGATGGAGGGCTCATCCCGCGCCGCCGATCGCCTGGCCAAGGTCTTTGATCTCGACACTTCGAACTACGTCCCGATCGAATCAGACGATTACGGCTACCGCGGAACCCTCGCGCGGTTCCGGGCCGAGCGGCTCGACCGCATCGAGACCGTTACCCCCTACGACCGGGACAAGACGATGGGCAAGTTCTTCGCGCGCCGCGGGCCCTGCCTCTACATGTGCTACGCGGAATGCGCCCAGGTACGCGCGTTGCGGACGCGGCTCGAAGCTGAAATCCCGAACCTGTGGGTCGGCGACCGCAACGTCGCCGTCCCCGACAACCTCTTCATCCCGCCCGCCGCCCTCGACCGCGTCCTGCTAGGCGTGAGCCGGGAGAGCTATGCGTGGGGCTGGAGTGGAGCGCCGGAAAAGGTGCGCTGAGCAAGCACCCGCGGGAGCGGGTGCGAAAAAAGGGGCGCCCCTCCTAATGAGGAGCGCCCCGAAAGCAAACCCGGCTTCGACCGAAGCTACATGCCCATATCAGGCATGCCGCCGGGCATTCCACCCGGGGGCGCCGGGGCCTCTTCCTTCGGCGCCTCGGCCACCATGGCCTCCGTCGTGAGCAGGAGCGACGCCACGCTCGACGCGTTCTGTAGCGCGGTGCGAACCACCTTGGTCGGATCGATCACACCTTCTTTCAGAAGATCGCCGTACTCTTCGCTCTGGGCGTTGAAGCCAAACGAGCCCTTCCCGTGGCGGACCTTGTCCACGACGATCGACCCCTCGACACCCGCATTCTCTGCGATTCGCCGCAGCGGGTACTCGACCGCTTTGCGGACCAGCCGCACACCGGCCCTCTGCTCGTCACCCAGCGACTCCTCGAGCCCGTCGAGCGCGCCTTGGGCGCGGAGCAGCGCCACCCCGCCGCCGGGCACCACGCCCTCTTCCACCGCCGCGCGGGTGGCGTGGAGCGCGTCCTCGACCCGCGCCTTCTTCTCTTTCATCTCGGCCTCGGTCGCCGCACCGACGCGGATTACCGCGACCCCACCGGCCAGCTTCGCGAGGCGCTCCTGGAGCTTCTCGCGGTCGTAGTCGGAGGTCGTTGCCTCGACCTGATTGCGGATCTCCTGGCAGCGGCCCTGGATGTCCGACTTCTTGCCGGAGCCGTCGATGATCGTCGTGTTGTCCTTGTCGATCACGATGCTGCCGGCCTTGCCCAGATCCTTCACGGTCACGTTCTCGAGCTTGAGGCCGAGCTCTTCCGCGATCACCTGCCCACCGGTGAGGGTCGCCATGTCCTGCAGCATGGCCTTGCGGCGGTCGCCAAACCCGGGCGCCTTCACCGCGGCCACATTGAGCGTGCCGCGGATCTTGTTCACGACGAGGGTCGCGAGGGCCTCGCCCTCAAGGTCCTCCGCGACAATCAGCAGTGGCTGCCCCTGGCGGGCCACCTGCTCGAGCAGCGGAAGGAGGTCTTTCATGTTGCTGATCTTCTTCTCGTTCAACAGGATCAGCGGGTTCTCGAGCTTGACTTCCATGGACTCGGGGTCGGTGACGAAGTAGGG
>CAJIBI010000165.1_pt1 | contig 26977 bp, 22 predicted proteins | sample 9199321 | NCBI WGS metagenome assembly CAJIBI01 (sample SAMEA7708294, study PRJEB35096) | sediment metagenome | biome: marine neritic benthic zone biome [ENVO:01000025]; feature: sediment [ENVO:00002007]; material: shallow marine sediment [ENVO:03000034] sea grass bed [ENVO_01000059] ... | reverse complement strand
CGCGCAGCGAAGGCGAAGCCTTCGCGAAGTACATCCAGGCCGGAATCGCGCCCCACCGAGTTTCACCGAGGCAAGCGGAGCGGCGCGAGCCGCGGAGCGCGCAGCGAAGGCGAAGCCTTCGCGAAGTACATCCAGGCCGGAATCGCGCCCCACCGAGTTTCACGGAGGCAAGCGGAGCGGCGCTAGCCGCGGAGCGCGCAGCGAAGGCGAAGCCTTCGCGCAGTTCGAACCAAGGCGATCGCGTGGTCTATGTGGGGAGGTACGGGCTTCGACGGCCTGGAACGGACGAAGTGGTTTCCATGCTGAACTTCGTTCGCCTTCGGCTCACCGCGCGCCCTAGCTTCGCGCGGGGGCTTGCGCGCCCGGGGAAAAGGACGGCCACGGCCAGAGCGCCCCATCTCTGTTCCGCGGCCGCCCTTCGGCTCCCGACGCCCTCGCCGGGAGTCCCCGTTTCCGGCTCACTAGGAGCCACCGCACAACAGAGATTGAAGCGTCGCGATCGGGCCGCCGATGGGCGGAAATGAGGCGATTCGAGGGAACAATAAGGCGAGATTATGGCGGGCTTTTTGGATGGAGATCCCGCGGGGGCTCGAGGGCGCCGTCTGCGCGAATCTGCATCTAGGGTAAATTCTCTTGAATGGCGCAGACTTCCGGCAGTGTCGCGCTCGTCGATGACGAGTCGCATATCCGAGAGACCGTCGGTTATGCCCTCGAACGCGAGGGATATCAAGTACGAAGCTATGCAGACGGCCTCGATGCGTGGAAAGCCTTCGAGTCGGGTCTGCCCGATCTCGTGATTCTCGACATCCTGATGCCCCAGATGGACGGGCTCGAGCTCTGCCGCAAGATCCGCGAACGATCCGAGCAGATCCCGATCATCTTCTTGACCTCCCGCGACGACGAGCTCGACCGCGTGCTCGGCCTCGAGCTCGGCGCTGACGACTACCTCTGCAAACCGTTCTCACTGCGCGAGTTGATGGCGCGGGTCAAGGTGTTGTTCCGCCGCGTGTCGCTCGGTCGCTCGAGATCGAACGACGAGAGCGACATCCGCAGGCTCGGTGCGCTGGTGCTCGATGCCGGCCGCCATGAAGTCCGCTGGCGCGACGCGCCCGTGGGTCTCACCGTGAGCGAGTTTCGCGTCGTCGACGCGCTCGCGCGTCGACCCGGTCACGTCAAAACCCGAACCCAGCTGCTCGAAGAGGGATACCCGCACGACGCATACGTCAGCGAGCGAACCATCGACAGCCACATCAAGCGAATCCGGCGCAAGTTCGAGGAGGTGGAACCCAGTTTCGACGAAATCGAAACGGTGTACGGGCTCGGCTACCGCTGGCGGCGAGACTGAATGCCGGCTCTGCGTTGGTTGTGGCGCGGCGTCTCGCGGATCGCCGTCCGGTTGCTCGTGCTCAACACGGTGGTGCTGCTCGCCCTCGCGGTCGTACTTCTCGCGTCTCCCGTCTTGGAACCCGCCTTCCTGCGCGACGCGCATCGCGCGCTAGACGGCGAGGCGGAAATCCTCGCCGCAGCGGTGTCCGCCACGCCCGGGCTCCGCTCCGGCGAAATCGAACGACTGCTGCGGGAGGTCAAGGCGCGCAGCGCGTCGCGCGCGCGTATCGTGGACGCCGAGGGGTGGCTCGTGGCCGACACCCAACGCCTCGAGCTTTCACCGGCGCCCGACGAGGCGCCGGGCTCGTCACCGGAAGACGCACCGCGGCTCGACGAACGCGTCGCCGCCGCCTTGCTGACCTGGATCGAGGCGCGGCGGCCCCGCGTGGTATCGCGGCCGCAAACGACGCCCAACCCCTACCTCGAGGAGCCGCCCTACTTGTCGCCGGAGATCCTGGCCGCGCTCGCGGGCCGTCGGGGCGAGGCGCGTCGCGTCCATGTGGACGGCGCCCTCCCGACGCTCTACAGCGCCCGCCCGGTGTTCGAGCTCGGAGAGGTTACGGGTGCGGTGCTGCTCTCGCGCTCCGCGACGCCGGCGGTCGAGTCTCGCCGCTCCGTCGAGTCTGTTCTCGTGCGCGCGCTCGGCGCGGCGTTGCTGTTGTCGCTCTGTTTCAGTGCGCTCGCGGTCGCTTCTATCGCGCGCCCGCTGCGACGGCTCCGTGGCGAAGCGGGTTCGATGTTTGACCGACGGGGTCGCCGCCGCGGCCGTCTGATGGAGGCGCGTCGCAGCGACGAGATCGGTGATCTGGCGCAAACCCTCGAGGCGCTCTCCGGTCGCGTCGAAGAACGCGTGGGGTTTATCGAGGGCTTTGCCGCCGACGTCTCTCACGAGTTCAAGAATCCCCTGGCGTCGATTCGCGTCGCCACCGAGATCATCTCGGACATGGACGACCCCAAGGAGCGGCGGCGTTTTTTCTCGATCGTCGAGCGCGACGTCGCGCGGATGGAACGCCTGCTCGACGCGCTGCGCGAGGTGACGCAGATCGACGCCCAGCGCGACCCGGGCGACGAGGGCCCTGTCGACGTCAAGACACTGCTCACCCAGCTCGCCGAAGCGTTTCGCATGCGAACCGGCGACCAGGTGAAGATCGAGGTTTCGGCTCCGGAGCAGGAGCTCCGGGTGTACGGCGGGCAGGGCCGCCTGGTCCAGGTGTTTGAGAACCTCCTCGACAACGCGGTCAGCTTTTCGGGAGAGGGCGGTCGCGTGTACGTGCGGGCCACCCGCGAGGAGGGCGACGTGGTGGTGACGGTGCAAGACGAGGGTCCAGGGATCCCCGAGCACCATCGCGAGCGCGTGTTCCGCCGTTTCTTCACGTACCGGCCGGGCGATGAGGACGGCGATCATCCGCACACCGGGCTGGGGCTCGCGATCGTCAAGGCGATCGTCGAGGCGTACGGCGGCAGTGTGAGCGCGGAGGCGGCGGACCCCGCTGGGGCGTTGATGCGGGTGCGACTGCCCGCGTTGCAGAGCTGACGCGGTCAGTCTTCGCGCTTGCCCGAGAAAGCCTCGCGAAACGCCGGCTCGCGGGCAGATGCGACCATAAGGTCGCCGTCGGTCTCTGAGACCGAGCCGAGCCGCGAGCGTTCCTCATAGGCGCGGAACTGCGTCTTGGTCATGTGCACTGCAAGCGGGGGCTTGGCGACCAGGCGCTCTGCGAAGCCGAGCGCCGTCGTCGCGAGCTCCGCTTCCGGTACGGCGCGTTGCGCGACTCCCCACTCGACGGCGCGCCGGCCGTCGATGCGGTCGGAGAGCAGGATCAGTTCGCGGGCGCGGGCGGCCCCGATCTCGAAGATCAGTCGCGCCGTCGCCCCCCAGGTGAGCGGAACCCCGAGATCGACCTCCGGAATGTGGAAGACGGCGTCTTCCGCCACGACGCGAAAATCACAGGAGAGCGCCAGGCAGAACCCCCCGCCGATCGCGTAGCCGCGGACTTCCGCCACGGTCGGAATCTCGCAGTCTTCGATCGCCCGGGTGGCGCGACGTCCGATCTGGCTCCAGTAGCGTTTCTCTCTCGCGCCGACCTCGTCGCTGCGGAGACGTTCCCGACCGGGCGGGGCGCCCCGGTCCGCGCCCGACGAGAACGCGCGGCCGACGCCACCCAGGACGACGGCGCCGACCTCAAAGCGGCGCTGCAATGCGCCAAAGCAGTGCGCGATTTCCTCGAGAACGGTTTCGTCGAGCGCGTTGAGCCGCTCTGGACGGTTGATCGACACCCGCAGGATCGCGTCGCGCTGTTCTAGGAGAAGCGTCTTGTATTCCATCGCGCGATGGAACCATCGCGCTCCGGCGCTGTCGAGCGGCTCAGTCGCCGTCCAGCCAAGCGAGCACGCGCTCTCGGTCGGCGTCGAGGGCGGGAGCGGGGGCCCGCGTGGGCGGGTCGGGCACTCCGGAAAGCTTGATCGGGTTGCCCGCCACCGGAAAGGCGCCGAGCTCCGGGTCGTCTACCTGGACCACCATGTTCCGGGCGAGGATCTGCGGGTCGCAGAGCACCTGCGCCACGCTTTGGATCGGCCCGCTCGGGATGCCCGCCTCGTGCAGCGACGTCAGCCATCGCTCCGTCGTGCGCGTGCGGGTGGTCGCTTCGATTTCGTCCTGAAGCGCATCGACGTGCTCGGTGCGCGCCTGGTTGCTCGCGAAGCGCGGGTCATCGCGCAGCTCCGGGCGCCCCAGCACCTCGGTCAGCGCGGCGAACAGCGCGTCGTTGCCGGCTGCGATCACGATGTGCCCATTGGCGCTGCGAAACGCTTGGAAGGGAGCGATCGAGGGGTGCCGGCTCCCGAGGGGTTCGGGCGCGGCGCCCGTTGCCGCAAAGCGCGCGATCGCGTTTTCCAGTAACGCGACCTGGCAATCGAGCATCGAGACGTCCACAAAGGTGCCGACTCCGTTGCGGTCGCGGCTGCGGAGTGCGGAGACGATACCCAGCGCCGTGAACAAGCCGGCCGCAAGGTCGCCGATCGAGGTGCCGACCCGGGTTGGGGCCGCGCCCGGTTGCCCCGTGATCGACATAATGCCCCCCATCGCCTGCACCACCATGTCGTAGGCCGCGCGTCGTGCGTAGGGGCCGTCCTGCCCAAACCCCGACGTCGCCGCGTAGATGAGCCGCGGAAACCGGTCGTGAAGCTGCTCCCAGCCAAGCCCGAGACGTTCCATCGCGCCCGGCCGGAAGTTCTCGATCAGAACGTCCGCGCGCCCGAGCATTCGTTCCAGCAGGGAGCGGTCGCCGGCTTCGCGGAGATCGAGCGCAATGCTCTCCTTTCCGCGGTTGAGGGAGAGGAAGTAGGCCGAACGGTCGCCGACAAAGGGGCCGATGTGGCGGGCGTCGTCGCCGCTGCCCGGGCGCTCCACCTTGATGACGCGCGCACCGAGGTCGAGGAGCACCATCGTGCAGAACGGACCGGCGAGCACTCGGGTCAGGTCGATCACGGTGACGCCCGCCAAGGGTGCGGGGGTGTCGGCTCGAGGTGAGGCCATGGCTTCTCCCGGTCGCGGGTCGACCCGCGGGCGGCGCCGATGGTAGCTTCACCTCAGGATGGGGAACGCACCCGCCAGCATTCCGATCTTGGTGGTCTCCGGCTTCCTGGGCTCGGGCAAGACGACGTTGGTCCGCGACCTGCTGGCCCAGGCCCAGCGGGCGGGGCAGCGCCTCGCGATTCTCACCAACGAATTCGGCGCGCTCGGGATCGACGAGGCGCTCCTGCGCGGTACGGAGGCCAGGCGCGTGGAGCTCGAAGGCGGCTGTGTGTGCTGCGAGCTCTCGGACGAGATGGTGGACGAGCTCGAGACCCTGCGCCGCGAAGTGGAGCCCGACCGGATCGTGATCGAGACCTCGGGGGTCGCGCTTCCCTACGACGTACAGCTGTCGCTGTGGCGGCCGCCGGTTTCGCTCTGGGCGGGCGACGACATGGCGGCGGTTGTGGTGAACGCCGAGCAGCTCGCGGCGGGCCGAGACCTCGGCGAGACCTTCGCCCAGCAGGTGAGCGCGGCGGATCTTTTGATCCTCAACCAAATCGATCGCGTCGACGCGTCGTTGCTCGACGATCTCGAGGCCCGGCTCCGCGAGCTCGAGCCCGACGTGCCGATCGTGCGGGCGCTACACGCGCGCGTCGACCCCGCCGTCTTGGTGCCCCCAAGCCTCGACGCCGGGATGCGCGCCGAGCGGCGCGAGGCCGCCCCGAGCGAGCACGTCCACGAGGCGTTTGAGAGCGAGCTCGTCGAGTTCGACGGCGTGGTGGAGGAGGCGGCGGTGCGGGCGCGTCTTAGCGAGCGGACGACGCTCCGGGCCAAGGGCTTTGTGCGAACACCGGCCGGGCTCCGCGTCGTCCAGGGGGTCGGCCGCCGCCTCGAGTTCGCCGAGGTCGTGGGCTCGGCGCCGCCCGAGAGGCTCCTCGGGCGCGTCGTGGTCATCGCGCGCCCTGCCGAGGAGAAGAGGGCTCAGTAGCGGTAGTGCTCCGGTTTGTAGGGGCCTTCCACGGGTACACCGATGTACGTCGCCTGCGCCTCGGACAGCCGCGTGAGCTTCACCCCGAGGTGCTCGAGGTGGAGCCGCGCCACCTCTTCGTCGAGTTTTTTGGGGAGCACGTACACCCGTCGCTCGTAGCGATCCGGGTTCTCGTGGAGCTCGAGCTGGGCGAGCACCTGGTTGGTGAACGACGCCGACATGACAAAGCTCGGGTGGCCCGTAGCGCATCCGAGGTTCAGGAGACGTCCCTCCGCGAGGAGCAGCACGCTGTGGCCGTCGGGAAAGATCCACTCGTCGTACTGGGGCTTGATCTCGACGCGGCGGATGCCGGGAACGGCCTTCAAGCCGGCCATGTCGATCTCGTTGTCGAAGTGGCCGATGTTTCCGACGATGGCCTTGTCCTTCATGCGGGACATGTCTTCGGCGGAGATGATGTGGAAGTTGCCCGTCGTCGTGACAAAGAGATCGGCTCTGTCGACGACCTCGTCGAGGGTGGTGACCTCATAGCCCTCCATTGCCGCCTGTAGCGCGCAAATCGGGTCGATCTCTGTGATCACGACGCGACAGCCCTGGGCGCGCAAGGACTGGGCGCAGCCCTTGCCGACGTCGCCGTAGCCGCAGACCACGGCGAGCTTCCCGCCCAACATGACGTCGGTGGCGCGCATCAAGCCGTCGGGAAGCGAGTGACGACACCCATAGATGTTGTCGAACTTGCTCTTGGTGACCGAGTCGTTGACGTTGATGGCCGGAAAGAGCAGGGTACCCGCCCGCTCCATCTGATAGAGGCGGTGGACGCCGGTTGTCGTCTCTTCGGAAACCCCCTTCATTCGCTCGGCGGCGGCCGCCCAGCGGCCGGGGTTCGCGGCGAGCTCTTCTCGCAGGAGGTCGAGTACGAACTCCCACTCCTCGGGGTCCTGGCGTGGGTTGAAGTCGGGGACCGCGCCCGCTTGCTCGTACTCGAGGCCCTTGTGGAGCAACAGAGTGGCGTCGCCGCCATCGTCCACGATCTGGTCGGGCCCCCCTCCATCGGGCCAGGTCAGGGCTTCCCGGGTGCACCACCAATATTCCTCGAGGGTCTCGCCCTTCCAGGCAAAGATCGGGACTCCCTTGGGCTCATCGGGGGTCCCGTCCCCGACGACGGCCGCGGCCGCCGCGTGGTCCTGGGTGGAGAAGATGTTGCAGGAGCACCACCGGACGTCGGCACCGAGAGCGGTGAGCGTCTCGATCAGAACCGCGGTCTGGATCGTCATGTGCAGGCTGCCCATGATCCGGACGCCCTTGAGCGGCTGCTTGGCGCCGTATCGCTCGCGCAAGGCCATGAGGCCGGGCATCTCGTGCTCTGCCAGCCGAATCTCTCGGCGGCCCCAGTCCGCCTCAAAGAGGTCCTTCACCTTGAACGCAGGTCGCTCGCTTGCCATTGCTCGCCCACCATCCGCCGAGGATTCGGCGCGATCTCGAATATTTGAGTATGCGGATGGAGTGTTATAGCCCCCGGCTTCGCATGTCAACGTTTCTCGGGGCGCTCGGGTCCTACGCCGGCAGCCCTTCGATGCCGTCGTCCAGCTGCACCCCCAGGGTGTTGAGCACCATCGAGACGAGGTTGTACTGCCCGACCGCGAACACCAGATCCATCATCTGCTGGGTGGAGAGGTGCGCTCCCAGCCCCTTCCAGGTGGGATCGCTGATGAAGGCATCTCGGTGAAGTTCGTCTGTGGCGCGCAGCAGCAGGACGTCCAACTCGCTCCAACCGGCCGCTTCCGGGCCCTCCGTAATGCGTTGGATTTCCTCGTCGCTGAGGCCCGCCTCGCGGCCAATCGCCACGTGTTGGCCCCACTCGTATCCGGCGCGACACAGCCACCCGATCCGCAAGATGACGAGTTCGCGCTCGCGCGGCGGCAGCGTCGATTTGAACAAGACGTGGTTGCCGAACACCAGCCACCGGCGCAGCAATTTCGGGTGATTCGCCAAGGTGCGAAAGATATTCAGGGGCGATCCACTGCCGTCCGACGATTCGAAGATCGCCCGGATCTCCGGATCGAACTCGGCGGGGTCGAGGGGCGGGACGCGCGGGGTGTCGAGACGCATGCTTCCTCCAGGCCAGGTGAGCAGCATACCGCCATTGCCCAACGGCTGTGCACCGAAGTGCTCGCGGCGGGGGCAGCGTGCGGTCTCCGGGGCGCTGCGGGCTCGCGTTGCCGGGAACGGCGCTTGCACCGGCCGGAGCGTGATGACCGAGCAGATCGTCGATCAGAAAGAGCCGATCGAGGAGAGATTCGAGCGAATCCTCGCAGATTCATCGCTCGGAGACCTCACTCTCATCGAATGGGTGGCAACCGCGGAGCGCTGGCGGATCCGCCAGGCGCTGCGCGAGTGCCGGGGGAACCGGTCCGCGACGGCGCGGCGCCTGGGGATCGGCCGTCGGACGCTGTACACGAAGATGGAGCGGCTGGGGATCGACACGCCGCGGCGCCCCGTGCGCTAGCAGAGGACCCTCGGCGGGCCCCTCTGCCCCGTATTCGCGGATCTTCGCACACTCGTCCGATCGATTCGGATTCCCACGGCTGGCGGGAAACCGGCTTCGGCCAGTCGTGTCGCCTCTTTCCTCCGGTTCTGCGCCCCGCAATGTGCCATGCTAGCGGCGTCCGCGACCTCTACACAACAGGAGTGTGCCCATGAAGGTCGGCGTCTCCGCGATGTTCCAGAACCCCGGGAACCACGTCAGCGACCGCGAGCTCTGGCAGGAGGAGCTCAAGATCGTGAGCCGCGCCGAGTCGCTCGGGTTCGACTCGGTCTGGGGGATCGAGCACCACTTCACCGACTACATCCTCTGCCCCGACGTGGTGCAGATGCTTACGTACGTGGCCTCCCGCACCGAACGAGTGGAGCTCGGCACGTCGGTGATCGTCGCACCGTGGCACGATCCGATGCGGGTGGCCGAGACCGTGTCGGTGCTCGACCACATGTCCGACGGCCGCATGATTCTGGGGTTTGGCCGCGGCCTGGCGAAGGTGGAGTACGACGGGTACCGGGTGTCGATGGATGAATCGCGGCAGCGGTTTATCGAGTCGGTGGACGCGGTGTGCCGGGGCCTGGAGCAGGGCTACGTCGAATACGACGGCGAGTTCGTCCAGCAACCGCGTCGGGACATCCGGCCAGCGCCGTTCAAAACCTTCAGGGGTCGCACCTACGCGGCGGCGGTGTCCCCCGAATCGGCGCGCATCATGGCCGAGCTCGGGATTGGAATCCTGATCGTAATCCAAAAGCCCTGGGAGCAGGTAGAGGCGGAGCTGGCCGAGTATCGCGGGGTCTTCAAAGAGGTGAACGGCGTCGACGCGCCGCCTCCGATCACGGCGAGCGTCACCTACTGCGACGAGAACGAAGATCGCGCGGCCGAGATGGCGGAAAAATACATCGGCGGCTACTTCAAAACGGTGGTGAAGCACTACGAGGTCGAGGCAGACCACTTTGGAAAGGCCAAGGGGTACGAGTCGTACGCCGGGATGCGCGACGCCCTCGATCAGATGGGCCTCGACGGCATGGCGAAGTTCTTCTACGACCTCCAGGTGTGGGGGACCCCCGAGCAGTGCTACGAGAAGGTGTTGGAGTTGCGCCGTCACACCGGGACCCGGCACCTGGCCAACAACTTCTCCTTTGCGGGGATGCCCTTCGAGCAGGCCAACCGCAGCATGGAGCTGTTCGCGAGCGCGGTCGCGCCCGAGCTGCAAAAGCTCGACGCCTGACGATCGAAGCGGCCGAACACGTCGAGACGCGCACCCCCACGTGGCGGAGGTAGAGGTCCGTCCGGTGCGCGGCGCCGCCGGGCTGCGCGCTTTTGTCCGCCTGCCGCGGTCGCTCTACCGCGACGACCCACTGTGGCCGCCGCCGATCGACCTCGAACGCCGCGCCTTTCTCAACCCGCGCAAACACCCCTTTTACCGCCACGGCAGCGCCCAGGCATTTACGGCGTGGCGGAACCGCACATGCGTGGGGCGCGTCCTCGTGGCGCTGGATCCGCGCTTCAACGCGACCCACGGCACCTCCACGGGTACCTTCGGGTTGTTCGAGTCGGTCGACGACACCACCGTGACGGGCGCGCTGCTCGACACCGGCGCCGACTGGCTGGCGCGGCGGGGCATCGCGACGATCCTCGGCCCGATCGACTATTCGACCAACTACCCCTGCGGCCTGCTGGTCGAGGGGTTCGGAACCACGCCTTCGATTCTGCTCAATTACAACGCCGCGTTTTATCCCGCGCTGTTGGAAGACTGGGGTCTCCGCAAGGCAAAAGACCTGTACAGCTTCTGGTTCAACGCCAACCAGGGCGTTCCCGAGCGCTGGCGCCGCCTCGCGGATCGCGCCCGGCAGCGCAACCGCGTCTCCGTGCGGTCCGTCGACCTCCGCGATTTTGGCGGAGAGCTGGCGCGTATCGAGGCCATCTACAACGCCGCGTGGGAGAAGAACTGGGCCGCGGTGCCGATGACCCACGCGGAATTCGAGCACTTGGGAAGCGAGGTTAAACCTCTCGTGCTGGACGGGCTGGTGTTGATCGCGGAGGCGGACGGGAAGCCGGTCGGGTTTTCGCTGAGCCTTCCCGACATCAACCCGGTGTTGCAGCGCATCGGCGGGCGGCTGTTGCCCTTTGGCGCGTTGCGTCTGCTCTGGGCACTACGCCACGGCGGCATCCGCTCCATCCGCACCCTCGCGCTCGGCGTGCTGGAGGGGTACCGCCGTCGCGGCATCACGGAGCTGTTGATTCTCGAGACGATCGCGCGGGCGCAGCGCCACGGAATCTCGATGTGCGAAATGGGCTGGACCCTCGAGGACAACCATCTCATCAACCGCGCCATCGAGGGCCTCGGCGGCACGCGAATCCGCCGCTTCCGAATCTACGAGCGCGCGATCGCCTGAGCGTTTGCCGCGTCCGATGGCGCCGATCGAAGGTCGCGCCAAAAGGCCCGCCACGCGGCGCCGACGCCGGGGCACACGGTGGCGCGGTAGGCCGAGGACTCCGGGAGCGCGCGCATCAAGCGACGGTGGGCGTGGCCGAGGGCGTGATAGGGGAGCGTCGGAAACAGGTGGTGCAGCGAGTGGTAACGCAGGCCCACGGGGAAGAGCAGCTCGGTACCAAAGCGGGTCCCGGTGACGGTGATCGAATCCGCGAGTTGGTCGAGCCGGCTGCCGGGCTCGCCCCGGCGCAGGTATCGGTGGGCGAATAGCGTGCGCACCCAGTTGAGGCCCAACGCGAGCGTGGCCACCGCGTAGACGCGCAGCAACCACTCCCACTGCAGCACGCCGCCCACTAGGAGTGCGAGTGCGCCGTAGACGATCGCTGCCCCGGCGGCGTCGGCCCACGCGCTCCACCCGTAGAGCTCCCCGTCGCGCACGGCGCGTCGGTAGCGGAGGTTGATTCCGTACGAAGACGCGCGCGCCAGCACCAGACGCCGAGCGCGACGGCTGAGTAGCGACGGCGGCACCAACACCGCAAAGCGAAACACGGCGAGCAGGGGCAGCAGCGGGATCTCCAGGAAATAGACGGCGAGTGCGGTGCGCGTGCCGGTGGCGAGCGGGAGATACTCGCCGTCTTCGGCCGTTCCGTATTTTCGCACGCTGTGGTGATCGCCGTGGTTGGCATACATAAAGGAGGGCATCAAAAAGGGCACCCCGTACACCAGGTTCCACGCGATTTTGAAGAACCGGAGCTCGTCGCCACGCAGGTGTTGGATCTCGTGGATAAAGGCGCCCAGCCGGAAGAGGGCCAACCCGGCGACGAGCCAGCCGGCGAGCTGGGGCGGCGGCGCCAGGGACAGCTGCGGCGCAAACAAAAAGGCACCGAGCGCGCCGTAGGCGAGCGTCGCGGTCACGAGAAAATCGGCCCAATAGACGGCCCGGCGCGGCTTCAGGTCGCGCCCGACGATCTCGCTCATCTCACGGATGATCTCGGCGTCGCTGTGGGCGCGTCCCTCCATCCGGCCTCCTCGCGCAGTGGTAGCGAAGCGACGCGCGCTGCGCTCTAGCGCAACCAGCGCTCGCGGAGGGCGCGCACGATCAGCGGCCAGCCGAACAGGAAGGGATGGCGCCGCTGGGCGGCGCTCGCCTCGAGCCGCACGCCGGTGTGGCGCTCCATCTTCCACAACGCGTAGGGCACCCAATCGCCGAAGGTGAGCGCTGTTTTGATCAGCCGCAACGCGGCCAGCGTCTTTGCCACCGGGCGGCGCAACATCCATGCGCGTCGTCTACGGCGCGCCCATTCGGGGTCGATCTCAACTTCCCCGTCGCGGAGCGCGATCTCACCCGCTGCGGCGAGACGCGCGAGGGCCGCCCCGGTCACCCGGTGGTAGTAGCCCGCGTCGGCGTCGACCAGCGCCACGCTCCGCTGCCGCGTCTCAACGCGCCACTCGGCGCGATACGTTTCACCAAACCCCGCGGTCCACAGCGACGTGGGGTCCACGGGAAAGCGCATGCGACCTTCCGCGAAAATGGGTAACGCCATCCCGACGAGCCCCTCGATGGCGTTGGCGGCGCACTGGGCGATTGCGTCCCGCGCGTCGTCGTCGCGCACGCTGAGCAGCGCGGTGGGCTGACACATTCGGGCCCACAAAAAGCAGTGCAACGGGGCGCCGCGTGTCCCCCGCTGCAGGTCCCGCAGTGACACCACCGCGTATTTGGCGCGCAACGGGCCGCCCTCTTTGTGCGCAGCAAACAGGGGAAACACATTGGGTGGCAGCCAGCGGTTCGCGATGCGCAGACGCCTCGTTGTGTAGGCCCGCTCGTAGTCCTCGACGACGAGCACAAAATCCGGCACGCCTTCGACGCGCCCGGACCACAGGCAGGAGCCGTAGAGCAACAGGCCGAGTCCACCGTCGTGGCGCGCCTCGATCTCGCGGCAGAGCGGGGCGAGCCCCTCGCGCAGCGCCGCGGGAAGAGCGCGGTCTAGCGACTGCGCACAGAGCCGAGCGAGCGCGCTTTCGGGGCCTTCATCCACGGAGAAACGGGATTTCGCGTGTCGCGCCGATCCGGAACGAGCCCTCGCCGTCGCTCGGAAAAAGTTCCCCGTCGATCGTGAACCCGCAGTCGTGGCGAATGACGGCGTCGCTCACGTTGCGGCTCAGATAGCCGCGCTCGCGGCTGAGCGAAGCGTGTCCGGAGCGCGCGCCTCCCGCGCGACCCGCCGCGACGCGCCACGCAGCAGATCCCAGATGTGAGGCGTTCCAATCGATCGCGGTGAACCGTACCGGTTGGGAGGATTCGCCCCAGAAGGGTCGGATCCGTAGGATCAGCCGATTCAGGCTCGTCGCCATCACGATCAAATACTCCGACGGCTCCACCGTCTCGCCGTCGAGCACGATCTGGTGTTTGTCCGGGTGGAGGATCTCGTTGCGACGACCGAGGATCGCCTGGAGCAGGACCGATGCGGTGGTCACGCCGCCGCCAAAAACACCGCGCGCACGACCGGGCGGAAACACCCGGTGGATGAATTCGGTCGCGCGCCGCACGACCCCGGTACCCACAAAGAAGCCAAAGACCGGCCCCGCCGCATCCGTCGTGATCCGCAACAGGGGCCGATCGACGCGGCGCGCCTCCAGCGCACCCCGACGGCACGCGTCGAGTAGACGACGCACGCTCCGGTGCGGGGATCGCGCCGCGCCAAAATCGAGGGCCGCCATGTTGGTTCGCCCGCCGCGCAGCGGAGCGACAAAGGGGTGCCGCTCAAAAGGGCGGTGTCGCATGAGCTCGGTGAGGGTGTGGTGGAGCGTGCCGTCTCCGCCGTTTATCGCGATGACGCCGACCTCTTTGGCGGCGAGCTCGGTGAGCGCGTCTGGGAGGTGCTCGCTGCTTTCGGTCACGAGATGCACGACGTCGGGGTCCCTGGGGACCTCGATCCGCGCGCGCGGCTTTCCGTCGCCGCGAGACCCGGCACGCAGGTTTGTCAGGACGCCGAGTCGAGTTCGCATGCTCTCCCGCGCAACCCCGGGGCCACGATCGCACATCCCGTCCCGCCGCACCGACGCCGGGCGACGGCTCCGGTCCCCGACCGTTGCAATCGGTGGGGGCGGACGAGGCGCGCGGACGTGGTCTGGCGGGGGGTGGCCGGATCGTAGCGGAGTCGAGGCGATTTCACCGCGGGGCTATCCGCGAGCTCTGGGGTCGAGGGCGAGCGCGGCAAGCGTGGCCGCCGGCGCCCCCCGTGCGACGTACCAGGGGCGCACCGGGCGGCCCCGCAAGCGGCTTGCTGCGGCTTGGAGCAGACGCACGCCGTGGAACCCCAACGAGAACGCCGTCCAAAGCGCCACGGCGCCAAACCCCAACGCGGGCTGGCCGACCACGGTGCCGAGCGTCAACAGGACCAGGTTGGGGTTTCGGCGCGCAGTGATCGTGCGAAACCACGAATCGATCGGGCGCCAGCTGTGGGTCTCAAACCGGAAGATCAACATGAACGCGCCTTCGAGAAGACGGCCGGCGATGTAGCCGCCGATGACGCACCAGGCCGCTTGCGTCCACCAGCCGGGTGCGGGGTTCATCCCGATCGCCCACGCGGCGTACCAAAAGGGCGGGTGGGCGAGGTCGAGGCCGTGGTCGAGTACGTGGCCCAACCGACTCGACCGCAGCGTGACGCGTGCGAGCTTTCCATCCACGGTGTCGAGAAAGGTCATCCACCAGGCGGACACCAGCCCCCAGCCGTATTCGCCCGCCGCAAAGAACAGCGTCGTCAGGATCACGAGCAGCCAGCTCAGCAAGGTCACCGCGTTGGGTGTGATCCCAGTGCGCGAAAGCGCACGGGTGACCGCGCGCGCAGGACGCGGCCAGACCCACTTCGTGACGAAATCGGTCACGCCCTTGTAGGACGCGCGGAACAGCCGCTCCTCGAGCTGCGCTGCATTGGCTTCGGTGACCCGCGCCACCACCGGTGGCTCGGCCTTGCGTAGCAAGGGGTCGTAGGTGTCGACCAGGTCAAGCGCCGAGACGACCCAGAGCCCCGGTACGTCGCGCGCTTCGACCCCTCCGCGCAGCAGGGCCAACGCTGCGCTCCGTTGGTCCGGCGCCACGCAGACGGCGGCGGGTCGGTCGTCCTCGTCGAGGAGCAGGGTGCCCGGTCGCCGCGCCAAGGCCGCCAGGACTTTCTCGTCGACGATGAGATCCGCGGCGACGACGAGGTCGGCGTCGACGTCCACACCCGGCGCTCTGTGGAGCCCACGTCGGATTCGCTCCACCGCACTCAGCCCCCACACGCGGGGTGTGCCTCCCGGGTCGGGTGTTGGCGCGGATCGAATCGCACCGTCCGGGCCGGAAGGAGAGGGGACCGTCCAGACGCGCGGGCGATCGAGCCCCGGAACGGGGTCGAGCTCGTGCTGCATGCGCGCGCGACCTTAACACTGCCGGCAAGGCGTCGGCTACCTTCGCCGGCTCTTTCGGGGGCCCGGTGTTCGTACTCGCTCATCTCTCGGATCTCCACGCGACCCGGGTTCGCTTCAGCGCCGGGGAGCTGCCGTCGCTGTTGGGAAAACGGGGGCTGGGGTGGCTGTCCTGGCAGGCCCGGCGACGCCGTGAATATCGCCCCGAGGTGTTTGCGCTGATCGCGGCAGATCTCGCGGCCCAGAACCCCGATCACATCGCGGTCACGGGAGATTTGACGCATTTGGGGCTCCGAGCCGAGGTCGAAGAAGCCGCCCAGCAGCTCGAACGGCTCGGCGCGGCCGAACGACTCTCCCTCGTCCCCGGGAACCACGACGCCTATTGCGCCCCGGTTGATCTCTCGCGCTGGATGGCCTTCACCGGCGGCGATCCGAGCGAACGCGGGGCGCTCCCCTGTTGGGTCCGCGGGTCGGTGGCCCTGATCGGCCTCGACTCCGCTCGCCCGACCCGCTGGCCGCTCGCGACCGGTTGGCTCGGCGCTCCGCAGCTGGAGGCGCTCGACCGGGAGCTTGCGGCGCTGGGCGAGCGCGGCTTGTGCCGTGTCGTGTTGTTGCATCATCCCCCTCACCCGAAGACCACGTCCCCACGGCGCGCGCTCACCGACGCGGGCCGGCTGGCCGAGGTTCTCGCGCGGCGTGGGGCGGAGCTGGTGCTGCACGGTCACGTGCACCGCAGCTGTGCCGTGGAAATCGTCGGGCCCAGCGGTCCGATTCCGTGCGTCGGTGTCCGAGCCGCCTCGGCCCGCGGCCGTCGGCCGGAGCGGCGGGCGCAGTACCACCTGTTTCGGATCGACGGGGAGGCACCGCCTTTTCGTCTTCGGGTCGCGGTTCGCGGCCTGGACGAGGCGAGAGGCCAGGTCGTGGCCGTCGAGGAACGGGCCCTCTAGCTCGCCCGCGATCGGAAAATCGCCTCGGCGAGCTCGAGATCGTCGACGTTGTCGACGTCAATAGCGGCTTCGGCCTCGGAGAGTCGGACGGCGTCGACCACGAGACCCATGCGCGCGCCCGCGATCTCGAGGGCGCGGTCGAAGCGAAGACGCCGGAGCGCGAAGCAAAGCGTCGTCCAGAGCCCGAAGTGGCGCACCAGGCGCAGCGGTCGTTTGCGGTCGCGCTCCACCCGCACCCAGAAGGCCACCGCTTTGCGGCTCGCCGGGGTGCGCAGCAAAAACAAGTTGGCACCACATATGGTGACGTCGGCGAAGCGCAGACCGGTGCGTCGGGTGCCCGGGTACCGCGCGAGGACGCGCGGCTTGGGCACCACCCCGACCACGAGGTCGGCCTCTCGCTTCTGCGCTTCACGGAGAAACTCCTCGAGCATTGCGGGCGTCAAGAGCGCGTGGTCTGCAGTGGTCACCAAGAGTGGGAAAGGCACGCCGGAATCGAGCACCGCGAGAGCGGACCGGGCCGGCGAGTCGGCGCTCTGGGGCCAGGACGCGGGGAGGGGAGCACCGCATTCGGTGAGTGCCTTTCTGGCTAGGTCGGCGCCGGCGGGGTCGATCGAAACCCGCACCGACCCCACCCCAGGGAAGGCGCCCAACGCCGCGAGCACGTGTGCGAGAAGTGGTCGCCCGGCGACCGAGATCAGGGCACGGTGCGCCGCTCCGGTCGCTTGGACAAAGGCGTCCTCCGATCCACGCGCGCCCGCCATCACGACCGCGTCGAGGGGGGCGTCCGACGTGGGCGCGGGAGCGCCCGGCGCTGGACCGGCCGCCCGGTATTGCCCGATGATGCGCTCGCGGACCTGGCCGAGGAGGCGGCGCGCCCAGACGAACTCCGTCGCGAGGATGCCGAGGCCCACGGGAATGACGACGAACGCGGGGCCGGGAAGCACCAACAAGGCGACCCCGGCGGCGAGGACGGTGCCCCCGACGACCGTCACGATCAAACGCCGCGTGGCGCGAATCGTTGCGTGCCGCGCGAAACCATTCAACGCCGAGCTCAGACGGCTCACGCCGCGTCCTCGAAGAACGCGAGGAATTCCTCCTCCCGGTCGCGCGCGTCCTCCAAACCGAGGTTGACGAGCCCTTCGGTGTAGCTGCGATCGAAGTAGAGGTACGAAAGCGTGTCGGCCTCGAGGCTCGACCGGAACGACCGCATCAGAGCGCGCGCCCACCACGGCAACGTGGCACGCGGGACCGCGGCCGCCGCTTCGCCTGCCATTTCCCCGAGATCGCGCGACGGGTGGATCACGAGCTCGCGGATCGGACGGAACCCGCGCCCGCGCTCTTGGGCCACCGCGGCCGAGATGCGGCTCAAAAAGTCCGGGCCATAGGCATCGGTGCCGGCGTCGAGCAGCGCGTTGATGACGCGCATTTGCGCAAGGTCGCGGTCGATGTGGTCGAGCAACAGGGCGTTCAGCACCTTGCCGTACAGAAACGCTGCGGTCGGGAGCGCGCGCACGCGTTCGGTCTTGCGCAGCGGCTCGGCAGTGGCGGAACGGCTGAGCGACACCACCAGCACGCGATCGGCGCCGAGACGAAGCGCGGGAGCGAGTGGCGTGTTGAGGCGCAAGCCGCCGTCGACGTAGAACGAGCGCCCGACGCGCACCGCGGGAAAGAACACCGGGATCGCCGCGGAGGCCAATGCGTGGTGCGGGTGGAGACGGGTGCGCCGGGCGATGAGATTGGGATCGTGGCTCCAGGGGGGGGTGCCCCCCGGTCCGCGCACCGATTGCACAAAGCTCACGATGCGGCCCGTCGCCACTTCGGTGGCCGCCACGCACAGCGATTCGAGATGGCCGCCGCGCAGGTGCTCAGAGATGGCGGGCCAACGGATCTCGCGTCGCACAATCTCTTCCAGCGCGCGGGTGTTGAAGAACCCGTAGAGGCGGTCTTTCCGCGCGTGTCGCGTGCCCCCCCAGCCGAGCGCCCGAAACGGCGCTGCGAGCAGCTCGCGCGGACGCAACGACACCACATCGCGGATCCGCAGCCCGCGCCACAGGTCGGCGAGCGCCTGCCCGGGATGTTCCTCCGCCCGGGCGCGCGAGGCCCAGAAACAGCTGTGGATCGCGCCGACCGACGAGCCGCACACGATCGCGAAGCGAGGGAAGCGCCCCAGGCGTTTCGGCAGGATTTCCGATAGGTAGAGCAGCACTCCGGCTTCGTAGGCTCCCCGCGCGCCGCCGCCAGAGAGTACCAGCGCGTATTTAGGCGGAGCGTGCACCGGGATCGAACAGCGCCCGCACGCGGGCGGCCACGCGGGGCGCTTCGCGAATGGGCCGCGTCGGAAGCGGCTGCCAAGTTGGGTCGCGGAGGGCGTCCTCGAGCGAGACGGCGCGCTCGGCGTCGATCAGGTCGCGATGGAGCCCATCGAGGTCGCGTAGCGGTCGAACCCGCCCGGTGGCCACCGCGACTGCACAGCGATGCACCAGGCCTCGTTGGGGCCGCGGGGTTCCGCGGTCGTTTGCGGGACGCCGTCGTGCGGTTGCGACCACCCACTCGCCCACGCGCTGCGCCAGCGTCGGACGTCGCGTGTGTCCCGCGTGTGCGATCACCATTGCGGCCTCGGTTGCCGCGGCTTCGGCGAGCGCGGACTCGCTTTCGCCCGTCACGATTAGAAGATCCGCATGGGCCAGCAGCCCGGCGTACGGATTGTCCGGATCGTCTCGCCGCCAGCTGTACACCCGAGCGTCGGGAAGCTCGCGCGCCAGGATCGCTTCGGCCTCACCGGGCGTCCGGCGACTCGTGGACACCCAAAGCGCCCCCCCCACCTTCGCGACCAGGGCCTGCGTGTCGCGCGCAAGCTGCGTCAGCGCCGCTGCGTCCATGGTCAACCGACCCGTCGAGCCTCCAATCAGCAGTGCGACGCGCGGCCGGGGCGCGTCGCGAAACGCAGGGAGGGCGACGGGCCCAGCTTGGCGGCACACCGGGAGCAGCGTCTCGAAACGCCGCGGGTGAGGCCAGAGGCGTGCCGCGCGCGGCGTGACCGCCAGGTCAAAGCGGTCGGCATCCGCACCGCCCTTGCGGCCGAGCTGAACCAAGCGGAGCGCGCCATCGGCGCAATCCCGGAGCGCGAGGGCCGCGCGGGCAGGCCGCTCCCCCGCCGCGATTACGAGGTCGGGCCAGGGCTCGGCCAGGGCCTCGAAGTCCCCCGACACCGGGCGACCGCGCGCGTCAAAGCGGAGGGGTTTCTCCTGGTACGGCCAGCCAAGGGCTTGGGCCAGCCCGGTCGATTGCGTCGAGTTCCCGGCACGGTCGTCGTGCAGCACCCAGACGCGGGGAAGCTCGTCGCGCTGCTGGGCGGGGGCCGGACCGCCGTTGCGCACCCGGCGCGGACCGGCGCCCTCGCTGCGGAGATGCCAGGTGACGTCGGGGTGGCGCTGCGCCGCGCGCTCCACCCGTGCCTCGAACGCGCGCGCCGCGCCAGGCGCGGCGCGCCGATCGGTGATGACGAGCAGGTGTTGCGCGCTTTGAAACAGGGCTTCGAGCACCCAGCTGAGATCTTCCGGCGGGAGCTGTGCCCAATCCGCGCTGCAGCCCACCGCCGCGTGGGCATTCGGGATCCGTGGGCCGCTGAGCCACTCGCGCAACGCGGCCGCGTCCAGGCGCTCGACTTTTTCGATTCCGCAGGCGGTGGCCAAAGTATGAAGGGCTGGGTCGGGTGACCCATCGCACTGCGGCTTTGCGGCGAGCCATCCCGCCAAGCGGGCGCTCGGGTGGTGCTCGTCGTACACCGCGAATCCCGCCGCATCCGCTTCCGCCTCGAGCTCGCGCCAGACCGCGTCGAGAGGATGCGGCTCATACACGAATTGATGCGGGAAGGGGCGCCATGGCTGCGTGTGGAGCGTGGTGAAGTGAAGCACGCCAGGTCGCGCGGGGTCGTATTCCCCATCGCGGGCGTTCCAATGGGGAGCCAGGGAGCCGCGCAGACCCGGATGGGCCGCAGCGCGGGCATGGAGGGCGCGTTTGGAGCGTTGCGTCGCGGCCTCGAGATTCCACACCTCCCGCACGCGCTCGCAATCGAGCAGCATGACCGAGGTCTCGCTCTTTGTTCGCGCGAGGAAGCCGTGATCGCCGAGATCGGAATCGAAGAGCCGTGCCGGATCGGCGAGGTAGATCTGGTCGACGTCGTTGTAGATCGCGCGGCCCACGCCGCCGGCAAGGGTCGGGATCGCGAATCGGTAGTTGGTGAAGCCCGTGGTCCAGCCGCTCGGGTCGAAGCCCGCAAGGCCGGCCATCCGGTGGACCTCGTAGCTTCGCGCCGGGTCGCCGAAACGGGTCACCGACCACAGAAATACCCGCTCCGCTCGCCACTGACTCGCTTCGGTGCCGAGAAAGATCCGCACCGGGTCTCCGGGTCGCTCCGAGCTCGGCGACGTGGTGGGCCGGAAATAGATGCGGTCGTAGCCCCATTCGGGACGCTCCTCGACCTCGACGCGATGGTGGGCACCGCCACTCACAAGAGCTTCGCGCCTCCTCCCTCCACCCGATACACGCGATCTGCCAGGTCGACCAGCGCCGCCTGATGCGAGATCGCGAGCACGGTGATCGTTCCGCGCAGCGCCGCGACACTTTCGCAAATCGCCGCCTCGCTTTCCGGGTCGAGCGCCGCGGTCGCCTCGTCGAGGATGAGCAGTTCGGGCCGTCGTGCCAAGGCGCGGGCGACGGCGATCCGCTGGCGCTGGCCCCCGGAGAGACGAGCACCGCGCTCGCCGACGGGCGCGTCGATTCCCTCGGGGAGGCGTTCGACGAATTCCAGGGCGCCCGCGGCATCGAGCGCCTCCCGCACCGCGGCCCGGGTAATCGAGGGGTCCCCGAGACTCACGTTGGAGGCGATGCTGTCGTGGAGCAGGGAGGCCTCCTGCGGGACGTACCCCACCCGTTGCCGCCAAGCCATCAGGTCGATCTCGCCGAGCGGGTGATCGTCAATCCACACGTCGCCCCGGTCGGGGCGCACGAGCCCAAGGATGAGATCCGCGAGGCTGGTCTTGCCCGCGCCGGACATGCCGACCAGCGTGGTGATTTCGCGGGCACGCAGCGTGAGCGAAGCGCCGCGGAGGACCCACTGCTCACCGTATTGGAGGTCGACGTCGCGCGCTTCGATCGCGCGCTCCAGGGTCGGTTTGACGCCGCCGCGAAGCTGCTCGCGACACTGCGCGGCGCGATCGATGGTGCTGCGCAGCGCGTCGTAGGCGCTCTCCCGCGCCGCCATCGCCTGGTACTGCCGCTGGGCCTTGTTGGCCGCGGAGAGGGTTCGAAAGAAGAGCAGCAGCAGCGCGAGCAGGGTCGGCAGTGCGTAGTCCCAATAGACGTGAGCCGCGTAGACGGTCCCCGCCATGACGATCGCCACCAATGGCTCCTGGAGGCCCTTGAGGGCCTCTTTGCTCAGCACTTCGCGCTTGATCGCGCGGTTCAGGGCCACGATCTCACGCTCGAGGGCGTCTCCGATCTGCCGCTCGCGACCCATCGCCTTCAGCGGTTTGAGCGCGAAGAGCGCGTCGGTGAGCCGCACCAGGCTGCCGCGGAGCAGCCGGACCTGGCGCTGGCCCGCGCGCCGAGCTGCCCGAATCAGGCCGGTGAGGAGCGCGGTCACGAGACCCCCGGCCCCCAGCGTGACGCCGGTGGCGAAGGGCGCGATCCACGCCGCAATCCCGAGGTAGACCGCGACCTGCATGCCGGCGGTGAGCGTCAGGATGCCGCGATGATAGGTCTGCGCCGCCCGGTCCGTTTCGCTCGAAAAGGCGCTGGCGCTCGCTCCGATCGGATGGCGAACGTGGAAGGACCACTCGGCTTGGATCAGGGCTCGGGTCAGCTCGCGCCGAAGGTCGGTGGCGACCCGCGCGACGGTGAAGCCCACCTGGCGGTTGGCGACCAACGCCAGCACCGCTTTCGCCGCGATCGACGCCACAAAGCACAGCAGCAGGATCCCCAGCTCGGGCTCGAAGCCCAGGGCCTGATACAGCTCGCGGATCGACGCCTGGAGACCGCCCGGCCGGGGCTCGGCGCCCGCCGGGGCAGCGAGGCTCAACACCGGAAGCATGCTCGCGACGCCCAGACCCTCGGCGACGCTCGCCAGGGCGAGGCACGCGACGGCGATGGCGCTGCGCCGCGAATCGCTGCGCGCCATCTGGGCGAATCTGCGCATGGCCTAACGCCGCGTCCGGCGGAGGGCGAGGTTCACCTGAACCAGGCGGACGGCGTGAAACCCGAGCGTGAGCACCTGCCACGCGACGATCAGCGCGAACGCCTCGCGAGCGGCCCCAAGGATCAAGCCGAGCGTGAACAGCGGAACATTGATGTTGCGGCGCGAGATCCACGTCCGCATCCGGACATCCACTGGGGCGTAGGCGTGGATCGAACGACGCGTGGTCCGCGTAAAGAGCTCGGTCACGATGCGGTCGAGTACGTAGGCGGCAGCGAGCGCCAGAGACACGCCGAAGAGGGGGCCCGCCCGCCCGCCGTCCAGCGCCCAGGCCCAAGCGGCGTACCAAAACGGTGGATGGATGACGTCGAGTCCGTGATCGAGGACGTGCCCGAGCGTGGAGGAGCGGAAGGTGAGACGTGCGAGCTTGCCGTCCACGGAATCGAGGACGCTCATGGTGTAGGCGAACGCGAGGCCCGGAACCCACGCGCCCGCGGCGAAGAGCGGTACCGCAGCGACCGTGATCAGGACGTTGAAGGCCGAGATCCAGTTTGGATGGACGCGCCAGCGGGCCAGCGGTCGCACCATCGCCCAGACCAGCGGCGGGTACACGTGCTTGGTAAAGAAATCGGTGGAGCCCTTGTAATTGGCCCAAAACAGCGTCCGCTCGGCGCGATCGCAGTCGGCGCGATCGCGAACCCGCAGGCAATAGGGCACGATTTCACGCCGCAGCTTGGGCAGATAGCTGGGAAGCGTGGAGCGGTCGAGCGGCTTGAGCTCTCCCTGCGCTTCGAGGCCGCCTAGCTGTTCGCGGAGCGGTCGCTCCGGCTCGGGGAGCGGACCGTCGTAGAACGCCGCAAAGGCGGGATCCTCGTCGTCCCCCCAGGCGATCGTTTTGGCCTCGCCGGCAGCCAGGCCGGCCAAGAGACGCGGGTCGACCAGACTGTTTCCGTCGAGCAGCAGCCGCCGCGCCGCGCCCGGCGCCGGTGTCTCGCGCTCCTCGCGCCAGTCGATGGCCGGGGCAGCGGGATTCGCGCGGGTCAGGTGAGTTTGGAGCTGGGTGTAGCGATCGCGCGAGCCTGGATCGATTTGAACCGTGACGCGCGTCGGCGTGATCCCAGCATCGAAGACCGCACGCATCAGGCGTTCGACGAGGTCCATCCCGAACACGCCGAGCGAGCGTTGGGGCCGGGCCGGATCGCGTGCGTCGATCCACACCTCGATGGGACGCATGGTACGGTCAGCGGGCCTCGCTTCGGGTGTCGTGCGGGAGGGCTGCGCACCACATTGCGTCGCTGTTCGCGAGTTTTTTCTGGGCCTCGCAGAGGTCCTCCGGAGAATCGACCTCCTGCCACCACAGCCCTTCGATCGAGACGCTGTCGATGTCTCCACCGCTGGCGGCGTTCTCGCTGACGACCGAGAGGTAGTAGCGACCGTGCCTGCCGCGGTCTCGCACCGCCCGCTCGAGCCCGTCCACGAAGAGCGCGCCGCCCTCCGCCATAAAGCGGATCATTCCGATGGCCTCGCCGTCGACCTCTTTGGGCTTGAGCGTCTTTGATACCGCGAGCAGACGCCCGTCGTGATCGAGCGACACCTTCATGTCGTCGTCGTCATAACGGCGTTTGCGGTCGGTTGTGATCGTGGCGGCGCGCGGCGGCGCTTTGAGGACGCGCCGCAGCAGAGCCGGCTCAAACAGCGTATCGCCGTTCAGCAGTAGAAAATCCGAGCGCATCCGCTCCCGGGCGAGCCAGGCGGTCACCAGATTGTCGGTGCTCTCGAAAAACGGGTTGTAGAGCGTTTCCACCTCGATCTCGCCGGGTGGGAGCTCTTCGATATGTCTCTCCACCTCGTCGGCGCCGAAGCCCACGACCACGGTGGCGGACGGTACGCCGCAGGTCGCCAGCACGCGGAGCTGCAAGTCGAGGATCGACATGCCTTCACAAGGCGAAAGCAGGCACTTCGGCATATTGCGCGTGAGCGGGAGCAAGCGCCGGCCTTGGCCGGCACTGAGGATAATGGCCCTCATAAGCCTCGTGTTTCGGGGGTGGGTGTTGCGCTCCGCAGGGGGGGAGGGCAGACGGGTTAATGTTAAACCGTTCCCGATGGGAAACAACCAGCAGCGCGCTGCGAAATGGCGTGGGGTCGCTCCGGACTCCGCTGCGGTTGCCTCCCCCGGCATGCCCACGCACCGCGCGGGGCGACTCGGTCTCACTCTCTTCGGATATGTGGTCCAACACACTTTAGTTCCGGCGCTTTTGGCGTTTCTGGGCCTCGGCTTCGCGCTCTTTTCAAAAGATCTCCTCGGGTCCTCCAATCTCCTGATTAATCAGGGGCTTCCCCCACTAGTCATCGGGAAGATTCTCCTGTTTCGGTTTCTGCCGCTCGCGGCACAAAGCGCGCCATTCGCTGTCGCGATTGGTCTGTTTGTGGGGTTGGGTCGACTCGCCGGAACCCTTGAGCTGGTGGCGATGGAAACCTGTGGGATTCCCCCGCGCCGTCTGGTCGCGCCCGCGTTGTTCGCCGGCTGTCTAGGGGCCGCGCTGTGCCTAGGGCTCAGCTGGCACGCCGTGCCCTGGGCCGCCCGCGGCCTCGGGGCAGAGCTCGAACGCGTGGCCGAGAGCAACCCCACCGTCGCTCTGCGCGCCGGTACCACCTTTGATTTCGGCGGCTGGAAGCTCGAAGCGCGCGAAGTCTCGCCCTCGGGTCGCCAGCTACGCGGGGTGCTGCTCTTCATTCCCTCCGTCGGCGACACCATCTTCGCCGAGCGCGGCGAGGTGATCACCGTGGACCGGGCCCGCGTGGCGTCGTTGCTCTTTCTCGAGTCCGGCGCGGTGCTGCGGCGCGCCGGGCGCGGCGTCGAGCGGGTCGACTTCGAGCGTCTCGAGACCCAGCTCCCCCAGCCCGACCGCGGCGCGAATGCGGAGATCGAGAACCCGTTGCGCGGGGAGGGCTGGCAGACCCTTGCCCAGATGGCCGCGGACCCCAAGCGCCCGCAGTTGGATCGGCGACGCGCAGGTTTGGAACAGCATCGCCGTCTGGCGTCGCCGTTCGCCGCCGCGGTGTTCGGTTTGCTCGCCGTCCCCCTCTTCCTCCATTTCGGGAGGCCTCAGGGCGGCGGGGGGGCGATGCTCGGCCTCGCTCTGATGCTCGGCTACTACGGGCTCTTCCAGTTCGGCGAGGGGCTGGTCCACGGCGGACGGGTGGACGCCTGGATCGGAGCTTGGATGCCCAACGCGGTCTGCGTCGCGCTGGCGGCCGTCGCGTTCGTTCTCCCCACGCGGCCTCCCCGGCGCGGGGGCAGCCAGGGCCGCCGCGGCGCCTACGTCGGGGGGACCACCCGGCTCCGCATCCGCCGGGCCGCCTTGGATCGCTATGTGGCGCGAAGCTACGCCGGTCTCACCTTGGTCGCCTTTGCGGTGCTGTTCTCGGGCTACCTCCTGACCGACCTGTTGGAGCGCTTGGATTGGTTCGAGCGCTACGGCGCCACGGTGTCGGAGGTGGCGCATTTCTACAGCGCGCGGTCGCCGCTGCTGGCCTCTCGGATGGTCCCGATGGCGTTCCTTGCCGGCGCGGCCCTCACGCTGAGTCAGCTGTCCATACGCGGCGAACTGGTCGCGATGCGCGCTTGCGGGATCGCCGCGGCCCGCGGCGTGGCACCGATCCTCTTGGTCGCACTCTTTTCGGTTCCCCCGGCGTTCGCGCTCGGCGATTGGATCGTGCCTCGCAGCAATGCGCGCGCCGATCGCATCAAGGTGAGCGAGATCAAGGACGGCGCCCAGAATCAGCGCAACGAGGTCTGGTATCGGGCGGCGGACAAGCTCTTTCGCGCCGAAACGCTGAATCCGATCCTCGGCTGGGCCGAGCGCCTGAGCGTGTACGAGATCAGCGCGACCGGTTTGCCCGAGACGATTATTGACGCGCGCCGCGCGATCCGCGTCGGCGATTCCGGCTTTTGGCGCCTACAGAACGCCATCCAATACACCCTCTCGACCTTCGGGGGGGGAGAGCAGCCGGCGCCGGTGCGCATCGATTTGGGCGACGACGAAAGCAGCACAGACACGATGCATCTGGGGACCCGAGAGCTCGCGGCGCTGATCGAGGAAGCGGAGGCGGACGGCTTCGAGACCACGCCCTTTCTCGTCGACTTCCACGTTCGGTTGGCCAATCCCTGGGCTTGTCTGGTCCTGCCGGGGGTGCTGTTGTTTCTCGCACTTGCCGTGCGCTCGGTGTTGCGCAGCCCCGCTTTGGTGATGTTATCCGCCGTCGCCCTCGCGGTCGTCTACATCCTGCTGACCGACACCGGCGCGGCCCTCGGTTACGGCGGTGCCGTGCCCCCGGTGGTCGGCGGATGGGGCGCCACCGGCCTGCTCGCCTTTGTCGCCCTCGCCCTCGCGAGCCGCAATTTCGACTAGCAAGCGGCCGCAAAGCGGCCGCGCGCAGTGAGCCGCAGGCGAACGAAGTTCACCCAGGACGCAATCGCCAATCGCCGGGCGCCGCCGAGGCGTAGCCGCGGAGCGCGCAGTGCGCCGCCGCCGGCTCCGACCGACGCTCAGTCGATCAGACCGACCTCGCGGCCCGCCT
>CAJIBI010000206.1_pt1 | contig 27035 bp, 23 predicted proteins | sample 9199321 | NCBI WGS metagenome assembly CAJIBI01 (sample SAMEA7708294, study PRJEB35096) | sediment metagenome | biome: marine neritic benthic zone biome [ENVO:01000025]; feature: sediment [ENVO:00002007]; material: shallow marine sediment [ENVO:03000034] sea grass bed [ENVO_01000059] ... | reverse complement strand
CCACCACGTCCGGGTGCTCCACCAGCGCGCTCTCCACCTCGAAGGGGCCGATCCGGTAGCCGGCCGAGATGATGACGTCGTCGTTGCGGCCGACGAACCAGAAGTAGCCGTCCTCGTCGCGCCAAGCGCGATCTCCGGTGATGTACCACTCGCCGCGCCGACAGCGCGTGGAGGCCGCCTCGTCTTTCCAGTAGCAGCGGAACAGGCTGGGAGGGTCGCCGTGGATGGCGACGTCGCCGATCTCTCCCACCGGCAGCACCGCGCAGTCCTCGTCGATCACCTCGACGCGGTGGCCCGGGTTGGCGAGACCCATCGAGCCCGGCTTCACGGGATACCCCGGAAAGTTGCCCACCAGCAGGATGGTTTCGGTCTGCCCGTAGCCGTCGCGGATGGTGAGGCCGGTCGCGTCCTTCCAGGCGCGGATCACCTCGGGGTTGAGGGGCTCGCCGGCCGAAACCGCTTCGCGGAGCTTGGGGAAGGAGAACCCCGAGAGATCTTCTTTGACGAGCATGCGGTATTCGGTGGGCGGTGCGCAGAACACGTCGGGCGCGATCTCGGCAAGCAGCTCGAGTTCGCGGCGCGCCTCAAAGCGCCCGTTGTAGAGAAAGACCTCGGCGCCGACGCTCCAGGGCCCAAAGAGCACGCTGTAGGCGGCTTTGGCCCAGCCCGTGTCGCTGGTCGTCCAGAGCCGGTCGGTCTCCCGCAGGCCGAGCCAGTGCAGGGCGGTGTAGCGCTGCGCAAAGGTGTACGCGTGGTCGTGGAGCACCGCCTTGGGCGGGCCGGTCGTTCCGGAGGTGTAGTAGACGAGCGCCGGGTCCGCGGCGGCGGTGTCCGCGGTCGCGGTCGAGTCATCGGGTTGCGCGTCCAGCGCTTCGCGCAGGTCGGTCCAGCCCGGTGGCGCCGGCTCGCCGTCTCGGGTCAGCACGAAGTAGTGCTCGACACTGTGCATCTCTGCGCGTACCGCTTCCGCTGCGTCGACCTGCTCGGCGCTCGCGATGAGGACGCGGGCGCCGCTGTGGGCGGCGCGGAAGGCGAGATCTTTGGGCCGAAGAATGGTCGACGAGGGAATCGCCAAGGCACCGGCTTTGAGCGCGCCGACCACGCTGCAATGCCACTCCGCCACCCGCGGCAGCATGACGATCGCCGGGTCGCCCGCGCGCAGCCCGGCGTTCCTCAAGAGGTGGGCTACCTGGTTGGAGCGCCGTGCGGCCTCCGCGTAGGTCATGCTTCCCGACCCCCCCTCGGCGTCGCGCCACAGCAGCGCCGGGCGGTCGGGGTCGGCGCCGAAACGGTCGACCACGTCGCGGCCAAAGTTGAAGCGCGCCGGGACCTGCCAGGAAAAGTCCTCACAGCGCCGTCGGTAGGCGTCGAGTAGGGTGTCGAGTTCGCTCATGCCGCGGATGCTACTAAATCCCCCAGGGTCCCCTAGGGGAATCTCAAGCCGGCAAGTTGCACGGCCGATCGGATTCGACAAGTTTTGCTGCCGGCGCGGGTACCGAGCGCCGCGCGAGAGGCCTATGCGCGGATCCGCCCCTAAGCCCCGAGTGCTGATCGTCGACGACAATCGAGTCGATCGGGAGCTCGCCCGCGAGGCGATCGCGGACCTGGCCGAGGTCGAGTGCCTGGGCAGCGGGCGCGAGTGCCTCGAGGCTCTCGAGCGCCGGCCCGCGGATTTGGTGCTCAGCGAGCTGCACCTCGAGGGGATGAGCGGGCTCGAACTCATCGGCCACATCGCCCACGATCACGCCCAGACCGATGTGGCGCTGATCGGGGCGTTTACGTCGCGGGACGCCGCCCTCGACGCGATGCGCTCGGGTGCCGCCGACTATCTCCCGAAGCCGGTGCGACCCGATGAATTGCGACACCTCGTGAGCGCGTTGTTGGAGCGTCGCGGTCTGCAGGCCGAGAACGACCACCTCCGCACGCTGCTCTCCACGATGGACGACTGTCGATCCCTCGCGGCGGCGGTCGAACCCGCGGAGATCCACGGCATCGCGCTGGAGGTGCTGCTGCGTCGTCTCGGCCGTTCTCGCGGCATCGCGGTGTTCCGGGGCAACCCGGCGATGGATTCGGAAGATCTGGTGGTGCGGGGTTTCAGCGACGAGGAGGCCGAGCGCTTGCGCGCCGTGCTGAGCGGCCCCAAACGACCCGCTGTAGACGAGCTCGGCGACGCGCAGATCGTGAGCGATGGAGACCTGATCGAGCTGCTCGCCGAGGCCGGTGTCGAAGGCGGTCGCGGCCTGCTCGTCCCGATGGACGCGCCCAACCAAGGCGAGAGCGGTTTTGTGTTGTTGCCGGAGGACCGCCGCGCGTTCGAGGCCGAGGATCTCGAGATCGCCCGGATGATCGCCTCCTACGGGCAGGTCGGCGTGTACAACGCCGAGCGCTATCTGCGCGCCAAAGAGCGCGCGTTTGTCGATGATGTGACCGGCGCCTACAACGCGCGGTATCTCTTTGCGGCGCTCGAGCACGAGGTGCGGCGTGCCGACCGCTACGGGTCGAAGCTGTCCGTGGTTTTTATCGATATCGATCGCTTCAAGCTGGTCAACGATCAACACGGGCACCTGGTGGGGTCGCGGACGTTGCGCGCGCTCGCCGAGGTGCTCGGCGGCTGTATCCGACAGGTGGACACCCTGGCACGCTATGGCGGGGACGAATTCACGATTCTACTCGCCGACACCGACCACGAGACCGGGGCGCAGGTCGCCGAACGGATCCGTGCGTCTGTGGCGCGTGCCAACTTCGAAGCCACGGCCGGCAAGACGCTGCAGATCACCGTCAGTGTCGGCATCGCGACCTTCCCCCAGCACGGTGACAGCGCCGAGGCGCTGCTCGACACCGCGGACAAGGCGATGTACCGCGCAAAGTCGCTGGGACGAAACCGGGTCGCGTCCGCCGCCGAGCTCGAGGAAAATTGACAGCGCACAGGCGCGTTGCTACTCCGGGCGCCGCCATCAATACGAGTCGTCCTTGAGCCAAGAGCGCCACACCGAGAGTGCCGCGGAGCCCGACGCGAGCGCTGGAACCCCGGGGAGCATCGCGCTCGACGGGCTCGGCGAGCTGCGTCGCAGCCATCAGTGCAACGCGGTGCGCAGCGACGCCATTGGCACCGAGGTCTGCGTTGCCGGTTGGGTGCACCACCGGCGCGACCACGGCGGTGTGATCTTTATCGACCTGCGTGACGCCAGCGGGGTTGTGCAGGCCGTATTCAAGCCGGACACCGCGCCGGAGGTTCACCGGCGCGCTCACGCGCTGCGCTCCGAGTTTGTCGTCGCGTTGCGCGGTCGCGTCGAGGCGCGTTCGCAGGAAACCATCAATCCCAACCTCCCTACGGGCGAGGTCGAGGTACTCGTCGACGAGCTCCGCATCCTGAACCGCGCGACGACGCCGCCCTTCCGCATCGAGGACGACCCGGGGGTCGACGAGAGCGTGCGCCTGCGGCACCGGATCCACGATTTGCGCCGGCCCCCGTTGCAGCGGGCGCTGCGCCTGCGGCACGCGCTCTATCAATCGGTGCGGGCGTGCCTGGCGGAGCAGGGGTTTCTTGAGATCGAGACACCGATGCTGGGCAAAGCGACCCCGGAAGGCGCCCGCGACTTCCTGGTCCCCAGCCGGCTGCAGTCGGGCAGCTGCTACGCGTTGCCCCAGTCTCCGCAAATTCTGAAGCAGCTGCTGATGATCGGCGGCTTCGAGCGCTACTTCCAGATCGCGCGCTGCTTTCGGGACGAAGACCTCCGGGCCGACCGCCAGCCTGAGTTTACCCAGATCGACCTCGAGATGGCCTTTGTCGGGGTCGACGACGTCCTCGCCGTGTTGGAGGAGCTCACCGCGCGCACCTTCGCCGAGGTGATCGGGGTCACGCTGCCGCGGCCCTTCCGGCGCTTGTCGTACGATCAGGCCGTTGCCCGCTACGGCTCCGACAAGCCCGACACCCGGATCTCGCTCGAGCTTGTCGACCTTTCCGACGTGTTCGCCGCCAGCGAATTTCGGGCGTTTCGCGGTGTCCTCGACAAAGGTGGCACGGTGAAGTGTCTCCCGGTCGCGGCCGCCTCGGAGCTGTCGCGCAGCGAGATCGATCGCCTCGAAGACCTGGTCAAGAAGGAGCTCGGCGGCAAGGGTCTCGCGTGGGTGCGTGTCGCGGCGGACGGGAGCTGGCAATCGCCGATCGCGAAGTTCCTGAGCGACGGGGAAAAGCGCTCGGTGAGCGAGCGCTGCAACGCTACCCCCGAAACGCTGCTGCTCTTTTCCGCCGACGAAACTGCCCGCGCGAATGCGATCCTTGCCCGCCTGCGGACCGATCTGGGCCACCGCCTCGGCCGGCTCGAGCGACGCGATTGGGACGCCTTCTTTGTCGTCGATTTTCCCCTGTTCGAGTCGGAGGAAACGGGCGCGCTCACCTACGCGCACCAACCTTTTGTCGCGCCCCTCGAGGAGGACCTCGGATTCCTCGATTCGGAGCCCGAACGCGTGCGGGGGACACACTACGACCTCGTGATCAACGGGGTGGAGATTGGCAGCGGCAGCCTCCGCAACCACCGACGCGATGTCCAGGAGCGCATCCTCGAGGTGCTCGGCTACCCGCGCGAGGTCGCGGAGCAGCGCTTTGGGTTCCTGCTCGACGCACTCGACGCCGGCGCACCTCCCCACGGCGGGTTCGCGTTCGGTTTCGATCGGATGGCGATGTTGATGGCCGGCGCGGAGAGTCTCCGCGACGTGATCGCGTTCCCCAAGACCCAACGCGGGCAGGATCTACTGATGGACGCTCCCGCCCCCGTCGAGGGAGACGCACTGCGCGAGCTCGGGGTTCGCATCGTGTCCCCTCCGCAAGGACGCAAGTGATGGCGCGCCGACGGGGGTCGCTCGTGGGCGCGCTCCTCGTCGTTCCACTGTTGTCGAGCCCGGTCCCCGCGGACCGCCCGGCGGCGGCTCGAACGACCGAGCGGCTCCACCTCGTCGAGAGCGGCGAGACCCTCTCCTCCATTTCCTCCCGCTACTTTGGGAATCCGCATCTCTGGCCCGCGCTCTACCGCGCCAACCGGGATCAGATCAAAGACCCGGCGCAGCTCTATCCGGGCCAGACGTTGTCGATTCCGGCAACGCCCACGACGGCGCTCCCAGGTGGCGTCGCGGCTCGCCCCGGCCCACGCGCCGACCCCTAATTCGCATCCCGCGGGCTCCCGTCCTGTGCACGGCGGTGCGTCGACGGGCCCCCATCGCGCGCGCCCTGAACGGCGAGCGGTGGAACCCCCCTGTGGGAGTTGCAGCGGCGGTTTCGAGATTCCCAGCGCGAAGCCTCGAGCGCGTGGACATCGCGGCCCGGATCAAGTACACCCGCCGCCATCATGGCCGGCACCCTCCGACCCCCCGACGCGGGCGCAAAGATCGCGATGGACGCCAACGGGACGCTCGAAGTCCCCGACCAGCCAATCATTCCCTTTATCGAAGGGGACGGCACGGGTGTCGATATCTGGGCTGCGGCGGTGCGCGTCTTTGACGCGGCGGTGGAGAAGGCATTTCGGGGCCAGCGCAAGATCGCGTGGCTCGAGGTGCTCGCCGGCGAAAAGGCGTTCAACGAGACGGGCCGTTGGCTACCCGAGGAGACCCTCCAGGCCTTCCGCGACTATCTGGTGGGGATCAAGGGCCCGCTCACGACTCCAGTGGGCGGCGGGATTCGCAGCCTCAACGTGGCGCTGCGCCAGATCCTCGACCTCTACACCTGTCTACGGCCGGTAAAGTGGTACCCCGGCGTTCCGAGCCCGGTGAAGGCGCCACAGAACGTCGACGTGGTGATCTTTCGCGAGAACTCTGAGGATATCTACGCGGGGATCGAGTGGGCTGCCGGAAGCCCCGAGGTGAAAAAAGTCATCGCGTTCTTGCGCGACGAGATGGGCGTCGACAAGATCCGCTTCCCAGAGACGTCCGGGATCGGGATCAAACCGGTGTCGAAAGACGGGACCTACAGATTGGTCCGCGCCGCGATTCGATACGCGATCGACAACAAGCGCGACAGCGTGACCTTGGTGCACAAGGGCAACATCATGAAATACACCGAGGGCGCCTTTCGCGATTGGGGGTTCTCGATCACCCGGGAAGAGTTTCAGGGGAAAGCAATCGTGTGGGACGATTGTGGCGGCGACGCGCAGGGCAAGGTCTTGGTCAAGGACGCGATCGCCGACATCACGCTCCAGCAGGTGCTCACCCGCGCCTCGGAGTTTGACATCATCGCGACGATGAACCTCAACGGCGACTATCTGTCGGATGCCCTGGCCGCCCAGGTCGGGGGCATCGGGATCGCGCCCAGCGCCAACATCAACTACGACACCGGCCACGCCATCTTCGAAGCGACCCACGGCACGGCGCCCAAATACGCCGGGCAGGACAAGGTCAACCCGAGCTCGGTCATTTTGTCGGGTGTGATGATGTTCCGGCACCTCGGTTGGAACCAGGCCGCCGACCTGATCGAGAACGCGGTCGCCAGGACCATTGCAAACAAGACGGTGACCTATGACTTCGAGCGCCTGATGGAAGGCGCCACAAAGCTCAAGTGCTCCGAGTTCGGCGACGCCATCATCGAGAATATGGAGTAGCCGTAACCGGCCAGGAAAGACGCGCCCGGGGAGAGGTCCCCGGTCGTTCGCGGCGGCGCCGCGGCGACCGTCCGAGCAACGAAACCGCGCCCGGCGAATGTTCGGGTCGCATCAGAACCCGGAGCCCACGCCGGGTCTCGACACACGAAGGAGTCCCCTGGTATGACACGGCCGAAGATCGCCATGATTGGAGCGGGCAACATCGGGGGGGTGCTGGCGGAGCAAGCCGCCTATCGCGAGCTGGGGGATGTGGTCCTGTTCGACGTCGTCGAGGGAATGCCCCAGGGTAAAGCGCTCGACATGGCGGAGGGGGCGCCGATCGCCGGCTCCGATGCCGCCCTCAGCGGTGTCAACGACTACAAGGGCATCGAGGGGGCCGACCTGGTCATCATCACCGCGGGCCTCGCCCGCAAGCCGGGGATGTCTCGCGACGACCTGCTCAAGACGAACCTGGCGATCATGAAGCAGGTCGCCGAGGGCGTGCGCGACAACGCCCCCAATGCGCACGTCATCGTCGTGAGCAACCCCCTGGACGCGATGGTCTACACGTTCAAAGAGGTCTCGGGCTTCCCGAAGAACCGCGTCGTCGGGATGGCCGGTGTGCTCGATTCGGCGCGTTTCCGCGCCTTTGTCGCGTGGGAGCTCGGTGTGTCCGTGCGCGACGTCACGGCGATGGTCCTTGGCGGGCACGGCGACACCATGGTGCCGCTGGTTCGCTACTGCACCGTGAACGGGATTCCGATCACAAAGCTTCTCGCCCAGGACAAGATCGACGCCATCGTCGAACGCACGAAGGGCGCCGGCGGCGAGGTGGTCGGGCTGCTGAAAACGGGTTCCGCCTTCGTCTCGCCCGCGATGTCCGCCATCGAGATGGCCGAGTCGATCCTGCGCGACCAAAAGCGGGTGTTGGCGTGCGCGTGCCTCTGCGAAGGGGAGTACGGCGTGAGCGGCCTCTACCTGGGTGTACCCTGTGTCCTCGGCGCGGGGGGTGTCGAGCGCATCATCGAGCTCGAACTCGATGGCGACGAGCGCAAGCATTTCGACGCCTCCGTCGAGCACGTCCGGTCTCTCGTCGACTCGATCGAGCTCTGAGATGAACGTTCACGAGTACCAGGCCAAGCAGTTACTCCGCGCGTTCGGCGTGCCCGTCCCCGAAGGACAGCTCGCGCAGACGCCCGCCGAAGCCGAGACCGCGGCGCGCGCGCTGGGGTCCGGCGTTTGCGTGGTGAAGGCGCAGGTGCACGCCGGGGGTCGCGGCAAGGCGGGCGGGATCAAGCTCGCCAAGAGTGCAGACGAGGCGAAGCACGCGGCCAGCGAAATCCTCGGGATGACCTTGCGCACCCACCAAACGGGACCCGAGGGCAAGCTGGTCCGCAAAGTCTATGTCGAGGCCGGTTGCGATATCGACCGCGAGCTCTACCTCGGCATGCTGCTCGACCGCGCCGAAGAATGCCTCGCCGTCATCGCTTCGACCGAGGGCGGGATGGAGATCGAAGAGGTCGCCGCCAAGACGCCGGAGAAGATCCTCACCGTGCACATCGACCCGGTCACGGGGCTGCAGCCGCACCACGTCCGGCGCCTGGCCTTCGGGCTCGGGTTGGGCGAGTCGGTCGATCATTTTCAGGTGTTTCTCGATGGCCTCTACCAGCTGTTCCTGGAAAAAGATGCGTCGCTTGCCGAGATCAACCCGCTGGTCGTGACCGGGACAGGCGATTTGCTCGCCCTCGACTGCAAGCTCAATTTCGACGACAACGCCCTGTATCGGCATCCGGACGTGGCGGTGCTGCGCGACCCCGACGAGGAGGACGCCCGCGAACGCGAGGCCCACGACCTCGACCTCGCGTACGTCGGGCTCGACGGCGATATCGGCTGCCTCGTCAACGGCGCGGGCCTCGCGATGGCCACGCTGGACATGCTCCAGGTCGCGGGTGGCTCGCCGGCGAACTTCCTCGACTGCGGTGGGGGCACCAGCCAGGAGAAGGTCGCCGCCGCCTTCAAGTTGATCCTGCAGGACGCGAACGTGAAGGCCATCTTGGTCAACATCTTTGGCGGGATCGTGCGCTGCGACCTCGTGGCCGAAGGCGTCGTCGCAGCGGCCAAGGAACTCGGGCTCGAGATCCCGCTCGTGGTGCGGCTGCAGGGAACCAACGCCGCCGAGGGTCGCAAGGTGCTCTCGGAGTCGGGGCTGGGGATCACCCCGGCGGAAACCTTCCGCGAGGCCGCCGAAGCGGCCGTCGCGGCCCGAGGATAACGATGGCGATTTTGTGTGACCGGAACACGAGACTGATCGTCCAGGGAATGGGGCGCATGGGGCGCTTCCATGCGGGTCTTTCGATCGAATACGGCACGAGCGTGGTGGGTGGTGTGGCACCCGGCAAGGGGGGCCAGACCCTCGACGGGATCCCGGTATTCGACACCGTCGAGCAGGCGGTCGACAAAACCGGCGCCAACGCGTCGGTGGTGTTTGTGCCGCCGCCCGGTGCGGCGGACGCGATTCTCGAGGCGGAGGCGGCCGGCATTGGCCTCATTGCCTGCATTACCGAGGGTATTCCCGCGCTCGACATGATGCGCGCCAAGCGCGCTCTCCGCGGCTCGAAGACCCGGCTGGTCGGCCCGAACTGTCCGGGCGTCGTGACCCCCGAGCAGTGCCGGATCGGCATCATGCCCGCGCAGATCACCAAGCCGGGCCCGGTGGGCGTGATCTCGCGCTCGGGAACGCTCACCTACGAGGCGGTCGACCAACTCTCCCGCCTGGGCATCGGCCAATCGACCTGCGTGGGCATCGGCGGCGATGCGGTGATCGGGACCACCTTTGTCGACGCGCTCGCGCTGTTTGAGGCGGACCCCGAGACGAAGGCGGTCGTGATGATCGGCGAGATCGGCGGCAGCGCCGAGGAAACCGCGGCGGAGTTCGCCCGAGACCACATGAGCAAGCCGGTCGTCGCCTTTATCGCGGGACAGAACGCGCCGGCCGGGAAACGAATGGGGCACGCGGGCGCGATCATCGCCGGTGGCAAGGGCAAGGCCTCCGACAAAATGTCGGCGCTCGAAGCGGCGGGTGTCGCGGTCTCGAAGTCTCCCGCCGAGATCGGCGAGACCCTCGCGCAGCGTTGCCCCGAACTCCGCTAGCCGAGGAGGATGCGATGGGGCTCGCAAAAAAGGTGGGGATGGTGATCCATCCCGTGAAGGATCTCGGCGCGGCCGAGGCCTTTTACCGAGACGCGCTCGGGTTGGAGTCGATGTTCCGGGACGGCGACCGCTTTGCCGCGTTCAAGGCCGGCGAGGTGACGATCGCCCTCGCGGCCGGCGAGGAGATCCTCGCCGACCGGGCGACCGTTTCCTACAAGGTGGACGACCTCCAGGCGGCGGTGGTCGCGCTGGAGAAGGCCGGCGCGGCCGTGGAGCGCTCGATCGAGGAGGGTCCCCACGAGCTTCGCGCTGTGCTGCGCGACCCTTCCGGCAATCCCTTCGTGGTCTACTCGTCGAAGTAGTTGCGAAGATCGCGTCCTGGATGGACTTCGCGAAGGCTTTGCCTTCGCTGCGCGGCCGCTTCGGAGTGGCTTTGTGCCTTGGCGTTTTCGTCCTGGATGGACTTCGCGAAGGCTTTGCCTTCGCTGCGCGCTCCGCGGCTGCGCCGCTCCGCTTGCGGGGCACCTCCCACGCGCGGAGCTGGGTCGGCGGCGTCCTGGATGGACTTCGCGAAGGCTTTGCCTTCGCTGCGCGCTCCGCGGCTGCGCCGCTCCGCTTGCTCAGCGGAACTTCGGCATGACTTCTTCGGCGAAGAGCTGGAGATGCTCGTTCATTTGCTCGGCGGGGTAGCCCGGTGGGATGGTCCAGGTGTAATAGCGCTCGATGCCGGTGGCCTCGGCGTAGGCGCCGACCAAGTCGACCGCCTCCTCGGGGGTCGCGATCTGCAAAAGCCCGCTTTCGCGCACTTCATCGGGGCTCTCCATGTACGGGAAGAGCTCCATCCCCGCCTCCTCGGCCCAGCGTGCATAGAGCTGCAGCTGGTAGAGGACGTGGGGGCCGACCGCGCGGAAGGTCGCCTCGGGGTCACGCGAGACGATCAACCAAAAGTGGCCGCCCGCGACCCGTCCCGGGCCGTCCGCGCCAAGTGCCTCGCGGGCCTCCCGGTACTGGCGCACTTGCTCGGACATCTCCCCGGTTCCGATGTATCCATCGGCTAGCCGCGCGGCGCGTCTGGGAGCGGCGGGCGCAAAACCGCCCACCCACAGTGGCGGCCGCGGGCGTTGCACGGGCGCTGGTGAGAGCTTCACGCCGCGGAGCGTGTAGTGCTGGCCCTCGAAGTCGACCGCCTCACCTCCCCAGAGGGCGCGGATCACCGCGAGACCCTCGTCGGTGCGGCCCGCGCGATCCCGACGCGAAATCCCCAGCCCTGCGAACTCCTGCGGGCGGTAGCCGACGCCGACGCCCAACTCGAAGCGCCCGTTCGAAAGGATGTCGATCGTCGCGCCATCTTCGGCCACCCGCACCGCATCGTGAAGGGGGAGCAGGAGCACGCCGGTCCCAATCCGGACCCGCTCGGTCCGAACCGCGACCGCCGCCGCCAGCGGAAGGATCGAGGGCGCGTGTCCGTCCTCGCAGAAATGGTGCTCGGTCAACCAGACGTCGTCGTACCCCAGGCCCTCGGCAAACGCGATCTGGTCGAGGACGGCTGCGTAGAGCTCCGGGTACGGTCGGTGCCACCGCGCCGGGTTGCGGAATGCGTACCAGAGCCCAAATCGAAGCGCCGCCATCTAAAGCCCCGGACGCCAGGCGTCGACGAGGCGAAACCGCGCTCCGCCGATCTCGAAGCTCCCGTCGGATGCTACGGCGAGGCCGCGGGCGCGCGCGCGCTCGCGGACGGCATCCGGCGCGGTGGCGACGAGATCGACGCCGGATACTCCTTGCGGGCTACCCGCGGCGATGCGAACGCCCGAGCCCTCGAGCGCCAGCGCGTACTCCTCCCCGCCGATCGCTGCCGGCGCGACGTCGAGCACCTCCCCCCAGCGCTTGGCCATCGTCGCCGGGTCGCTGGCGCGAAGCTCGACGCCGACGATCGCAGTGACGGAATCGAGACGCACGGCCCGCTCCCAATCCGGACCGGCCCAGTCCCAAGAATCCCAGGGGTCGGACTGATCCAGCGAGAGGATCGCGCCGCCGACGTCGCGCGGGTGTAGGTGAATCGTCGAGGTGTGCTTCTCGGTGTGCTCCCACACCACCCGCACACCGAGTTGCTCCATGCGGGTGCGATCGCGTTCGAGGGACGGCGTCTGCACGATCACCATGTACCCCGAGTCGCCGCCCTGGCGGTCGAGATGGCGACCGGCAGTGGTCCCGTCCCGCACGGGGGAGACGACCTCGAGGAAGGTATGACCCACGGGCATGACGGCGTTGCAGAGCCCAAAGACCGCCACACCCGGGTCCTCGAACGCGACGTCGATCCCGAGGACACCGCAGAGCTGGTCCACGACCCGGTCTCGGTCTCGGGCGACAAGCGCGATCTGGCGAATTCGCATGACATCTCCTGCAAGGTGAAGGGAGGTGAACGGGACGGCCAGTGTACCTCCGAAGCCCGTGGACTCGGGGGGTGGGTCCCAGCGTCCTCGGCGGGCCTGCGGGCCACGCGCTTTCCTTTTTCTTTCGGCCACCTGCGGGGAGGACTGCGCTCTCTCGGACCTCAAGCTCATATCCGCGCGGACCGATACAGGGGCATGTTCCAGCAAAGGCTGCGGCCGCTTGAGCAGCTCGAACGCCGGGTGGTGGCCGTTCGCTACTCGATGAATGAGCCCATTGTGGCGACCCCTGAGCTCCCGGCAGGGCCGGCGCGCGCTGCCATCTTGGTCTACCTCGAGGACAACGCGCGGCGGGTGGTGGTCGTCATCCGGTCGCTCAGCCGCGCGCGCTGGGTTCTTTACGAGATGCGGGGCGAGGAGTTCCACGAGGCCACGGGCATGGCTTTCGACGCCGGGCTCACCCTCGCCGAGAGCATGGGCTTTGTGTTCGACGATGAGCGGCTCGCTCAGACCACCGGTGCGGAGCGCGAAGCGGGGATCGAACCGCTGCGGAAACTGCTCGACCTCACCGCCCGGCTGCGCCCCGCGATTCCGTTCGAAGAAGAGCTTCAGATCGAGGCGGATCCTCTCGCGGACACCGATCTCGACCTCGATCTGGACCTGACCAAATTCCGGGACGCGCGGGTCGCCAAGGGGGCCGCGGGTGGCGGCGCGACCACGCCGAATCCCGCAACCACTCTGGGTCGCGTAAAACCCGTCCGCAAGCGCGCCGCCGAACCCCCCGCACTTCCCCCGATGCTTCAGCTGCTCGCGTCGTTTTGATGCGCGGGCGAGAAGGAGGGCTCTCGTGACGCTTCGTTATGCCATTTGTCGCGTGTCGCCGGGCGCGCGTTGGCGCGCCGGGTGCGCCGCCGGGCTCGTCGCGGTGCTGATGGGGTGCGCGTCTTCCGGGCCGGAGGAGCTCGCGCTCACCGCCGAGGAGCAGAGTGAACATCAACGCCGCGCCGTGATGCACTACGACCTCGGCGTGCAGCAGCTGGAGGAGGGCAACTCGCCGCTTGCGATCCGAGAGCTCCTCATGGCGGCGAAGTACAAACCCGAGGATGCGAGCATCCGCTTGGCGCTCGCGGAAGCCTACCGCCGCCGCGGGCGTTTCGAGGAAAGCGAGCAGAATTTTCTTCACGCCCTCGAAATCGACCCCGACTTCCAACGCGCTCGATTGAGCCTCTCGGCGTTTTACTCGAGTCTCGAGCGCTTTGCGGAGGCGCGCGACCAGGCACTCGTGCTCGTGAACGACCCCACATTCGCCTGGCCTTGGGTGGCTCATACCAACCTCGGCTGGGCGCAGTACAAGCTCGGCGAGACAGCGGCCGCACGCGAAAATCTCCGCGTCGCGGTGGATTACCGCGCCGACTACTGGCCGGCACGCCTCAATCTCGGCATCCTCGAAGCGGAACAAGATCCCCGCGAGGCTCTCAGTCAATTTCGACAGGTGCTCGCGGTGCAACCGGGGCCGCACGCGGAGGCCGAGACGCACTACCGGATGGCCGAGCTCCACATCGAGCTCGGTGACCGCGACCGGGCGATTCTTCACCTGACGGAATCGGCGAACCGCAAGCCGAGTGGAGGATGGGGACAACGGAGCAACGAGGCCTTGCGCCGTCTGAACTAGCCACCGCCGATGACTCGGAGCTTGGCGCCGAGTCGATCGGTCGCTTCCTCTCGCGCGAACGCCGGATCCGCGAGATCGGCCTCGACGAGCTGTCCGCGCTGACGCGCCTTCCGCTTCGCTCACTCGAGCGCCTCGAGTCGGGCGCGATGGACGGGGAAAGCGACGGGTTCACGCGCGGTCTGGTCCGCACCGTGGCCGAGGCGCTGGGTCTTTCGGTGGACGACACGCTCGCACGCATGCTCCCGGAAGCGCGCCGCAGGCCTGAGCCACGCCGTATCCTGCCGCGTCTCGGTGTGCTTCGCGCGGTGCCGCTGTTCGCGTGGCTCGCGGGAGCAGCGACGCTGGCGTTCGCGCTCTGGTTCTGGCGGGGGCTGGCTGCGGCGCCCCCGGAACCGCTGCTCTACCGCCGCGATGCGGTCCGCGAGCTGTGGCTGCTGCAGCAACAGCGTTCCACCTGGTCGCCGGCGCCGGCCCTGGCCACCTCCGCCTCGCCTACCGTCGAGCCGGAAACGAGGCCTCCCGTGATGTCGGAGGACGGCGACCGGAGCCCCTGAGGTGGCGAACGTCCAGTGCGAGGCGATCGTGCTCCGGGTCCTCGAGTTCGGCGAATCGGATCGGATCGTGCATCTCCTGACCCCCGAGTGGGGCCGGGTGACCGCGATCGCCAAAGGCGCCAAGCGCAGCCGCAAGCGGTTTGCCGGGACCCTCGATCTCTTTCATCGTTTGCGCGTCCAGCTCGAGCGCCGGCGCCCGACCTCGATGGTGCGCCTCGAGCACACCCGCTTGCTCGAGTCCCATCCGGCGCTGCGGACGGACCCCCGGCGTTTCGCGTTGGCGAGCTACCTCATCGAGCTCATCGACCGCCTTGCCACCGAGGGCGACGGGGCGGGGGAGGCGGCACGCGTGTACCGCGCCGCGCTCGCGACCCTCGCTTCGCTCACCACGCTGCCCCCCGACGCCGGCACCCAGGTGTTGTTGGAGCTCCGGCTGCTCGCGGTGCTCGGACTACGTCCCGAGCTCGCCCGCTGCGTCCGCTGCGGCAGCGCGCTCGGTCGCGAACCCACCGCGCACTTCCACGTCGGCGAGGGGGGGCCGCTCTGCCGCGATTGTGGCGCCGAGGGTGGCGCGACGATGGCGGTCCAGCGCGGCACCCTGCGCGCCCTGGAACACAGCCTCGCGCTCCCCCTCGCCCACCTCGATCGCCTGCGTCTCGGGCCGCAGATCCTCGCGGAGGCGCGGGCCCTGGTGCATCGTTTTCAGCGCTTCCATGTCGGCGTCGAGCTGCGGAGCGAAGCGGTCGTCGCGCGTCTGCTCGACCGGTCGGCCAGCCCCCAGCGCGTCTAGACGTTGCTTGACTTCAGCAACGCCCAAGGCAACCCTGTCCCGCCGTTCGAAGCCCCGCACGTCGGCGATGCCCGCGGGGATTCCTCTCAGCGATTCACGCAGGAGCCGATGTGTCAAAAAGCGGGGCCGACCGCGAGCAGCCTGTGGACGTTCCGCAATCGAAGGTGTCGATGGAGGCGGTGGTGTCCCTGTGCGCCCGCCGCGGCTTTATCTGGCAGTCGTCGGAGATCTACGGCGGGATCAATGGATTCTGGGACTACGGCCCGCTCGGGGCCGAGCTCAAGCAGAACCTGAAGACACGCTGGTGGCAGCGCGTCGTGCGCGAGCGCGACGACGTCGAGGGGATCGATTCTTCGATCATTGCGCATCCCCGCACCTGGGAGGCGTCGGGCCACGTCGAGCACTTCAGCGACCCCATGGTGGACTGCCGCACCTGTCGCCGCCGCTTTCGGGCCGACCAGCTCGAGGGGCTGGCCTGCCCCGAAGCACCCAAGCAGCGACAGGTCGGGGACTGCGATCTCACCGCGGCGCGCAGCTTCAACCTGATGCTCAAGACCTTTATCGGCGCGTCGGAGGACGCTTCGGCCGAGGCGTTCTTGCGTGCCGAGACCTGCCAGTCGATCTTTCTCGACTTCAAGCGCGTCCGAGAGAGCGCACGGCAAAAGCTCCCCTTTGGAATCGCCCAGATTGGCAAGGCGTTTCGCAACGAGATCACCCCCCGCAACTTCACGTTCCGCTCGCGTGAGTTCGAGCAGGCCGAGCTCGAGTTCTTTGTCGCTCCCGCCGACCGTGAGAAGTGGTTCGACCATTGGCTCGACGAGCGGCTGCACTTTCATCACGGACTGGGGTTCCACCGTGACCGCGTACGCGTGCGACCCCACGAGCCCGACGAGCTCGCCCACTACGCCCGGGCCGCGAGCGACGTGGAGTTCTTGTTTCCCTTCGGCTGGCAGGAGATCGAGGGGGTGCACGACCGGGGCGACTGGGACCTCCGGCGTCACTCGGAGTACTCGGGGAAGGACCTCTCGTACACCGACGAGGCCACCAAGGAGCGCTTTCATCCCTGCGTGATCGAGACCTCGGTCGGCGTCGACCGCACCTGTCTGGCGCTCCTGGTGAACGCCTACGAGGAGGAGACGCTCGAAGGCGGCGAGACCCGAACCGTGATGCGCTTTCATCCCGACCTGGCGCCGATCCGCGCCACCGTACTGCCGCTTTCAAAAAAGCTTGCCGAGCCGGCGCGGCGGATCGCCGCGGACCTACGGCGCCGCTGGAACGTCTTCTACGACGACGCGGGAAACATCGGGCGTCGCTACCGCCGCCAGGACGAAGCGGGCACTCCGTTCTGTGTCACCTACGATTTCGATTCCGAGAGCGACCAATGCGTGACGGTGCGTGAACGAGACACGATGACCCAAGAGCGGGTCGCCGCGGCGCAGCTGCGGTCTTACCTCGAGGATCGTCTCGAGGCGATGCGTTGAGCGCGCGCCGAGCCACCAAACGGGTCTACTCCTTCGGCGGAACGAAGGCCGAAGGGCGAGCCGACATGAAGGAGCTGCTCGGCGGGAAGGGCGCCAACCTTGCCGAGATGACACGTTTGGGGCTGCCGGTCCCGCCGGGCTTTACGATCTCGACCGCCGTCTGCGCCGAGTACAACGCCGGTGGGGGTCGCGTGCCCCGCGCGCTGATGCCCCAGGTGCGGGCGGCGCTCCGCAAAATCGAAACCCAGCTCGGCGCACGCTTTGGCGGCGCCGACGCCCCCTTGCTTCTCTCGGTGCGCTCGGGGGCCCGGGCGTCGATGCCCGGCATGATGGACACCGTGCTCAACCTCGGCCTGAACCGCGCCACGGCGGCGGGGTTGACCAAGATCGCCGACGAGCGCTTTGCGTACGACAGCTTTCGCCGCTTCGTGCAGATGTACAGCAACGTGGTACTGGGTGTGCCGGTTGACGCGTTCGAGCATCGCCTCGAAGTGCTGAAGGCGCGGCGCGCGGTCGCGGCGGACACCGAGCTCAGCGCGGCCGACTGGCGGAGTCTCCTCGACGAGTATCTGCGCATCGTCCAGGAGGAGACCGGAACCGCCTTTCCGGAGGATCCCGAGGAGCAGCTCTGGGGCGCGATTACTGCCGTCTTTCGCTCCTGGGAAAACGCCCGCGCGGTGCGCTACCGCCGGCTCCACGATATTCCCGATTCTTGGGGCACGGCCGTCAACGTCCAGGCCATGGTGTTTGGCAACATGGGGGACGATTGCGCGACGGGTGTGGCGTTCACCCGAGACCCGGCAACCGGTGAAAAGATCTTTTACGGCGAGTATCTGATCAACGCCCAGGGCGAGGATGTGGTGGCCGGAATCCGCACGCCCCATCCGCTCAACCGCGAGTCGCGGGGTGCCGGCGCTTCCTCACTCCCGACCCTCGAAGAGGAAATGCCACGGGCCTATCGCGAGCTCGTGCGGATCCGCCGCACCCTCGAGCGGCACTACCGCGACATGCAGGACGTCGAGTTTACCATCCAAGCCGGCAAGCTTTGGATGCTTCAGACCCGCAACGGAAAACGCACGGTGAGCGCCGCGGTCAAGATCGCTGTCGACATGGCGCGAGAGCGGTTGATCACGCGTCCCGAAGCGCTGCAGCGGGTCGACGCCGGGGCGCTCGAGCAGCTGTTGCACCCGTCCCTCGACCCGGAGGCGCCGCGCCGGGTGATCGCCAAAGGGCTGCCGGCTTCGCCCGGCGCGGCGTGCGGGAGCATCGTGTTTTCGGCGGACGAGGCCGAAGCCAAAGCCAAGACCGGCGAAAAGGTTCTGCTGGTGCGGATCGAAACCTCGCCGGAAGACATCCACGGGATGCACGCCGCCGAAGGCATCTTGACCGCGCGGGGCGGCATGACGTCTCACGCAGCGGTAGTGGCGCGGGGCATGGGTAAATCGTGCGTCGCTGGCTGCGGGGAGCTTCGGATCTCCTACGAGCGCGGCGAGCTGCAGGTGGGCGACACGGTGCTGCGCGAGGGCGACGAGCTGACGATCGACGGCGGCACGGGCGAGGTGATTCCGGGCCGGGTGCCCACGGTGACCCCCGAGCTCGGCCCGGAGTTCGCGGAGCTCATGCGCTGGGCGGACCGCGAGCGCCGGCTCGGCGTGCGCACCAACGCAGACAGCCCCGCCGACGCCGAGGTCGCGCGATCGTTTGGTGCCGAAGGCATCGGCCTCTGCCGCACCGAGCACATGTTTTTTGAAGAGAACCGGATTCGCGCCGTGCGCGAGATGATCCTGGCTGAGGACGGGGACGCCCGGAGCGAGGCGCTGGCGACGATCCTGCCGATGCAGCGCGGGGACTTCGAGGGAATTTTCCGGGCGATGGATGGTCTCCCGGTGACGGTACGCCTGCTCGATCCGCCGCTGCACGAGTTTCTCCCGCCCGACGAGGCCGGGATACGCGAGCTCGCCTCGCAGCTCGGTGCCGAGCTGCCCGCGGTGCGCGCGCGCGTCGAAGCGTTGCGCGAGTTCAACCCGATGCTCGGCCACCGCGGTTGTCGGTTGGGCGTCACGTTTCCGGAGATCTACCAGATGCAGACACGCGCCATCACCGAGGCGGCTTGTCGTGTCGCCGCCGAGGGAGTCCGGGTCGCCCCGGAAGTAATGATCCCGCTGGTCGCCCACCCCGAAGAGCTGCGCCGAATCCGACAGCTGGTCGAGACGACCGTGCGGGAGGTGTTGGCGGAGCGCGGCCACCGTCTACCGGTCCGCATCGGTACGATGATCGAGGTACCGCGCGCCGCCCTGACCGCCGACGAGATCGCGCCGCACGCCGATTTTTTCTCCTTTGGCACGAACGACATGACCCAGATGGCCTTTGCGCTCTCGCGCGACGACGCCGGAAAATTTCTACCCGACTACCTCGAACGCGGGATCCTCGAGGACGACCCCTTCGTCTCGATCGACCAGCGGGGAATCGGCGCGTTGGTGCGGATCGGCACCGAAAAGGGGCGCGCGGTGCGCCCCAAGCTCAAGGTGGGCGTGTGCGGCGAGCACGGGGGCGATGCAAAGAGCGTTCGCTTTTTCCACCGGGTCGGTCTCGACTACGTGTCGTGTTCTCCCTTCCGGGTTCCCGTCGCGCGGCTCGCCGCGGCCCAGGCCGCGGTGGAGGACGGCGGCGGCGCCGGCAAACGGGCCGCCGCGACGCGGAAGACGAGATCGCGGGTCGGGGCAAAGGCGTCGCGCAAGCCGGGAAAACCGGCGTCGGCCAAGCGAAAGATCGCCCGCAAGGCTGGCCGTTCGCGGTGACCCGCGAAGCCGCGATGTTCGCGCTGGTGGTGCTTCTCGGCGGCTGCGCCGGCGGAAGCGGGGCGGGGCCCGTCCCGGGCGCTACCGTGTCGCTGGTATCCGACGACGAGGTCGCGTCCTTCTACGAGCGCGCCTCCACCTTCTACCGCCACCTCGAGGGTCGCCGGTTCAACAGCGTGACGACGTTCCGTGACCGCTTTTTTCGCGACTACTTCCGCGACGAAGTCGCGTTCTCCGACTACTACGCGGACCTCGCTCGCGACTTGGACGAGATCGTGCTCGAGCGCAATCAGCCGCTCTTCGCCGAAGTCCAAGAGTTTCTCGTCGACGGCCCCGGCACCGCGCGGGTGCGAGTGCGGATCGGCGGCCAAAACGGCAAGCCGCTGCGCTGGTGGAGTGTTTCGTTGCTCCGGGAGGATCGCTGGGAGCGCCACGACGGGCGTTGGTGGATCGTGGCGGAGTCGGGATCGGGATGAGCACCCGCGGACCGTACGAACGGCGCCGTATGCGGCGTGTCGCCGCCAAGCTCGACGTCGCCTACGAAGACCAGACCCGGCAGGTGTTTCTGGGCGCGTCGGATCTGTCGGAAGAGGGCGCGCTAATCGAGGACGCAAATCCGCCCCCCGAGGGAAGTCGCGCTCAGCTCGTGATCGCGCTCCCCGAATCGCGTCTCTTGCGCCTCCGTGGGGAGGTCACCCGGGTACAGGAAGAACCCTCGGCTTTCGCCTTCCGCTTTGACTGTGAAGAAATGAACGACGCCGACCGTGTCGCCCTGCGGGATTTCGTCGACAGCACGCCGTCCTCAAAAGACGTCCCCTAGGGCGAGGATTTTCCGTCTGACGGAAGCGAAGTGCCCCGCTTTGCCGGTTCTAGGAAAATTTTTTCGCGCCAGCTCAATTCAATCTTTTCTAAATAAAATCAAATACTTGTAAGGACGCTCCCCACTCGACCGGCGGCTGGCACGCCGGTTGCTCTCAAGGGTGTTGCGAATGCCCCCCTTTCGAAGCGCCGCGACCCCTAACTGAGAGCGAGGAACGTCTTGTCCACTCATCCCTCCGAGAGCCCCCCGCGCCCGACCCAGAAGCCGCCGGCCCCCCGCGCCCCGATTGCGACACGACCGCGACCGTCGGCCGCGGAGCGTGAACGCGTGCTGATTCAGCATGTCCTCGCGGGAAGCCGTACGCACTTCGAGGAGCTCTACAAGGACTATTTCCCGCGCGTGTATCGCTTTGCACTCAAACGCCTGCGCGACCCGGCGGAGGCCGAAGACGTGACGCAAGAGGTCTTCGAGACGGTCTTTTACAACCTCGGGAGCTTTCGCGGCGAATCGGCGCTCCTGGTGTGGGTCTTCGGGATTACACGCAACAAGGTCAATCGGCGCTTTCGCGGCAAGCGGCCGCGCCTGGAATCGATCGACGATGCCGCGGCTGACACCGTGGCGGCTGACGTCCCCGCGACCGATCGGGCGGTGGATGCCCGCCGCATGCTCGACCGCTGTGGAGAGCTCTTGAGCGACGATCTCACGCCCCTGCAGCGGCGGATCTTCCACCTCAAGCACCTGCGACGCCAGCCGATCCGCGCCATCGCCGAGGCGCTCGGGAAATCAGAAGATGCGATCAAGGCCAACCTCTACCGGATGCGGCGCGCGCTGGCCGACGGGGCACCTGGGCTCGAGAACTTTTTGAACTCTTAGGCGGCACCTGCGACGACGAGCTACACCCAGTCCGCGAGAGAGGCGAGACGGGGTGGGTATGGATCGCGCCAACCGGCTCGAGCGTCGCGATCTCGAAGGGGCGCCGCGGCGTCTGCTGCAACGCGGCGACACGTGGAAACCCGACGTGTGGTTGGTCGACAGCGAGCACGGGACCCTGGTGTGGAAGGACTTCGCCGCCCGCGGTCCCTGGGTGCGGGCGTTGTGGGGCCCCTGGTCGACGCGCCGCGAGGTGAGGGCCTACCGGCTCCTCGTCGGTCACCGCGCGGTGCCGCGCCTGATCGCCGGCGTGGACGCGTTGAGCTTTGCCGTGGCGTACCGGCCCGGGCGCCCGCTCTCCCGGCGCGTACGCCGCCATCTCCGGCCCGAGTTCTTTGACGATCTCGCCGATTGCGTCACGGCGATGCACGAGTGTGGGGTCGTGCATCTCGACCTCCGGCACCGCAGCAATATCCTGGTGGACGCCGAGGGCCACCCCATCCTCATCGATTTTGGTTCGGCCCTTTGTCTCACCCCGCGTTCGCTCGGGTGGCGCGTGATGGCGGCGCTGGATCGTCGCGCGGTGCGAAAGTGGCGGCGCCGTCACGTCGCGCTTCAGGCGGAGTCGGGGGGTCGGCGCGGCGCCAGCTGACCGACGTAGTGACGGAACGTGTCGAGGGTGAGTCGCGCATCGGCCATCGCCCGGTGGGGCACCTCCCCATCGGCAAGACCGGCGGCGGTCGCGGACTGCCGCAGCGAGAGCGCCGGGACCACCTCCCCGTGCACCAGCGACCAACCGTAATAGAGCGTCACGAGGTCGATGACGTGGTAGTCAAAGGGGTAGTTGATCTCGCAGTTCCGATAGGCGCGCTCGAGGAACTGCACATCCATCCGGACGTTCTGGCCGGCCGGGAGCACGACCTTGCCCTTTGGCAGCAGTGCCGCGAACTCGCGGAGCGCCTGCTTGACCGGAACCGCTTCCTCGGCCCAGCGCGCAGCGTCGTAGCCCGAAATCGCCGCGGCCTCTTTGGAGATCCGCTCGGGGCGCGCCTGCACCTTCCATTCGCCGGTGCCGAGCTCGACCAGGCGATAGTCGGTCACGATCGCCGCGATCTCGGTGATGTCGTGCAGCTCGGGGTCCAGTCCGCCGAATTCGCAATCGAGAAAGGCGAAGGCGAATTCCTTCACGCGAACCTCGCTCCCCTACGCAAGAAAGTGGCAAGAAGGGGCAAGAAAGAGGGATGGCGCTCCCAACGGGAATCGAACCCGTGTCTCGGCCTTGAGAGGGCCGCGTCCTAGACCGCTAGACGATGGGAGCGCGAGGCCGCGCAACCTAACCAGCGGCCCTGAACCGTGTCAACCGCGGGCGGTGGGGAGCAGCGATTCGCTGGGCGGCGGTGAGGCGCCGGGGTCTCGGTTCTGGATGCGAATCCGCCGGGTCTCGAAGAGCCCCTGGCGCGGTGAAGGTGCCCAACGCTCAATCTCTGCCAGAGACTCCTCGAAGGCCACGCGGTCGCCCCGCCGAAGCGCGAGCGCGGCGCTCGCCCGCAGGGTGCCGAGATCGCTCGGCGCGAGCCGCCGCAGGTCCGCGAGCAGCGCCTGGGCCGCCTCGAGGTCGCCCCGCCCGATGGCCGCGCTGAGCCGCGCCCGGAGCGGCCGCGCGGCCACCTCGCGGTCCCTCCGGTCGGCATCCCAATAAGCGCGCGCCGCCTCGGAATCGCCAAGACGCATAGCGAGCTCCGCCGCGGTCCCGTTGACCCCTGGGAAGCTGCGGCCCTCTTCGGTGTCGCGATAACCCAGGAGCCTCTGATAGGCCGCCGTCAGGGCGGCTCGCGGCCGGCCCTCGGCCAAGGCCTGCTCGGCCTCATACAGGGCCAAGCGCGGGAACCGGTCGCGGTCGCCAAGCGGGATGCGAGCGGCCCAGCGCCAGGCGTTCTCGCGGTCGACGCGGTGCCACGCGCGGGCCGCGTCGAAGGCGTCTTCGGGGGCCCCGCCCAGGGCAAACGCCCGCTCGAAGTGCCGCGCCGCCGTGGGAAGCTCGCCGCGCTGCAGGGCCTCGTGCATCCCCAGGACGCGGAGCGCCTCGCGGGCGAGCTCACCGTCCGATGCCATCGCTCCGAGCGCTGCCCTCGCGTCCTCCTCGGTCGCGGGGTCGCGCAGGTCGATTTCGGCTCTGCGCAGGCGGCGCCGCGCACCGAGGGCCTCTCCGTGTGCCGCAACGAGGCGCCGAGCACGCGCTAGCGGGGGCCACGGGCGCACGTTGCTCGCACTCGTCAGGACCCTCTCGACCAGATGGGCGAGGTCGAAATCGCCGTCGATCGGCGGCAAGACCGGGACGTCCTCCCCCAGACGGTCCACGATCGGCGAAGGATCGAGCGAACCCCAGCGCCGCATCCGCGGGATCCGGCTCTCGAGAAAGGCGTTGTCGTCGGTGTTGGCCAGCTCCGGTTCGAGGGCGGCGAATGCCGTGAGCGGCCCCGCAAAGAGCGCGAGAATGTCTTCGGCGCGCTCGAGTCGGTGCAGTCCGAGCGCTCTGGCGACGCCGGCTTCGCCCATACGCGCCCGGGCCCGGGCGCTGTCCCAACGAAGCGGCGCGTTGCCCCCGAGCAAGATGAGCGAGCTCCACGGAGTGGCGTCGCCCCCGGCCGCGACGAGCTGCCCGCCGGGAAACACCCGCTCGAAGCTGTTGATCACCGCGAGCGCGGATTTGGCATCGATGCGAAAGCCGTTGAGCCAGAGCGCAAACACCCCTCCCTCGCGCAGGTTGTCGCGCACGAGGAAAAAGAAATCCTCGGTGAACAGATTGGCTGCGCCGGCGAGCCACGGGTGGCTGGGCTGCGACGCGATGACATCGTAGCCGGGGTGCGCGCGGTGTCGTCCCAAGAGCAGATGATGCCGACCATCGTTTACCTGGAGACTCACGCGCGGGTCTTCGAGGGGAAGCGGTAGCCCCGGATAGAGGTCCGACGCGGCTTCGATGACGCGCTCCTCGAGCTCGACGACCTCGACCTCTCGGAGCTCGGTGCGCACCAGGGCGTCGAGGGTGCCGCCGCCGCCAAACCCGATCACCAACCCGCGCTCGTTGCGCTCCGCAAGCAGGTAGGGGAGCAACCCCAGCAGGTCGACCTCGATCGTGTTATAGGGCTCGGTGTAGGCGCGGGTCGATTCGGGCATTCCGTTGGTGCGGATCCGGCGGCCCCAACTCTCTTCGTGAACACTCACGATCGCGTGGCGGCCTTCCAACACCAAGCGCGTGTTTGCGCGGACCGAATCCACCGCCTCGCGATAGCGGAGCAGATTGGGGGCGTTGATCCAACGGCCCATCAGCGCGCGGTCGAGGTGGGCTCCGTTGTACGCAAAGGCGACCCCGATGACGAGTACCGCCGCGGTGGCGAGACCCGCCAGTCGCTCGCGCCCCTCGGTCGATTGGAAGCGGAGCATGATCAAGAACCCGACGCCGAGATCGAGCAGGAGCAGGAGATACAGGGCGGCGTCGCTTCCCAACACGGGGATCCACCAAAATCCGACGATCAGGCTGGCGGCGATGCTCCCGGCGGTGTTGACCGCGACGGCGATTCCCATGCCTTGCCCCACGGCACTCGCCCGGCGCGCGTAAATTCGGATCAACACCGGGAAGGCGGCCCCAAACAGGGCCGTGGGAAGCAGCACGATGGGCACGATGACGAGAAAGGCGAGGTGAAGGATGTCCTCGCTGCCGCTCCACTGGACGAGACGGCCAAAGATCCACGGCAGCCACGGCACCGCAACCATCCCGACCGCGACGCACACCCCGATGGCGAGGTGCAGTGCGCCAAACAGCCGCGGGAGGTCGCGGACTCGGTCCACCCAATGGGAAATGGCGAGGCTCCCGAGCGCGATGCCCAACAGGTAGGCCGACAGCACGCTGCTAAACCCGTAGAGCGTGCCCTCCATCAGCACCGAGAAGGTCTTTGACCAGACGATCTCGTAGCCGATCGCGACAAAGCCCGAGATTCCGAAGAAGGCGAGGTACCAGCCGCGCCCCTCCGCTTCGCCGGAGGGCTCGGCCGACGCGGTCGAATCCGGCCGCACGCTGAGCTTGCCGGCGACGCCCAGAATCCCCGCAGCCACCGCCAGATTGACCAGTGCCGCGGCGACCACGCTGCGGCCCAAACCCATGCTGGGGATCATCCAGAAGCCACAGAGGTAGGCACCGGCGACCGCCCCCAAGGTGTTGGCCGTATAGAGGTAGGCACTCCACCGCCCCAACGTCTCGTCGGCGGCGACGAGGCCGCGCGCCACCACCGGCATGGTGGCGCCCATCGCGACCGTTGGCGGCAGCAGGAGGACCGCCGCGGTCACGACACGCAGCGCGGCGGCACCGAGGACGCCGTGGTCCGCGCCAACCCAGGCGTAGACCGCGTCGAGCCGCCACAACAGGGGCAGGCTCAGCAGCGCAAATGCGCCGATCGCGAACTCGAGTACGGCGTACAGACGAAGCGGCCTCGCGACCCGCACCAGACGGCGGGCGGCCAACCAATTGCCGAGCGCCATGCCCCCAAAAAAGACCGCCAAGACCGTGCTAATGGCCTCGGTGGTGGTGCCGAAGGCAAACCCCAGGAGCCGCGTCCAGATCACCTGGTAGACCAGCGCCGCCAGACCGGAGAAGAAAAGGCAGAAGAGCACAAGAAACGAACGAGAAAGCATCGCGCGGGGCCGCCTTTGCACACGAGTTGCGTGTGGGTGCGTCTTCGGCCGCGGCACCGGCGGGCTTGAGAGGTGCCGCACTTCGTCAGCGGAATGACAAAGCGCGGCACCCGCGGTGCGCTCTGACGGGACGGCCGGGCGGTGACGCGGCAGAGAGGCCCCGCCGCGATTCGGCTTTTTCGACTAAGGCCCGCGCCTTCACCTGCCGATTTGGTGCCCACGCAGAGAGGGACCTGGCACGCCTGTTGCTCTTCGGTCTCCACGGAATCGGGTAGCGGGTGCTGCTGACTACCGGGACCTCTCGGTTCGGCACCGCCCGGAGCAAGTTGCTCCGACGGCCAGCACGCGCCATTGAAAGCAGGAGAGCATTGATGAAGGCTCTTTCCAAGCGACGCGGCGGCTTCACGCTCATCGAGCTGATGATCGTCGTGGCGATCATCGGGATTCTCGCGGCGATCGCCATTCCTAACTTCCTTCGCTTCCAGCTCCGCTCCAAGGCGAGCGAGGGCAAGACCAACCTTGCGGCGATCCGCACCGCAGAAGAAGGCTACTTCGCTGAGTTCGGCACCTACTTGCCGGTAGCGGCGGCCTTCCCGGCCGGCGGTGCGATGTCGTCGAAGACCGTGTGGCCCGCCCCGGGCGCGGCTGGCAACTTCGACACGTTGGGCTGGTCGCCCGAAGGGGACGTGTTCTACATGTACGGCGTCGGTTCGGCCGTTCCGGTAGCCGGCGCGCCCGCCGTCGAGTTCCACGCGGCCGCCTACTCGGACATCGATGGCGACGCGATGAACAACGAGTGGGCGTACGTAAAGCCGATCCCCGGTATGGCGAACTACACGGGTGGTGTGGCTCCTCCGGGCGTCGTCGCATGCCTTGCCACTGGCGTGTATGACCCGATCGCCAACGCGGCGAACCTGTTGGAGACGGTCGGGCCCTGCGACAACGTTTCGGGTCAGAGCATTTTCTAGCTCGATTCAGTAGAGACCGTTCGGGGCCGGCATCGCCCGGCCCCGAACTCTCTACTCCTCTATCCGCTGGACGAAGCTCGCGGGTTCTTTGGTGGAGAGACCACACTGTGCTGCGATCGCGTATTCGAAAAAATCGAGCCGGTTTCACGCTTATCGAGATGATGGTGTCGGTGGCGATCATCGGGATTCTGGCCTCGCTCGCCGTGACGTCGTACCGGTACAACCAGTTCCGGACACGCCGCTCCGAGGCGATGGGGAGCCTGCGCGAGATCGCAAACCTCGAGAAGAGCTAT
>CAJIBI010000128.1_pt1 | contig 27374 bp, 19 predicted proteins | sample 9199321 | NCBI WGS metagenome assembly CAJIBI01 (sample SAMEA7708294, study PRJEB35096) | sediment metagenome | biome: marine neritic benthic zone biome [ENVO:01000025]; feature: sediment [ENVO:00002007]; material: shallow marine sediment [ENVO:03000034] sea grass bed [ENVO_01000059] ... | reverse complement strand
CGGAGCGGCGGTAGCCGCGGAGCGCGCAGCGAAGGCGAAGCCTTCGCGAAGTTCATCCAAGACGCGAGCGCGTACCTCCGAGTTTCTCTGAGGCAAGCGAAGGGGCGTAGCCCCGGAGCGCGCAGCGAAGGCGTAGCCTTCGCGAAGTACATCCAGATGAGAGCGCGTACCTCCGAGTTGCTCTGAGTACCTCCGAGTTTCTCTGAGGCAAGCGAAGGCAAAGCCTTCGCGAAGTTCATCCAAGATGAGCGCGCATCCCCGCGACACGTTTCTCTCAGGGCCGAGAGGCCGAAGTGCATCAGAGGAAGGTGGCGAGCTGGCGGCACTCGGCGAGGAGTACGCCGTCGGCCGTCCACACCTCCCCCACCTCGTCGATAAAGCCTTCCGCTGCGCCGAGCGATTCGAAGCGGGCCAGGAGAAAGTCGCGGGGTCCGACCCCAGCGATCGGCGTGCTGCGCCGAAAGTGAACGGTGAGCTCGATCGTCGGGATTGGGGCGATCTCGCCGCGCGGTAGGGTGGAGAAGTAGGGCGGGGAAAAGGCGTCACACACGGCCGCGAGATAGCCGGCGTCGACCGGGGTCGGGTCCGCGGCGCGTATCCATCCCCCCGCGAGCGCGCGCTCTCCGGCGGCGCCGGGCGGGGAGCCAAAGACCCAGCGGTATTCCCAACGCCGGTGAAAGGCGTGAAAGCCCTCAAAACGGGGGCACTCCTGCGGCGGCGGAGCTTCGGGTGGTTGGCGCCGCTGAAACGCGGGCCCTTCGCGGGGCCCGGCGAAGGCGCCGAGGGCGACGGCGATCAGGCGATCGCCCTGCTCGATGCGGCCGCGCAGGGTCTGAAGGGTCCGGCCGCGGCGAAGGACCTCTGCTTCGACAAAGGCCGGGCCCGGTTCGGGTGCGCCGGTGTAGTGAATGGTCACGCTCCGCGGCGACAGCGGACCCGCGCTCTCGCCCAGGGCCCCCACCAGCATCGCCGCCAGATACCCGCCGTTGGCGCCGCGCGCGATCCACCACCGGGGCTGCAACTGCGCGCGAAAACGTCCCGGCCCAACGGCCTGGAGGGCGGTATCGCGGACAAATTCGCTCACGGATCGCAGGTAGCACAGGAGCGAACTCCCCGAAGTTTGTGGCATCCTCGGCGGACTCCGCAGAACATCCCCAGCGGGGGTCAAGACCCCGCAGAGCGAAAAGGCCCGACCTTTCATGATCACCAATCTCGGACAGTTCCTGACGAAGCGAGCGCAACTCAACCCGAAGCGGGAGGCCATTGTCGAGGTGGAACGCGACCGGCGCTTCACCTACGCCGAATTCAACGCGCGAACCAACCGCATTGCCAACGCGCTGCTGGAGCGGGGCGTCCAAAAGGGCGACCGCGTCGCCTTTCTGATGATGAACGGGGTCGAGTACCTCGTGTCGTACTTCGCGGTCGCCAAGATCGGCGGCATCATGGTGCCGCTCAACTGGCGCCTCGTGCCCGACGAGCTCGATTTCATCCTCACCGACTCGGGCGCCACCGTGATGGTGTCCGACACCGAATTTGACAACCAGTGCGCGGCGCTCCAGGGGCGCGACCTCGACGTCAAGCACTGGATTCGCGTCGGCGACGCGGGCAGCTGCCCCGACTTCGCCGAAGACTACGAGGCCGTGGTGAAGGGCGCGTCGTCGGACGAACCCGAGATCCGGGCCTCCGACGACGACCTTCTCTTCATCATGTACACGTCGGGCACGACCGGGCACCCCAAGGGCGTGGTGCACTCGCACAACACCACCGCCTGGGCGTCGTTTACGCTCAACATGACGGGCGACATCCGCGACGGCGACCGCTACGTCCAGATGCTGCCGCTCTTCCACGTGGGCGCGCTCACCCCGGCGACCGCGGTGGTCCACCGCGGCGGCACCCTCGTTCTGCTGCGGCAGTTCGACCCGACCGTGGCCTTTGAGGTGATCGCCAAGGAGAAGGTGAACATCGGCCTCGCGGTCCCCGCGATGCTCCAGTTCATGTGGGCCACCCCGGCGCGGGAGACCGCCGACTACTCGTCGCTGCGCTGGTTCATGTGCGGTGCCGCGCCCGTCCCGATCCCGGTGATCGAGCAGTACGGCGAGATCGGCATCGAAATCCTACAGGTCTACGGGCTCACCGAGAGCTGCGGGCCCGCCTGCCTGATCAGCTCCGAGGACGCGATGGCCAAGGCGGGCTCCACCGGCCCGGCGTTCTTCCACACCGACGTGCGGGTCGTGAACGACGCGGGCGAGGACATCCAGCCCGGCGAGATTGGCGAGGTGATCATCCGTGGCCCCCACATGATGCTCGAGTACTGGAAGCGCCCCGAAGCGACCGCGGAGACGATCAAGAACGGTTGGCTCCACAGCGGCGACCTCGCGACGGTCGACAAGGAGCGCTTTGTCTACATCCAGGATCGCAAGAAGGACATGATCATCTCCGGTGGGGAGAACATCTACCCGGCCGAGATCGAGAATGTCCTGATGGGGAATCCTCAAATCAAAGAGTGCGCGGTGATCGGCCAACCCTCGGACAAGTGGGGTGAGACGCCGGTAGCGATCGTGGTGCTGAACGAGGGCCAGTCGGCCGAGGGCCAGGAGATTCTCGACTACTGCCACGGAAAGCTCGCGCGCTTCAAGATGCCGAAGCACGTCGAGTTTACCGACGAGATCCCGCGCAACCCCACCGGCAAAATCCTCAAGCGAATCCTGCGCGACCAATACCCGGGCCCCGCACCGGAATAGCAAGCGGAGCGGCGGTAGCCGCGGAGCGCGCAGCGAAGGCGTAGCCTTCGCGAAGTTCATCCAAGACGCGAGCGCGCTCTGCAAGACGCCTCGCTGAGGGAGGTACCGCAGCGAAGGCGTAGCCTTCGCGAAGTTCATCCAAGACGCGAGCGCACCCGGCAACACGTCTCTCCGAGGCACCGCTGCGGCGGGGGCGCGCGGCGCGCGGTAGCTTTCCCCCCGAGGAGGGTGCGAAATTGGGCTATCCGCTCCCGGAGGCCGGGCTCGGCCGTCGCGATTTTCTCAAGACCACAAGCCTCGGGGCCGTCGGTCTGCTCGGCGCACGCGGGGTGCGCGCCGAGACGCCCGCGCGCGTCCGGCGCTACGTCCCCCTCGGTGATACCGGCATCCAGGTGCCCGACATTGGATTTGGTGCGAGTCGGCTTTCGGGAGACGAAGAGGTCGTCCGCTACGCACTGGACCGGGGTGTTACACATTTCGATACCGCCGAGGGCTACACCGGAGGCGAGTCGGAGACCACACTGGGTCGCGCGCTGCGGGGTCACCGTGAGGGCGTCACGCTGCTCTCCAAGACGCACTGCCGCCGCTCGACGCGGGTTGCGGAGTTGATGGCCTCGCTCGAAGGAAGCTTGCGACGGCTGCAGACCGACCGCATCGACATCTATCTCAACCACGCAGTGAACGACCCGCAGCGGCTCCAAAATCCCGCCTGGCCGGAGTTTGTCGAGAAGGCGAAAGCGCAGGGCAAAATCCGCTTCGCCGGGATGTCGGGACACGGCGGACGGCTGGTCGAGTGCCTCGACTACGCGATCGACCACGGCTTGGCCGACGTATTCTTGGTCGGATACAACTTTGGCCAGGACCCGGCGTTCTACCAGCAATTCGTCCGCAACTTCGACTTCGTCGCCGTGCAAAACGAGCTCCCCCGCGTGTTGCGCAAGGCGCGCGCTGCGGGGATCGGGGTCTTCGCGATGAAGACCCTGCGGGGTGCGCGTCTCAATGACATGCGCCCCTATGAAGACGAAGAGGGGAGCTTCGCCCAGGCGGCGCTGCGCTGGGTTCTCGCCGGGCCCTACGTCGACGCGCTGGTCATCACGATGCGGAGCCCACAGGCCGTCGACGAGTACCTCGGCGCCTCGGGGTTTGGTGCGCCGGGTGAGGCCGGCATGCAGCTCCTCGCTCGCTACGAGGCCACACAAGGCGGGGTCCAATGCCGCTACGGCTGCGATCACTGCGCCGAGGCCTGCCCCCACGGCGTGGCCATCCCGGAGGTGCTGCGCACGCGTATGTACGCCGAAGACTACGGCGACCCCGAGTTGGGACGGGCGGACTACGCGCGCCTTATGGGCGCGGGGGCCGCCGATGCGTGCCTTCGGTGCAGCGGGGCGCCGTGTGCGGCGGCCTGCCCCTTTGGGATTCCGATTGCGGCGCTCGCCCGGCGGACGCATCGGCGGCTGCGCGCCTAGAGCGAGAGGAGCCGCTCGATCCGTCGCTGGTCGAAGCCGACGACGCGCTCTCCCCCGATCTCGATTACCGGCACCGCCGATCGCCCGGTCTTCTGCACGAGCTCGCGCTTGTAAGCGGCGTTGGCTTCGATGTCCTTCGCCGTGAAGCGCACGCCCTCGCGTCGAAAGAACGCTTCTGCACGCCGACAGACGCCGCACCAGGGCGCCGTGTACATCACCACGGCCTCGCGTCTGCGTTCCCACGGCGCCTCCGCCGCTTTCTTCCAGACGTCGCTTCCGGTCGTGGTCGCCGGCGCCGATGCGGCGGCGCCGGTTCGCTGTTTCTTCAACTCGATTCGGGCGGCGGCCGCCCGGTGTTTGGCGGGGACCTCGGCCTTGCTCTGGACAAAGCGGATGGAGCCCGAATCGTCGACGTACTGGTAGTACACACTGCCCGAATCGGACGCGTCACCCGCCGCCGGGGCGTCTCCGCTGGCGTTCCCGGCATCGGCCCAGCCGCCCACGGCATCACAACCCCAGACCGGCAACAAGAGTGCAAGGAGGAGGGAAATCGCTGCTTTCCGCATGGCGCATTGCCTCCGAGGCCGCGCCGACGCGCGTTTCTCTCTTCCCTTTCGCCCAACCGGACGGCGGGGTTGACCCACCTGGCGGCGACCCGGGGGTGCGATTTCTACAGCGGCACGCGTGGTTGGCCGATTTAGAGCCCCTGCCCTCCCCGGCTGCGGGGATCAGCGCTGAGGTCTCGCTTGTCCTTCCTCGCCTCCAAACGAAAAGTGCTGCTACTCCACGACGGCGAGCTTCGGGACATCCGCCAGGTGGTCGAGGGGCTGGGCGCACAGGTCAGCGACATGCTCGGACCCGACGCGCCGTCCAGCTGGGACCTCGCGATCGCGACGCCGCGCTATCTGCAGGCCATCGCTTCGGTGTCGGGAGATTCGCGCTTCCGCCGGATGGCGGTGGTGGACGACGAGTCCAAGACCCTGCGCACACTGATCCGCCGGACCGGGATTCAGATCGTGGTGCGCCGGCCGATTCACCCGGCAACGCTGCGCCTCCTGGTGATGCACTGTCTGTACCGCGGCCCCGAGCGGCGCAAACCGCGGATCGCCGCGGGCGAAGCGATTAGCTTTTTTTATCCCTGGAATCGCGCGCGCGGGGTGATTGCGGAGCTCTCGGCAGAGGGCTGCCGGCTCATGTTGGATCAGGCCCTCGAAGAGGGGACCTACCTTTTGCTGCAACTTCCAGATCCCCAGCGAAAAAGCGGACCCGCCGCGATTCCAGCCAAGGTGCTGCGTCTGGGTGCCGGCGAGGGCCCGGCGGCCTACGCGGCCGGCATCCAGTTCTTTTGGCTCACCCCGGCGACCAAAAAGAGAATCCGCGCGGCAATGGAGGCGTATCAGCGCAGCCCCGCGGCGCTGCCGAAGGATTTCCCGCTTCAGCCCTTGGCCTACGACGCCACTCAAGCGGAGGACGCCGGCAACCGGCGTCGCGAACCGCGGATTCCCTACGAGCGTCGGGTGATGGCCCACGACCGAGAGGCCAGCCGCATTCTGCTGGGTCGCGATCTGGCGGTGGGTGGGCTGCGGGTCGACGCGCACCCCGAGCTCAAGATCGGCAAGACCATGCGGCTCGCGATTCATCTCGCGGAGGGCGAAGAGCCCCTCAGTCTGCGAGCCCGCGTGCTTCGCGACGACGGCGCACGGGGAGTGGCGCTTCGTTTTGTGGATGTCCCGATGAGCGCGCAGGAACAGCTGCGCAAGCTGGTCCACGGGATCCCCCGGATCGAGGAGCCTTCGGAGGACGGCGAGGAGGAAATCGTGTTGACCGAGATCCTCCTCGAGGAAGAGGTCTGAGCGAAGCCCGGCCCCGCCCAAAACCGAGCTCCGACCGCGCCAGAGCCCGCCCCACCAAAGCGCTAGCTTTGCCACGCGATGAAGATCGGGCTCGTCGGCTATCCCGGCAGTGGCAAGACTACCGTGTTCAGCGCTCTCACTGGTCTCGAGGTGGAGACCGGCTACGGCGGCTCCAAGGGACACTTGGGGACCGTGAAGGTCCCCGATCCACGCGTCGACGCGCTCGCGACGCTCTACCAACCCAAGAAGACGACCTACGCCGAGGTGACCTTCACCGACCTCGCCGGCGGTCACGAAGGCCTCGATCGCGCGGTTCTCAACCAAATGCGTCCGCTGGACGCGCTGTGCCAGGTCGTTCGGGCATTTCCAGACGCCGCGGGTGACGCCCCGGACCCGCTGGGGGAGATCCGGGGTCTCCGCACCGAGACCATCCTTGCGGACCTCGAGGTTGCGGAGAACCGGATCGAGCGGCTCCGCAAAGACCGCAGCGCGCCCGGGGAGCTCGCCCTTCTCGAGCGCCTCGCCGGCGAGCTCGAGAACGAGCGCGCGCTGCGCGACGTCGAGCTCAGCGCTGAGGAGCAGCGGATGGTGGCGGGGTTCACCTTCCTCTCGCAAAAGCCCCTGCTCCTGGTGCTGAACGTGCCCGAGGATCGCGTCGAAGCGCCGCCGCCGCCGGAGGTCGTGAAAGCGGCCGAGGAGAACCACCTCGGGCTCGTGGTGCTGTCGGCGCAGGTCGAGATGGAGATCGCCCAGATGGAACCTGCCGACCAGGCGGAGTTCCTGGCGTCGCTCGGTCTCGCCGAGCCCGCGAGCCACCGCTTCATCCGCGCCGCGTACGAGCTCTGCGACCTGATCGCGATGTTGACGGCCGGGCCGGACGAGTGCCGTTCGTGGCCGGTCGCTCGCGGCACGCCGGCGCCCCGGGCGGCGGGCAAGATCCACTCGGACATCGAGCGTGGTTTTATCCGCGCCGAAGTGGTCGCCTACGGCGACCTCGTCGCGCTCGGCAGCGAGGCCAAGTGCCGCGACGCCGGCAAGCTCCGGGTCGAAGGCAAGAACTATGTGATCGAGGACGGCGACGTCGTCCACTTTCGCTTCAACGTCTGAGATGCCCGAGCTTCCCGAGGTCGAGGTCACCCGACGCCGGATCGAGACGCTCCTGGTTGACCGCAAGATCGAGGCGGTTCGCACCACGCCGCCGAGCTACTTCTTTCTCACGCCACCGGAGCGGCTGCGCCGCGTTCTCGCCGGTCGTCAGGTGCGGCGTCTCGAGCGCGTGGGGAAATACCTCGTCGCGTCCCTCGACGACAAGAGCCGTCTGCTTCTTCACCTCGGGATGACGGGTCAGCTCTTTTCGAGCGAAGCGACGAGCGTCCGCCTGCTGCGCAGCGCCGGTCTGTCCCCCGACGCCCAACGCCGCTTTCGGCCCGATCTCCACACCCATCTGCGTTTTCTCTTCGCCGACGCCGGACCCGAGGTCTGGTTCCGCGACGCGCGAAAGTTCGGAAAGGTGCAGTGGCTGGCGCCGGGGGAAGAGAGCGAACGGCTCACGCGCCTCGGGGTCGACGCCCTCGCGGCGACCGGAGCCGACCTACATCGCGCGTCGCGAAAACGCGCGGTCGCGGTGAAGAATCTGCTCCTCGATCAAGGCGTGATCGCAGGGGTGGGCAACATCTACGCCGACGAAGCACTCTTTCGCGCCGGCGTGCGGCCGACGCGTCGCGCAGGTCGCCTCACCGTGGCCGAGTGCGACGCCGTTGCCGACGCGCTCCACCGCGTCCTCGAGCGGTCGATCGAGACGGGCGGATCGAGTATCCGCGACTACATCGGCCCCGACGGAGCCGACGGTGGCTACCAGGACGAACGCCAGGTCTACGCCCGCCGCGGCGAGCCCTGCGCGCGTTGCGCGACACCCATCAAACGCATCGTCATCGGACAGCGCAGTGCCCACTACTGTCCGCGCTGCCAACGCTGAATGCTGAGCCTGCGCGAACTCGAGCGGGCTGCCGCCGCGATCGACCGGGAGCTCCGGGGCGCCCGCGTGCAGCGGGTGATCGAGCCGGGCCCGCGAGAACTCTGTCTGGTACTCCGCGACGCACGACGCGAGAACCGAGGGCTCCGCTTTTGCGTCGAGCCCGCGGTCGCGCGGGTGCTGCTGGGGCCGGCACCGCGGGGCTCGGATCGGACGCCCTCCGGTTTTTGCGAGCTGTTGCGGGCGCGCCTCAAAGGCCAACCCCTTCGAAGCGCCGAACTGGTGGGCGGCGACCGCGTGCTCGGGCTCCGCTTCGAGGGCGGCCTGGTGCTGCTCCTCGCGGTCATGGGACCACGCTCGAACTTGTTCCTGCTCGACGACGATGGCCGTATCCTCGGGTCGCTTCGCCCGCTCTCGGAGACCCACCGCAACCTGCGCCCCGGCGGGGTCTGGGAGCCGCCGCAGACGCCGGCGCCGCGCCAGGGCGAAGACCGCTTCGCGGACCGCGAGGACGACGCCTGGTGGGAGGCGCTGCGCGCGCACTACGCGGGCGTGGCGAGCCGCGAGCGCGAGGGCACGCAGCACAAGCGCCTCGCCCGGGCGCTGCGCAAAGCACGGCAGGCCCTCGAGAAAAAGCGCGGCCTCCTCGCGGGAGACGCGGCAGCCGGCGAGACGGCCGCTCGGCTGCGACGCGACGGCGAACGGCTGAAGAGCGTGCTCGGCGGGCTCGACCCGGACACGCGGGAGGTACGCGGAACCGACTACGAGACCGGCGAGGAGTTCTGCATCGAGCTCGACGCGGGTCAGACGCCCCGGGCCGCGCTGCAGGAGCTCTTTGCGAAGGCGCGCAAAGCCGAGAAACGCGCACTCCGCGCCGGCGCCGGTCTCGCTGAGCTGGAGCAGCGCGACGCGGCGGCCGGCGCGCTCGAGGAGCGCTTCGCGGCCTGCGGGGACGACGCGGACGCAGTGGCTGGGCTGGCCGAAACCGAGGAGATGCAGGGCCTGCTCAAGCGCTTTGCGCCCGAGCGCGCTGCGCCCGCCGGCGGCGCGAAGCCGGCGCCCAAATCGCCCTTTCGCATCGGAAAGCGCGAGCTGCCCCGCCGGCTGTGGCCGCGCCGCTACCGGAGCCGAGACGGCCTGGAGATCTGGGTGGGACGCTCGGACGAGGGAAACGATATCCTGTCGACCCGCCTCGCTCGCGGGAAAGACCTCTTCTTCCACTTGGACGCTTCACCCGGAAGCCACGTCATCCTTCGCACCGAGGGGCGGGCCGACCCGCCCTCCGAGTCGCTGTTGGACGCCGCCGAGCTGGCGGTGCATTTCTCCAAAGCGCGCGCCGCGACCCGCGCCGACGTCCACATCGCGCCGGCACGGCTGGTGCGGAAGCCCAAGGGGGCAAAGCCCGGTCTGGTGTCGGTCGGCGGCGGCCGCAGCCTCCATTTGCGGCGCGACCCCGCCCGCCTCGAGCGCGTGCTCGCAGATCGCATCGATGAAGGTTGACCCCGAGGCAGAGATCTCGGCGGGCCTCGCGTACCATGACGCACGGTGAGAACTTCTCGAGACGAAAGCCAGGAGGCACGACCGTGGAAATCAAATGGGACGAGAAGACCTGCATCCATGCCGGGGAATGCGTGAAGGGCCTGCCCCAGGTGTTCAAGGTCGAGAACGACCAGTTTGTCATCGACCCGAGCGGCGCCCCCGAGGCGCAAATCCGCGAGGTCGTCGCTCGCTGCCCATCGGGTGCCCTACGCATCGAGGATTGAGCGGGCGAGGGGCCCGGTTGCGGGGCTTGTGGGGATCAGGGTGAGTCGATGTGACGCCGGCTGCGTTCCCAGTACTTGGCATATTTGAGGAACACATGGAACGCCGTCGCCGCGGCGATGACAAAACCGGGCACACCGTCGAGAAAACCCCGCTTGAGGACGTAGGCGCGCAGGAAGCGAGCCGGCGGGCGAAGCACCATGTCCCGAAGGCGGGGTTGCTTTCCGCTTTCCACGAGCACCCGCGCTGATTCGTCGCTGAAAAACTGGATGCGAGCGACCTGGTCCGCGAGGTCGCGGTAGCTGTAGTGCTCGAGGGGCGTCTCGAAGCGCCGGACCTCCCCACTGACGGTCGTGCGGCCGTGGGGATCGGCCCCGATGTAGGTGAGATGGCCGCGCCGAAACACGCGCACCACCCAATCGGGAAAGAAGTCGCCGTGGCGGATCCATCGGCCCAGGTGGTAGGTCAGTCGGTTGACTTCGTAGCCGCCGACCTCGGGGGGGGCGGTGGCGAGCGCGGTTTTGATTTCGTCGCGTAAGCCCGGGGGGATGACCTCGTCGGCATCGAGAATCATCACCCAGTCTTGCGTCGCCCACGACACAACTTCCGATTTTGTCGCGATATCTCCCCGGTAGCGAACCCGTTCGACCCGCGCCGCGCGCTCGCGCGCGATCGACTCAGTGGCCTCGTCGCTGCGGCTGTCGACGAGAACGAGAATCTCGTCGGCCCACGCTGCCGAATCGAGGGCCCGCGCGAGGGTCGCTTCGGCGTCGCGCGCGATGCAGCAGATACTCAGGGTCGGGTGCATGGAATTCGCCGGATCCTGGACTAGGGTCTCCACCCTCGCAAGTTCAGCCCACACCCGCCGCGCCGAAGGGGCCCCGCGTTGACATCGCCGGCGTCTCACCACCCGATCGTCGAAGAAGAGCTACAGCTGCTCGCGCGCGTCTTGCGGGCCCTCGACGAGGACACGCCGCGCAGCTCGACCGCGGAGCCGGCGATCGTCGAGGAGCTTGAGCGACTCCGCACGCTCATCGTGTCGGGGGCCGACCAAAAAGATCGCCTCGCGCTCCTCTCCCAATGGGACCGGGCAAGCGCGCTGCTGCGGCAGATTCGCGCCGGTCGTTCCGGACCGCAGGTGGACCCGAGCACGCCCTATTTCGCCCATATGCGGCTGCGCGAGGACGGCAAAGAACGCGACGTGCTGCTCGGTAAGGCCAGCTTTATCAAGCGCGGGGTGCGGGTCGTGGACTGGCGCCAGGCGCCGATCTCGCGGCTCTTCTATCGCTACCGCCAGGGGGAAGAGTACGAGGAAGAGCTCGCGGGGCGTCTGCGGGTGGGCGAGCTCAGCGCGCGTCGCACCGTCTCGGTCATCGCGGCGGCTCTGCGCCGCATCGATGCACCGGAAGGGCGCTTTCTTTGCGACGCCGGGGCGCCGGGGCGCTGGGTCCACTTGACGGATGCAGCACCCGAGCTCCACGGGGGCGAGGGCCGCGCCCTTCGCTCGAGCGCGACGGGCGCTCCCGTGCCACGGCGCGCCATCCAGCCCGAGCGCCTCGACCGGCGGCTTCCCGAAATCGCCGCGCTGCTCGACGAAGATCAGTTTGAATTGTTGAGTCGGCCGGGCCCCGGGGTCTTGGCGCTGCGGGGCAGCGCCGGTTCGGGCAAGACCACCGTGGCGCTCCACCGCATCGCGTTTCTCGCCTTTGAGGATGCGGCGATCGATTCGCCGGCCACGCTCTTTGTGACGCTCTCCCCGGCGCTGCGCGACTACGTCGAGCACGTGCTCCCGAGCCTGGGGGTCTCGCGGGTGCCGATCGTCACTTTCGAGGAGTGGGCCTCGGCGGCGCGCCGCCGCCTCTTCCCCGACCTTCCGGACGCCCACCGGAGTGACACCCCAGACTATGTACGGCGGCTGAAGCTCCATCGGGGGATCGGGCGCGCCCTGGCGGAGCACATCGCCGAGCATCCCGGCCCGCCCACCCCGCGCCAGGCCTTTGACGACTGGTCGAGCGTGTTGACCCGTCCCGACCACCTGCGTCGCGCGCTCGGTTCCGACACGGGGGCGCCCTCGGAGCGCGAGGTCGGGCTCACCGCGGAATGGTGTCGCGCGCGGAACGAGGAGATCTCCGCAAGTCTCGAAGGAGAGGGACGGGCCGAGCTCGACCCCGAGGACGATGCGCTGCTCCTGCGGGCGTGGCAGCTCCGCGTGGGTCCGATTCCGATGCGCGGCGCGGGAGCCGAGCGCCCGCAGCGGTACCGGCACCTGGCAATCGACGAGGTGCAGGATTTCGCGGCGGTGGAGCTCCAGGTCCTCGTGGGCTGCCTGGCGGAGCCAAAGAGCCTCACCCTGGCCGGAGACCTCCAGCAACGGGTCGCGGGGGCGCCTACCGGAGCGAGCTGGGAAGCGCTCTTCCGGTCGCTGGGCTTGGGCGACGCGGATCTCCAGACCCTGCGGGTGAGCTACCGCTCGACCCGCCAGATCACCGAGTTTGCGTTGGGCGTGCTCGGCACCGAGGCGGAGTGGGAGAGCCGACCCGACATGGTGCGCAACGGGCCGCCCGTCGAGCACTTCGAATTCTCGGAAAGCGGCGAGTGCATTGCCTTTCTCGCCGACGCGCTGCACCGCCTTGCGGCTGAGGAGCCGCTCGCGTCGGTGGCCGTGCTGACACCGAGCGCGGAGAGCAGCGCGCTCTACTACCAGGGCCTCGAGGCGAGCGAGGTACCGCGTCTCGAGTGGGTGCGGGCCCATCGCTTCTCGTTCCGCCCGGGTGTCGCGGTCGCGGAGATCGAGCAGGCCAAAGGTCTCGAGTTCGACTACGTGATCCTGGTCGACGCGAACCGTGAGGCCTTTCCCGCGACGCCCCCCGCGCGGCGTCTCTTTCATGTAGGTGTCACCCGCGCGATCCACCAGCTGTGGGTCACGAGCACGAGCGCCCCCTCACCGCTGGTCGGGGAGGGAGCGCGTCATTCGTCAGACGGGGTGTCATCGACGACACCCCCTGGCCAGCCGCCTAGTTGAGCGCGGCGAGGTCGATCTGGTAGAGCTCGGCGGTGTTGTCGCAGAGAATGCGCCGCTTTTGCACCTCGCTGAGATGCTTGCTGTGCTTTTCCAAGAGTTCCTGCGACCAGGGCCAGGTTGAGTCGCTGTGGGGAAAGTCGTTGGCCCAGAGCAGCCGCTCGTGGTTCATCAAATCGGCGGTTTGAAACGCCACCCAATCGTCCTGGAACGTGACGTAGATGTTCTCGCGCATGTATTCGGACGGAAGCTTCGAGAGCTCCTGCCCGGCGCGCAGCCAGTTGCGGTGGCGCTTGTAGGCGTGATCCATCCGGTACATGTAGTGGGGCACCCAGCCAGCGTCGGCCTCCACGCACACCACCTTGAGGTCGGGGTGGCGTTCAAACACGCCACCCAGGATCAGCATCCCCATGATGTCCTGGCAGCCGCGGATGATCGACAGGAAGCCGTTCATGTCGGGGCCGCGCGCCTTGATGCGGTCGGCCTTCGAGGTGAGAATGTGCCACGAGAGTGGGAGCTGGTTCTCGATCGCCGCCTCCCAGAAGGGGTCGTAGACCGGCGAGTCGTAATCCTCCACCAACGGGTTGCCAGGCATCATGACGCCCCGTAGACCGAGGGCCTTGATGGCCTTGAGGTCGGCGATGCCCTCTTCGACCGAACGCATCGCGGTCTGCCCGCAACCCAGCAAACGCGCGGGGTCGACTTCGCAGTAGCTGGCGATCCAGCGGTTGTAGGCTTCAAAGCAGGCGCGCTTGTAGTCATAGTCCTGGTGGTTGCAGAGCACCATCCCGACGGTGGGATAGATCACCTCGGCGTCGACGCCGTCGCGGATCTGATCCTCTCGGCGCACGCTCGCATCCCATCCGCTGCGCGGGAGCTCTTCGAAGCGCACTCCGCTTTGCCGCAGCTCTTCGGGAGGCTTGCCGGCCGCCGCCACGAGCCCCATCGGGATCGAGCGCTTCATGCCGTCGACCTGGAACACGTCGCCGTATTTTTCGTCGTAGACGATACGCGGCGCCTTGCTCTGCCACTTGCTTTCGATATTCGCCGTATAACAATCCGGCGGTTCGGTGATATGGGAATCCGCCGAAAGAATCGGGTAGCTCACGAAGCGCGTCCTCCTCGCAGCACGCGGCCCGGCATCGGGCCCTCGAGGTCGATCGCGTCGGCGCCGTCCTCGCGGATTACGGTGCCGTTGACGACCACCGCGCGGACGCCCGTGGCGTCCGACACCAGGCGATCGGCCCCGGCCGGGAAATCGTAGACCCGGCGCAACGGCGAGCAGTCCACCGTCTCCGGGTCGAACACGGTGACATCACCCGCGAGGCCCTCCTGCAAGCGGCCGCGGTCGGTGATACCAAACACGTCGGCGGTCTGGCTGGTGAGCATACGCACCGCTTCCTCCACCGGGAGCAAGCCTTTTTCCCGCACCCATTTCGCGAGCAGGTAGGTCGGCGAACAGGCGTCGCAGAGCTGGCTGGCGTGTGCGCCGGCATCCGAGAGACCCAGCATCGTCGAGGGGTGCCGCAGCAGCTCGCCGACCTGCTTCTCGTCGGTGTTAAACACCGCTGCGCGGAAGCGCCCCTCCAGATTGCCCTCGAGTCCCAGGTCGAGCAGACAGTCCACCGGGTCCTGGCCGCGTTCGGCGGCGACCTCGCCGATGGTGCGTTCTTCGAGCTCCGGGTGCTCCGGGAACCACGAGACGGCGATCTGCGGAATGCGACCGATCACGCCGCCGCCCCGCGCGGCCCGCTGCTTGAACTTCGCGCGAAAGTCGGGGTCGGCGTAGAGGCGCTTGCGGCCCTCGAAGTCGGCCTGCGAGACGGGCTTGAAGAACGAATAGGCCTCGAAGATAAAGGGTGTCTTGAACTGGAACTCGAAGTTGAGCGGCCGCGGCATCACCTGCGGGTAGACCTCGATGCCCTGCGCCTGCATCGCTTGCGAGCGCTCGAGGATCGACTCGAGGTTCCCGAAACTCTTGCCCATCCCCTGGAGCAGCGCGGTCCAGCTGATCGGCCGGTGGATCTGTTTTTGGATCGCCTCGAACTCGTCGAGGAAGAGCCCGCGGCCGTTGGTGACCTGCATCGTCCCGCGGCCGGCCTCGCCGAGGCAGCGCGCGAGCGTCTCGATCTCTTCAAAGCTCGCCGCGCGACTCGGGACCGGGCGCCCTTCGTAGCCGACGTGGGTGGCCGCCTTGGAGGTCGCAAAGCCGATCGCTCCCGCGGCGATCGCCTCGGCGACGATGACGCGCATCTGTGCGATCTCGTCCGCGGTGGCCTCGCGTTCGGTCGACTCTTCCCCCATCACATACATGCGCACCGGCGTGTGGCCCACGAGTGCGCCAAAGTTGATCGCCACCCCGTTGTGCTCGATCGCGTCGAGGTATTGGGGAAAGGTTTCGAAGGGCCACTGCTCGGGCTCACCGACGCCTTCGCGCAGCGCGTTGATCGACATGCCCTCGACGTTCTCGAGGGTGCGCAGGATGAGGTCGCGGTGCTCGGCGTGGGTGGGCGCAATGCCAAAGCCGCAGTTGCCCGCAACGACACTCGTGACGCCGTGCCACGGCGAGATCGAAAGCATGCGGTCCCAAAAGACCTGCGCGTCGTAGTGCGTATGGATGTCAACAAAGCCGGGGCACACGATGTGGTCGTCGGCCTCGAGCGTGCGCGCTGCGTCGCCGCGGACGTTGCCCATCGCGGCGATCTTGCCGTCCTTGATGGCGAGGTCGCCGCGCACTGCGTCGGCGCCGGTCCCGTCGACCAGGGTTCCGCCCCGAATCACGAGGTCGTAGTCGGCCATGGTTTTCCTCCCGAGTTGTCGCGGTCAGCGCCCGAGAGCATAACGCGCCCACACTACCGACCGGTAGCTTCCCTGGGGGAGGGCAAGCGGAGCGGCGGGAGCCGCGGAGCGCGCAGCGAAGGCGAAGCCTTCGCGAAGTTCATCCAAGACGCGATCGTCTTTCCTCAGCCCCATCGAAGCGGCTTCAGATGACGTCGACCTTTTTGCAGACGCTGCAGTTTCGGCCGGACTGCTTAGCTTCGTAGAGGCACTCGTCGGCCAACGAGACCAGCGCGTCGCCCGCGCGGCGGTTTTTCACGCGTTCGCAGCACGCGCCGCCGACGCTCACCGTGACCGACAGCTCGAGGGCACCCGACTGAGCGCGCATTTCCTCGATTCCCATCCGGACGCGTTCCGCGACGATCTCGAGGTCGTCGGCACCGACGTTGGGGAGGATCATCACGAACTCCTCGCCGCCGTAGCGCCCCGCGAAATCGCTCTGGCGCGTGAGCTCAGCGAGGCGCGAGCCGACTTGGCGAAGCACGTCGTCCCCCACCTGGTGGCCGTGAGTATCGTTGAAGGACTTGAAATGATCGATGTCCAGGACAAGGAGTCCGAGCGCGCGGCGCGCTTTGCCCGCGAGCCGGGCTTCCACCACCTCTTCGAGGCGTCGGTCGAAACTCGCGCGGTTGGGCAGCCCGGTGAGCGCATCGGTGTTGGCCTGGGTCGCGAGCTCGCGGTTCTCTTCCTCGAGCTGCTTGGCGCGCGTGACCGTCTCCTGGAGATCCATCGCCGTGTCGAGGCTGATGTTCACGATCTGCTGGCGCGCCTCTTCCATCAACTGGGCGTGGCCGCTGCCGCGGTCGACCTCGATGTTGAGCAGGGCGGCGGTTTCGACGATGCCGTTCTCCAGCCCGAGAGTGAAGGTCTCCACCTCCTGGTTGGAGAGTCCGAATTGACGCTCCGCTTCCTCCTCGAGCGTCACCAGGGCGCGACCGCGTTTCTGTCCACAGATCAGCTCGGTGGTGACGCGCGCGAGGTGGAGGACCTTTGCGACTTCCTGCACGTCTTCGGACACCTCCGCCGGGAGCGTGTCGAGCGCGCCGAGAAAGGCGATCGGCTGCACGATGATATTGGGGAGCTCCCAGGTCTCGAGCATCGTCGCCCCCACCTGGAAGTGATCGAAGTTCAAGATCTCTCGCTCGATCTCTGGCGGCGGGTTGCCGTCGGGGCAGCGCTCGAGCACCGGTGCGTAGAGCTCTTTGAGCGAGTCCACGAGCACCAGTCGGCCGACCCCCGAGAGCAGGCCGCATAGGTACGCTTCGTCGTCGAGCTTGCTGCCCACCAGGCGCGCCAGCGAACGCGAGGAGACCGTCATCACGACGCCCTTGCGCCAAAAGCCGGTGTAGTCAAAGGTGCCCCCACCGGACTTGGGGAGCGCCTCCACCAAGCTGAACGACAGCGCCATCAGCTTTACGGTCTTGAGGCCGAGACGCATGGTCGCTTCGTCGAGGGTGGTGACCTCTTCGCCACGCCGGAACATCGACGAGTTGGCGAGCTTCAAGAGTTTCGCCGCCAGCGCCGGGTCGCGCGCGATGACGCGCGCGAGGTCTGCGATCGAGGCGTCCTCGGAGCTCGTCAGCCGCAACACTTCCAGGGCCACGTTGGGAAGGCTCGGGAGATCGTCCGCCCGGGAGAGAATCCCACGGAGTTCGTCGAAACAGGGCGCTTCGAGCATGCGCACTCCAATCTCTGCGCCCATACACTGCGGGCCCGTCGCACCACGCATCGTCGCCCGTACCGGCGGGCTCAATGGAGTCCTTCCCTCGGAAATGAATCCGGGCTTTCCCGGAGGGGCTCAGAACAGCCGGGACAGGATCTCCGCACCCCCTACAAAGGTGCCCAGGATGCTGCCGAGGGTCGTAAAGAGAAACACCAAGAGGATCCGGAGGAGCCGGCTCGACCACCAATGGCGCCAGTGGGACGCGTCATCGACGGCGCCGACCAGCTCGCCGACCCGCGGCGGGGCGAAGAAGCTCTGGGCAAACGCAGCCACGTAGCCGGCGCCGATGAGGGGGGTCAGGCTGGTGAGCGGCGCTGCTCCGAAGGCGATCACCACAGTGACGGGGTGGGCGAGGGCGACCGCCGCCCCCAACGCCGCGGGGATCCCGTTGGCCAAGACCCAGTAGCGCGCGCCGTGTTGGGCCGCTTCGAAACCTTCGCGCAACCCGATTGCGACGAGGGCGCCGACGATCAAAACCGGCACAGCCCAGCCGAGCCAGGAGAGGACCGAACGCCCGCTAGGAAGCGTTTCGAGCGCGGCGAGGTCGACGACCTCTGCGCGCGCGAGTTGGGCCTCGATCCCCGCGACGTGGCCCGCACCCACCACCGCCAGGACCCTCGCTCCGGGGGCGCGGCGGATGCTCTCGCACAAGTAGCGGTCGCGCTCGTCGATCAGGACGCGCTTGAGCCCCGGGAAGGCCTCACCGAGCTCTTCGAGCAGCCGGTTCAAGACATCCCCCTTGCGGAGCTCTCGCAGATCCGACTCGCTGATCTCCTCCTTGACAAAGAGCGACGCGAACAGCGTCGCCCCAAAGTTGGCGCGGGTGCTCCACGACATCGCGGCCCACGCGCGCCGGAGCGTGATGCCGACGTCGCGGTCGACCAGGGTCACGGGGATCCCACGGCGCTCTGCCGCACGAATCGCCTCGAGGAGCTCGCTGCCGGGTGCGACACCGAGCTCCTCCCCGATGCGGCGCTGGTAGCCCGCGAGCAACAGGTTCACGAAGAGGCTGGGCAGCTGGCGCCGACGCAGCACCTCCCGGAGGTCGAGCGATTCAAAGCCCTGCCCCTCTTCGAGCGCCGCGCGGCGCCGCGGGTCGAGCTCGACGCAGATGCGGTCGAGCGGCTCGCGCTCGATCGTCTCGCGGACCGCGTCGACCGATTCGCGGGATACGTGCGCGGTGCCCAGCAACAGGAGTTCGCGCCCGTCCTGCGCCAGACGCCGAAGCTCGTCTCCTCCCGCTTGCGATTCGATGGCCCTGTACTCCTTCCGCCGCCCGGATTCTATGCTCCCGTCGTGGAAAGCACCGCCCTGGGTCTCGCCGGCTTCGCGAGCTTGCTCGCGTTGTGCGTGCCCCTCTATGCCTGGCGCGAACGCGGACGCAACTACGCCATGGCCGCGGCTGTGATCATGGCGCTCTCGTTTCCGTCCGGCTGGGTGGTCGCGTGGCGGGCAGCCGAGACGCTCCCCAGCGCTGCGTCATGGATCTATTGCGTCGCCGCGTTGGGTTTTGCGGCGGGCGCAGGCCATCTCGCCTCGCTGGTGCGAGCGCGGCTGCGTCCTCGCTCCTTCCGTTGGCTGGTGAGCATTCCCGGGATGACGGCGATTGCCGCCGGCGTGTTGTCGTTCCCGGTGCTCGCGGCGTTGTTGCCGATTCGCATCGTGGCCTGGGGCCTGGGGTCCCCCCTCCCGGAGTGGATCCTCGCGATCGAGGCGACGCCGCTCGCCCTGGCGCTGCTGTCGGTTCCGACCTCGCTGCGGCTCCGGGAGGAGGTGGTCCGCATCGCCGTCGGAGACCACCCCGCGGCAGCCCACGCGCAGGACCACGAGTTGCGCCGCGTCCCCGTGGCGCGACGGCGCGCGCGGCCAGGCGAAGCGACGCAGAGCCCGGCGGACGGGCCCGCTGCGGCGAAGGCGTTGCGGCTGGTTCAAATCACCGATCCGCATCTGGGGCCCTGGCAGCCAATCCACCGGCTTCGGGCCCGGGTGGTAACCCTCCTCGCTCACTGCCCCGACCTCGTCCTCCTCACCGGCGATTTCTTGACCATGGAGTCGCGGGGGTCGCCCGGCGCGCTGGCACAGGCGCTGGCGCCGCTCCGCGACGTCCCCGGTCGCTGTTACGCGGTGTTTGGGAACCACGACCACGAGGCCCCGGAGGAGGTGCGAGCCGGCCTCGAAGCCAACGGGGTGCGGTTGCTCGTGGATGAGGAGGCCTGTGTCGAAACGCGCATCGGCCCGGTCCAGATCCTCGGATCGGATTGGGTTCGCCGCGACCCCAGCGGACACCTCGAGAACCTCCTGGCCCGCCACCCGCGCCGAAACGGCCAGCTCCGGCTCTTGTTGCTCCACGATCCTGCCGGGTTCCCCGCACTCGCGTCCGGAGCGGTCGACCTCACGCTGTCCGGGCACACCCACGGCGGGCAGCTCGGCCTGCTCTCGTTCGGCTTCGACTGGACCGTCTTGTCGCGCAGCCGCTGGCCCGATCACGGCCTCTTCGCCCGCGGGCGCAACCGCCTCTACGTTCACCGCGGCACCGGCTTCTACGGGTTCCCACTCCGAGTCGGGGTGCCCGGCGAGGCGTCCCTGCTCGAGGTGGTCGGTTCGCCTCTCTCGTGAACGCGCGGGGTCTCCGCGGCGCGCGCGCGGCACGGGCGCGGTGAGCGAAGCGCCTTTCGAGCGGCGAGTCGCCGAGCTTCCCCACCTGGGCCTCGGGGTGTCGACCGAGTACGGCGCCGCCCAGGGGGGCGCCGGTCTCGACGTGCTGAGCTTGCGCGAGCAACACCCCCGGTGGGCCGGTTTTCTCGAAGTGGGTGTGGATCTCGCGCGGGGTCTCGACGAGGTTGCCACCGGTTGGTGCGGACGCGGCTGGCCCGCGACGTATCATTTTCTCGACCTCAACCTCGAGGCGGAGGGCCCCTTGGAAGACGAGTGGGTCGCTGCGGCCACCGAGTGCGCCCACGCCATGGATGCGAAGTGGCTTTGCGGCGACGCCGGGCTCTGGCACCTGGGCCCTCGCGACCGCGGTCACGGCACGCTGATGCCGCCGGTCTTGACGGATGACTCTGCCCGGCGGATGGCGGATCGGGTGCGCGCCCTCCGCGAGGCGACCGGTTTCGAGGTGCTGCCCGAGAACCCGCCGGCCCACGCCTATCTGGGCGATCTCGGGCTTCTCGAATACTTTGCCCGCGTGGCCGACCGGGCAGATTGCGGACTGCTGCTCGACGTCGCCCATCTCGCCATCTACCAGCGCCGGATGCAGCGCCCGCCGACGGCAGGGCTGGAGAACTTTCCCCTGGACCGCGTAGTCGAGATTCACGTCGCGGGCGGAACGCCGTTCTCCCACAGAGGTGACGCATTTGTCGACGACGATCACAGCCCCGAACCCCTCCCCGACACCTGGGAGATCGTCCACTACGCGTTGCCGCGGGCGAAGCGGCTCCGGGCGTTGGTGTACGAGTGCGAGAGAAACCCGCTCGCCGCCGTGGCACCGAATTTCATGCGGCTCGAGGCGCTGCTCGCGGCGGAGCTTGGATGAACGCCGCACGCCTGCAACGCGCGATCTTTCGCATGCAACACGACTCGGGGTTTGCGTGGCGGATCCTCGCCGGGGACCCCGAGGCGCTGCGCTCGGCCTCGCTCACGCCCGCCGAGCTCGGCGCGCTTCGCGCGGTGCCCGCCGCGGCGTTTGGAGCCGACCGCGATGGCAAGCGCAGCCGCCAGTTCCTTGGCAACGTGAGCTCCGAGTTCCGCGCGTGCCGGGCTCTCGGCCCGCGCGGTGACGGGGATCAAGCCTGGCTGCGGTGTTTTGCAGAGAGCCCGGAGTTTCACCGCTGCGCCGCAGAGAACGGCCGATTTCCGCTGGCCTTTCGCGACTACGCGGAGCGAATCGGCCAGGAGGAGGGCACCGCTGCGTTTCGCGCCCTCGCCGCGCTGGAAGGCGAGATGGCGCACGCGCGTCGCTTCGCGGTGACGCGGCCGGTGCCGGGCCCGGATGAGGCAGCCCTCGCGGCGTGGGCCCGGGTGGTCGAGCTGCCGGCGGGAACCCATGCCCTCGCGAGCGCGCTCCAGGAAGACCTGCCCGAACGCCCGACGCTGCGAGGGGGTACGGGCGAGGCCATCTTGATGGCGGCGAGCGCCGCTACCCCGCCGCCCGGCGGGTTGCGGGTGCTGCGGGTCGAAACCCTCGCGCCCCTGGTCGCCGCTTTTCTCAGCGCCGCGGACCGGCCGGTGCCGATTCGCAGCTGGCGCGGGTTCGCCGCGCGCCACGATCTCGCCTACGCGGAGGTCGCCGCGGTCGCGCAGGGCTTTGTAGACGAGGGCGTATTGGTGATCGGCGCCTGAGGCGTCGCGTATCAGGCGTCGCGCACCCCCGCCGCGACAAGGGCTTTGTCCGCGGCAGCGCGGATGTCGTAGGTGCGGTTCATCATGATCCGCTGGGCGATCAACCCCCCACCCGCCTGGAGAGAGGTGACGAGGTGCCACCCCCCGTAGGCGTCCGCGGTGAGATCGCGGATCAAATTGAGGATTCGCATCCGCTCTTCGACGTCCGTGCCCTGCTTTGCGTGGAGGTACTTGCGGATGTAGGCGCCCGACTCCGGGTTCCGCAGATCCGCCTCCTTGGGCAGCGTGAGCACCAGGCCTCCCGCGATGTCCTGGAGGTTGCGGACTGCGGTGTGATAGTTGGCGGCGAAGTAGTACTTGCCGACGTTCACGTCGAGGATGTTGGGGTGGACCATGCCCGAGGGCGTCGTCTCGAAGCGACGACACGCGGCCTCTAGATGGGTGCGGATCACGTGGGCGTAGCAGATCAGTTCCGAGATCGCGTCCATCGCCTCGGGTTTGCGCTCTTTGCCCTGGTGTTCGACGACGAGCTGAGCCAAGCCGACCATGAGTTCGGCGCGTTCGGCCGCTTCGAGCAACCCGAGCGTGCGTTCCCAGAGCCCCAGGGAGCGGGCGAAGACACCGGATAGAGGCGTCTCGCCGGCGAGAAACACCCGCTCCCACGGAACAAAGACGTCGTCGAAGATCACCATGCCTTCGGGAATGCTGTGGTGAGCGCTCGCCGGGTAGTCAAAGGCATTGAGCTCGGGCGGCGCAAAGCTTCGGTTGATGATCTTGAGGCCCGGCGCGTTCGTCGGGATCGAGAAGGCGACGGCGTAGTCCTCCTCTCCGTTGCGCATCGACTTGGTGGGCATCACCACCTGCTCGTGTACCAGCGAGGCGGCGGTGATGTGGAACTTGGCACCCCGTACGACGATACCCTCGTCGCCGCGGTCGACGATCCGGACGTAGAGGTCCGGGTCGTCTTGATCGTGCGCCCTCCGACTGCGGTCGCCCTTTGCGTCGGTGATGACTTCCGCCGCGCGCAGATCGCGATCGCGCGCGTAGTGATACATGCTCTCGATGTTCTCGGCGTAGCGCGGGTTCACCGCGGCGACTTCGTCTCGAACGCTCATGAGGGCCATGAACACACCGGTGACGCCGCCCACGATGCTCGTCTCGGCGCCAAGCTCCAGGCGCTGCAAGAGCTCTGCCTCTGATGTGGGGATTTGAAAGACCCGGTTCGACCGCTCGCCGGTTTCCGTCTCGTAGGTCAGGATCTCGCGGCGTTTCGCATCGTCGTAGGCGTAGTCGCGTTCCGCCACCTCGAGCGGCACCCGGAAGTTCGGGTGCGTCGTGATGTCCGAAATCGATTCGCCATCCCAAAACGTGGCGCGGCCGTCCCGGAGGCTTTCGCGGTATTCGCTCTGCTTCATCAAGCCCATCGATCCGTCTCCCTTTCCCCTCAGTACGCAGCGGCGAGACGCTGCGCGGAGCCGCCGAACCTGTCCTGTCGCGGTGTAGCGCGTCGTGCGGTGCTGCGAGGCGCCACGTGGCGGCCGACGGCGCAAGACTATCAGACCGCCCGCGCGATCCCGTCCGAGGCGCTTCGCTGCCGCGGCTCGCGTCGATAGTTCTTGACCGGGCTCTGGGGGGTTGGTACGCACAGGTCAGGATCCGGGGAGGGCCCCACGGGGTGGGAGCGCAGGACTCGACACACCACGCGCGGATCGTCCCGGCGCCGCCCCAGCGAGCGCCGCAGGACCACGCACGTCTCGACGTCTGGGGCTTTGCGGACAGCGGCTTCGAAATCAACGCGAAGGGTCGCGTCGCAGCGCGGGGTTCGCGCTACGCCATCTCGGGCCACGAGCTGCCTCACCTTCTGCCCTGGATGCAGGAGGTCCTCGACGTCGAAATCGACCCGGCCGACCGGTTCGAATCGCGGTACCCGACGGCGATTCCGAAGTCTGGCGCCGAGCCGGCGCTGCGCGACGCACTGGTCGGCTTGCTCTCCCCCGAGCGGGTCAGCGACGACCCGACGCTCCGCCTGCGACACGGGCACGGCCACACCCAAGAGGAGATGTATGCGATCAAGTACGGGCGGCTCGAGCGTGTCCCGGACTTGGTGGTGTTCCCGGCTTCGACCGAAGAGGTGGCGGGCCTGGTCGCGATCGCGCGGGACCACCGCGCCTGCTTGATTCCCTACGGCGGCGGCACCAATGTCACCGACGCGCTGCGTTGCCCGAGTGGCGAGACGCGGGTGATCCTCTCGGTCGACATGAGTCGGATGAACGCCGTCGAGTGGATCGACCCCGAGAACACGATCGCGTGCATTCAGGCCGGTGCCGTCGGCCGGGACATCCAGCGCACCCTGGCCGAGCACGGGTTCACTCTGGGCCACGAGCCGGACAGCGTCGAGTTCTCCACGCTGGGCGGCTGGATCGCGACCCACGCCAGCGGCATGAAGAAAAACCGGTACGGAAACATCGAAGAGCTTCTGCTCGACGTCGAAGCCGTCGGTGCGGGCGGCGTGATCCGGCGCAGTGCCGTAGGGCCACGGGAGTCGGTGGGCGCCGACCCCAAGCGTTTCCTGCTGGGTTCGGAGGGCACACTCGGGATCGTGACCCGAGCCCGGGTGAAGGTGTTTCCGACCCCGCAAGTCCAACGCTACGGGTCGATTTTGTTCCACGACTTTGAGAGCGGGGTCGCGTTTCTCGAGACCCTCACGCGGCGGGGCGTACTGCCGGCGAGCGTCCGGCTCGTCGACAATCTGCAGTTCCGCTTTGGCCAGGCGCTCAAGCCCGCGAGCCGCGGTTTGCGGGTGTGGAAGAGCCGCCTCGAGCGGGCGCTGGTGACCCGGGTCAAGGGGTTCGACCCGGAGACGATGGTCGCGTGCACGCTGGTGTTCGAGGGCGACGCCGACCGGGTGAAGACCCAGGAGCGCGACGTCTACCGCGTGGCAAAGCGTTTCCGCGGCCTCGCTGCGGGCAGCGAGAACGGCCAACGCGGCTACGAGCTCACCTTCGGGATCGCCTACATCCGCGACTTCGCCATGAACCACTACATCCTGGGGGAATCCTTCGAGACCTCGGTGCCGTGGGACCGCGCCGTCGCGCTCTGTGACAACGTGAAGCAGCGCATCTGGCAGGAACACGAGAAGCGCAACCTCCCCGGGCGCCCCTTTGTCACCTGTCGTGTCACCCAGCTCTACGACACCGGGGTGTGTGTCTATTTTTACTTTGCGTATCACTTCAAGGGCGTGGATGATCCCTCCGAGGTCTACGCCGAGATCGAGCGCGCGGCGCGCGACGAGATCCTGCAAAGCGGCGGATCCCTTTCTCACCACCACGGCGTAGGCAAACTGCGCGCCGGTTTTTTGCCCGAGATCATGTCGCCGGCAGCGCTCGACTGGAATCGCGCGATCAAACGCGCCGTCGACCCGGACAATCTGTTTGGCGCAGCCAACCAAGGCGTGTAGGGGAAGCGACGGCACGTGACGAACGCGCAGCACCACACAAACCCGGATGGACACGCCGGGGCAAGGGGATTGCTCCTCACGGGAGCCACCGGATTTCTCGGCAAGGTCGTCCTCGAGACCTTGCTGCGCCGCGGCTCCGAATTCGACTTTGACCGTATCTTTGTCTTGGTCCGGGCCGCCGATTCCCGCGCCGCGCAAATCCGCCTCGAACGGGAAGTACTCGGCTCGGAGTGCTTCGCAAAGATCGACCCCGCAGCGCGGGCGCGGGTGGAGCTTCTGCGCGGCGACGTCTCGCAGCCCGGTTGCGGCCTCGAACCCAGCGATGCGCGCCGCGTCGAGGCGGCCGTCGCGCGGATCATCCACTGTGCGGCCTCGGTGGAATTCGACCTTCCGCTCGCCGCCGCCGCGCAGATCAATATCCAAGGGGCGCTCGAAGTCATCGATCTCGCCCAGCGCTGCCAGGGGCTGCGGTCGCTCGTGCTGGTGTCGACCGCCTACGTAACCCCGGCGGGATCGGGGCTGCGTGTGGTCGAGGAGCGGCTCGCGCCGCTGCCCCGCCCGGCGGCCGCGATCTATGGGGAGATCCAGAGCGGACGGGCGAAACCCGCCGCGTTGCTCCGCGAAACCGGGCACCCCAACACCTATACGCTGACCAAGTCCATCGCCGAACACCTCGCCGTCGAACGCGGCGCGACGCTTCCGTTGACGATCGTACGGCCGAGCATCATCTCCGCGAGCCGCTATCACCCGTTCCCGGGCTGGATCGACAGCAGCGCGGCGTTCGCGAGCGTGGTCACGGGGATCGGTGTCGGCCAGCTCCGAACCATTGCCGCGGACCCCAGCGCGCTAATCGACATCGTGCCGTGCGACGACGTGGCCCGCTGCGCGGTCGACGCGGCCTACGCGAACGCCTCCCGGCCCGGTTCGCCGACCATCAGTCACGCGACCGTGGGGCTCGCCAAATGCGCGAGCGCGCAGCTGTGTCGCGAAGGGATCGAGGAATTTTTTGGTCGTCACCGGGTGGGCGTCGGCCCGCAGCTGCGCGGCATGCGGCCCGACGGTTGGCTTTTCCGCATCGACGAATGGCGGCGTCACCGCGCGCCGATGGCGATCCGCGGCTGGCGCCACCGTCTGCTGCGAGAGCGCGCCAAGGCGGGCTCGATCCGGCGTCTTCGCGAGCGCGTCCTCGAGCTCAACCGCGTGTTCCCGTACTTCACCCACCACAGCTTTGATTTCCGCGCGCGTCGCCCGCTCGTGGGCGATGAGTTCGAGCCCAAGGCCTACGTGCAGACCGTGTGCTCGGGCGTGCACCGGCACCTGCTTCGCCAAGACCCCACCGAGCTGACCTTTGCCGGGCGCGAGCATCCCGTGTCGCGCCCGGACTGGCTCGAGGTGATGCGACCCAACGGTGCCAACTCAGCCCGGCGCTTTGCGGCGTGGGCGCTGGCGAAGCTTCTGCGCCGGTGCGCCGGCCGGGTCACCTTTGACCTGCAGTCGTTCGAGCATGCCCGCGAAGGGGCCTCCCCCGATGCCGCGTGGCTCATTGTTCCAACCCACCGCAGCTACTTCGATTTCCTGGTGTTGCCCTACCTGTTTTTCGCGCGTCCAGAGCTGGGTATCTCCCATCCCGAGATCGCCGCCGACCAGCAGTTCGCGCGGATCCCCGTGCTCAGCCCCCTGGCGCGCCGCTGCGGCGCATTTTTCCTGCGCCGCGGTCTTGGCGCCGAGGACAAAGAGCTCACGCGGCAAGTCCACGAGATCACGGAGGAGGGGCGGCCGATTCTCTTCTTTGTGGAAGGCGGCCGATCGCGCTCGCGGGAATGTCTCCCGCCTAAACGCGGTCTGTTGCGCTGTCTGCAAGGCACGGGCAAGCGCTTTCATCTCTTGCCTGTGACGGTGAACTACGACCGGGTTCCCGAGGAAGCGACCTTCGATCTCGAGCTCCAGGGGAAGCGGCCGGAGCGGATCCGCATCCGCACGCTGCTGGGTTGGCTGGCTCGGGTGCGCCGAGGCGAGGTCGACCTCGGCCGCATCCACGTGAGCTTTGGCAACCGGCTCGACCTCGACCTTTCGACGGATGTCCGCGAGCTCGCGACCCGCGTCGTCGACGAGCTGGAGCGCGGGCTGGTCGCGACGACCCACCATCTGCGCTGCTTTCTCGAGCACCATCGTCTCGAAGCCGTTGATCTCAATTGGCTTTGTG